>Ga0116229_10010979_pt1 | contig 13474 bp, 10 predicted proteins | sample S1TSphgellanicum_3_FD_87313 | JGI IMG/M metagenome (GOLD analysis project Ga0116229, IMG submission 87313) | Host-associated microbial communities from peat moss isolated from Minnesota, USA - S1T2_Fc - Sphagnum magellanicum MG | ecosystem: Host-associated > Plants > Peat moss > Unclassified...
AGATCATTAGTGAACTCATTACTTCTTTGAACCACTTACTTGTTAGACTACAACTACATAGTAGTTCCACTTCCAACCGGTTTTTATGTGAGTGCATATCTTAATGGTGAAGGTGTGCTATTAATCCTCACAATGTACGATCTTGAAACTAAAGTCTTGTAGCATGCTGACCCATCTGCCTCTCCTACCATGTGCATCAGATACAGTCGCTAACCACTCTAACGGTTTGTGGTCTGTGCGTAGGATGAAGTGCTTCATGTGCAAGTACTGCCTAAAATGCATCACGCCCCAGATCAGAGTGTAGCATTCCTCCTTCCATTGGATGGAATTTCCTCTGAGCCTCAGTCAGGCTTTTACTAGCATATGCTATGACTTTCTCGAACTTCCCTTCCTTTTGTGACAGGATTGCTCCAACTCCCTTGGTCGACCAATCCACGTCCAGCCAGAAGGTTTGCTTGAAATTCGGTCATGTGAGCACTGGCGCATCCACCAGTGTTGCCTTCAACGTCGGGTATGTCTGTTCACAGCGCATATCCCATACAAATGCAACGTCCTTCTTCGTTAATTCAAACAAAGGACTTGCCAAGTTCGAGTATCATCTAACATACTTGCGGTAGTAACCTGTTAGACCTAAGAATGATCTGACACTTGGGACATTCTTCGGTGTTGGGAAATGCAACACTGCTTCTATTTTTCCAGGGTCGGGTCGGATACCCTCCTTGCTCATTACATGACCTAGAAAGGTGATAGTCTTAGCAGCAAAGCAACACTTGCTTGGGTTGAGTTTCAAATTCACTTCCCTGAGTTTGCAGAGCACCGCATCCAGATGTTGAAGGTGCTCCCCCTAGCTTTCATTGTGCACATTGAGGTCGTCAATGAACACCTTCAGGAATTTGCTCCCCAAATCCTTAAAAACTTCTGACATGGTTTGAGTGAATGTACTCGTTGCATTCTTGAGTCCGAATGGCATCATTGTCCAATCGTACAACCCAGTCTTGGTGATCAGAGCTGTCTTCTTCATGTCTTCTAGAGCCATTCGAATTTGCCAAAACCCAGACTGAAGGTTTAGAGCTGTAAACCACGTTGACTTGCCCAGTTGATCAATCACATCCTCCACGAGTGGCATTGGAAACATATCCTTGCGCGTTTGAGCGTTGAGAGGCCGATAGTCCCCACAGAAACGCATGCTCCCATCCTTCTTTATTGGTAGAGTCACCCGACAGGCATATTCGGAGTTACTAGGCTTCATCTTACCCAAGTCTACCAATGCATCAATCTGTCTTTTTACTTCAGCTTCCTCCCAGTAAGACAGTCTACCAGGAGATGCTTTGCAAGGTGGAAATCCTTGCGTGTTAATGCTATGCTCACCGATTGTGCAGCAACCCAGTTCGCCCTTGTTCCAAGCAAAGACGTCTTGGTATCTCTCCAGGATTCCCCAGAGTTGTTGCTGCCCAATTTCACCTAAATCGGCATCGATCCTGATTCGTTCACAAATTTCCTTCCATCTGGCTCCCGGTTCATGACAACTGGGTGACACAAACTTTTCATTGGGCTCGCAATCAGAGTCGCCACCTTTTACCTGGATGGTTTGGAGTATCATGGGAATTGTAGAGTCGTGTTGGGGACAGTGTTGTTGCAGCAACAATGGAACAGGTACATTGCGTGTGGATTCATGCATAATCTGCCTGCTCTCCTCCGCATCAGCCACCCATTTGATCCAGTCGGCATAATCATCCCCATCCGTGATCTGTTCTGTCATGATCTCGTCAGCCTGCTCTTGTAACAACAGTCGTAACATTTCCTGTGGCCCTTCTGAGTTGACCAACTCCTCGAATTCCGCATCCACAAATTCATCCTCTGAGTCGATCTGTTCTATTTGCTGAGATTCCGAATCATAGTACTCACTAGTATCGCTATCATCATCAGAATCTGAGGTGGATGCATTGTCCTCCTCATCGACCGTCTCTCGGCCTTAATCAGGTACTGCGCAACCATCTTGTTGGGCAAGTGCGTCCTTCCAAGTAGTCGACGTTTCTCGCACCATCGTACCCGCACTCATTCTCTGCAGTAAGTTCACCACAGTTAGTGGCAATACCTCCACATTGGTCCCAGGTCCATGTCTTACCTGGATCAGACCTCGTTCCACATCAACCACTGCTCCAATCTTCATCAGAAAGTCCAGACCAAGTAGCACGTCGTACTCGTCCGTGTCTACTACCATGAAGGTCATGGCACATTGTATGCCCCCAATTCTCACTTGAATCTCATCAATTCGGCCTAATGCCCGAGTGATCACTCCTGATGTAGTCTTGTAACTCTCATTTCCTGTCACAAGATGCATTATCCCCAATTCTCTTACTATAGTAGCAGCTAGTATAGACATGGATGCTCCTGTGTCTACTAAACCTTCAACAATGCAGTTGCTGATCTCCACAGGCAGATGTAGAGTTTTGCTCCAATGCGTCTTGTTGACGCAGATCTTCCTTAGTGACGGGAATGCAGAGACCACTGACACTTGATTCTCGGTGGTCTCCGAATCCCTTCTTCTCCTTGCCAGCTTTACTAAGCTTTCAAGGTGCTCCAGCTTTCCAGGAATCATCAGAATGGTTTCCATGGGAGATAGGGGAATCTTTCCCTTCATGAAATGTGACAAAATTTTGGACCTCACAGAAGCGTCCCTGTTCGCACCAACTCCCTTTCTTTCAGCTTCAGGGATTGGCGCAACTCCTCCTGGTGCTACATCAATCGGAGTTTTTCTCCTCGGCACTCGGGTGTAAGAAAATAAATTTTTACTTCCACACAGCTCATTGAGCTACTGCTCGATTGCCGCTCCATCATCAAACAACACTTCCAAGAAATTCACAACTCCAGCTGGCGATTTCCCATCTTTGGGCTTCTTCTAGCATTTGTCTTCAGAGTGCCCCAGTCCCGCACAAAAGGTACATTTGATTCCACAGTTCTCTGTCCTATGTGGCATATGGCACTTTGCACATTTCGGCTGTGCCTCATTTAGCCTTGGACAGGCAGTGGCCATATGGTCCCCACCTTGACAGAGCTGACATGCTCCAAAGACAGAAGAAGAGGATGATGATTTTGGATCATGCGAATTCCCCTTGAATAAATGGATGATTGTGTTGTTCAACGCAGCAACCTCCTTCTCTACATTGCTCTCCGGCGCCTCTTCTTCCTGTTCCTCTGGAAGAGACTCATATGGTGTTTCGCTGAGTTCACCCAGAACTCTCTCCACTTCTGTTGTAGCTCTAACCAGTTCTTCGATGTCTGTGAACGTCCTCACCACGCAAAGCTTTCGGATCTCTGGCCTTAGTCTGGCCAAGAACCTCCTCCTCTGCTCTACATCCTGTATCTTGCCCTTCCGAAATAACTTGTCCAGGCGTTCAAAATATTTCTGAACCCTTTCTTTGGGTTCTTGCTTGATGGTGTCCATCCTCATTCGAATGTCATCAGCATCTATGTTTCCATACTTCTGCACCATCAACGTTTGTAATTCAGCCCAGTCGGTAGGCGCCGGCTGGAGCCTCCTATACCACTCCTTGGTTCGACCCCGCAGATTCAGCTTGGCGATCTTGAATAGCTTATCAACAGTGAGATCACGCACTTCGGCAGCCATGGTGAGCCGCTTCGCCCAATCGTTCACATCCTCATGATTTCGACCCTAAAATAATTCATCCATTCCTTGCGGGCTCGTCATCTCTACAGAGGTTCAACACACAACAAAAATGCAGCATTCCTCTTCACTCAGCCTACTTCAAAACAGATGCAAACAAAAATGTTCAAAAGCTCAGCTGCTGCCACACAGTTCTAATTTTTGAAAAATAAATGTTGTTCGAATCATTCATCGAACTTGGACTGAACACCCTCAGCTATTGGTTCCAGAGGCACAATGTTGGATGGAACAGTGGTGAAGTTCTGCTCATCCGTAGATTCTTGCTGGAATCTCAACTCTCCTTCATTGCTTCGCCACAATCTCCAGCTAATGAGGCGGGATCGCGATCCGCCATGCTCCACTCGAAGCAAACGATCTCCTTCCTGAAACAAATCCTCAACACTGGGAATGTACAATCTCACAAAATGGTTAGGTGACACCGTCGACTTAGGAATCCAAATATCCCCTAGTCTCGGCACTGCACGTTGTCTCTCAGCATATGCAGGAGCAACCCTACGCAAGGTAGGAGGTGAAGTAAAAGTTGGCTTGCAAGTCTGAGGTTGATGCCCACCCCCTTGTTCCATTGATGACCTTTAACCAAACTCGTGCACGAGTGTAGAAACCACTGTGAGCTACTTCTACAGCGATGTCTCATACACGAGCTTCGTCAGGGTTTATCCCTACAAGTCTCACCACTCCAAAACCTAGAAAGCGCAAAATCACAGCTCCTCTCTGTGGTCCGTTCTGAATAGTAAGGAAATTGAATCTACCAACAAGCTGTTGCTCACGGATTTCCTGAGTCACCTGCTTGACAGGAATCCCCTCGTCACTGGACGAAGACATGATTCTCAACTATCATTCTATCTAGACATCTACAGGTTCTACCAAGGTTGGGAACACGGAACAACGCTCTGATACCAAAAAAAGAGGGTCCTGAAAACACAGTGCATTGACTGCCTTCAACGAACCCCAGCGTCCACGTTCTCCTGAGTCACTGGCATACAACTCAGATCTCCAAAAACACAGCACACAACCTACCTACTGACTCTTTCAAACGAGCATCACGAAATCATAGACCTGCAAGCATTTTCTTCCTACACAACAGCAGAACAGAACTTCAATGGATCTACCTCCTGCCTTACACGTTCCCACAGATGTTGGCAAAGGAAGCTCTCTTGTTTCATTACAAATTCTGTACATTCCCCGAAAGCACAAGCTTGCTTCCCATCTGAGATGTTCACAAAAACATCAGATTCCTAGCACTCTCTGAGCTCTCTCTCTCTGATTCTCCTGTAGTAACTTGACTGATTGTCAGGCGCAGCGGAAGTTTCTCACTATCAACCAAGCTACTGCCTCACTAAGCTTTCTCTACTTTCTCCCAAGGATTGCTCCTCCTCCTTTAATTCCTCTCTGTGGTCTCAGTGCTCTCTCCCACGCCACTACCTACTCAGCCAAAAAAATCCCCCTTCTCCTTTTCCGAGTTTCTTCTTCTCTTTCCAAAAACTCCGTCACATCCAAGCGTCCTGTCGTTTCGTTCTACACCCAGCTTCCCCATCAAGCTTTTCCTCCTTTCCACCTTTCGGCGCATCAATGCAGCTCCACTCCTCTTCATCATTCGTGCCGCCTTCACTCCTACACACCCACTCACATAAACGTCCCATGCACAGCCATGCAGCTGTCATGGAGAAAAACATTCGCCGCCAAAATCAGGACGACTTAAATATACCAAAGCACACCCTCAATGCCCGGGTGTTCACACAGTGTGGAAACCCACTTTGGTGTGACACTAATACAATCTTTAGAAGTTTTTTTGGATCCTATATTTTAAAAAATTCATAAATCTAACATTTATTGAAATGTTACAAAAATAGATTCGAAACACTATATAAATACATCACACAATTTCAACACTAAGTTATTTCACCACTAAAAATAATTTAAAATAAATAATCGTTATAGTTTGTATGGTGCATTATGTTACAAATGTACATTGCACTATTATCAACATTAAACGTTAATTGCTATTGCATATAACTACATTACTTCGAGATTTAAAGAAATGTTTAACATTAATGCTAATGATTTTGTTGATCAATAGGAACCAATAAGACCCAAATATTTCAAGCCATTAGTGAAATAATGTCATATTGATAGTGTTCCTAAACAATTAGTTGAGCAATTGCCTACACAAGTTTTGACATTGATGTATGATATACAACTATGGTTGTTTGATGTAAATTATGTACAATTTAGTTTTTACTAACCTAAATTCTAAATGCAAACATGATCCATAAGCTTTAATTTGGATTAAATAGACTACTTTCCAACACCTAGGTCTCTCACTTTTTTCTTTAAAGATTTGGACATAGTAAGCATAATTGTGTTACTTGAACTTCAAGATAACTTAGTACAAAGTCCAATAACTTATTTGATCCTTGTGTTAAATGCCCACAAAGAAATAACACTATGTGAAAATTTGTCAAATATGGATGAAAACCTTCTTGTTTTCCTAAAACTTTTCAAGCAAGGTTTATGCGGAACACATAGAAAATGTATTGCCTTTACTTAAGAAAAATATTGCAACAATGCTTGAATAATAACAACATTGGTCAAAATTGTATTTACTTCAAGTTCTCCAATATGATTATCAATGTCAACCTACCATGTGTCCGTGAATCATTGAAAACATTTATGGATGGATCAAATAGTTTATGTATATCCATGATCCACATTTCATTGTGAATATTTTTGCAAATATTGATTGGGCAAAATAAGTTAAAATTGTTCAAACCCTTGCCTAGGGGATCAACACAAACAATGTTTTGATAGCAAATTAACAACATAAAACTCAAATGTGTATATGAAAATTTTTAATCATATATTGCAATGTCTTGTTCAAGCTTTAACTTCAACCTTGGTGTCCATCAATAATTCTCTTATCACAAAAAATTACATGTTCAGAATTCCCATGCCCAAATCCTTTTCATGGATGTCAAATATTCCTAAATAAATGTTTGGGGGTGAAATCACACACTATGGGGGACCACTTTTGGCACTTCTGGATCTAGAATTATAGTATGTATAATGTAATTGTTCCAAAAGTGTGATACATTTAATTTTGGTGTTAATTCGGTTTTATAATATTGATTTTTACAAAATAATGTTATTTAATATTATTTCAAAAATAATAATATTGAAATTCAAGGATTCATTGATACATTTATGGTACATACATGAATATAAAAATTTTAATTTCTCATTTCAAATTGCATTAACATCAAAGTTTCATTAATCATTGAAATAAACGTTTGTAATGAATGTTAAAAAAATCACCTTAATTATGCTTGTCACCTACCATTTGAATGTGATTGTTTGTCATAATTTCAATTACCACATATTTATTGTGCGTCTCTTGAAAAAAAATCCTTTTTTGAAATACAAAATTTCAAATTCTTCACATGTTTACAAGCATGATTCAATATATCTTCCATTTTTCATAAAGGTTAAAAATCTTCTTTTTTTGGAGTTTTTTTTTGTATAATTTAACAAATATACTTTAATGTCACATAATTTGAAATCAAGAAATGTACTTTCTTTAGCAAGTAAATTTTTTATGTAGTGAGCTATCATAATATTCAAAAAATTGTGAAAATCCTTTTTAATAATAACATTGTTGAAGTTCAAAAGTGCGCCACTCAAAAAAAATAGTATAAAGTGACACACACATGGGGTTCCTTATGGTATGCTTTAACCCTTGGGACTTTTTCAAATATCCCACACCAAGGTGTAGTACATTTGATGGCCTTGCAATGTATATAATACTAACAATGGATATTGCATGGGAAATTGGTCATAAGTAAGGAAAAGAAATTAAATTTATTAATTTGCATTTTTTTTTTGTGAGAGAAAACATCACAATGTGCGTATTTGAATGCTTCTAATCACTCTAACACATTAGTTTGAAGACCCAATGCATATATTTTGTCTATGATGGTTTTATGACCGTTTTTTTTAAAGAAGTTATTAAGTACCTATTTAGCTTTGGAACCATTAATGAATGAGCCAATATATTGTTTATTTTTATACCTCTAATTGTTAATGAATATTTAGAAGATTGATATATCAATGGACACTTAAATTTTTCATTTTTGTTGCCACCTACAAGATCAAAAATGTTTTTATATTCAATATCATTTAGACATATTCACATATGATTTTATACTTTTATATTTTCATGTATTTAATGATAGATGATTGAGATTTTCACAAAATATTCATATTGTTTTAAAAAGTAAACGTGTATTTGAAAATATGAAAATATATTTGGAAATTTCAATTTTGAATATCTATCATTTAAAAATAATCACAAAATTTTAACACTAATGATTTGAAAATAAATGATTTTAGAATGTAAGATTTTGTGAACAATAATATTTTAAAAACCAATAGTACTGAGATTATAACTAAAGAAAACATATCAACAAGATGAAAGACTACTCATTAAAGTAAAAAACAACATTGATCCATAATTATGTAGAAGTGAAATAATTCAACACTAGTTGTAAGAACCATCAAATTGCAAAATTGATTAATTGTTTCCTCAAATCAATGCTACTTATTGTGGGGAATTTGAACCACCATATAGCTTGCCTTGAAGTTCCACCAACTACAAAGTTTTGCATGCCCATTTGCAATATAGAAACAAAGCTATAATCAAATTATTCTTCACTTCAAGTAGGGTTTAAAAAGTTATTGGTGAAATGTGTGAAGAACCAAGTAAGGTTGCTAGGTGAAAAGAAACAATTTGTCACACATGTTCAACCTCATTTGTTCATTGACTAATGGGGTTTTAGCCCATTGTCCAATCCAAAAAGATGAGGCTTTAAAGGTTGGAATTTATTCAAAGAATTTCATTTGATTTTAAGTTATTATCTTGCTAGAAACCATCCAAACTTCATAATTTCTATTTGTTCATATGGGAGGTTAGCCTAATGATGGATTAATCAACATACTTGTTAAATCTAAGAGATGACACCCTCCAAAAAGCTTTGATATTAGATCAATTATAAATAAATACCAAGGTTTAGTTAGTGGAAGACACCTATTGTGCGACGCATCATCCGCATTAGCAAGACCTCATCACCATTACCAATAAGCTCCATTACAAATACTTGGTTATATTGTCATTTTGATTTGAAGCTAACTTATCTAATAGGATAATAGCAAGAATGACAACTAAATCAAAACAATTTCATAGGAAGGTGTATTTTTGATGTAACTTGAATCATTCACAATAAGGATTGAATCTTACAAAAACAAATTTTATAAAAAATTCTTAAAATTTTGATTTAAAAATAAAAAAATATTTATTTAAATTCTTATGACCCAAAAAAGTTACATTTTATTATCATATAAAGGTGATTAAAAAAAATTCCTATGAAAATGTTATTTTCAAATCATTTCAATTTTAAAGAAAAGTCATTTGAAATGATTTTTGGGTATTCCATATTCATTAGATTCATTTCAAATTTATCCAAATGTTTCTATGGAATATGGTTGTATGTAAATTCATCCAATTTTTAAAACATTAACTTAAGTAATCTTTATCACAATGAAAATTAAGTAGTGGTTGTGGTAGCAAGTGTCTCGTTATAACTTCAATACACCCAAGAGTCCAAGGCATTACTTAAATAAAAGGTCCAAATAATCACTTTTCTCAAAAATCAAAATTTCATATAATGGAGTTTTTGAATCATTTTTTTGCAATTTATTAATTATGTTGGTAATTGATCAAATATCTCATTAGAGGTGTGTTAACCAACGTTGAATATATAAGATGATTTTTGAAAATGTGGAAGTTATCATGCTTCATAATAAAATTATCAAGATCTGAAATCATATTAAAATATTTCCATTACTTCATGATTTGTTCCCTTTGATTATAAATTGCAACTTTTTGTACATCATTTAGATTATGTTACATTTGATGTGGTAAAGGATTAAAAACACTCTTACATATTAAAAATTCAAATGTATTTTTATGAAAAATTCAAATTACATGTTTTTAATAATGATTGTTTTTTAAAGTGCAACATATATTTTTCTTTCACCCAAACCTTTTTGAGTAGGTACATCATTTAAGTAACATAATGAGTTATGAGTCGTCCTCAATATCAAATTGATGACCTAATGCCTATTTATAGATTGTTTCTTTGCAAAATAATTGTGATTTAATTCATTATTAGGCAATTTAGATGTTGCCTCATATTAATAGACCTAACTTTATTTGGGTTGTTGGGTGTGCATATACCTTACTTGCTTATGATGCTAAGTAAAGTTCAAACATAAGTGAAATCCTTATATCATGAAAGGGGACATGATACTTGTTTTGGGAGTTACTTAATGTAAGGGTCAGTCATTTTATGAACTAATTGTCCCAAGAAGAATATGAATAAAACTTACATTGTTAATATAATATTTTTTAATAAAATCATACATATGAAAAACAAATTGTTGCTAATTGCAATTGACAAAGGTTTAACACCCATGCATGCTTCGTTGTTTACATAAGGCTTGCCTCCTTTTTGGAGGTGGGTCACACATTTTTTTTTTTCCGTAAGATTGTCATCTTGGGAGGCCACCCATCCTTAAGACTATTTCTCAACCTATATATGAACCTTAACTTTGTAGTTCATAGATATATTTAGACTAGGCATGCCACACCTTGTGGTACAAGTCATATTGAAAATAGTGAGAATCTTTCATGTATTAAATATAAGCGTGAACTAGCATGTTATCAACTCTCATCTTGGTCCTATAATTTTATTTTGAGGTTTTGTTTTTAATGTCAACCCCAAGTTACATTCATTGTTGTTTAGTTTTTGATTTCAAAAGGAACCTTTAGCCTTGATTCTAATTTGTTTGTTGTTTTTATGGATATTAAAGTTTGGTTGTGGGATTATTTCTTTGCGTTTCTAAATTCTCTAGTTATGATCATTTTCAGAAAGAATTTAAAGTTAGCCTCATTTAAAATCAAATTTGTTTCCATCTTCATTACACATAATTAAATAATTTTTTTAATTGTGTAATATTATTTATCTCAACTAATGTACACAATTAAAATATAAATTATGTACAATCAATCAAGTGCAATAACTTGTTTAAAATGGAGGGTCAAGCTTATACTTTTTTAATAAAGTTGTGTTTATTTAGTTAGAGAACTTGAACTTGGTTAAATTGGTATAACACCCTTTGTTGATGTTTAATTCAATTTTGAAAAGGGGTAGATTTTTTGGTTAGGTTTCAATGGTAATTCTAACAAAATTCAGAACCTTTGATTTAAGGGCCTTAAAATTTGACTATATAGCCTATACCTGCTTAAATCCCAAAACTTGCCAACAATGATAAGGTACTAAATAAATTGTTAGTGTCCCCGTTGAGCTCACCATTTGTATTATTCATCAGCCTACCATTTTCACCAAATTTTACCATTGCCTTCAAGTTGGGAATTTTTTTTTATTAGATAAATATTATTGTACAATTGTAGATTTGATAACAATCCTAGCATGTAACTCTTTATGGATAAATGTTACTTTACAACTAATGACTTTATAACAATCTCAACATGTAATTCTTTATGGAGTTAATCACAAAAAGCTTAGTTGAAGTGTTCATTTTACTCAATTAAAAGTTTGTAGCACTTTTTGTACATAATTTTGGTTATTGTAGTACTTTTACCATTTTGGTAACAAACTGCTGAATAATGAATTAAATTTAAAATATTAAGTTCAACACTTGATTTTATAATTCTAAAATTTTAGCAGGTAATTGTTATAAAAAATAATAAACATGATCTTGTCAATGTTATGGAACAATTTAGTGTGTTTAATTAAATTGCCTCAATTTTAAGTTGTTGTCATGGAAAATCTACAACTCAAAACTTGACAATTGAACTTTTGATGTTATTAAAACTTTAGCACAAATAATAAATAAATTTTCAAATTTAAGTTTGATTAAATGATGTCAAAATGGTAAAGGTACTACAATATCTATTGTCCCAATTCAAATTGTTTTCTTTGCCTTGGTTTACATGTTTGCATGTCATGGATCACACTTGCATATGAAAACCCCAACAATATAGGTGGAAGTTGAAAATGAATGAATGAATGATTAGAAACCATCACAATGAGTACCTATATGTTCAAACACTACAAGTAGTTGGACAATCATTTGGCTTGCAAAGAATTGGATGACTAGTTTCTATGGCCACTTTTGAGTGGTATGGGTTCAAAGGTACCACCATATCCCCTCCCCTCCCACCCACAACTTGTTCCTAATGTTCCCAATCACATACATCCCCTTAGGCCGGCCGGCCATTCATTAAACTTTTGTTGCCAATGGTGTTTCGAATTTTGTTCATCATGCAAGTATAATAATTTCATGAGAGAATACCAACATCCAAATGAGTACATTGTTATTGAAAACAACATGATGTAAAAAAAAATGATCAAAAATTTGTTTTTTGTGCTCTCTATTTTGTAATCTTCTTGGTCATTGTTCTCACGAGCTTTTTCTTTTTCTTGTGGTGAAACCTCTTGGATGTCAAAGCACACCATTTCCCCCCCCCGACCCCCCCCCCCCCCTTGGCACTCCCGACTTGTGCCTGCCCTGTTGGCTCGCCTTTGGACTCTTGACTCATGCCCGCCGCCTCCTGACTTTCGACTTTCGCTCGTGTTCTCAACTCACCCACGAATTTCCGACTCCCACCTGCCCTCACGAATTGCCCGTGGACTCCCCAGTGCAGCTTCTCTAAGGCAATTATTGCATTCAAAATGTTTTATAACCAGTCACCTACTGGTCGGCAAGGTTCTTATTTTTCTCCCAATTTTGCGATGTAGCCATATTGACAATCCTCCACAAAGAGGAATTAGCCAAATTTGGCTACTCAAGAGGAAAGTAGGACTCCTGATATAATTTGGTGACCTATAGAACCTACCTATTTTGTGTAAATATTTCATTTGAAAAAAAAACCCTAATTAGCTACCTATTGTGATTAAAATTATTTTCTCAAAATATGTTGAAATTCGGTGCCCCCCCCCCCCCCCAAAATCCTTTTTGATGGAAATGATAAGGCACATGTTAATTTTTGTATTTTTTAAATATTCATGTTGATGGGTAGGAAAAAAATGTGAGCTAGTTGTAAGATGGAAGTAATTATTAGGAAAGAAATGGTGTAATTGTTTTTAGAATTGTCTTTGAAAACGTCCAAGGACGACCTTATTGTAGGAATTGTCTTTGGAATCGTCTAGGGAAGAAGGACCATATCATAGATTCCAAAAAATACCCTACCAATTTCTCAAATTTTTTTGTCACTAGAATTTTTTTTTCCAGGCATTGATGATTAACTTTTCTACAATACCGGAACAACACTGATTTGCACCTCCTTCTGTACTATAGTATGATTGCCAAGGCATATAGAGTGATGGTTTTTAAGGGTCGAAATGTTTTGATTGGGGCTTCTCCGGACAATTTACCATCTCCGATCTTTCTCCAAACATACACACTTTTTTTTTGTTTCTTTTTCTGTGTATGTGTCGGCTACCCCATACCAACCTCATCATGTATATGTGCATAGCCCAACTACCAACCTCATCACCGATGTTCATCCACTTCGTTGTGTGTGTGTGGACGGAAATCTCGAAAGAATGGAAACTCATTAAAATAGTGCAGAATCTGATGGGTGGGGGGGGGGGGGGGGGGGAAAGATTTTGCTTTTTCCAAAATAGCAAAAGTATTTGACTTGTTTAAATC
>Ga0116229_10010981_pt1 | contig 13473 bp, 5 predicted proteins | sample S1TSphgellanicum_3_FD_87313 | JGI IMG/M metagenome (GOLD analysis project Ga0116229, IMG submission 87313) | Host-associated microbial communities from peat moss isolated from Minnesota, USA - S1T2_Fc - Sphagnum magellanicum MG | ecosystem: Host-associated > Plants > Peat moss > Unclassified...
AAAATCAGCATAGATCGTTTACATGTGCACGGACTTGAATGCAAATCACAAACAACGTGGTTTGGTGTGGTGTCTGAGTCTTATGTTTGCTCATTGATTTTGGTCGGTTTGTAAAGTTTGAACGAAAATTGTGATGTCCTCATGATGCATGAGGGAAAATCTCATTAACCCCCACCCCCCCCCATACATGAGATCTTTTTATGTTCAGAGGAAATCTTGTAAGATGTGCCCCGATATTGTCGGGCAAGGGTTTTTTTATTCATTCTTTTCTTTTGGGGTGGGGTTGAGAGGTTGGGGAGGACGGGGGAAGGCGGGTGTGGGATAGATAGTAAGTACATGAACCAAATTGAAGTGCCCCAACAAAAAGAAAAAAAAGAAGAGAGAGAGAGACGGGACATTTTCCCAAATGAATTTTAGGGTAGGAGCGTACACCATTGAAACCATATTGATATTAAACCCTAAACCCTAAAAAACACTATTGGAAATGGCAGTCTTTTCTTCTGATCAATCCACCAGAAGAAGAAGCTGGCTGCACATGTATTGCAGTGAAATAGTCAGCAACACACAAATGGGGGCAAGAGAATGGCATATATCTATGTGTGTGTGTGTGTGTGTGTGTTTGTGTGTGGAAACAATGCTACAAAAATCACTCCTGACAACCATGAAACACTGAAACCAATAATAATTTGTATGAAACAACAAAGAACCTTAATGATAATAATATGACACTGAAATGACCCATGTCATGAACATTACACGACAATCAATCACGATATGTGTGCGACTTGTGAGTGGTAATCACGATATGCGTGGGACTTGCGAGTGGACTCACTCTCTTCTCTTCTCTTCTCTCCTCTCCTCTCCTCTCCTCTCCTTTCCTTCTTCTTCATGCACTTCTCCACCCCCACTTTTGTTCACAAGGTGCGATGCGGTGGTGTGCTCCAAAGGCATATATTACTTTACACAAAGAAGATGCACCCCCACTCACTATTCACAAGGTTTAATGTCGTGTGCTCCACAAGGTGTAACAATGTGTGTTTCCAACGGCATATATTATCCTTACACAAAGAAGATGACGAGAAGTGACTTAAGTAAGACATTTCAACATGGTACAATCTACTCTATATAATGTCAGATTTTCAAAAGATTTTGTAAATATATACATTACAAAAAGTATAAAGGGGAAAAAGGTTGGTCCCGAATTGAAGGTCATAGCCCTGACAACTAAGGTGAGTGAGTGGGTGGGAGGAGGGGGGGGGTCATGGAGGTAAGGCTCCATGTCAAGGGTTTAATAGCCATTAAGAATACAAATGAATTTAGGCTCATAACTTACAGTCCTAATGCTTTCAAGAGGGGCCTTTACGGTCTTCGTTCAAAATGTAATTTTATTTTTATTTTTTAAATTTACGATCATCTTATTTCACATAGAACTCTAAAAATATAGGGAGCTAAAACTAATGGTTTTTTGGTTTTGAGTCTAAAAATTTATTAAAATCAATTTTCTTTCAACAAGATTTACACTTTAATACATGATTTGTTAGTTTTTTAATTTCTAAAACATCAAGGAATCTTTTGATATATGATTTTGATGTAAAACAAATTTGGTATGCAAAACACAACAATAACAAACATGTTTAGCAATGTTTTTAATATCATTTTTATGTTTTAAGATACTCTTATTAACCATTTATGTCCCATCATTAGTTCACAAAACAAATGAAACAATATTTGAGAATTTTTTATTTTCAAGATGATTACAATTAACTTCAATAATAATACCATCCTTCATATCAATTTCAACAAAGTCATTTCCATTATGATTAATTTCAATTGAATTTATAAAAGCATATGATGAATGGTATCATAAATGTCTTCCTTTTCAATAGAAAACATTAGGTTGATGAACAATTGTTTCAAAAGGCAATATATTTCTAAAAAACATTTGATGAATTTGAAATTTATGGTATTATGTTATCAGAAAACTTGTTTTTTTCCTCACATAAATCAATTATATTATAATTTTTGGTTTGTTTCAATTAAAGAGGATTAAAATGTATTTTAAATTGTGATATGTTCATATTCAAAATTGGGTACCTTTTAAGGAATGCTAATGCAATTTTGTGAAGGATCCATTAAAATTATTTGTTATTCATTCCTAAAAAAATCTAACTTTTAAATACTAACTAAATATCTTTTGATTATCATTAACATTTATTTTTCCATTCACATACTTCTTGTTAGATTATTTTTTATATATTATGATTAAAATGATTTTGAAATTTTGGAACCCCATAATATATATTAGCAAGTTCAAAAGTAATGTTTCCATATGTTATGTTTGAAGCTCCATACGGGTTTTCATTTCCAACTTTTACAATTTTTATTTTTATTTTTTAATTCTGAAACATGAATGGAGTGTTATAAATATTCAAATATCCAATGCACTACAATGAAACCACACCACAATCAACCATTTAAAGAAAATATGACCATTCTACATTATACAATTTTGTTCATTGTTTGTTTGCCTATGATGTAAATCATGTGAATTTTTAAAAATTTAAACTCACATTTATAGCATGTTTAAAGCATGTGGTGCGCCCAAGTTAAACATTGTTTTAAATGAAACATATATTTTTCAATATCATTTAAGAACTTATTGAATGTCTCAATAATTAGAAGATTGCATTGAATAAACAATTTCCCACATTATGGTGAAAATTAATAATATTACAAACCAATCTCACCTAATTAGATCTCTATATCCATGTTCATATTGAAATATCTAATTTTATGTTAAGTTGAATTTTGTACTTTACCTTTCAAATGAATTTTAAGTCTGTCAATAAATTTGCAATCCACATTCTACTTTTTTAGTTTTGTGTTGGCAATTTTTTTTACCTTCTAATAAAATTCTAATTTTTTTCCTTCCTTGATGGACTAATTATATTTGTTACCTAATTGAAATTTTATGTAGAGTTATTTTTTTAGTTGACATAAATTACCAGTTTCCTAAAAGGAATATTTTTTCAATTTAAAATACATTAATATAACTTCTCGTAGTACACAACTTTACCATTTTGTTATTAATATGTTTTAAAAAAAATCTTTAGTATTAAAAATCTTATTATAGTTTATATTCAAATCTTATTTAGTTATTCAATTAAAAACCTAAAATATTAACACAATTTATTATTCATATGTAATTTCTAATTTCAATAGTAATATGTTATTTCATATTTTCTTCTTAAATTGTTGAATTATGTTTTTAAAATTTTATTAATATATCGAATATAATATTATTTTAAAAAATTCAATTAAAAACCTGCAATATTAACAAAATTGACTATTAATGTATATGTTCAAATTTTTGTATTTATTTAATACATTTCCACAAATTTTTTTTTAAATGATGATTAATGAGGATTTAACCAAATATGGATACAAGAAATAAAGAAATAGAAAACTTAGGAATCCTATTACATGTTGGTGACCCACTAGAACCTATTAACTAAATATGGTGATTTTAAAATAAGAAAGCAAGAAATTTGCCCAAATCAACCAAAATTCTTGATGATTTCATAATTTTTTTCTTTAAAAGGTGGTGAATTTTTTAGAAATTTTCCAAAAAAATTATTAACCATATTGCTCATGACTCTTTTTTTAATTGCAAAATTTCACCACAAAAAAATTCAAATTTTCAAAAAAAGAATATTCCTTTTTTAAATATTAAAATTAATATTAATAAAAAAATTACATAAACAATGTTCACTATATATGAACATCATATTACTTATACAAATAAAATTTTAATTATTTTTTCAACTCAAAAACTTTACTAATAGCTTTACTATATATTATGAATCATTTATTTACTATTTTTTTATTTTCTTGTTCATATGTATGTACTAATAGTTTTCCTTTAATATTTTTAGTAATATGAATATTTTTAAAATAATGAATATTTCATATATATATAATCTTTGACTCCTTCAAACAATTTTAATTTTACAATCTATTATTATTTGCTTCCAAAATCAACTTCCAAAATGCACATTCAAGTTCTACAATGCAAGTTCAATTTCTAAAATGTTTTTGAAACATACTTTCAAAATAAGATCCCAATAGACCCATCCGTGATACAACCTTGGCCAAGAAGAAAACCCATGATTTAGTTTCAATTTTCCCCCCATATATCAACTTTTTCAAGTTTCCCAATCTCAAGTTCAAATTTCAAATTTAACTTCAAAATTGTATTTTCCAATATATGATATACATACATAATACTATAATTCCAAAAAGTGAACTTATTTGGAACGATATGTACAAAGATTCATCTTCAAAACTAATATTAAATCCAAATGTTTAATCCAAACTTCTATTCAAAACAACTTTTAAAAGATTGAATCTGAATACATTCTTCTTTATCCAATCGTTAAATTCCAAGTGTGATGTACAAGTAAAATTAAAACTCCTAAAAGGTTGCATTTCAACACATAATCCCTAGGAGCTTAAAATTGCACATTAATTGCATTTCTCCTTATGGACTTTTAGATTTCATATTTATCCTTCAAGGTTGAAAAACTAACCATTTCAATTGTGGGACTCAAAATAAATCTACCTCTAGGTTTTGTTTCGAAACAACCACAATCTTCAAGGCTAAAAACATCATGTTTGAACAAAGCCTTGATCCACGAGCTGCAAATCACACATTTGTACTCATAACCACTATCTTCCTTGATTTTGCAAGAAATCCAAAGCAAAGTTTCAATCAAAATTGAATGCTTATAATTGCATTAGTAGTTGGCACCATCTGTATTTGCCATAAAAGAGAGGTGACACCTTGCACATATGTTTTCTAAACAAGAAGTATTAATTGAAATAATTAACTTGCCTACAACTTCCACCAACACAATTCATTAAAAAAATCCACATGATAAAAATTGAATGTAAACCAAAAAAATCAAACAATCACAATTAAATTTAGTAAACCTCAAAGTTAACTATAAAATCTAGCCCTTTAATTTGTTTGTTGTGTACTTGAATCAAAATTTCAAAAGATGAAAGATCAAGAACAAGGATTATGGAAATGTTTACAAAATTAATCACAAGTTGATGTTCACCAAATACAATTTTTTTTATGATCTTAACCATGAGAATTGATGGTCTACCAATGTTGTAAATGTCAACAAGCTAAAAATACTAAATGTAAAACTAGGGAAGAAAACAACACTTGTATACACATTAAAAGGAATCATTCATGGCCGTTTTTTGGGTCAATTTTAAAGATTTTTCTTTGATCCAATTTATGATTGCCTGCTATAAATAAATATTTTAAACATATTTTAATCCCATATCTTATATATTATGCATCTATGTTTTTTTTGTATATAAATATTATTATTATGAATTTTTTCATAATAATAAAGGTTTAAAACACTTATGAACCAAATACAACCAAATAAAATTATGGTGCACATAGAAACAAAAATTTCATAAATTTTGAGCCATTTTTCTTTTTTATGTATGAACATCAAAATTTTCACCAATTTTCATATTGATTCTAGGGCGCATTTATTAAGGAAAATGGACTTTTGGCCCCAAAAAACCACATGTTTGCACAATTGATTTGAATCTTTAAATCAAACCAAAGGACTTTTGAAATATCATACATTTTCATCAAATTTTGGGCATTAAAACTTTGTAAGCGATGGAATTTATTCCAAAAAAAAAAATTGATACTATAATTTGTTATGTTCCTCTAATGATTTTCAAATATGGAGGCATAAAGTTTTTTAGTAATGTCCACACACTTTGTGATTCTTATTAATGTGTTTTCACCTATTAGGGCCTAAGCCATTAACTACAATCAAGATGAAAATTCTTGACAAATTTGCACTCATAAATTCAAATGTCAACCAATTCCATTGTTCCAAGGTCCTTGAAATCTTATTTTCGAATCAAATCTTGAATGGAATGAATAACAACAAATTGCAAGGAAATTCAAATTGATCTATAGGCTTTATGGTAGTGTTTGCCCCAACTTTCAACAAAAAGGTTTAGTCCCCTTTCTCAAACTTTTTTTTTTAATGTAACACCAAAATTTTACACTTATATGTATGAACCAACATTGAGATATGGGAAGAATATAGTAACAAAAATGTAACTTATGGTCAATGTCATCATCATGAAATCAAAAACATTGTTGAAATCACAATGAATAAACTTATAGATCCAATATCTACCACATCATAGGATTTGGATCAATTCAACTCAAAACATACACACCAACATCCTTTGTTATATTATTGATATTTAAGACATACATTAGTGTTGCCCTATTCTTAATGGGGTTCGCAATTAACTTAGCCATGGATGACCCCAAAAAAATACCAACACAACATACAAATAGAAATTGAAAACACAATTTACATCAAAAAAATTGATAGACCTTGGATCAAGATCATGCCCCAAATTATTAAATTTATCATCAATTTTTAACATAGCATAAAATGAAAGAACCAACAAATGTGCAAAAAAAATTTCAAAACACAATTGTGACCTCAAAATTGATGATAGTCCAAAACAAAATTGATGCTAGAAAAAACAATAAAACACACAACCATAAACCATAAATTTGAAAAATATACAAACACCAAAAACACAACTTCACACACGGTTGTAATAAAAGAAATAGTCATAATTTATTTATTTTTAAAAATACTAATATGCAATAGAAGTTGAAATAAAGTTTTTTAAACAATCACAATTTTTTTTAAACCCCAAGAGTAAACAACATAAATTTTAAACATTAAAGACTAGACATAACTATAATAAGAAATGATCCAAGATCAAAACCAAATTAAGCTCATGTTATATAAGTAAAATTTCATGGTTTAAGTTTTAGGTTTTAACCTCTAGGTTTAGGGTATAAAGGGTCATTTATTTTATTATTAATTATTTTTAAAATTAAAGGTTAAGATTTTAAATCTAGGGTTCAAGTACAAAAAAATTTATTTGAACCAAAAGTTAACCATATTATAAGTTCCAAATTCAATAGATCACTAAGTACAAATTTAATTTAGGGTTTACAACAAATTTAAGATAGGGATCAAGGTTTAAGTTTTAGCGTTTATGGCAAGATAAATTTTATGCAACCTAGTTATTCAAGAATTGTAAAAAATTATTTAAAAGGAGATGTAATTACCCCAACCCCAAACCTTAGTTGCATGTACAAATCTACATAAGCAACATGTTTTAGAATTTAAATCCAAATAACAAGAAAAAAAACGATATTTTTACAATAACCATGTAAACATGTAATTCACAAACAATTACATTTACAAATATTAATTTGTATGAAATTAATATAACATCATTAAGATGAACAAATATATCTTAACCTACTCTTAAAAAACCAACTCATCAACTTATTTAAGTAACTCCACATCAACCTTGTTTTGTGTCAACAATACACGCTATGACAATTCCAAAAGCAAATTTTCATTATTATTGCATCATCTAACCCAACAAATACATAATGATGAGTAACAATTGAAACACAAGTCAATAACCTATGAAGCTCAACATAATAGATGTTATGCAACATATAAATTTGCATATAGAAAAAATGACAGAACTTACATGGATATTTTTCCCCTTTACACATTCACAAGTTTTGTCAAATTGTAGAACCCATAGAAGTTCGTAACCTTGTAAGCTTCTAAATTGTGACCTTTTTTTATAAGAATGTGAAACATGCACATAAACAATAGACAACAAAAAGTGTCATTAGCATATAATTGAAACCATCTACTTGACAATGGTTTGCACCCAAGAAAAAATAAATTTACAAATCTACTTGAAATTGGTTTGCACAAGCTTTCACCATAAAACCTAATGTAAAGGAACACAACCAATGATAAAAAAAATTGTAGTAAATTTTTTTCAAAGCCATCATTCATTAGTTCGTTTGAAAAAACAAACCAAAGACTAAATGCAAAGTAATATACCAGCCAACAATGACCTTGTTGGACTAAATAATGCAACTACATGTTTGATTTATTTATGCATGCATGCACATTGCTTCAACATCAATAACTCACAATCCTTTCAAAGCAATGAACAATGAACGCATCAATAGTGTGCAACAAATAACACTTCACAGTTATTATTATTTGAGATAGTTTGGATCCATGACTATCCAAGAAAAATTGGTGTTGGGTGGTTATTTGATTCTTTAAAGAACCTTGGTTCCAAGTCTTTAAAAACTATAATTGTAGGAACTGAAAATTTTCAATTTTTTTACTAATTAAAATAACATATTTGGTAGAAATTATAAAAAATTTCCAACCTTCCAATCAATTTCGAACTAGTTATTACTTGACCAAAAACTAATTGGGTGTATTTGTTGGTTTTTTAGTTTAAAGAACATGCCATGTCATAGATTTAGACTATTTTCCAAATGTTTCATCATCAAATGTGTCATTTCAATAAAAATACATTTGGAATGCATCAAACACAACAAAATCCCATATTGATTTCTTATGTGCCCTTCCAAACACAAGAGAAGCAAAAAACAAAGAACTAGTTGTTTGTGAAAGTAACCTTAATAGGAGTTCAACAAAACACACAAGTAATCTTTGATACTAATTTTTTGAGTGATGTAGTTATTTCAACCCTTCACCTTTCAAGGTTCTTTATAATTATAGTTTAAAAACTTTTTGGCCTTTAGTAGTTAAGTGGACATATATTTAGAAATAAAATTATCAAAGGTCTATATAAAATTTTACTAACTACCAAACATTAGGAAAACATATTTGGAAATGATGTTATTTAACAAGGTTTTGTTTTTTGGAAGTCTTTACTTAAAGGCAAGTTGAAGTATAAAGGGGAATTAAATGAAGTACAACACTCATGTAGATGTATTGGCAATAAAGGTTTCATGTTCCATGAGATGAAAATATTTAAACATTCAACATATCAAAATACCTTATAATGATTGTAAGACAAATTTATTTGAACTATTCATGCAATTCCAAATATAATTTCATAAATATCAAGAACCATTCACAAAACCACTCCGAAAATGTTCGAATGGAATGTCAAAATCTTGAATGTAAAAGTTTTAAAATTGTGTTGTTGAATAACTTTGAGGCTACAAATATAGGTAAAATTAAACAAGAGAAAATCAAATCGATAAAAACTTATAGTCCTAAAGCTCCAAACATGAGTTATTTAGTTGTCAAGTTTGATTGGGTTCTATCAAAATATTTTGATACATAGCGAGAATTTTTCATAGATCTTGTGATTTTAATCAATTTGAATCTTTATTTATTTTATAGAGATTCAGAACAAAAGATTGATAGTCCTCAAAAGTCCAACTGTGCACAAACATAAAAACATCACATCTATCAAAAAATAATCACATGTATGCAAAAACTCATTATGGAATAAGGGAAGACACAAAAGAATTATTGAGAAATAAGTTTAAGAAAATAATTTGCTAAAATTGGCTAAGGAGTATAAGGAAAAAAAGGTCCTCAATGTTATGAAATTAGGTTTAAGTACCCTATCAAAAAAATTGTTATCCTTTCTGAAGAGCTACTTAAGTTGTTTTGGTAAAGGTAGTGTTGACCAAACTATTTGGTTGGTACCATTACCAAATCTTCAATGTTTATTTCAAGAGATTAACATCTTCAAAACTATCAACTCTTGGCTTTAGAATAATTAAAAACTTGTTATTTTAGTAATAAAATAAATGGCTATTGAAAGTTAAAAAGTTCCAAAATTCAAACGTTGTGTTTTCTTGTTAACATCCATATTTACAATTCAAGTCAATCTAAATAGAATTGAAAGATGATTCAATAATAAGGTTTATAGACACGTCAAAATCAATGACGCATCAATTAATAAGAGAAGGAAAGATAAGAAATAAACGAAAACAAGTATCACTGAAATTGACAACAAGAGTATTGTTCAAAATGTGGAAATCAAGCACAACCTTGAAAATGTGACAATCACCTAATTCCCCCTTGTTTTGCAATTTGGTAACAAATAGGTCTACATTCAACAATGCAACTTTGTCAAACATATCTCATATTGTTTGAGCCCTATATCTTGTAAAACAATGAATCGCACATGTTCAACTTTTCTAGTAATAAGTCAATAGAAACATTTATGTAAGATTTCTAAACTCCACAAAGTTTGTGATGTGGGTTTTGGTTTTGAGACTACATCTAATAGGGCTATTGGATGCATGTATGATTGCTCACAATAAATTGCAAATGTATATATATAACTTTTGAATGAATGAATGAATCATGCCAAGTTTTGTACTACAATTTGTGTTCCAACTTGAATTAGTGTAGGCAAGAAATTGAGCTACCTAGCAACATTTCTCTAGATTTGCACTCTTCTTATATACTTTACTTGTGCGGTGTAGGATTTGCAACTAATGCCATAAATTGAAATATCATGAGATGACAACAATTACAATCAAATCCAATTTTGGCGAATCTGCTTCAAGTTTGCATTTTCAGGCAACCCTTGTTGAGCAATGCAAGTCTTTCTTGACATTGAATTGACAAATTCTTGCCACAATATGATCCAAAAATTGTTGCTAGAGATTCGATTCTAAACTTGCTCAATTTTTTTTGGCAAGGGGAGCTTCAGCAAGAGCAGCATCTAAGGAGCTCCGTGGATCAAAGGCTTGTTAGCCAAGTTGTTGCATCATGGATCATGCAAACATAGAAAACCCCAAGGTCCTCCTCTCCTCATAAATCCCGGCTTTTCAACACTACAATGTGATGTTATTCATCTTCAGAATTGCTGATGCCCGAACTACAAAATGGCCAGGACATAGCCATTATGCACATCAGTATGCAAAGATTGTGTGCCTAGTTAGGATTAGCAGGGTTTGGATCCAGTGATTTTTTTGGGTTGAATTTTCGCATTTTTCCCACCTGGAACAAAAAAAAGAAGATTTCAACACATACAGAGGATTTTCTATTGAAAAAAATGGCTCAAATCCACCACATATTGGGGAAAAAATCATTTAAGTCTCTAGATTTCTACTACAGGTTCCAACTTCCAGCAGGTAGCCAAAATATGAAAGTATTCTCTTTTTAAAATTACTTTCATATTTGGTCTATAGCCTAATTTGGCTAAGTCTTCTTGTTGATGTTCACCAGTTTGGCTACATCATACAATCGAAATTGAAAATTTAACTTTATTAATAAATTATAAAAATAAATAAAATATAAAATATTAATAAATATATTTTTAAAATTTAAAATATTAATAGATAAATTTAATTTTAAATTTTATATTATAAAATTTATTTAAAAAATTTAAATTAAAAAAAAAAAAAAACCATTGTTTGGATCTTTAGGGTGGGTCAACAATCTGGCAATCCCAGAAAATTAGTCCTATTATTCTTAAGGACAGATCTTCAAGCATTAAGATTGAGTAATTGAGAATGTGTGAGAGTTTTGAAGCTTACCATAATTGAGATCTGCTCTGAACTCTTGGATATGATCCAAGTTGGGAGAAAAAAATCTCCATAGTTTTTGGTACATAACAACAATGTACATCATTTTTGCCAGAATTGAGGTACTTATGAATCATGGATAGGATTGATTTGGGGAAAAAAAAAGAAAAAAAAGATTGATGCCATGGTAACATATGCAAATACATGATAATTTGTAGCATATCATATTATGGGTGGACAATAATTACTAACTCCTCCTTCCTTCCTTCTTCTCCTTTCCTTCTTGCAATAGAGAAAAAATTTACCTCCTTTGAAAAAACCAAGAGAAATTTTGTAGCTAATTGTTAGAGATCTATCCCTAAATGGCAGTCATCAAAATGAACAGCTTCTATAGCAATGACTATAAAATCTTCGACCAAAATTAGGTCTAAACTTGTAGATTTAGATATGAATTTACAAAATATAATTTGTCAAATTGGGTCATGTTCATTGTAAGCCAATTGGGTAGTCACAAATGAGATTTCTACAGTATTTGTTGGGGATTAAGAGTTTGGACAAAGTGGAATGAAAGTGCATTACCTAAAGGTCTATCTAGAATCTGCTCATATTGCAGCTGTTGATAATATACCTTGTAGAGCACTCAAAGAGATTTTGTAGTGTATTATTTGGAGGGCACCTTAAAAAGGTTAGGAAAAAGCATTGTCTCGCACCCCCTAACAAATTACAATTAAGCATGATTCACACATGGTCTTAAATCAATCGGTAAGTCAATGTTAAGTTTTCTTAATTTTCAAGTGCATTCACACACATGGATCATTAGCTAATAATACTAATGACGTGGCATCCTAGGTGGCAAGTGGTGTTAGCATTGGTGGTAGCTAATATTCAGTTTAGCCTAAAACCTAGATTTCAAACATTTTTTTCAATATTGGGTAACAAGGCCAAAAATGGCCATTTAACTCAATGTTAGCTAGCACATACAAGATTGGGGGGTTTGGGGGGGGGCATGGGGGTGTCTAGATCTCACCTCCTTCCCACTTATTGCCCACATAGAGCAACTCTAGACCAGTGATTTTTTAGGAATTTTTGTTTGTAGCCAAAGTGGCTATCATTCATAGGAATATGTAGAAGAAATGGTGATCATCTCTAGGTAGATTTAGCCAAATCTGGCTATAAACCAGAAATAAATTACCATTCTTGTATGTTAATGGCTACACAATGCAAACCAAATAGACGAATCTAACAGTTTAAAACCTTTTTCTCCCTCACTTTTGGTGACCAAAAACCTCAAAATCAGGTCTTTTCCAGATTTTTAATTTGACATTTTGCTATTTGGCAAAATTTCACCAGTAAAAGAAATCTGCTTCAAACCCCCTAATTCCCCTCCCCCTCCCCCACCCCAACTATTTCACAAGACAATGATATGGCTACATACCTTTAGCCATACCTTTGGTCTTGAATGCTCTATGATGTTAGAGTAGCAAAATAAGTTGCGGCCCATAAGCAATGTCTTTGGGTGTGAGTGCACAAAATTTCATGGGTTCATATAAAGTTTCATTATTACCTAACATTATGTGCTAAATCTATAAAAAAATAACAGCTATGTTAACAATGGGTGTCCCACATACTGTGGCCTTGCCATTTACATTTTAAAAGTATCTTATGGCAAAAAGTAGAATTATGAAAACTCAAATATTTCACCCATGCAAAAATAATAATCTTCAAAAAAAATCCTCTAAAAGGAACCAAAATCCTTCAAGATGTTATAACTCTAGAACTAATCTCAAGTTTCCAACACAAGCCAAAATATATCATCTTTCAAAAATCCTCGTATAAAAATAGACCTATTATTATTATTATTATTATTATTACCTAGTAGGGGGCCAAAATGCCTTAAAGCTACTATAATACTCTATAATGAATCTAAACACAATATCCTTGCCTTGATAGGAAAGGCCAACAAAAACTCCCTAACACCCAAG
>Ga0116229_10010982_pt1 | contig 13472 bp, 10 predicted proteins | sample S1TSphgellanicum_3_FD_87313 | JGI IMG/M metagenome (GOLD analysis project Ga0116229, IMG submission 87313) | Host-associated microbial communities from peat moss isolated from Minnesota, USA - S1T2_Fc - Sphagnum magellanicum MG | ecosystem: Host-associated > Plants > Peat moss > Unclassified...
GAAATTTGAATATGTATTTGAATCACCTTTGTCCATAAGGTAGCCTATGTGACTTGAAACCAAGCTTGTCCATCCTTCCCTCCAAGAGGGGCAATAATATTTGATTGATTGACCATGCCACTTCAAACAATGAAGTAAAAATTGAAGTAAGAAGAAAGGCTCTCTACCAATTTTTATTGAAATGAAGAAAAAGTAAATACCCAAAATTGCAGAAATACACCTTGTGACTTACATTCTACATCAGGATCAGGGTTTCTTTTTCCGTGTTGTGGTACTGAATATTTGGATAATTTTCTCAAAAAAAATTGAACTTTCAACTAGAAAAACATTTTTCTCCCAAAAAATCCCTTCTTTTTTGTCCAAAAAAACAACCAAAACACTGATCAGGATGTAAGTTACAATTGTCAAAGACATCCAGACTTGCATGCCCATGGACCGTAGGGATTGCCTCTCGTCATTAACTAGTGTGAAGCAAAGACCTCCAGTTCTGGTAAAAATTTCAAGCTCTGGGTTGGGATATATACATAGTAATTTCTCAAACTTGCTATATTTCACTAACTGTTGGACAGATGTTGAAAAAAAAACTGTGAAGGACAGAGACCTCCACTATGATCAAAACATGGAGAAATTTTGAAAGTATTCATAAAATACCACAAACTGGGGGTGCTGGTTCCCAGTTTTTCCCAAACTGGGGACGAGATTTTTAAAAACTAGGATGAAAATAGAACAAAAGAAGAGACCAAACTAGATTTCCCACCTAAATTGATCCTTACAGAAGTTTCACCCCTAGTTCTAGATTTACTTTACCTGCACCTTCACCCTGTACATATTCTTCATTAATCAAGTTCTTCTCATAATAATATCCCAGAAAATGTTATGAACTGATTATTCCCAGTGACATTAAACAGTACCAGTTGCAATCACTTTATGGCTACACTCAAATTGGGGATGCAACAGGGATTACAAGGTCAAACTAGGGCTCAAAGATAGGGTGACTTTAAAGATAACTCTAACATTAAAACCAAGATTTGGGAAATTGTGTTGTTTTGTGCTTCACTTGTACACCTATCTATCTATGAAGGAAAGTAGTTTGTTTTGTTTTGTTTTGTTTTGTAGTTATGAAATCCACTAAACCGGGATCCTTCAGATCGTGTTTTTGGTGTATTTGGAAAGTTCTCAACAAGGAGAGGTGCATGGCTTGGTTCTGTACAACACGAATGAGTTTAGGATCGAAATTATGTATTATTACTACATAGCTATGAAATCTATGTTCTTGGTTGTAAAATTATTCTTTCACCCTTCTATTGGCTACGCAAGCCTCACCATTCTCCTACCATGAACAAACAACACCAAAACCATTCAAAATCAAAATGTCAATTCTCATAAACTTTACATTCATACCATAACTTTGTACAAGTGAAGGTGTTTCTCAAGGTCACAAAGACCTCTTTATATACTAAGCAAAAGGAAATTAATCAAAAAACTTTCTAAAGCTAATCCATCACATGGTTCCCGAAATAATTAAAAGAAAACAAAGTCACATGGTTCCTCATGTGATTCCACAATTAATCACAAGGAAACATAATCACATGATGCACATGTGACTTCACAGTTAATCACAAGGAAACAATATCGCATGATTCCCCACGTGATTCCACAATTAATCACAAGGAAACAATATCACATGGTTCCCCATGTGATTCTGCAATTAATCACAAGAAAACAATTTCACATGGTGCACATGACATAAATCAATGCATCATGACTAAATTATAAAATCCTACCACCCAACTTACCCCTTTAAACAATTATCTAAGTAATTATGTAATTACATCAAGTTACAGTTCCATGACGTTTGGACTTGCAATCCAAAAGCTCTTGAATATTGAATGATTTTTTCATTGAAAATTAAATTATATCGTAGCTGAAAATTTCAAAAGAATTGGAATGTGCCTTGGGTGTTGTTGGAAAGATCTTGATGAGCACAATTTAATGGAATTTATTTGGTAAGATTTGGATTCAGAATGTGGGAGATATTGATTTTTAAATAATTTCTGCCACTGAAAATTCAAATAAATCCCAAAGAACCAGGTTTTGGAAGGAAAAATCAGTTGAGGATGCGGTAACACTTAGGTCAATAGCATAAGCCACACTAGTATAACGTGAAAAAGGACTTTTGGATGTCAGTATAAATATGAAAAAACCATAGACAAATGTACTCAAACACATGAAACCATGTAGAACCATTTGTAAAGAGTCACTGCTAGTCCCAAAAAAGGTTGCTGGTGAAGGACTTTCCAAGCACATCATGTTCGTCACAACACCAGATAAGGCTGGCTCTATTGAAATAAATTGTGGCAGACATCTTAGTGAGTTTCTTCAAAATATATGAAGACGCGATTCAACCTCAAGTTCAAGCAACTCCATCACAAACCTTTGCTTCATTTGTTTGGCTGATAGCCCGGTTCACGTTTCACAGCTCCTATGAAAGTAATGGGTGTTGTGGTTTTATTCCAGCGATTTTTCAGGCGTTCTGGAATCAAGGTGGCAGTCACAAGCGCAGCAAGCCCAGGGCCACAATGAACCAACACACACCAGTGGGCGCCAATCACTGGATGCCTATTATTACTCAGTTGTGGATGAAAATCAATTGAGTTAATATTTTGTTTCACCTTGGTAACCAGTTATGTGAGAAATAGGTCCCATATATAGGTAGAGAGGTAGGAAAATAGGTAACTAGATGGTTAATACATAAGTAAGGGTTGTTTTTACTACTTACTAACAACCTGCTGCTTGTGAGTTGTTAGTAGGTTGGTAGTGAAAATAAGCAACTGAGCCAATCACCAGGGTTAGCTACATAACTAGAACCCAACAGAAAACTGTTTCTTGACCACTTACCATCCATCCTTCATGGTCCTTTGGTGGATGATGGTTCACTGCAGGCAGGGTGTTGCTACCAAAAGTCCAGGAAAGGTCTAAATCTAGACTCTTCGCCCACAATAAGAAACACTGCCTTTATATTTAAAAAACAGGATGCTTACAAAATGTAAGGTCTTGTTGACTGGTTGGTGAGATTTTACATGGGTTGTAAGATCCCACATGAGGTTACTACACCTAAGAAGCAACAAAAACATTACAAAGGAAAATTGACAATGGTTCTTTACGTAGATGGGATAGTTAGTTGTCTCTGTTCTAATGCTTTTTTAGGCTTTTTCCTAGGTGGGATACGTAGTGATTTCTATTCTAGCATTTTTACTAGGTCCTTAGGTGGGATAAGGAGTCATCATCTTTATTCCAAAACTTTTCCAACCTTTTTCCTCCATGGGATAGATAGTGGTCTCTATTTCAATGTTTTTTCAAGTTTCTTTTCTAGTTGAGATAGGTGTCTTCATGCTTAACTTTTTGTGTTGTCAATATTCGTTCTAATATCAATCAATTAAGAACATGAGAAAAATGCAAATTCATGATGGGAAACCATTTATGCACTGAAATAGGTCCTAGAAGAACTCTTTAGGTTTCTCGTCACTTCCTAGGTGGAACAGGTCGTATCAGGCCCATTCCATACTATATGATCTTGATTAATGTTGTTCAGTTTCTATTTCCAAAAGTTATAAAAAACCTTTGACAATCTAAAATCTTCCAATCCACATAGTTCATGTTTTGGTTTAGTCTTTGGTCCTTAAAAGGACTTCCAATCTAGATCTTGTCTAAAATTTAATTGTGTTTCACCTACCTTACACATTACCCAATATTAACTATTACACAATTATGCTTTTCAATTTTCGCCACATTTGGACTTTGATTTTCGCTAGATAGCAATTTTTTTAAATTTTAAGAGGGTTATGTAAACATGTTGGCATTTGATGTTAAACCCCTCTTTGAATGCTAGACAATGATGTCACATCATAAAATTGAAAAGAAATCATTAATGGTCTAATAATCAATTATGAATAATCAACTGGCTGAAAAGTACAACAGACCTATTACCTTATATAGGTTTGCCTAGAAATATATAACATGTGTACAAAATATCTACAACAAGATTGCACTTCTTGCAATAGGTTTGTTTTAGGGTTATGTTTAGTGAATGCAAAGTTTTTCATAATGTAAAATGTGGGTTCCTCAACAATAAGATTGGAATTTTTTTAATGATAATGACATCAAGATTTCCAAAGAAGAATTGTAAACATAAACATGTTATTTTTACTTTTTATTTCTTTCTCAAATATTTTAATAAATGGGCTATTGCATCAAACAAACAATCACCCTCAATATAATAATTTTTATTAATGTGTTCCAAACCTAATTTCAATATCTATATCCATGTGTCTTTACCAAATTATGATTTGCCTTGAATATTATATCACTCTAGACTCGATATGTTTGATTAAACTACATAGAAATAAAAACATTTGTTTTTAATTCTTGTCTTAAGACAAAATTAGTAGTGTAAAATCTATTCAAAACAAAATAACCAATTCAAAATATTGAAAAGATATTCCCTTTTAATTTGATCACAAAGGTGAAATAAATAAATAATTTATGAAAATGGGTTAAACCAAAAAATACTTGTGAATATTAAGATTATTTAATCAAATTGTAAAACAAATATCCAAGACTAGGATTCTACATTAAAAATTTCTAGTTATGAAAATATGATAAGAATTTAACATCTGACATGGAAATATAACATGAAAATTCACAATTCAAAACAACCAAATAAAAACATACTAGTTCAACTAAATGTTTCAAACAAAAACACATAGAAAAGTATAATGTTTCAACCTTGTTATAAAAAACCCGACAAATTCAAACTATTTGAACACCAAGTCCAAATTTTGTATAAGAAATTAAATTGTCCATAATCTATATAAAAATTTAAACTACATGTTGTTGGTCTAATATGTTACACATTGCCAAACATATCATGATTCATGTGTTGTTGTGTCAATACAATCATTAAAAACACTAAATACAAAAGAAACAAAATCACATTTGTTGAATCAAATACCAAAAATGTTTCAATCTTGAAAATCAAATGATGAAAATTCTAAAATGAAAACCAAATAGCCAAATCCTATATTTTTGAGCTCCAACAAGTTCTTGGAACCCAAAAACCTTGTAAATTTAGTATTACAATACATGTAACAATTAAATATGCAAACAAATCCATGTAATTCATGTGAAACCCAAACCAAAAATTAATACCTTCAAAGATATGATTAGATTGTTCCAATTCAACCTTGAAAATCAAACTCAAAATTTCAAATTGTATGTAAAATGAAACATGCTCAACCTTAAATGTTAAAATCCAAAGTACAAAATAGAAACAAAATACTTACACAATCACCAAAAAAAAAATGTTCAAGCATAAATAAATCCTTCAAATCAAAATAAAACATTGCAATTTTGAATATAAAAGAACTTGCAATAATTAAACCCTAAAAATCAACCTCAAAATTCTATAATTAATATAACAAAAATTCAAATTTTATATAAAAAAATACATATGTAAACAACTCCATGTAATTGATCTTACAAAACAAAATATTTATAAATTAAAAAATAATCATATTTTTTTTAATTCAACTTCAAAAAATAAAGTGTCAAATTCTATGTTTGAATTTCAACTTGCATTCATGTTTTATCTTGTGCGAATGCCATATGTGTAACTCATGAACATGTACATCATTTTCTTGTGTTGATGCAAAAAACCCTTGCAAATCCTCAACCAAAATGTTCCTATATGTGTCCCCAATTTGTGAAACTTTGCCTTCATAAAGCTTGAACATGATTTATTGGGCACAACATTCATATCTTAACACACAAAAAAACCCTTGAGACCTGCAAATGCAAATCAAAAAAATTGCATCTCCCTATTAAAAACAAAAATACCATGAAAATCAAACCCAGTTGTAGTGCAATTTGAATCCTCACATTCCACAACCAACTCTTTTGCAATTCCAAAGTCCATTAACAACCACAAAACTTCCCACTACCAACAACACTTCAACAAAAAACCAAACTTTCCCCTCACACACCAAACAACAAAACAACCATCACGCTTGTTCTCCACATTTTGTTTTTAACAAAATACCAAAACATTACCTTCTTTTGTAACTACTATCACCATTTCGTAAAATGGTAAGCCTACACTTCTAAAAACCTTTTGAACATGTGTAAAAATTCTCCCAAACAATACCCAATCCATTCCCATCAATGTAAAAATATTTTCAATAAAATTCAAAATAACTTGTGTGAAAACAAATATTTTAATGCATAACTACCTAAATGCATCAAGGTTTAATTATAAAGAGATACAAATTATAATTCATTTTTTGAGCTTTACAAATGGCCATCATTTTGGTGTTGTCCTTTGATAAACAAAGTTAAGATTTGTGGAAGCAAGAAATAAGGATTGATAAAAATAATGAAGTTGAAACCATAGTGAATGATTTATGAAGGTAATTTTTTTTTAAAATCCTTTTATTGTAGAAACATGTTGTAAAAATCTAATGACTTGAATTTTTTTGATTTGAGAACCTATCGAATTAGAGTTTTTTTTCACAAAAAACCTATGTATGTGACAAAATTAAAATTTATACAGAAAAATGCAAATAATTGCCCCAAGAAAATGAAAAGCATGTATTTGTGTGAAAGGTTAAATTTGTATAAACTCATCATGCAAATTTCATTTGTTACAAATGTTTATCACATTAAAATGCAAAATGAAAATTACTTTTTCACTTCCAATAAAAAAACACCATCAAAATACATTCTTGGTTCCATTCCAAGGTGTTTTGATACATGTCATTGACCACAATATCCCATGGGCAAACATCTAAATGACCAAATAATGTTGCTTAACAAATGGGTAAAATACAAGTGATGGGTGGTTATCATATCTAATTCTTTTTAGGTGTAAAAATCAATGTTGGTTGGTTTTTGGATTTTATGAAGAACCTTCAAATCCAATTTTTAAAACTATTCTTCAAAAAATAAATTATGGTTTCATTACTTTTGGTTTAAATAACATTTCTTTTGCTAACAAATTTTAGCCAATTCCTTGCCCTAAAACTTGAGCTCCTACCTGTAAGCTTGGAAAAAATGGGTTTTTAACATAACATGGGAAAGCACAATCAAGTATACATTTCGTTATCCTTGTCAAGAAAAGTGTAAAGTACCTAGAAATTAAACCTTAACATATTATTTATTCTAATGATCAATATGAACATGTTCTTTGAATTTATGTCAATAATATTGAAGAATCACATGCTTAAAGTAGATTTAAGTATATTTCTAAAAAAGGAAAGTAGTTTATTTTTCCTTTTTAGGTTGTCTGAAGAAACAAAGTAGGTTTCAAGTATGAAATATTAAATTTTTTTTCTATTTTATTAGTTAATGGTCATTTAAATTTTATTTATGCATTTTCAAATTCCAAGGTAAAAATAATAATATATTCATCTTTTAATGTAAAAGTATTTTTTAGCACAATTCCATTAGTTAAGGTCAAAAACACTTTTGACTTACTTTTATTACACTAAAGTTTTTCAAACTTTGTATACAACATATTATAAACTCAATATTTTGCACCATGAAGGTTTAACAATGATAATAAAAAAAAATTGACTTAACTTTCTTGCATTTATGTGTAAAAATATGACTATAACTACTCGAAGCCCTTTTTTTAATATATTTGATGGTGCTTTCACCTTAATATGGCTAATTATGAGTTTAATGGTTAAGGTTTTGCATAGAAGGTGGTTAAAAACCCACACATGTCACCATCACATGGCTCCAATATCTAAATTGAATATGTTAGATTGTTCCACCTTAAGGTTTAGGGTTTGCCTCTTTGGCCAATCATCATCATTGTAATTGTTGAAACCTCAAGGTCAATTAGGAGGAATCACCATCAATTTTAGTGATATCTATGGCCCTTTCACCCTTTCACCACCTTTGTCTATATACTTTGGCAAGTTGTTGGCATTAAGTTTTGTCACTTGCATTCATGACGCTTGACAAGGGAGTTATTATGAGTAGTGAACTACAATAAATGTGATTCCAAAAATGTTGTTCCAACCCTTTAAGTTCCTTAAATTTTCTAGTCCTAAATTATTGTAAATTGTTGCACAACAAAAATGTGATTAAATTTTATAGTTAAATGTCAATTATTGTTGAACATTGAAACATTATGCAACTTACAAATCACAACAACATTTTGGGACTAATTGTTTTGATATTACTGGTAGTTCCACTTTCAATGAATTGCAATTTGATAAAGGGAATTAAGATTTGTTTTTGGAAAGCTAAAGTTTGATTATGATATTTCAAATCAAAGTTCAAATTTGATATTTGATTTGGACCCCAATGCTTGCAACATCCTTAGACTTGGGTTTGTTGCATATGAAAATTTGCAACATTCTTAGATTTTGGAGACTCATTGCAATTGTCGCAACCCCACTTTGAGGGAAATGTGAGGATGAAACTCACACTCTCGAAATTGGGACTTAGGAGTCCTCCGAGACTCTTGAAGCTTTAAAGTTTGATTTTAGGGGTCAAAAGACCTTGCATTGGGGTATTTTTTATATCATTGGAAAGCTATTGAAGTGTAGATGTCGAAAATGGCCTTGCATGGGCCATTTGGACATCTATAGCACAAGTTATGGCAAAAAGAAGGGTTGGGAGTCAAACTAACAATTTGACTCCCAACCATTAAAAGTCGGGAATCGACTCGACCTCAGTGCGTGCAGGTGGAATGCGACACACCGTTGGAAAACTTTCGAGGAAAGCTACAATTTTGTTTTAGACCTCATCCTGATTAAAGGTTCGAGCAAATAATTATGATCGTTCAAAGTCCTAGGAGTCTAAACCGGGACAGTTTCGAAACTCCTCCTTGGGAATCCCAAGTCTGGGCTGTGATGAGTCAAATGAGTCCAAAATTGCTCGTGGCTTGTCTTAGCACCAAGGGTGCTCCAGAATGTGAACTACCAACTTGTTGGTTGGTTTGATGCAGGTTCGAGTAAGTGAATAACTTGTCATTCTTCCTAATCCAATCCCGAAGCTTTAGCACGCCCCTCTACCCTTTCTAGTGCTAAAAGTTGGGAGCGTGCCCCAAGTTCCTCACAATTGTGCTGTGAAAGTAACTTAGACCCAACTTGAGTCTAATTAGGGACTTGGGAGCGCGTTAGCAATGCCACCCATTTGAAAAAACAAGCTCTAGAATTTGGAACATGGAATTGAAACCTAAATTTGAACTTTTAAGATGCTTCACTTTGGAGTCACAACTATTACAATTAGTGTTTTAATGGTCTATAATTATTGTGCATAAGATAAACAACCAAAACTTAAAAAGGCCTCCTACTTGAACATTTTATGACTAATGTTGTTTTTGCACATTTCGTTATTCACATTATTTCATGCAAAGCTAATGATGTTTGACACCTTTATAAGATTACTAAACTTTTATGACAATACAAATGTTCTTTCCAAGGTGTCCTTTATGGAATATGTGTGATCAAGGGACATTGGAACCTTTAGCACCAATTGGCTTACAAAGCTTGGGAACATAAGAATTGACTAACCATAATGTCTTGTTCATCTTTCAATTTGTAGCTCCTGTTGGCAGGTTTGAACTGAGAATTAGCACTTGTTGATGTGCATAGAGTATGTGGGCCAAGTAATGACTGATGAGAAACAAATGAAGATGAAAATTTGTCTAGATTCGTAACTCTTAGTGCTACCCACCTCACCACTGTGTCACAGGACTTCATGCAACCCTTGCACACACTTGAGAAGGTGAGTTGAAAAACCATGTTTCAGAGTTCTCTGTAAGTTCACAAGATCTGTAATGTGCCACCACTGACTGTTGAAAATTTACAGGACATCACCTTAAAGATTGCAAATGTTCTTTTGTTATGACGTACATGGATTAGATAAGTGTATTAAATAATTTATTTTTGTCTCTAGAAGGCACTACATTTGAGTTTTTTTCCAATCAGTAGATACAAGGTTTGGAATCTAGCAGAGTCAAAGATCCTCAAACCTTGTCATTCTTCTTTTTATCAGCCACAAAACCTGGCAGGCAGAAAATCCAAACGTTCTGCTCGGTCGCACCCGTCCTGCCACTATAGCTCCCTTTCCGGCCTGCCCACGAACTGCAGCGCTCCGTTTAGCACTCTGCCCGAGTCTCTCACGAGTTTCACCGTTCACCTTCGTGCTCATCCGTGCTCACCTGACTGCATTCCATAGCCATTTTCTCACTACACAAAATATAGGCACTGTGTTTTTCAATTTTTTTCTTTGAATCACATTTTCTTCTGTCTTTCTCACCATGGAACCATCTCAAGAGCCAAGTTTCCTGTCCTAGATGATGATGGGTTCAAGCTCTTCACTCCCCTAGCTCTTCACTTCCCTTGCTCGTTGTGCCTCACACAGCACCTCCAGCTCCACCCAAGTTTGGAAAGATGATTCTACGGCATTGTTGAAGGATTTGTTTGAGGTGAAGTTTCTGGCCAATAGCATGAACAGCTTGACACAGCAGTAGTGGCAAGAAATTTTATTGAGGATTGAGGAGGCATTTCCATTAAACCTCCGCACACTAGTTTGAGCAATGTTTAATGATTTGGGGCAAGACTGCCAAGGCTTGTGGCACTGCTGGAAGTATGGACAATGGTGTTCCAACTGATTCAGTGGGTTGATCTGCGCAAGAGCCTGTCAACATGGAGGATATCGAAGAACATGATGCTCCTCTTTCTCCAGACAGACAGGTTCCTCCATTTGCAAACAACTCTTCTCAAGTCAGTAATACTCCACCCACACCGAGGTCGGCAGCTTGCAAGAAGCCAGGGGTGGACGGTAAGCCTCCACAAAAATCTGTTTTTAAGAAACTGTGTAGAGGGCAGACAGAGAAAATTAGATGGAGCAACTAAAAAGGTGGGCAGACGATGTGTGCATGTGTGGCATCTTGTCTGCCTGCCTCCCTTTCTGCCACCGAATTTCAAGGAGCAGGCAGGCAGAAGCCAAGGTTTTCACAATCATGTGCGTGACCCAAAAGAAGCCCAAGGTACTGTGTACTCTGCTCTCAAAACAGGGATAGCCATTGCATGTGCCAACAAATTTAAGGTACAGCAGGGTTTGAAATTCTTTAGCTATCAACCCAGGAATCAAGCATCAGATTCAAAATTTACAAAATATAAAAGTTATCCGTAAAGTCAGGAAAAGACGGCACCGGAACCCCCTGTTTGGTCACGTAGGGGATGAAATTTCAAAAAACAGGAAAGAAAACAGTATACTAGGCTTCAACGGGGCATGAAACTCAGTTTAGTATCAAATTTGGTGCTAAACTGAGTTTTCTCTGTCCTTGCTTTTCCTGAATGCATTCAACCAATCACTGCTGCTGCTTTGTGTACTGTAGCTATAAATGTTCTCGCGCCTGGTGCATTTAATCCTGAGTCTCAGTATTTCATAACCTTATTTAATTAAAAATTTCATGACTTTTCAGACAACAGCCAGGAGGGGATGAAGTATCAAATGAGGGGTGCAACTCAGGCCCAACAGGGCATGAATTTATGGATAACTCTATTGTCAAGGATTTTACAGGGCCTTGAAGCTATTCCAGAAACAACTAAATACCTGGAAGCAACTCGATGCAATTACGAATCCATTTTCTTGTGACTTTAATAAAAACGCCACACAACCTTGTTCCCGAGCTTTTACCAATGACTGCTGGCTTTACAAAGTACATTTCATGACTCCACAAATGACAGAATGACAATGGATTCATTCTGACAAAAAATGAAGGCGCAAACAAACAAAATGCAAAACATGTCTATACTGAACGACAAATACACTCTTCGAATTTCACACTAGCCTGAGCCAGTGGCCACCTAAGTTCCGTCTAGAAACCAGCAAAGAAATTGTCTTCTTCATCATAGAGAAGCTTGAGGTTTCCAAAGGGTCAAATCGCTCTAATCTCACTCTCTTGAGCCCACTGGCCTCTCTTCTCAAAGTCTTCAAACCCACATGAATCCAAGACCACATTGGACTTCCATAGGAACTCTAGTTCCAACTTACACACATTACTATAAATCCCTCAGCCCACATAAATCACACGATCTGGTTTCCTTGACACCATCATTCCACTTGACAAGACACAAGATAGGAATACAACACATCGATTTCCCCTAGTCACTGCTTCAAGAATCCTTACAAAGAACCACACCCATCCTTTGTGTGAACAACCTTGTAAACTCAATGGATTATTGCAATTCTTTGGAGTTCCCAAAAATTAGGGTACTCGCTCTTGAAAAGCAAGACAACAAAACTGAGATACGAACAAAACCGAAACATAGACTTTTGAGAATAGTTGTTGGCTGCTCTCGAGACCTCTAGAACTTCTCATCATCCCCCCTCCTAAACCATCGAAACCAGCTTTTAGATAAACACTCTGCCTTGTTGAGTACATTGCGTAGCAGATAGTTTCATACTTTCCGTTGAAACAGAGAACTAAAAACTTCACCCCAACAATTTCCCCCTTGTCCCAACAAAACAAAAACCTGCAATACTTATATTCTCTGTAGCAAATCCTTTCGCCATTGCTCCACAAGATTTCCACCAAGTGTATCTCACCTTGTAGCTCCCTTGCCACACCATCATCCTACGTCCAAGAATAACACATACATACCAAACCGAAGAAAACAACAACAAAGTTTCAATGCTACCAAACACAAATGCATTTCCATTTCACATCTTTCCTTGTCTCCACACTGTTGTGAGCAAAAACTCCTAGCCACCAACAGAAAATAAAACATGTTTTTTTGAAAAACCCTAAAACTACTTTTTGTTCACACTCAAAACCATAAAGTTAGAAATTTGTTACACATGTGACACCTCCTTCCTTGATTTATCTATGTCTGCACAAATTTTAGATTTAGTGAAACACCTGCAGATCACGCCTAAGACATTCCCATTGCTTGCCATCAATCCCTTGTAGGATACAAATTCGGCAACCATCATCAAACTCTTTGCAACCCTTTTCGTCTTTGTACTTCACAAAGGCATATGGGCCTTCCCAATTTGCAAGTAGTGCTCTTTTTTCCCCTAGCTTTCTCACCTTCACCATGGTTCTTCCTTCTTCCAACCTTAGGAATTTTTGTTTGCCTTTCCGTGCAACATAGCTTTTACATTGCCTCTTTTATGTTTGGTCCACATTTTCCAACACAGATGAGTGCATATTAGAAATGAGCTTGAGTTTTTGCACTATCAACTGCATCATCTCATCCAAGGTGAGTTCATCCTTTTGCACATTAGTAAATGCAGAAAGGCCATTGTCACATGTGAACCTTGGGGTTCTCCCAGTTACCACCCAAGGTTTCTCCCAATTAGCACCATCAAAGGAAAGAACTTGGTGCTAGGGGGTAGAGGGGCATGCTAGAGCTCCAGGATGGGACTAGGAAGAGTGACAAGCATCA
>Ga0116229_10010984_pt1 | contig 13472 bp, 4 predicted proteins | sample S1TSphgellanicum_3_FD_87313 | JGI IMG/M metagenome (GOLD analysis project Ga0116229, IMG submission 87313) | Host-associated microbial communities from peat moss isolated from Minnesota, USA - S1T2_Fc - Sphagnum magellanicum MG | ecosystem: Host-associated > Plants > Peat moss > Unclassified...
CGGCTCCACAAAGCATTGGAGGCATCCGAAGGGGAGGAAGGACGGGCGGATCGCATCCCCCCCCCCCCGCACCAGAGGGGGATATAAAAACCTTCCCCCCCCCCCCCCCCCACTACAGAAAGAACCGGTGGTTATATAGAGGAGCATGTTTTCGGAAATTTCCAAAACTTTCGGGAACCAAGGTTCAAAATGTCAGAACCGGGGTTTTGGGTTTTCTCACGTCAGGTAAGGGAGTAAATACCCGGATTGATAACCTGAGGGTACACATGGTTGATTTTGATACCCGCACAACGTCGGTTGGGACCACTGCGCGTTTGAGGTGGCTAGAGTGACGTAGCCACGGGTGTCCGAAGGTCACGGGTACCACTAGTTTTTTTTAAATATCTAGTCATGCAGGGGCTTTGAAAAAATTAAATTCTATGTCACACAAAGTGTCAAATAATTGGATTTTGAGAACTTAATTGAACTGCCTGGTATTAATTTGCATCTTTAAAAAAATGCCCCTGATTACCAAATTCCCCAGGCATTATTTTGGTAATATTTACTTATTATGCATTTAATAAAAATCAATTTTTGGAATATTTGATCGAGAGCCTCCTAATACACACTCATTATGCAAAAGGGTTGGGTTTTTAAAATACCCAACTTTAGAAGAACTACCTAATATGTGTGCGTGCACATTGGTCTTACAAATATGATTTAAACATCATTAAAATGGAGATTGTTTATGGGCTCTAAGGACATGTTCTTCCCATTATAACAATGCTCTTCCCATTACAAAGTGTAGTTATGCACATGTCGTTTGACAAAGAAGCTGAAGACAAAAAGAGTTTAAGGTTTAGAGATGACCTACCTTGATGGAAAAACATGTTTACATGCCTTGAGTATACATAGGTTATCAATTTTTTAAAAATGGGTACTAAACAAAACAAATTGTGTCTTTATGGAAGCAAGGTCTGTAAGCGATTACCAGCACAAGCCCTGGCTTTGCAGGTCGGGAACCAGCTCCAGACCCAGGTCATTTCTCAATATCTGGTCCAACACCGAAGTGAACCCATTTGAGAACAAGGAGTATGTCACACTGTGGCCTTGCCATTTACATTGAAAAGTATCTTAAGGCAAAAGAAGAACGATGGAAACTCAAATATTTCACCATGCAAAAATATCATCTTGAAAAAAAAGTCTTCTAAAAGAAACCAAAATCCTTCAAAATATCATAACTATAGAACTAATCTCAGGTTTCAACACAAGTCAAAATGTCATCTTTCAGAAATCCTCATATAAAAATAGACCTATTATTATAACCTAGGGGCCAAAATCCCTTAAGCTACTATATACTCTATAATGAATCTAAACACAATATGCTTGCCTTGGTAGGCAAGGCCAACAGCAAATCAGCACCATTTATTTAAAGCAAAAAAGAAGTTAATTAGTAGTACAGAAGATGTTTTAATATATGTATGCTAATTTTTAAAAGACTTTAAAAAACACCATCGGCCTTAACTTAAGCATAGTTCATTAAAAAAAACAAGGGGCATGGTGAGGGTGGTGCCAGAGGGGGGGGGGGGTGGGCGGTGGGGGGGAGTGTCCCCAAATCATTGTCATCCAATGGGACCAACCAACTAGGATGGTTGTGGAAAGGGTCCCAAAATCTTTGAAAAAGTATTCTAAAAAGGGGATTCCCAAAATCTTTTTCATCTGTATGGGACTAACAAGGATGATTTGAAAACAGATCCTTTGAATCTTTGACACTTACTTACCAATTGGAGCAAAGGCCCAACAGATATGCCTTATCATATAGTGTAACAAATGAAGGGGAAAGGAGGGGGGTGGGGGGTTTGGAGTTGGGTCCCCTTGTATACTATACAGATCGTGGTGCGACCAAATGAATGTTTTACTTGTGCACCAAAGCACATACGTAGTATTAAAGGTACTAGCAAGCGTCTCAATTTGACTCGATTCCCAACTTTTGAGTAGGCCGTTTGAATGTTCTCTATATCATGCATAGTACTCGCCAATTCCTTTTTTACTTCGTACAGAATCACTAGAGAATAATATTACTTAAGTTTGATCTAGTTCAGCCCCATGTGAAAATTGTGTGAAGGGTTTCCTTGAAAAGATAGAGACCTAGTACTAATCCAAGACCATAAGTTGTAAGTCGTTGGCGAAGTTTCGTTGTGCCTTTGGAGGGCACCTTATGTTTGTGTATATCCTTCCTTGAATGGAAAAGAAGAGGGATCATACACCTACTCTCCTTAGGAGTGGGACGAGTCTTACCCCTACTTATAGGGGTAATTGTTTAGTATATTGGCATAAGATCCCTCCCATTTCTAGCCACTCATGCTCATGATATTTGTATATGCTTAGGCTTATGATAAGGATTTTTGCCTCATGCTTGATGTTGGGTATTGCCCATTATGGGTGGGTGACATTCCCAAAATGAGGGGCCAGATTTGGCTATTATCTCGTCCTAGGCCCCTTAATGCATCCACCCCAAGGCTTTACCCTACACATTCTAATAGATTCTAGTTCCTATTGGGTTCCGGATTGCCGGCTTGTTTTCCTTTAATGTAGTCTTGTAGCTTGGGAAAATCAAACCTTGGGGGCGGGATTTAACACTTTTTGGACGTCATGGGAATTTTTGTGGGTACCCGTAGAAACAATTTTGGCCATTTCTGTAGTACTTGATGATTCGGAACCTTGGATTGGTGGGTGGATGGACTTTTTTCTTTCCTTTTTCTTTTTCGCCCTCAAGTCAAAATGCATCAACCAACTAACCACCCGATGCATGAGGTGTATAGAAGATCCTAGAGACAATTACCCTATGTAGCTTTTTTCAAAAAAAAAACACCGCTCCAAGGCCAACCAATTTACTTTGGAATGAGTTATCCGATTTTGCCACACAACTTACATGGAAAGCAAAAGCATAGCTGAATGGTGCCCTTCAATTGGCCGGATTACATCATGCAACGGAATTCATCCATGCTTTCCCAGCATCATTGGCCAAATTTGTGTTCGTTTGTGAAACTTTGGTTTTACTAGGTGGGCTTCTTTCCCGAATCCCTACTTGTTTCATATTAATTGTTGTCACAAATTCATGTTATATGCCTAACAGCCACACTAAACCAAGCAATTCGGAATTGGTTTTAAATGGCATTTTATGCACGATTACTGGAGTTGATCATGTAAATAGGTCAATTAAGAAATGGTTGAACTAGTGTTTTCTTCTTTTTGGGTATATATCTCTCTCTCTCTCTTTGCCCAATGCAAACTTCACTTCACTCTGGGTTGAGTTTGCTTTTACATTCTTACACATAGAGAGAGCTTGTGCATGTTATTATTATTCCTTAATAATCTGTCTAAAACCGAAGGAATGAAAACCAAGTGGACACAAGTTGTGTGTTCCACCAAAATAAGAAACCTAAAGCTTATATGGAAATTATGTCCCTGCATAAATAATAAGCAACGTGCTCTTGCATGCCCTGAGGCTGTTATTATCATGAGCTAGGTTAAGTGGGCCCCTTGTTAAAAGCACTTCCTATCTTGAGAAACAAAAGAGGTTTGGGTTTAACTCTTAAAATATTGCATCGTGTGTAAAGTTGTGTGTGTTATGTGACATTTGTCTGGTGATGACTTGTGCGTGGCTTGTGAATGAGCTTTTGTTGGCCTTGCCTACCAAGGCAAGGATAATGTGTTTAGATCAGTATAGAGTATAATAGTTTAAGGGATTTTGGCCCCCAGGTAATAGGTCTGTTTTTATATGAGGATTTTTGAAAGATGATATTTTGGCTTGTGTTGGAACTTGAGATTAGTTATAGAGTTATATTATCTTGAAGCATTTTGGTTTGTTGTAGAGGATTTTTTTGAAGATTATACTTTTGCATGGTGAAATATTTGAGTTTTCATAATTCTTTTTTTGCTTAAAATATTTTTTAATGTAAATGGCAAGGCCACAGTGTGACACACCCCTTGTTTTGGCCATGTCACAAAAACCCAAAAATGTTTCAATAAAAATTAGCTAAATAAATACTTGGTTCATAACTTCATACATGTGAATAACCTTTTGTTTTGGGTGCGCTGTGACAAAATCCCAACCAAAGACTTTGTGCTTATTCCTTCCAAAACTTTCCTAACATGTTTTACTCATACATCCAAAACTTGGAAATTAGAGTCAGCTGTAAAGTCACCTTGTCTTCACCCTCTCCTGAGTCCTTGGGCCTGCTTTCACCCCCCCCTATCCCCTCTTTGAGTGGTATCCGCAAAGTAAGGAAATTTTATTAAATCTCAAAATGAAATGCTGAAACTCAATGCACAAGGTTCGAAATAGTAATTATAATTGTTGTACAGGTAGGAGCAGTGAAAATATATGTAGCAGCGACGGAGGAGCAGTGGAGGCGCTCAAGAAAAAGGAAACAGAGGATGAAATTCATTCCACCATCAAAATTGGTGGAAAAACTAGTTTGGGTCCCATTTATTTCGTTTTGTAAAATTTTCATTCCCAGTTACACATTTGATGCCTTATTATGCTGAAACTGGGCGTTCTCGCCCCCTAATCGTGTGACTTTACAGATAACTCTATTGTACAAAAATAAAATCTCTCGTGAAAATCAAAAGGAAACTGGTTCTAAGTAGACCAGTTTTCTGTGCATGAAATGTTGAGTTTCAGCATTTCATATGAGTTTCAGCATTCCATACCTTGACTTAATAAAATTTCTTTACTTTGCAGATACCACTGAAAAGATAGGGGGCAAAATCACAGGAGATAGGGTAAAACAGAGGGCGTAGATTTCAGCTTAGATATTGACAGCATGACATCCACCAAAGATGTAGTGAAATTAAGTCACAAATTGCATGAAGGTGAGTTGTAGAACAAAATATATTTGGCAAATTAAAAAAAGACCTCAATGACAACCAATACTACCTTGATTATATATCGACCAAAAATACACACTATACACACCAAAGATTGAAAATCCGACCACAAATGAACAAGAAGATAAACTTTACACACACATAACAACATTATAAATGCACTTTGCCAATGGGAAACTTATCAAGTAATGGCCATTGGGACGACCCAGCCAAGTGGCGGCCAATGGTTGTAAGAAGTCGGGTCTGACCAATGGCCATTGAGGTATTGGTACTCTGGAAAGATATCTACCACATCTTTAGCATCTTTACAGGCTATTACCCTAGACCTGATCATGTTCATATGCCCTTTGAGATAGAGAGAGAGGAGGTGACCCTGAGAAGCTTAGGGTTTAGGGTGGAATCCCCTCCAGGTTGACGATTTTGTGTCCGGAATGGGGGGCCCTGGGCGAGGAGACTTGACCCAAATGTGGGACCTAGTTCTCGTAATGTACGTGATCAAAAGGCGTCACTCAGCGTAAAGAAACGGGTGGAAATTTCATTTAACAACCATAGTAGCGTTTAGGATGTAACGACGAAATGTAAGGTGTCTTGCGGCCTTTTAAGAGGCAATATTACCGTTTGTAAATTTTTTTCTTACTTTCTCTATTTACACATACAAAATTTTGACCAAGTCTTTTACAAAACAATCTTGAGCAAAGTTGGTAATGATATTTGAAAAAGGAGGCGACCATACCATTTGGGCTTACATTGCACACCACCTCAATTATTTGGTCTTGTTGACCCCTTAGCATTTAATTTAATTTAATTTAATTTTTTGAACAACTGGCACAAGGCCATGCTCCTTGGTGTCGGTTTCCCCAACCCGGGCCAACCCAAAATGAAAAATCCCCCCAAAAAAAATTTAAATCTAAAAAACCATTGGGAAAAAAAAAAAGAAAAAAAAACGTGCATAAGTGGTAAAGAAAGGGGCTAAAAATGTTTCCATTTACTATTATTATAAAACAAATTACCATAATTATCGGAAAATTTGGCCAATTTTTCCCATATCAAAAATTGGAATGGTATATATATATATAAAGAAATTAAAATTAAAAATCTAAAAAAAAATTGAATTAAAAAAAAAAAACCTCTGGTACCCAGGTTGCGCAACCAGCCAAATCCCGCGTGTCCAAAAAAATGACATCTGGAAACTGGGTGTAGTCTGAACAGAACCTTAAAAATGGTGGCCCTAGCGCGTGAGTTAAAATTAGAAAAAAATTACCGACGCGTTAGAACTTGCACTTATTAGCACGGGTAAAAACGAGGAGAACCTGACTTACTTAATTTTCACCCCACTTTTACCTAGACAGTACCTACGCACGAGGCGTATACCCGGTCCAGTAGAGTAGGAACCAAATACACAACGTGCGTAAATGACACGTGGCAGAAGGCAAGGGGGGCGGTCGGACTGGGGAAGGGGAGAGCGGGAGAGGGTTTGTCCCTGCTGTTGCTGCTGCCGCCGCGCACTGTGCTGCTGATCGGCAGCTTCCCCCTAGTGCGAGCGGGAGCTTTGATTCCTTCTACTCGGACTAGACAAGCGAGTGAATTTTTTTGCGAAGAAAATGAAGCAGTAAATTCTAGAAGCCAAGCCTAAGATGCGCGCATTCAATTCCTAGATTAGTACCAGATTCGATGCTAGCTAGCTGCATTGGAGCTCAATTTTATTGATGAAGACAAAGAAGAAGCAGCAGCAGCAGTTGGCAATTCTATTTTCACCTGCTACTGGTTCGACATACACACATACAGACAGACTTTGTCTGTGTTGACTACCAATCACTATTGCAATTCCTAGTACTTTACCTCTCTAGTGCGTGTGGTTTTTTTCAGCCCTCTTTTTCTCGTTGTCAGATTTGGGTGACTTATGTTCTTCTCTGTTACAAAAATCCATAGTGGTGGAATTTGAGACACCCAGATTCTCCAGATTCTGAACTGCTACAATTGACGACAGTGTGACATTGAGAAAGACAGTGTGACATCCTCGTTGTCAGATTTTCGTAAACTCAGGCTCTCTGTTACAAAAGTTCATAGTTGGTGTAACTTGAGAGTCCCGGATTCTGAACTGCGACAATTGATGACAGTTGTGACATTGAGACAGAAGAAGAAGAATTGAACAAGAATTCTCGTTGTCAGATTTTAGTAAACTGATCATTTTCTGGTACAAAAAACTCATAGTTGCAGGAATCAGAGAGACCCAGATTCACATGGAGCAGAGAGGAAGCCGCAGTGGGGTGGTCTCGCAGCAGCAGCGGCAGTATAGGGGGATACGAATGCGGAGATGGGGGAAATGGGTGTCGGAGATCAGAGACCCTGTGACAAGGACTCGCATTTGGTTGGGTTCTTTCCGATCGGCGGAAGAAGCTGCACACGCTTACGACGCAGCCATTGTATGCCTCCGAGGACCCAACTCGCAACCCAATTTCCCGCACCATACCCCAACCATTCCGAGTGGAACGCCGGGTTATTATTCCAGACGCGAGATTCAAGCAGCGGCAGCAGCTTCGGCTGCTGCCGCCGTAGGGCGTCCTTTCAATTACAACGAATTCATGTCCCCGAAAGCGTCGGACATGAGCGACGAGAGCGGAGAATCTGAGCTGCTGGAAGACATAACGTACACTGAAGAAGAAGAAGTATCCGGAGTATACTACCAATTCCGAGAATCCGGAATATCATACCCATCACCACATTATCATTCTCCTCTTCCTCCTCCTCCTCCTCCTCCTCCTCCTTCTTGTTCACACTCTAGTAACCACATCTTCGATTTCAACAACAATTGGAGCTGCAATGTGGATGATCATCACTTCGACGATCCTTACGAGCGTGAATGGGTGCACAACATCATCTTCCCCTCTACTACTGCTACTACTCCCAATGATGATTACTCAGAAGACCACGAGAATTCCTTTGTTGAGCCTTGCTTATGGAGCTATGAAAGATGATGAAAGCAAAATCAAAGCGAAGCAAAGCAAAGCAAAGCAAATCCCAACAGCAACAAAACTCCCAAATCTCAACTTTTCCCTCTTCTCCAACCAGTTTCCAACACATTCTACATGACCTTCTTCACATTTGCTGTAATAATTTTTACAGCACACACAGTTTTGATCTGCTAGTAACCAACTGCCAGCAAAAGGGCAAAAGAAATCAGTCCATGAATTTCATTACAAAATGAGTGAAATGTTTAGTGAATTGGGCCCATATCTTGTTGTAGCATAGACTGAGTGAGGTTTTCTCTTCTCTCTATCACTCTCCAAGTGAGAGAGAGAGAGTTTGAGTACGAAAGTTGGCTGCGGAGTTAGTTTAGCTGATTTCCAATTTTTGAAGCGATCTTTTAGTTCCTTCATGATGAATTTTCATGAATTTCATTACAAAATGAGTGAAATGTTGATGAAAATGAGTGAAATGTTCAATGGAGTGTATCCATATTTCCTCGTAAGAGTGTGAGTTTTTTTCCTCTCTCTTTCAGGTCAAGCTCAGTAATGAAAGTTAGTTAGAGAGTAAATTGAGCTGAATTCTTCTTTGATCCATCAATCTTTTACTGGTTTCATGCTGAAATTTTCATAAATTTCATTAGAAAATGAGTGAATTGTTGAGTGAACTGGGCCCATTATTTCCTTGTGGCACTTTAGTACTTACAAAGAGTTTTTTTCTTTTCTCCGAGTGAGTTGGTTCAGATACTAAATTGCTAATGAAAGTCAGCTACTAAGTTTATTGAACTGAATTCTCTCATGGTGAGTGTGATCTTTTAGTTGCTTCTAATGTGTAGTAATAGATTCCCTCATTTTTTTCTTTTTTGAAGTCTTGGATCAAAGAACTCCCACAAATTGCAATACAAAGGGCATCCGATTGAAGCCATTTATGACGATAGATTATCATCAGATTGTAGCCAATTTATGAGTACTAGATCTGGAGACAACACTCGGGAACTATGTAGTTTTGATTTGGTCCCACACTTTGAAGAATGTACACCTTGGAATGTTATTGTTAGTTCACTTTTGAGAACTTCATGAAACATTTCTTATTTCATTTTTTTTGAAACTTCATTAAACTCTTGATGGTTTGAACTTGTCAAAATGGGGATAGAGTTGTTATGCAATGAGATGAGTTGCTTGTTCATACATGGGTTGAATTGTTTTGTTTGATTTAAGTGTTCCACTTAGGTTATTCTCTCGTCTTTTGGGGTGGTGCGAGTGTGAGTGATTTTTTTGTTGGCAATATAAATCTCTTGCTAATAGCGATCATGAGCTTTACATAGCAAGAAACTGCAATGGCTTCGAGAAATGATCATGAGGGACAATGATCCTAATAGGCTAACTCTTTGACATTAGACATTTGCTTCTTTTTGTCAACAAGTTAACATTGCCTTGAAATATTGGTCCTCCATTGCATTGTGATGCACCTCTTTGTTTGATTGGTCTATAGAATAAAATAGGTGGGATTTAAAAAATCTTTGAACATATTGAAAGGAAAATTTTGTATGATGTATTATTTAAACATTAATTTGGGCTTCCACCTTGGGTTTGGAACCTTCAATATCATATTGTATGAACATATGATACCATAACCAAGTCATGGTAAAGCCAAAGTGTAAATGTTACACCTTATCCAAGTCATGTTGTCATAATGCACATGTTACAACTTTGTTCTTTCTTTTTACAAAGTGTGACACTTTTTTTTCTTTTTTTGTTCCCTTTGTTTTTTGTTGGAAAAATGAATTGGGAAGGAGATTTCAAAGAACTTCTCAAAGGAGAGGCATCATGGTGAGATTTTTAAAGGGAGGGGAGTGGGGGAGGATGATGTAGAATCTTGCAAGGTATTTTGTATTTTCAAGTGATGAATCCAAGAAGAATTTGAAGAAGGTGTAGATTTTTGACATTTTTTGGATAAAAATAAATGATGCAAAAAATAATAAGAAGAAAGGAAAAGGGGTCAAAATTAGTGTTTTTCTTTTTTTTTTCCTCAAATTCCTCAAGTAGGTCCACTAGTGAGTATCCTAACATTAATTAGGATTAAATGGCACCTATCCTAGGTGGGTGTAACATTTTTACAGAAGTGATATTACAAATGGCAACCTAAGAAATGCCTATGTCTAAATGTGGCTAATTTAATTATTTTTATTTCAGAAAATGATTAAAAAATCCTTAATAATCAATAAAAATTTAAAAATTTAAAAAAAATTGCAATTTTTTTCCAAAATAAAAGTTGGGATTCAAAAGGACAATGAAATGACTTAAATCTTGTGATTCTATCTATTGCAAGTCATTTTCATGTATTATCATATCGCCACCTACAACCATCAATGTACATAATGACACACAAAACAACATACACATGCTTACAAGCTGTATCGCATCGAACTTATTTCACATTATGACTTTGGCACCTACAACCATTGTTGTCCATAATAACACACAAAACAACACAAAAACCCTTACAAGGTGCATCACATCAAACAAAATTTGATTTAGACACCCCACTTAGGGATTTAAATTCTTGGCCAAAAGTTCGAATGTTTGAAATTGTGTTCACATTGGAATCGATTCCATGCTAATTTACTCTAGTTGATATAATGTAATTAGGACATAACCATTCAAACACAATAAACTCTTAACGTCATAAATAAATGGTGACTTGGAGACATAGACCTTAGGTCAATTAGAACTTGTTGGCTTGTTTATGGAAGTGATTAAATATTTCCATAACTAAGTGTAAAAATTTGTTCATTGAGTGTTTAATTGTGTCAATCTTTTTTTTCACTTGAGTTGTTTTAAACATTGTCATTTTATGAAAGCAATTGAAGAGGAAAATCAAATAGGTTTTAAAGATCAACAACACAAAAAATATTTGTCAAGGACTAACCTCTAGCTTTGGATGAAAAAATAAAATTATCCTTAAATTGATCCTCAATATGTTTTTGCCCAAATGTTGGGTATTTGTAAAGGGAACAAAATTTTCAAAAAATGAAAATCAAGCATTGAAACAACAATATTCATGCACATGATTTAGATAAAATTAATCTAAGTTATAGCAATGTAATGAATGTTGTAATGAAGGTGCCTTCAACAAATTGAAAAGTCAATATAAAACTACTTTTACCACAATAACCGTGATAAATGTAGTTTAACCCCTCAATTCAAAATAATGTACCTTTCTTGCCCTTTTCCAAATTTCATCCTCAATTTGAGTGAGATTGGGTGTTTTGGTCTTTGGTTTGGCTAACTTTGTGGATAATTCTAATGCTGACAAAAAGTCAAGTTAACTAAAGAATATTCATGATATCACGTGATTTATTTTTTAATGAAAGCCATGAAGAAAAAAAACATGAAAGGTGTATTTTGCACATGGTTCGTATCGCATGGTGCTTACATTAATTTTATTTAATTTTAACATAATTGCACCTATTTCCTCCCCTTACTAATTTTTTTTGAAATAGGAAAAAACTATGATGACCCCATCACATTTAATTGTTTTCCTAAGTGAGTGTTTTTGAGCTTATTCCATGTCGACATTAAAAAAAAAGTTTCACAATGTTTTTTTACATTATAATATAACATAACCCAAAAAATATATTTATAAATAAATAAAATTCTATGTATCATGGTAGATATGAATATATTTGTAGTAAAAATATACTTGTAATTATCTATTTATTTAAAGAACGAAAATAAAATTTTAAAAAATTAAAATGATGTTTACCATTTATGAAATTTGTAACATCTATGTGATATGCGATTCCACATATTTTGAACCATGATTATGAACAACATGAAGAGTTTCATAACTTTCATTTCACACATAGGGATTTTTTAGGGTGTTGAACATAAATATGTCATAATTTGAAACTTTGAGAAACAATCATTTTGAAATTGAAGGTGACAAGTAGTGTTGTGCATGTAAATGGTTTGGGTCTTACACTTTGTGTAAGTGTAAATGTAGAATACAAAACATGTAAGTGTAAAAATAAATATATTTATATAATTTTACACAGTCTGATAAAAAAATATAAATATATAACAATGTAAAAAATATGATTTTTACTTGAGGAAGGGATATTTCATAATGTTTTAAAAAATAAGCCAGCTAAATGGCCCATTGCAACAACCAAAAAAAAACCGCACAACTAATTCATATGACTTTGCAAGAAGGTCTGGTCATTAAGGATATATAATTTAATTATCTATAAAATAAGAAAAACAACACTAGAACCCTGAGTTTGATCACCAATAGGGTGAGATTCAAATAATAAAAAACATTAGCATTCAAGGGAGGGGGGGACTTCAATTTTTGTGATGAATTGAGTTTCACCCTGTCTTTCCTTTTTCTTTAGCGCCTCCACTGTTGCTGCACATATTTTCACTGCTTCTACTTGTAAAGCTACTATAATTAGTCTTGAACCTTGTGCATTACATGCTGATTTTCAGCATTTCATTCCCAGATTTAATAAATTTTCATTATTTATGGATACCCCTGAAAGAAGGGTTTGGGGTGAAAGGAGGCCCAAAGACAGGGTGACTTTACAAATAATTTTAGTATTGACATTTACACGCCCCAAATCATTTACACAGGGTGGTGTAAGTGTATTTGACAAATATTTACACTGGCCCTTGTGTAAGTGTAAGAGTAAAAATATATATATATATACACTGCAACATGATAAGTGTAAGTGTAAAAAAATTGAATGTGTAAGTGTAAATGATTTACAAGTGATATATATGGCTATTGACACTTACATGCACAACACTAGTGACAACCAATGTGAGTTGGACCGATGCATAATATTCATCTCAAACACTTATTTGGATGATTAATGAAATCAAGAACCTAAAAATGAGAAATGGGCTTTGTTATTTTGTGTATGTCATAAATGTACCCATGTTTCTTTGAATTCAAATGAAAAACAAACATAATATTAGCTTTGTGAAAATTATATTGCTAAGGCTCAAACACCAAAAGTTAAACCCAAAATTAAATGCATCATGTTTTGAGAAGTGTATACTATAACACTAGACTTTAAAAGGCCCAAAAAAGGGTCACCATAGCTTGCTTTTATCTTTTGTTAAAAAAAATTAATCCTTTAAATTAGTTGTAAATTATTTACTAGGTATTATATGTGAGTGTGTTCTTGACTTGATTTTGTTTGAAAGGTCCAAGCTATTTTTGACATTTAGGTGTTGTAAACTCAAGTGAATGTATAATCCTTCCTTAAAAGCATGATCCAATAACAAATCATAAACACAATGAGCAGATTTGCCACCATGAATGCACCAAAGATGAATATATGCATGATGATATGCACACATTGGGATTAACCAACAATTGCATGGTAAGGAAGACCAAAATAAGTTCATAAAATAGTTGAAAACATTATTGATTCATAGCCAAAATATAAGGAGTGTCATGAATATGTTTAACAATCCAAAAGGAAGCCTTATTTTGCACTAAAAACTTTGAGCTCAATTATTGAAAAAGGCTATTGGGGTTGTGGCCATCATTTCTTTGAAAGTAACTAGAAAAAATATATCCATACATGGCAATTTGGTCTTTGGTTCCAAAAGTTGTCCAAAGAC
>Ga0116229_10010987_pt1 | contig 13468 bp, 14 predicted proteins | sample S1TSphgellanicum_3_FD_87313 | JGI IMG/M metagenome (GOLD analysis project Ga0116229, IMG submission 87313) | Host-associated microbial communities from peat moss isolated from Minnesota, USA - S1T2_Fc - Sphagnum magellanicum MG | ecosystem: Host-associated > Plants > Peat moss > Unclassified...
CTCTTGCGCGCCGAAGGGCTCGCCGTTACGCCCGACGGCATTGCCCGTTTCGGCCGCGCCCTAGGCGAACTCGACGTAGCTCAGCGGGAGCTGGTCTACTGGGCCGGGGTCGCGACGCTCGTGACCGATCGCGAGCAATACCCCGCCTACGCACGCGCCTTCAAGGCGTTCTTCCTGCCTGCGCTCGCGCTGGGTGCCGACCGGCGGCGGGGACTGCTCAGCTACTCGATCGCGGCGCTGCCCAATGCCGAGGAGTCGGTCGAACGTACCGAAACCGGTCAAACCTTCGCACGCGCGCGCTATAGCGCGCTGGAGGTCGATAGCGAGAAATGCTTCGCCGATTACACGCCCGAGGAGTTTGCGCGCTTTCTCTCGGCGCTCTCGGCGTTGCGGGTGGCCGCGCCGTTGCGACGGAGCCGTCGCGCCGAACGCGCCGCCCGCGGCCGCATCGACGTGCGCCGCATCGTGCGCGACGCGATGGCCGTCGGCGGCGAACCGATCGCGCCGAGTTTTCGACGCACCGCGGAGCGGCGCCGGCGCGTCATCGCTCTGTGCGACGTCTCCGGCTCGATGGAAAAGGAGACGCGCGCGCTGCTTGCGTTCTTTCATGCCGGCGTTGCCTCGGGCGCGCCGTTCGAGGCGTTTTCGTTGGGCACGCGCACCGTCCGGCTCACGCGCGCACTGCGCCAAGGCGACGCCTCCGCGGCGCTCCGCCGCGCTGCCGAGTTGGCCCGCGACTGGGGCGGCGGTACGCGGCTCGGGTCGACGCTGCGCGCCTTTCTCGACCGCTGGGGCCAGCGGGGTTTGGCCCGCGGCGCGGTGGTGGTCATCGTCTCCGACGGCTGGGAGCGCGGCGACGTCACGTTGCTCGCCGAGCAGATGCAGCGCCTAAAACGTCTCGCGCATCGCATCGTCTGGGTCAATCCACGCAAGGCCGCCGAAGGCTACGAACCGCTGGCTGCAGGCATGGCGGCGGCGCTTCCCTTCGTCGATCGCTTCGTTTCTGGGCACAGCCTGGCAGCGCTCGATGAACTATTGCGGGCTATCTTCGAGCTTTAATCAAAGCCTAATCGGTTCCCAGACATGTGAAAAGCAAAGACTTAACCTGTATTGCGGGGCCATTGCCGCAAATCGGGGAATAGACCCGTATGATCTCAGCGCCGCTACAGAGAGCAGCTTCGTTCGCCGTCCGCTCGCTGCGTTTAGCCGCTTGCGGCGGGTGCGCCGCCATTATCGCGACATCGAGCGCACCGGCCGGTGCGTTCGATGCCCCCGGTCCGCTGATCGGCTTCGCCCAGGCATGGGCCGGGCTCGGTGCGTACAGCACGACGGTCAATGCCTTCGAACGTAAGGGTCCCGAAGAAGTCGATGTGAAGATGGACTACGCGTTCCACAAGCCGTCGAACGTGAAGATTCATCTCATCACCGGACCGAACGCCGGAGCGAATTTGGCGTGGGATGGCGGCGACACGGTAACCGGATGGCGCGGCGGCTTGCTCTCGTTCTTCAAGAAGACCTTTTCGCTGCACGATAGCTACGTCTCGACGACGCGCGGCGCGTCGATCGATCAGTTGAGCTTCGGTGCGATTCTCGACCACGCCCAACACGAACCGGGCAAGCTCGCAACCGCCCCGCCCGAACAGATCGACGGCGTAACGGTCGATGTCGTCACGCTGACCCCGGCGGACCCCGCGCACGACGGCGGTTTGACGCGCGAGGTCGTCGAGTTGTCGCCTTCGACTCATCTTCCCGTGCGCGTGCTCGGCTACGAAGGCAGCACCCTTGTGCGCAAGGTCGATTTTTCTAAGCTCACGCTCACCAATTGAGCCTTCGGGCTCCGTGCGGCCAGCGTGCACTAGCGGCTTTGTATGATGAAAAACGTGCCGAGGACGAGCGCGGCGAGCAGACCGAGTACTGCCAGCGTGGGCGAGATCACCAAACCTAGGGTGATCGACGTTATGGCTAGCGCCGACCAGAACGGCAAGGGCGAGCGTATGCTGTACGTGCCGATCACCTGATCCGCGGCTTCGGCCATCGATGCGTCGTCGCGATCGCCCCACAGGTCGGCCTTCTTTTCTGCGACGACCATATAACCGGCGATGAACGACAACGCAAAGGCTAAGAAGCCGAGCAAGAATGTGCCCGTTATTTCGCGTGCGACGACCCAGTAGCCGCACGCGATCACCAGCGCAAAAGCGGCTGACGAGATGAACAGCCGTCGACCGATGGTCACGTGCGTGGTCCGGCCGGATGGTGCAGATCCCACACGGGCCGCTCGCTCCGGATCGGCGGAAGCTTGTCGAAGTTGTGCTCCGGAGGTGGCGAACTCGTGGCCCACTCGAGAGAGTTCGCACCCCACGGATCGTCGCCGACCGGCCTGCGCCGTACCGTCGAGACGATCACGTTCCAAGCGAAGAGCAACGTGCCCACCAGCATGACGTACGATCCACAGGTTGCGATCAGGTTGAGTTCGGGCAATCTCCCCGTGTTCGCGTAGGTGAACACCCGGCGCGGCATCCCTTCGAGCCCCATGAGGTGCATCGGCAGAAAGGTCACGTTGAAGCCCACGAAGAGAAACCAGAAACACCACTTGCCCAGCGTCTCGTCGAGCTTGACCCCGAACATCTTCGGCCACCAGAAGAAAAGTGCGGCGAAAATCGCAAAGAGGCTGCCGCCGCCGAGCACGTAGTGGAAGTGTGCGACGACGAAGTACGAGTCGTGTGCCATGTAGTCGACCGCCGGCGAAGCGACCATCACGCCGGTCACGCCGCCGAGCAGAAAGTTCAATAGGAAACCGATCGCAAAGAGCATCGGCGTCTGGAACGAGATCGACCCACGCCACATAGTCGCAATCCAGTTGAAGAACTTGACGCCGGTGGGCACAGCGATCAAGAACGAGAGGAAGCTGAAGAACGGATTGTTGACCGCGCCCGTCGTGAACATGTGGTGCGCCCAAACGCCCATGGAGAGGCCGGCGATTGCGAACGCGGCGAGCACGAGGCCCGTGTAGCCGAAGATCGGCTTCCCCGAAAATACCGGGATGATCTCGCTGATCACGCCGAAATAGGGCAGGATCATGACGTACACTTCGGGGTGACCGAAGAACCAGAACAGGTGCTGCCAGAGCACGACGTTGCCGCCGCCGGCGGGGTCGAAGACGTGGCCGCCCAAGCGCCGGTCGACGAAGAGCAGCAGCAGGTCGGCGGCGAGCGTGGGGAAGGCCATGAAAATCAAGAGCGACGTGGCCACCATCTCCCAAGTGAAGATCGGAATGCGCCACATCGTCATGCCCGGCGCGCGATAGATGAAGACCGTCGTGACGAAGTTGACCGCGGTAAGTATCGTGGCCACCGAAACGAGAAAGACGCCCACGATCCACAGATCTTGCCCCAGACCGGTGCTCACTTTGATGGCCGAGAGCGGCACGTAGCTGGTCCAGCCGGCGGCCGCCGCACCCTCGTTGCTTGCGGCGCCCGAAAAGACGACGAGGCCGCCGGACAGAAAGAGCCAGTACGACGTTGCGTTGAGGCGTGGAAAGGCCATGTCGGGCGCGCCGATTTGCAGCGGAATCAGAAAATTCGCCAGACCGAGCGCGAAGGGAGCGACGAACAGGAAAATCATCGCGGTGCCGTGGAGCGTAAACAACTGCGCGTAGGCATGGGGCGTGACCAACGAGTTCCCGGGTCGCGCGAGTTGCGTGCGAATCACGAGCGCCAGCATGCCGGCGACGAAAAAGTAAAACAGGCTCGTGCTCAGATACAGGATGCCGATGCGTTTGTGGTCGGTGGTGGTGATCCAACTGAGCAGGTCGGTGCGTGCCGCGGGCGCGACCCGCGGGCTCGCGACGGCGCTCATCGCGCGTCCGCCGTGCGACGCCAGGCTGCGAACTGCGCCGGCGTCACCACGCGCACCAAGAAGGTCATGAACGCATGGTCGAGGCCGCAAAACTGCGCGCACCGGCCAGGGAACGACCCGAGCCGGTCGGGTGAGAGGTCGAACGACGAAACCTGCCCCGGGATGGCGTCGCGCTTAAAGAGGAAGTCGGGCACCCAGAAGGAGTGCGTCACGTCGCTCGAGGTCAGATCGATGCGCGTCGTTTCGTTCAAGGGCAGCACGAGTTCGGGCGGTGGGGCGTCGTTGCTACCGATAATGGGGCTGTGCGTCGCGCCCGCGACGAGCGGTCCGCCCTCGTAGCGAAATTGCCATCCCCAGCGGTATGCGTTGACGTGGACGATCACGTCGGGATGCGGGTCGACCGCGTCGACGCTCGCTTCAGCTCGATAGCCGTAGAAAAAGAGAATGCATACGAACGCAAACGGCACTGCCGTCCAGGCGATCTCGAGCGGATAATTATTTCTAAATTGCGGGGGATCGTTGCTGGGTCGCGAGCGTCGCCGCCAGCGGGCGAGCGCAAAACCGATTAAGCCCCAGACCAGCAGCGCAACGGCCAGCCCGCTCCCAGCGAAAATGAACCAGTCGTTCGCAAGGACGGAGGCTTGCTTCGTTGCCGTAAGGGGCCACGTTTGCACGTGCACGGCGATAAAGTACCCCGAGTTTGCAGATTCTATCGCGGGGTAAGCTAGGCGCATGCGATCCGTCGCGGTGCGCGCGCATCCGTTGGTTTTCGGCGTCATCATATTCCTAGCGTCGGAGTCGATGCTCTTCGCGGGATTACTGGCGGCGTGGTACGACGTCCGCGGACAGAGCGCGGCCTGGCCGCCTCCCGGAACCGAGCAAGATCTGCTCGGCGCGACGATCGGGACGGTCTTGCTCGGGTTCGGCAGCGTGACGATGGGCATCGCGCAAGCCGCGGCGGCCAAGCAACGGCGAGGGGTTGCTCGGGCGATGCTCGTCCTAACGATATTTTGCGCGCTGTCCTTCGTTTACGTTGCGCTGCGCGACTGGGCGCAAACGAATTTCAACGTCGCCACGAACGCATACGGCACGCTCTTTTTCGTCCTGACGGGCACGCACTTGGCTCACGTGCTCGCGGGAGCGGTGCTCCTGACGGCAGTGACGGTATTTTTGCGCCGACCGGCTTTCTCTGCGGATCAGCAAGCGGGCGTGCAAGCAGTCGCATACTATTGGCACTTCGTGTTCGTCATCTGGCTGGCGCTGTGGGCCACGATTTACCTCGTACGATGACGCGCGTCGCCTTGAGCATGGCGATCGCGGCGGCGCTCGGTGCCGTCGTGGCCGCAGCACTTCATGCGGATCCGGCCGTGCCCGGGTGGCTTGCGGCGATCGCGTTTCTGGCCCTCGCCGCCGCGGCGGGAGGCCTCGCGCGCGCACTCGACGCCCCCGCGGACCTGCACGAAGAGCGGCATCCGCTCGGGCCATCGCAGCCGGCAGCGCTGCCTCCCGGCGCGCTCACGCGGCGCGGCTTGTTCGGAAACATGTGGGCCTATGCAGCCGGCGCCTTCGGCGTGCTGGCGTTGGTGCCGTTCGTCGCGCTCGCCCGGCGACGGGCCCCGCGCGGTACGGCTTGGTCGCCGGGCGCGCGAGTGGTGAATGCCGACGGCACCGCGCTCAAAGCCGACGACATCGACGTCGGCGGCGTGGCGACGGTGTTCCCCGAGGGCAACGTGGGCGCGCCCGAGTCGGCGACGCTCTTGATTCGGCTCGAGGAAGGCTTACTGCGGCCGCAACCCGGACGCGCCGGCTGGGCGCCGGCGGGAAACGTCGCGTATTCGAAGATTTGCACGCATGCGGGTTGTCCGGTGGCGCTCTACCGGCACGCCTCGTATCAATTGTACTGCCCGTGCCATCAATCGGTGTTCGACGTGCTCGACGCCGCGCGACCGCTATCCGGCCCGGCAACGCGCGCGCTGCCCCAACTCGCGCTCGACGTCGACGCCGCCGGCTACCTGATCGCGCGCGGCGACTTCAGCGAGCCGGTGGGACCCGACGAATGGGATCGGTCGGTATGATGTCGTCGCGCCTGGCCCGCTTTGCCGACGAACGCTTCGGCTGCAACGCCGCGGTTCGCGTTCTGATGGCCAAAGTGTTTCCGGATCACTGGTCGTTCTATTTGGGCGAATTCGCGCTCTATGCGTTCGGCTTGCTCGTCGCTACCGGCATTTGGCTCACCTTCGCGTACGATCCCTCGCCGGCCGGAGCGTACGCATCGGTCGTCGCACTGTCGCGTTCGGCGCCCATCGGCTATCTCGTGCGTCAGGTGCATCACTGGAGCGCGGTGACCTTCGTAGCCGCGATCTTACTGCATATGGGCCGCATCTTTTTCACCGCGGCCTTTCGTAAGCCGCGCGAACTGAATTGGGTCGTCGGCATTTTGATGCTCGTGCTCGCGTCGGTCGCGGGCTTTACGGGCTATTCACTGCCCTTCGACGCGCTCTCGGGCACGGGCGTGCGCATCGCCGACTCGGTCTTGCTTTCGATCCCGTTCGCCGGCGGTTGGGCCGCATCGGTGCTCAACGGCGGCGGCTTTCCGGGGCCGCTCTTGCTCCCGCACCTGTACACGTTTCACGTGTACTATGTGCCGGTAGCAATCGCGCTGCTGTTAGCCGCGCACCTGGGCATGATGCTCTATCAAAAGCACACGCAGTTCGTCGACGACGAACGGCACGTCGTGGGGCGACGTTTTTGGCCGGACTACGCGCTGCGCGCCTTCGCGGCGCTGTGCTTCACGTGCGCCGTCATCCTGGGGTTGGCCGCCACCGTGCAGATCAACCCGATCGCCGAGTACGGCCGCTACGACGGTTGGACCGTGCCCAACCCGGCCCTGCCCGATTGGTATGCGGCGTTTCTCGACGGCGCGCTGCGGCTCGGGCCGCCCTGGGAGGCGCGCATTGCGGGACATTCGATTCCCGCGCTGTTCTGGCCGGGCGTCGTGATGCCGCTGCTCGTGTTGGCCCTGGTAATCTCCTGGCCGTGGATCGACGCGTGCTTTACCCGAAACGAGGCCTCGCACAACGTGCTGGTCCGCCCGGCCCGGGCGCCTTGGCGCGTCGGCGCGGGCGTCGCCTTGCTCTTTGCGGGCTTCGTGTTGACGTTGGCTGCCGCCGACGATCAGCAAGCGTTCGCGCTGCACGTACCGGTGCAGAGCCTGGTCGCGTTCTATCGTCTGCTGCTGGCCTTCGGGTCGATTGCTGCCGGACTGCTCGCCGCGCTCTTCGCACGCGAACTGGGGGCGCGTGCCGTCCAGCAGGGTGACGAGCCCGAACGCGTGGTGGCGCTGCGACGCAACGACGAAGGCGGTTATGACGAAGAAGAACCCCGAGCGGCGCCGGAGCCGCAGCCGGTATGATCGTCGCGAGCATCGTCGTTTCGGCGGCCGCGTACGGCTGGGGTCTGTTGCGCGCGGCGCGCGCGCGCCGGCGTTTCCCGGCTTGGGCGCCGCCCTGCTTCGCCCTCGGACTCGCCGTCTTGCCGGCCGCGCTTTTGGGGCCGCTCGACGATCTCTCCGACTCGTTTCTCTCCTGGCACATGTTGCAACATCTGCTCTTGGTCGGCGTGGTCGCGCCGCTCTTGCTGCTGGGTGCGCCCGTACGGCTCGCCTTGGCAACGCTACCCAAGCCGGCCGCCACAGGGCTCGCGCGTCTGCTCGGGTCGCGCGTCGTCCGCTTCGTGTCGAACCCCGTCGTCGCGTGGCTGCAATTTGCGTTCGTGCTCTACGGCACGCACTTCTCGCCGCTCTATGAAGCCGCGCTGGAAAACGAAAGCATCCACGCGTGGGAACACGTGTCGTACCTCGTCTCGGGCATGATCTTTTGGACGCCGCTGCTGGCCGTGGCGCCCGCGCCCCACGCGCCGCCCCATCCGGTGCGGCTGCTGGCCATCTTCATGGCGATTCCGATGAGCGCGTTCCTCGGCTTCACGTTCTACGTCGAACGGCACGCACTCTACCCGCACTACGCGCTGCGGCCGGGCGCCGTCGAGGATCAAATGAATGCGGGCGCGGTCATGTGGCTCGCCGGCGGCATCCCGCTCTTCGTGGCGTTACTTTGTCTCGTGGCCGACTGGGCGGCTCGCGAACGGCGGCGCGACGCCGCGTACGAGGGCGCAGGTACGTGATCGCCGCGTTGCTGCTCGGCGTCGCACTCGACGCGCTGCCGCCGGTAGCTCAAAGCGAACCGCCCGGGCCCGGCGGTGCGGGGCGCAAGCCGTACCTGCAATACTGCGCATCGTGTCACGGCGCCGACCTGCGCGGCGGCCCGAACGCGCCCTCCATTCGCGGCGTGGGCCCGGCCGACGTCGACTTCATGGTGAGCACGGGGAGGATGCCGGCCGCGGTGCCCTGGATCGAGGTCGGCCATCGCGGCGCTCAGTTGCCCCAGGCGACAATCGATGCGATCGTCGCGTACGTCACGTCCGTACAGCCCGGCGGTCCGCCGATTCCGCTCGTGATCGCCGGCGGCGACCTCGAGCGCGGCCGCGAGCTTTTCCGGGAGAATTGCCTGCATTGCCACGGCGCCGAGGCCGGCGGAGCGTCGATCGGCGGCAACGAGTGGGCGCCGTCGCTCGAGCACGCGACGGTCACGCAAGTGGGCGAAGCGATTCGCGTCGGTCCCGCCGAGATGCCGCGCTTCGGCGCGCGTCAGTTGAGCGAACGCGACGTCGACGACATCGTGACCTACCTGTCGAGCTTGCGTGCGTCCGAAAAGAGCGCCGTGTTTCCGCCGGCGAGCAGCGGGCCCGTGCCCGAAGGGCTGTTGGGTTGGATCAGCGCGGGGCTCATGGCAGCCGGTGCTTATGCGTTCTCAGCGGGAAAAAAGGAGAATCGATGAAATCGTCGCGGCTCGTGCTTGGTCTCGTTCCGGTGTGCCTGCTCGTGGCATTTGCCGGCTTGCGGCAAAGTGCGCCGGGGAACGCGGCCGAGGCCTATCCGCCGGTCACCGACGATCGCTTGCGGAACGCGGCGAGCGACGACGGCTGGCTGATGTTCATGCGCGCCTACACCGGCGAAGGCCACGCGCCGTTCTCACAGATCAACACCTCGAACGTCGCCGAGCTGCGCGAAGTATTCACGCACGACGTCAGCATCCCGCACGGCTACGAAGCGCCGCCTATCGTCAACGGCCGTACGATGATCGTGACCACGCCGATGGACCACGTCTACGCTTTGGATGCCGTCACCGGACGGAAACTGTGGGAATACGATTACAACGTACCCCGCGTGCAGTTGCGCACCATCTGCTGCGACGTGGTCAATCGGGGCGTCGCGCTGTACGGGACCAACGCCTACATCGCCACGCTGGATAACCACGTCGTCGCGCTCGATGCGCGCACCGGCGCCGTGCAGTGGGACAAGCAAATCTATCCGCTGCCCGGCCACGGTTATGCCATGACGCTCGCGCCGCTGGCGGTGGAAGGCAAGATCATCGTGGGTGAGAGCGGCGGTGAGTTCGGCATCCGCGGATTCATCGTGGCGCTCGACGCCGCGACCGGCGCCGAGAAGTGGCGACGTTACACGATTCCCGGCCCCGGCGAAGCCAACTTCGGCACGTATCCGGGCAACATGTACGAACACGGCGGAGGAGGCGCGTGGGTCACCGGCACGTACGACGTCGAGACGCGCACGCTGCTCTGGGGCGTAGGCAACCCCGCGCCGTGGCTGGCGAAACTGCGCCCCGGTCGTAACCTCTACAGTGACTCGGTCATTGCGCTGGATATCGATACCGGGCGCGTCAAGTGGTATTTCCAGCAGACGCCCAACGATTCGTGGGATTACGACGCAACCAACTCGCCCGTGCTCGCCGACGTCACCATCGCCGGACGCAAACGCAAAGTCTTCTATCAAGCCGCGCGCAACGGCTGGTTCTACGTCGTCGACCGCACCTACGGCGCCTTCATCTCGATGACGCCGTTCACCAAGGTGACGAGCGTGACGGGGTACGACCGCGCGCGTCGCATCGGGTTGACCAACGACTCGCTGCGCCCGGCAGCCGGTCAGACGAAGTTCACCTGTCCGGCATTCTTCGGCGGCGACAACTGGTACCCGTACTCGTTCGATCCTCAGACCGGCTACGCGTACGTCCCGACGATGCACACGTGTATGAAGATCTCGGGCATCAAGCCGGTCAAGCTACAACCAGGGCTCACCTGGCTCGACGAGACGTTTCTGAACGAACCGGTTCCCGGAAACAAGTATTGGGGTGAACTGCAAGCCATCGACGTCGCGAGCGGGCGGAAGATATGGGGCATGAAGACGGTGATGCCCTGGAACGGCGGCACGATTTCGACCGACGGAGGCCTCGTTTTCAGCGGCACGCCCGATCAGAAATTTTACGCCTTCGACGCGCGGACGGGTAAGGTGCTGTGGGTCCATCGGATGTCGTCGGGCATCATCGGCGTTCCGAGCACGTATCGCGTGGACGGCAAGCAGTATGTGGCGATTCAGACCGGCTGGGGCGGCAATACGCCGCTCTCTGGTGGCCCTTCCATGACGCCGTTATTCAGGCACATTCCCCTCGGCGGGCGCCTGTACGTCTTTGCCTTGCCCGATGCGGCGGGCGGGCGATGAAGTACGTGGTGTTCGCGGCCGCATGCGCCGCTCTGCTGGGTGCGGGCGCGGCCGCCGCCCCTAAGGGACGCGCACCGGTCTCATATACCTCCGCTCAAGCCTGGCGCGGCCGGCTCGACTTCTATCAGAACTGCGCGGAATGCCACGGCGGCAACCTCGGCGGGGTAACGGGTCCGGCGCTGGCGGGCCCGGACGGCAACCTGCAGTGGCAGACCGGTAAGGACATTTACGCCGAGATCAGCGTGGAGATGCCTGTCGGCGACGGCGGAGGTCTACCGGTCGGCGAATACGTGGACATCATGGCCTTTCTCTATCAACAGCACCATAAACCGGCCGGCAACAAACCGCTCGACGTCCGCGCCATCGAGGCCGACGCGGAGCCGATGGGTCTATGATGCCCATACGTCTGATATCGCTCGTGGTGACGCTCGGCGTCATGCTGTTTGGCGCCGGCTGCACCGGAGACGGTTCCCGCACGTCCGCCGCGACCGCCACGGACACTGCGACCCAGAGCGCGTACGTCGGCAACATCGCGAGTGGGCGGGAAGCATTCACGACCAACTGCGCAACGTGTCACGGCGCGACCGGACGTGAGGGCGGCGTCGGGCCGGCTCTGACCGACGAAAAGGCGCGAAAGAACTACGATGAAACGATCGCCTGGATCGAAAACCCGTTGCCGCCGATGCCCAAACTCTACCCGTCACCGATCAGCCGTGAGACGGTCGAGGACATTGCGGCATACGTGCAGAGCATCTGAGCACCAAGCCGCCACCTGCTCGCGGAACCGGCTCTTGAGGCATGCCTCCCCAATCTCACCGGCAAGCGAGTAGGTAGGCCTCACCGTACGACGAAGGTCGCACTATCCTAGGCCCGTGAGGAGTGCGATGCAGGTACCTGCGAGTTTCGAGTACGTGGTGGCAACGTCGGTCGATGACGCCATAGCCAAGCTGTCTGCCGACGACGACGCGCGCGTGATCGCCGGCGGCCACAGCTTGCTGCCGATGATGAAGTTGCGCCTGGCCTCGCCGGGCACATTGATCGATTTGTCCCATCTCGAGAGCGAGTTGCGGTACATTCGCGCCGATGGTCCCGGCATTCGGATCGGGGCGCTGGCGACGCACCGCGACGTGATCGAGTCGCCGCTGCTCGCGCAGCGCGCGCGGGTGCTGCCCGACGCGGAGCACGTGATCGCCGATCCGCTGGTGCGCAACCTGGGCACGGTCGGCGGCTCGGTCGCCCATGCGGACTCAGCCGAAGATCTCGCGGCGGCGCTGCTCACGCTCGACGCGCTGGTCGGCATCAAAGGCCCGAACGGCGCGCGCGAGGTGCCGCTCAACGAGTTTTATCTCGGGCCGTACACGACCGTGCTCGAGCCCGGGGAACTGGTTACCGAAATTCATCTGCCGCGCGGCGCCTCGCGTGGCGCCTACCTCAAGGTCGAGCGGCGCGCCGGCGACTGGGCCGCGGCTGCGCTCGGGGTCAGCTTCGACCTGGACTCGGCAGCGCTCAAGGACGTACGCATCGGCCTCTGCGCGGTCGGCTCGACGTCGCTGCGTGCGCCGAAAGCCGAGGCGTTGCTCGAGGGCAAGACGCCCGACGCTGCGCTCCTGAAGCAAGCCGGTGAGACGGCGGCCGCGGAGGCCGAGCCGATCGGCGACGGCCGCGGGAGCGAAGCCTACAAAAGAAATCTCATCCGCATCCTCTTGCCGCGCGCGATCCAGCGCGCGCTGGCCGCCGGATCCTCGAACGGGAGCACCATCCATGCAAATTAAGGTCGAAGTCAACGGCGAGGCTCGCGTCGACGAGGTCGAGCCGCGGCTCCTGCTCGTGCACTACATCCGCGAACGACTCGCGCTGACCGGCACGCACTGGGGCTGCGACACCTCGAATTGCGGCGCGTGCACGGTGTTGCTCGACGGTCAGCCGGTCAAATCGTGCACCGTGCTCGCCGTGCGCGCCGACGGTCATGCGGTCACCACGATCGAGGCCATCGAAAACCCCGACGGCACGCCGTCCGCGCTGCAGGAAGGTTTCCGCCAGAAGCATGGTTTGCAGTGCGGATTCTGCACGCCCGGCATGATCCTCACGGGCACCGCGCTGCTGCGCGACAATGCGCATCCGAGCGAGCACGAGATCCGCGAGGGCATCTCGGGCAACCTGTGCCGCTGCACGGGCTATGAAAACATCGTCAAGGCGATCCAATGGGCCGCCGAGCACGCCGAGGAGGCCGCAGCCAAATGATCATCGCGCCGCAGAAAAACGGATCAACCTTCGGAGACTCGATGCTGCGCAAGGAGGACGCGCGCTTCGTGCGCGGCTCCGGGCACTACGTCGACGACGTCCAGCTCAAGGGCATGCTGCACCTCTCGCTGCTCCGGGCACCCGTGGCGCATGCCCGGCTCAAGAGTATCGACGTGACGCGCGCCAAGGCGGCGCCGGGCGTCAAGATGGTCATCACCGGCGCGGATCTCGCCGCGCACAACCTGGCTTGGATGCCCACGCTCGCGGGCGACACCCAGGCGGTGCTCGTCACCGATAAGGTGCGCTTCCAAGGCCAAGAGGTCGCGTTCGTGGTCGCCGATTCGCGCTACCATGCGCAGGACGCGCTGGAATTGATCGACGTGGAGTACGAAGCGCTGCCGGTGCTGGTCGATCCGCACAAGGCGCTCGAACCCGGCGCGCCGATCATCCGCGACGATAAGGCAGGCAAGACCGACAACACCTGTTTCGAGTGGTCGGTCGGCGATAACGGCGCGGTGCAGGCCGCCTTCAATCGTCCCGACGCCGTGGTGGTGAAGCAACAGATCTTCTACCCGCGCATCCATCCCGCACCGATGGAGACCTGCGGCGCCGTCGCCGACTACGATCGCGCGATGGGCAAGATGACCATCTATATGACCTCGCAGGCGCCGCACGCGCACCGCACGCTCTTTGCGATCGTCAGCGGAATACCCGAAGAGCAGATCCGCATCATCTCTCCGGATC
>Ga0116229_10010988_pt1 | contig 13467 bp, 13 predicted proteins | sample S1TSphgellanicum_3_FD_87313 | JGI IMG/M metagenome (GOLD analysis project Ga0116229, IMG submission 87313) | Host-associated microbial communities from peat moss isolated from Minnesota, USA - S1T2_Fc - Sphagnum magellanicum MG | ecosystem: Host-associated > Plants > Peat moss > Unclassified...
ACTCATTCACACGGGCCTGCACACAACCCACACAAAGTGGTTAGTGCATAGTTGGAGCACCCTTGGTGTTAGGACGAGCCACGGGCAACACGGACACACAAGACTCACCACGGCCTGGACTTGGGGGCAGCCACCACCTTCCCCCTTATAGTATACTCTGCAGCTCTCCACGGAGGCTACATCCAAATGGCTATTTTTCCTGGGACTCCCGAGTGGGAGTCCCGAAATCCCACCAGCTGGGACTCCCGAGTGGGAGTCCCGAAATCCCACCAACTGGGACTCCCGCGACTTTGGAGCCCCATAACTTTGCGAGCAGACCTCGGATCGTAATGCGGTCTAAAGCAAAGTTGTAGCTCTCATCGAGAGCTTTCCAATGATATGTGGCACACCCCCTGCAGCTAAGTAGTCGATTCCCGACTTTTTGTGGTCGGGAGTCAAACTAGCAGTTCGACTCTCGACCCTTCTTTTGGCCATAACTTGTGTTTCAAATGTCCAAATGAGTAATGTGAACCCATTTTAGACATCTACGCTCCAAGAACTTTTCAATGATATAAAGAACGCCACAAGACATTGAGGTTCGACCCCTGCAATCGCTCTTTGAAGTTTCGGGAGTCCATCGAGACTCCATCTCCCAAAGTGCGAGTTGCCTTGGGAGTGTGAGTGTTCACTCCCTCACACTCCCTCACACTTTTTTACACTCTCGGGAGTATGTGATGTGACTCCCGGGCTTCTTCTTGCCTTAACTCCCGGGCTTCCTTCCTTTTGGCCCGCAACCTTGCAATGCCTTTGCCTTGACTCCCAGGCTTCCTTCCTTTTGGCCCGCAACCTTGCAACCCCTTAGCCTTGGTCGCGAGCCCAAAGCTACGGTTGCGACAGAGCCTTAGATTTCCCTTGTTATATGCCCACAAATTGTGTATAATTTCATGTTTTTGTGTTGCGACGTGTAGTTTATAACCTACACAACTTTTCACAAGGAATTTATTCCATGCAAGCTTAGGCTAAATCCCTTATAACATGGCCACAAACTTTGTGTAATATGCCCACAAACTAAGTACAATTGCCCAATTTGTCTTTTGCCTTGTGTCACTAAATCCTAGTTGTTACATGTTTTATTATCTATGAAATCCCTTTTTACATGAATCCCATGTAACAATCCATATTGTTGTAAAATGTTCCCTCTTGCATTATACATCATTAGATAATTGATGTAACTTAATCAAGCTTGTGTTGTAACCAATTCCACTTGTCTTCATATGCTAATCTCAATTTGTTGTAACATCTCACAATGTCTTTTGTTGCCCCTATAGATCAATCAAGCCACAATGTATAACCTACAAGTCATTTGAACAAGGTATTCATTCCATTTATCATTAGGGTTTCCTTTGTAACATGCCTAGGTATTATGTATAATTTTCCCCATTTTTGCATTGGCCTTGTTTTATCAATGAAATTCTTCTTGTAACATGTTTTACTAGATGATGTTTCATCCTATGTGATTCCCATGAAACATTCCATATCATTGTAAAAGTTTCCCTTTTACATTGTACATCATTAGATAGTTGATCTAACTTAATCGAGCTTGTGTTGTTATAACCAATTCCACTTGTCTTCATATGCTAATCTCAATTTGTTCTAATATCTCACAATATCTTTTGTTGCCCCTACAGATCAATCAAGCCACAATTTGTAACCTACAAGTCATTTGGACAAGGTATTCATTCCACTTAGCATTTGGGTTTCCCTTAAAACATGCCTAGGTATTATGTATAATTTTCCTCATTTTTCCTTTGGCCTTGTTTTATCAATGAAATTCTTCTTGTAACATGTCTTATTAGATGATGTTTCATCCTATGTGATTCCCATGAAACATTCCATATCATTGTAAAAATTTCCCTCCTACATTGTATCTCATTAATTATTTGGTGTAACTTGATTGATTGTGTACTAACCAATCCCACTTATCATGTTGTAACCAATCCAATCTTATTTTAACTAGGGCCACTTATCTTGATATGGTCATCTCAATTTGTTGGAACATTTGTTTTAATGTCTTGTAACTTGTGAGTTGTTCCTACAACATGTTAGTTTTTCCTAATGTTCTTCTTTTATCTCATGGTTACTTAATTATGTGTTATTGTTGTAATATGCATTTGTAACTTGTTGATATATGTAATTATATAAATATATTTTATTATTAATCCATGCCTTTAATTATTATTATGTATTTTTATGCATGTTTTGTATGGGAATGTTAGGATTAACACCATAAAGAAAATAGTGGACAATTTTGGTGGGAATTCCCAGTTTTGGTTCGAACAATTGTGTCATCGTGTGATATCATGGAACCCTAAACCTATCAATTAGTTCACCAAAACCTTAGTCTACAATAAAACCTTTGGCTAGTTTAACATTTTTAAAAGCTTTATAAGTTAGAGAGCATGTACATAGTATTATATCTTTGCATTCTATTTGGCCACACTATAATGTTGCTTATAAATTGCATTTATAGTGTCTTATTATGGCAATGGGTGCAGATTTAATCCTTTGGAAACTTCAAACAATTCCTAGGAATGTTGTGTTTAATTATAATTTAACACAATTTGGGGAGTTTTTTGTGGCAAGTATTCTATCAATTAGGGTAGCTGAAAAGAGCAACATGATAGAATCAAAAGAGTAGTTTGAAGGCTTGTTAAGGTACTACGTCAAATGAGTGCATGGCAATTTGTAGAATAATGGGTGACGTTTGAACTCTACCATGAATTGTTGGAGTAGACCTAGATTATTCAAATTCATTCGCTACACGAAAACAAGGATCACCCTGACTTCCAATGAATATATTGTGGGGGCGAATGATCTAATAAGTTAAGGTTGTTTGACCATAGGTTTAAGAGGTGTGAACTTGGTCTGATTCAGCCAAATACAAAAAACAAAATCCCGCTTTTAGTCTTCCCTAACCTAGGTTCAACCCAAACGTCTGAGCTCATGAAACACACAATGGAAAGTAATAATGATTGTTCGCTGCCTTTCAAGCTATGGACACAATTAGAAGTTGATGTAGAACAAAATTTAAATAAAGGCTCCCCTAGAAGTGGAGACTATGTGGATGTTTGGGTGTGCACCTTCAAAACTCTCAAGGGTTTGTTTTTAGAGCCTATCCATAACAAAAACAATTGGAAACCACAAGTAACAAATTCAGACTCAAGGGCAGTTCGATCAACTACTAGGCTACAATTAGCAACAAAATAAAGTGTGGTAGATTTGCAAGGATCCAAGGGTGTTGCACCAAAAACAAAGTTCAAATTGAAACCACAAAGGGCTATTGGGCGACATAGAGGTGCACAACCAACCTTTATGCAAGTTGTGCCATCAAATCCGTTATCAGAAGACGAAGATGAATTTTACTACATTATGGGAACCACTACAAATGCTATGATACAAAAACATGTTATTCTTGATCTTGACCAAGGGGGGCCAGGTGAGAATGCCAGCCAGGTGAGAATTGGCATACACAAAAACAACAACACCCCCATAACCCAAACCCCCAAGTAGGTCAATTTGAGCTTGACAAGGGACCAACAACAGTTACTACAATTCATATTTTGATAGAGTCACTTCCAATAAGAGGCTTAGGATTAGGCCAAAGGGTAAAAAACCTTTTCAACCCTTACTTGTAAGTCCAATTCATTCCCATGATGGAATTCATTTGGGGGAGCTAAGGAGTGCTAATGAATTTGAAAAGGTCTAGGTGGTTTGCTATTAGTAGTCCCCTACCGATTTGGTGTCCCAGTTTCAGTTTTATGGATGGGGTTGCAAAAGAGTACATAATTAAGTGAAAAATATTTTCACAGGGTCATATACTGAACACTGCTGGAGATGCTCCAAAAGAGCACTAGGCCAAAGAGACTAAGCTACATTCACATAGCAAAAACCCAAAGATTACAAGTACATGCAAAGTAATGAAAGTTCATTAGCCATTAATGTATTACGTGTTTCTTTTCGGCTAGAAAAAAATAGCTCCTAATCCCCCCATTGATTGTCATATGACAACAATCTAGGTTCCAAATTCAAGATTGAAAATCATGATCATTTTGATAAAAACCAAATCATCCAAGTCTTTAGAAGTAGATTAAAACACAACATTCAGTGAGAACCAAGATTTAAATGGTTGGGCACAATAAAAGAACCCCATGGGAACTTGTTTTTCATCCAAAAACCTATACTCAATTGACAACATTCCTCTATCCTATAACTTGGTGGAACATTACTTTTAAGACTCCCCATTTTTCCAGAAAAAAGTATTGAATTTTTTTGTGAAGGTCTCATTATGTGTTAGAGTTTATAGTCTAGAAAACCTACCAGAAAAGTTTGCCTATAGTTATTGTTGAAATTTCATAAATTATTATTTCTACTATACAAATGAATTTTGAGAAATAAAATAATTATTCAGTGCCTAAGTGTCAAACCTAAAAAGGTACTATGATACTCATCAACAAACAATTGATTAATTTTGCAGAATTGGCCCCCTTGCTGCCAATTGTGCAACTAGCAAATTTTGCCAAGCTCCCACCAATAGTTCTCCTTTGTTCCCAAGGAGTTCCCTTTCCTTTCAGGGTAAATATCAAGCCATCCAAGGTGGATTCCAATTCATAGTGTGCCCTTGAACTCACCTTAAGGTGCTCACCCAATGGCTTGTAGATAATTGGAATTCACCTGGGTGGCTTGTTATCTAGCATATTAAATGTTTCATTAAACATACTTGGGTTTTGTGTTGTTGCACACTACTAGTTAATAATGACAATGAAACGAGGAAAAATATGAAATTAATTTTTTGAAAATTAAGTTCCATTTGAATCAAAATATTGAACGACATTACATGCAACTTGAATTCAAATTCAATTGAATGGAATTAAAATATATATTGAATGTTCCACTAAACATCTTAGTATAATAAGGTGAATTGAAAAATAGAGATGCCTATAAGAAAAACCCCAAAAGTTTCAATAAGTTGTTTAGTAGGGTTTTTTTTTTCCCTTTCAATTTTGTGATATTGAAAATTTGGCCAAATTTTCAAAATACTTTGCAAACTTAGTTGAATTTTCACTAAAAAAATGAAAAAGCTCCCCTTTTTTTTGGTGGCATGTGTTTCTTTTGGTGATAGTAAATGATTAGAATGGCCCATTGCAAAAACAAAATGAGAAAACCTAAAAAAATACCCTAAACTTTGAAAAACATTAGAGCTTTAACCTTGAGATCCTTCAACCTTGAGGCCCTTACCCATATTTTAGGCTCACAACCGTAAATTGGTAAAATTCAATTCACTTGTGCATTGCCTTGTTAGTCTAGTTGAACCTTTCAAAATTATTGTGTACATGTGCGTCATATACCACCTGATTTTTTTTTGAAAATTTTTGAAAATTTTAAAAGAAATATTGATTATTTTCTACAAAACCAACAAGTTGTAATTTCAAATGTGATTATTTAAAAGTGTACCATAACCCATGACCAATTTATTTCCTTATTTAATTTTGTAACATTTTAGTGGAACATCATCCCAAAAAACATTCAACTTGAATTGGTGGGGCATTTTGTAAAAAAATCTCCAAATGTAAAACATTAGCCATGGAAACTACACCAAGGTTCAATATTTTATTACAAAACCATTGTCAAAAAAATTCCCCCAATTATTTTTTTAATTGAAAAATTTTCAAAAAGTTTGGGGAAAAAAAATTGGAAATGTTTTTTGAAAAAAAGAATAGAAAATGAAAACACCGACCTTTTCACCCTTTGACCATGATGTCAATGTAATAAAATCAAACATAAACTATATAAATGGTTCTACTTTAGACAAGTGATTCATCATTAATCATAATAACAAATCTCCAAATTTAACCAATTCATAACTAGAGGGTATTTGTCCCTATTAATTCAAAGAGCTCTCAAAATTAGATAATACATGACTTGACAATGCTATACCTATCTTGGAAGTTAAATGTTTTAAAATATTTCAATGACAATTGTTGAAACATTTTTTTTTACTTGAAAACCATAGCATTAATGAAATTATATATACCATAGTAAGTACCTTTATCATTTTTGCAAAACAAAAATCCAGAAAATTTTCAGAATAAGTTGCCCAAAGTGCTTAAAATTCTTTGCTCAAAAGAATACCTATTTGTTGATTTTTTTCCCTCACCTCTTAAATATTGTAGTTGGAAACTTTTAATGAATTGCGTTTGTAACAGCAAAGTAAGGAGAATATTGTGAGTGAACCCATCTTTCACCATGTTGTACACAAGTCTCCAATGGTAGATTGGGATCTAATGTTGAGAATCCCTGTTGTGAAATTGGGTTTATGTCCTAAATAGATTGGATCGACAACCTGTTCAGAGGTGGAGTCAATGGAAGTGATACAGATTCGAAGTTTTTAAACAATTATGATGTGTGATCATAAAATTGGAAACTATGACTTGTGCTTTTCAGACCATCCCAACTAGACCAAACACTTTGTTGTAGCCAAGTGGAATATGTGACTGGAGCCAGTTTGATGTGATATGGGAGGGATCCTTGATTTTGTGTAGATTTGTTGACTGCTGTAATTGATGCAGTGAGTTGAACAAACACACTTAGTTTCCAATACATGCAAAAACTGCTTTCTTGGGTCAAAATCAACAAGTGGATGATTTGTTTTTGTTCTTATTAGAGTTATCCATAAAGTCACCTTGTCTTTGGGCATGCTTTCACCCCCTATCCCCACTTTCAGTGATATCAGCAAAGTAAGGAAATTTTATTAAATCTCAGTATGAAATGCTGGAACTTAGCATTTAATGCACAATGTTTGAGAGTAATTATAGTAGTTGTACACGTAGGAGCAGTGAAAATATGTGTAGCAGCACTAGAGGCGCTGAGGAAAAAGGAAAGACAGGATGAAACTTACCACCAAAATTGCTTGAAAAACTAGTCTGGGTTCCAGTTATTTCGTTTTGTAAAATTTCCATTCCCAATTACCCGGTCGATGCCCTGTTAGGTAAGCTGAAATTGACCGCTCGCCCCCTAATCGAATGGTTAATTAATTATGAAAGTTTCATATTGAAAAATAGAATATTCCTGAATATTCAATAGTTCCCTTTTTTTTTAAATCTTTGAATTTTTAAGGGAAATTTTCAACAATACTAAAATATATATAATTAGTGCCAAAGCTGCCAAGGCACTACAATATGTAGGCCAACTCATGGTGCAAAGTATCAACACTCGCAGTAAGGATCTTATGAGGCTGGAAAGATTTGAAGCAATGTCAGCCTTGTACCAATATAAGCCCCCCAAGGACCTGAGGTAATACCCCTGGTACCAGTTTTCTATAAGTATCTCCAAACTAGACCAACAATGGCTCTCTTATTATTTGGACCCAATGCTTTTTTTTTGGGTCCTTGATTTTCTGATTTTGCAAAATTGCCAATTTCCTTTTGTTGAGAAAAACACATTTCACACTTTAAAAACTTGTTTTTCTTCAAAGGTTTACAGACTAGGTTAAACTCACATCCCAAGAAATCAATTTTGGGACCTACTTGGGTTGGGACCTGCTTGGAATGGCCCCACCTCCCTCCAAACACAAGCCACTTGCGCCCTTATGTACACCTTGTGAAACTTTGGGAACTTTGGTATGGGAACTTTGGGAACATACCAGTGTTGTACTGGTATATAGGGTGCAACCTAGGTATATGATACCCTTATTGAACAACATATTAGCTGGGTATGACCTGAGGCAATATCAACCTTATACCAATACCAGATTTAAACCAGGAAAAAATCAGCCTCAAACCTAAGAATAGCAAGAGCCTTGGTTTGGAATGGAACCCTAAACCCAAGGAAAACCCTAAATTCTCATCTTCAGTGAAGTTACCAATTGTTTTTAAAGCCACCTCATCCTTAGCCTTGGGAGTGATTCATTTTCTGACTCTACCATTCCTAAAGAATTAGGCGATGATTAGACTTCAAACAGTACCTAGGTATTCAATTAAGGGATAGCAAAGAATATAAGAAGAGACATGTAACAAATTGTCAAGCCCTTGAGAAGCGGAAGGTGCCATCCAAAGAATGCAGGGCCTATGCTGGCCCTATTCCACCTCACAAGATGCCATCTCATAAACTGGGGTTACTTTATTCTGTTTTATATTAATTAGTTGGCGGTGCCTCACAAGTCACCTTTTTTATTTTATTTTATTTTATTTTATTTTTGTTTTGCAATGAGCCAATTTGATTCGCCATCACAAAAAAAGGTTGAAACTATGGAGGCTCCCCAAATTAGAAGATTCTATGGAAAGATGGAGTGCCTCCCCCTTTGGCCCACCTATATGGGTGAGAAGGGGAGAAGTTTGGGCAAAACATATGGGATTAAGGCAAGGTGCTATTGGGAACACCTTGGGGAACACATTGGGAACTTATTGGGAACAAAAGAAAAATGAAAAAAAATGACACACACCCTTGTTTCATTGGGAACAAAGGACAGAAAAACATGATGCATACATACTGACATTAGACTTAGAGTCCGTATGTTTGGTTGTTGTGGGTTTAGGGTTTAGGGATTACAACACAGGAATGACACATGTGAAAAAAAAGGAACAAATGATGCTTGTTTTCCAATTTTTATGATCACACCTATGTGATTATGAAATACCTATTTGTTGTTTTTTTCATCATAATTATTTTATTGGCAACTATGTTTTAGATGAAAACTCAAAGCCTTTTGATGGTCTTGATTGTGGTTCATTTGCTAGAAAAACATTGAGGCTTGCTTATTTGCTTGAAGCCAAGTCTATTGATTGCATGGCTTCCAACCCAATTTGCTATCCTTATCTCCAAGAGATGAGCCCTGCATAGCTTGATTTATTACAAGTGTGGTAGCACCTACCAATGGAAAATCCTTTGGAAACAATTCCTTGGAACCCCCTAAAGGTTTTGTCCTCAACACTATAGAGGGGGTTGTTTTGTTATGTGTCCAATTTTTAGGCAGATCTAGCAATGCCCCCCCCCCCACCCAAACCATCTTCAGTTGCTCCCTTGTCCATTTCTCTGCCAAATCACTAGTAATCCATCTTCTTGAGAAACACACGCACTGGTCTTGTAGCATAAGTAACTAATTCTTGAGTCCATGTAGGCATACACCTGTCTACAAAGCATCAAGCTCACCCTATGTACAAGGTTGCACTTGGTGTTCAACAGTGTTGTCTTTTTCTATTTGTAACCTCTTTTACCAACCTCCATTCCTTTCCACCCCATTGGCTCCCTACTACTGATTGAGAGTTCTTTCGTATGTCCATTTGTGTGGAAACATCTACTTCACCAAGATGATGAAACGAAATGGAGACGATGTAACATATTTCTTGATTGGTTTACTATGGCTTGTTCAATATAGTCATCAAGGAGAGATGAAGCTTAAGTGACATCAAATGTTTGGTGATTTTTGAACTCGCAGTTGGGAGGAAGCTACTTTAGATGGAGGGCAATGATGAAGATGAACCTACATTAAATTCTGCAATAAGAGTTTTATGTCTTTGCTTGACATGCCATGGGACTCATAGGGTGTCTAGGAGGACAATGTATTAACACATGTAAGAAATGGTTGATCCAGTCACAAGACTTCAAGATACTTTGATAGAATAGGTTGTTATTTTGGATGGACCAAGTCAAGATACATCAACAAATATTTTTGAGTTTAGCCCACCTTCACCAACATCGAGCAAGCCAAGTCAGCGTATTGACCAACATCCAACAAGCCTAGTTAAGGTTGTGACCTTAAGACAAGCCTTAACCAACAAAATTGTGGAGCTTCAAGAAAAATGGGATGTAAGCCAAGTGCCCATCAACATTCAATATTACATGTTACATCAATTGTTTGGGTCATTACAAGAGGAACCTAATGTTTTTGAAGATGGGACATTGGATTATGGTGCCTTGCCAATTAGCAGATTGTTAACACTAGTTGGTTTGGAGCCTGAACTAATTAAAGGGTTTTCATTGCCAACTTTGTGGAAACAACTTCATAATTTGTATAAGGAGTTGGGGCTAGTAGCAACAAAAAGGTGGTGATTGTGCACTGGGTCTACACAAGCACCACATGATCTGCATTTGATGTCCCTTAGTGTAGAGGGCTTGTACGAAGGCTTTGAGGTTGTGCACTATGAGTGTGGGGCTAATTTAAGACAAAAATTTAAAAAGGATTGTCCAAGTTGTTCTCATAGGTGCCCAATTTGTTTACAGATGAGGAAACACATATTAGCCTATGATTACATGCCTATTAGACCCTTGTTAACAAGCTTGTGTAGAAGTAAGAGCATTTGTGAAAGGATGTCAATGACATGGAGAACTAAAGTGGTTGGGAAAAGATCCTAAGGTTTTGCTAGAAATTATTAAAGAACATTTTGATGGTAGCAAGTTTCGTGAGTATCAAGCATTTTGGAATCTTGAAGGGGAATGGGAGACCCCTGTAATTTGTCCCAATAGCAAATGTTCCCACTCTTTTTGAGCATTTCCTCTAGCTCAAAAATGCGAATAATTGCTTCAACATTGGGATTCAAATACAAATTATTATAGGTTTCCATGCTCAAAGTGTTCAATTCTTATCAATGTTCAAAGGCACATGTTGAAAGTAAGTCAAACATTTCTGTTAGCAAAGTTTTTTTTCAGGTTTTAAAAAAAATAGTCTTGCTCGATGGCTTTCAATTGTATATATGACTAGATAATTAGATAATTGGCAACCTCATATTTTTCCTTGAGTAAAAGTAAACTTGCAACAAATGTCCAAATATTTAAGCTCTAGTTATTAACAAAATAAACCTATCTAGATCCATAAATGTTGCAGGAACCAGAGCTAATAAACCAACTAACAACCAATTATCAAAGATTTGATAGGGTCTAATAGAAAGTAAACAAAAATCATCAAACTTAGTGTTTCTTGTCATGCACTAATATATACTTTGTGTGCATCTATAGGGCGATCCGCAAAATTTTGGGTTGATGTTTCATTGGGATGGATTTTCTTCTATAAAGAAAAGTTTGAAGAATTATTGGATAGTGGATTTGAGCATACTGAATTGTGGGAGAACAAACACATTAGATCCTATTCCTATTATGTTCATTCCATCAAATTCAGAAAAAATAATCAAACAAGCCGACCCCCACATTTTGACAAAATTTTTAAAACATCTCATGATAGACTTGGAAAGGTTGTTTGTAGATGGATTCTCAGTCTAGTATGCATATCTTATAAAATCAATTAATGAATGCATGTTTGATGATTTGCCTTTTGGTTTGGCTACTTTGCGTGCCATAATGATGGTATGGACTAGTGATCATGCTGCCCAATGTAAAGTGGGGGGTGTTCTGGGTGTCGACATCACTATGTTACATCAAGATGGCGTGCTCAATCTGGCAATAGGGATTTGGTGGAATACCATGATAATAGAAAACATAGGAAGCATCCATTTGCCATGTGATGTGTAGAGGACATGGCATTTGCATTGAAGTAGTGATAGGAACTTCCGATTGGCAGGGAAAGGGATGAGGTTGGTCGTGAAGCGGGCATCTTAGGCCAATCATGTCTTTGGAGGTTGTACAACTTGTATGGCTTTGACATTTTTCGTGACCTCACATATGATGTGATGCACACTTTAGCATTGTGTGTCTTTAAGAAATATGTCCACATGTTGAAGGAAATGGGAAGATAAAAGATTTGGATGGTGCGTTATAAATTGTGAAGAAGTTGAGTCCTGCCACACTTGGAACAAGGTGGCCTAGGAGTACAGAGTCTCCAGGGTTTTATAAGGCCGAAGAGTACCAAATTTTTGTTATGTGGTGCTTACCACATGTCCTAGATCATTTAAATTTGGGCCTGGACTCCATTTTGGGTGTGACAGATGCAGTGCTCACTGAGGTAGGAAGGCTATTTTACACCCATCTCAAAGCAAGCAGAATGCTTGGGAATTGTTAAAAGCATGGCATGTGCGCTTGGAGGAAAGTGTTGGGCCCAACTCATCTCTGTTGGAACATGTTGCAAGTATTCACTCTAGGGCTTTTTTTTTTGGGCTATCTTGTGTTAAGGTGACAACATTTCTTTTGAAAATGATGGCAAAAAGATGTTTTGCAAGTTTTCTAGTTGCTAAATCTCATATAAGTCTTTTTGAAAGATTGCAAAATTTTTGTACTAAGTTTCAATTGGTAGAAAATAACTAAAAAGAAAACTTTTTAAAAAATTTAACTTTCTTTCTCACCTATAGCAGCTAGATTTGATTTAGTCATCTTATGGCTAATGCTTAGCTACATTACAAAATTGAAAATTAAAGCCTTGGTAGGACCATTGATATTTCATTTTGTGAAACTAATTCCTAGAATGTGTTTTTATTATGAGCTCTGTCACTTCAAAAGCATATGACAGGAATATAATCCATGGAACTTTATGTCTAGGCACACAGGGAGTTGAGAACTTGTAAATGATGTGGAGAGGCATGGTTATCACCATATTTTTTGGTGTTACTCTTTTGAAAGGGAAATTTCCAGAGTTGTGAACATTTCATCTAATCAAAAGACAAGTGAAGTCACCTACACCGGCTACTATGCTAGGCAGATTTTCACAAAGATCCATAGAGCTATGCAACTAGACAATGACGGTCTATTCCTGGGTGGAAGAGCTTTGAAAGAGGTTCAAAAATATCTTCAACTGCCTACATATGTCCATCATGTGATGGACCAAGATTTGACAGTTTGTGAGCAGTGGCATGAAGAATGTGTGACGATTGTGCCTTCTCAGGAAATAGCTCGAGCAGTTTCCAAATTGGTGCAATGGTTGTCAACATGCTCATGTAAGCAAGTTTTACTACAGAAGGGCATAATTGTGGGTAGGAAGATCGGCATCAAAGCAGCAATCTCAGAAGACACAATCTCGTACTTGCAATGTTTTTGGAGCACCATCGGGATCATGACCACTGAAAATTCTCAATTTTTTCGAACTTCAATTCAAGGATTCTCATTTTGGATGAGGCATGGAAAGGAATTTTGCGTTGGCGATTCAGTAGTTGTTGAGCCTGATGAGCCATACGAAAGGCACATGTGGACATGGAAGGCCAAAATCACCCAATTTTTCATCCATGAATTCTATGGTGAGAGGAGAGTTTTTTTCCAAGGCAAGTACTGCAATACGGCAACATCAACATCATCGTCTTCTATGGCTCTCCAACACAGCTGTACTGGCATGGTTGGTTTACAACCACATCCACAACAATGGCCTGGGAATGACATCAAACCGGCTCACCTTCTGATGCACAAATTCATTCCGATGCCTTTGGTACAGCAGACTAATGGGATTCTTTTAGCTTATGAGTTAGAGGATGTTTCCCCGCGTGACCATTTGTTTCAGCTAGGGATGCCTGGCCGCTGCCCTCCTTATCCAGAAGTTGGGGATGTGGTGATAGTTAGGAA
>Ga0116229_10010991_pt1 | contig 13464 bp, 6 predicted proteins | sample S1TSphgellanicum_3_FD_87313 | JGI IMG/M metagenome (GOLD analysis project Ga0116229, IMG submission 87313) | Host-associated microbial communities from peat moss isolated from Minnesota, USA - S1T2_Fc - Sphagnum magellanicum MG | ecosystem: Host-associated > Plants > Peat moss > Unclassified...
GCACTCAGAGGGCAGCCTTGGTTTACTAACCCCTTCCTTCCAACAAGAGACCATGGATGAAACTTCATCCTCTCTCTCAAGGATTTCTTTTAATCCTCCGGCTGCTTTTATTACTCTTGTTACTGTAGTCTCTGAGAACAATCTCAAGCGCTGAAAGAGACCTGGGCTGGATTAAAATAACACGATTTTTGCTAAATTTACCCCTTGGCTTATTAGCACCTGCTACACTGCTGCTGTTACCGCTTGTTACCAAAGGAGCTTAAGATTTGAACTGTGGCTGGAAGATTTTCGACAAAACATCATATTTCAGTTGACCCGCACTTTCCGCCCGCCCAACCCCAAAGAAAAAAGTGGTGGCGCATACATAATAGAAGGAAGCAGCAGAGGACTAAACAGACACAAATTAAGCTAGTAAATGAAATGATCTTAGCAGCTTTTGCAAGACCCTAAACCCCAACTCCCTCCTTCCCTCCCTCCCTCCCTCACCCCAGGGGATGATGTTTTTCTGAAGACCGGTAAACACGTGCACGGCAATGACCACAACGAATATATCACAAACAATAAAATCACAAAGCTTCAATAACTGAATATGGTAGGTGGTGGTAGTAGTAGTGATGAGGAGAGTCTTCACGAGCTGGGAGCCTGGATCATCAAACCTGATGAAGCCGAGAGGAGGTGATGGGGAGTGCCTGCCTGCCGGCCGGCGTGGCTGGCTGGCTGGCTGGCTGGTATGACTAGCCTATAAATCAAACTCCAAACGTCCACACACACCACCATCACTACCTTCAAACAGCAAAAACCACTTTCCCCACTTTCCCCGCTCCCGTGTCCATCACCCACGTGAGTTCCATGGATGGAGCAACCAACCCAGTGGCGTAATGTCGTCCCAATAGAGTCACGGAGGTAGTCGCAGTTGTTGGTGTTGTTGTTCGGCCGTTTTTGCTGCCTACCTGAGACTTCTCCAGTAAATGCCCGCGGTTTTACTAACAATGATTACTGCACCTGAGTCCCCTCCCTGTAGTTACAGTAGAAGTCCCAGGCAATGTTTTTTTTTCAATTTATTTATTTTTGCAATAGTTCCAAATTTCTAAATGAAAAACCACATTTTAGAGCGTTTTTCTTTTGGGGCGTATTTACGCCACTCTGCAACCAAAAAATTCAGTGCAACTCATACAAAATATTTTTTGCTAATAAAATGACCCAAAGTCTCAGATTTCAAGGAAACCATTTCTGAAGTCGCCATATTTAGACAATAGGTTCTTGCTGGTTGCCAAAATATAGCAGGATTCATAAATTTTTTTACGTTCCTCCATGACTTGTTGCAGCTATATTGACTAATTTCTCTTGTGAATGGCTCAGGTATGGCTATATCACAAAATTGAGAGAGAGAAATACCGCATTTTACACTGCGAAAACACGCTTTTCCAAGTTTTTCTAAATTTTTTATTCACTATATTGGCCACAAAATAAATAACTGGCCGGACGTGAACTTGTGCTTTAGCGCGGGAGCTGCGCTGAGTGGAGCAGCTCACTTTTAACGCGGCTAAGTACTTTCTCTCTCTGTCTCTCTCCCTAGTTTTAATATTTTTTATTCCTTAGTTTATCTTTCCAACTTAACTGCTGCTGTTCTTTTGTCTTGTTTCCACCACTCTTGAGTCTTGACCCCTCCAGTTTTCTCTCTCTCTCTTCTCTGCTACGATTTTATAAATTGAAAATAGTATTACATAGGTTCGTTGAAACCAGAAAATATATTTTATTATTTTTTGTTTTGAAAGACTTTAATGGTATTTGCTTTGAGAGTACGGAGAGGTACATGGGACTCTGTTTTCTTTTTTCCCCGGGATGGGTATATTTTTCCCCCCTTGCCTACTGTCTTAAATTTTCTGTCAATTTTTTAATTTTCTTAAACAAAATTTTTAATGTTCTTTGTCCAAGGAAAAATTTGATGGTAATGCCATGATTTCTTCTTCAGTCAAAATACTGTTGATGGCTGGCTAGAGCTACTTGTTATTAATATTTATTTTTTCTGTTGTTAATGGCCATCGATGTGATATTGAAGAAGGGTGCCTTCAATGCTATTCAATTGATTTTTTTTGTTGTGTAAACGGAGTAACTTTAGTAACTTCTTAGTTGCTAGAAGTCAGGGAGAGAAAGGGGGGGGCAGGTTTTTATTTACTACCTGTGAGTTCTGGTCCAGCCAGCCCAAGTCAGGTCAGGTGTCAGGTTTACCCTGGGTGAATTTCGTATATTTGAAGTAGAGTAATTTTGGGAGTCACAGAGAATCTTGTTAACTCTTTCTATGGTAACTTACTCCAGACTCACTACTCTTGTTTGTTCAGAAAAGACTTATAAAAACCCTTTTCCTTATAATTGAAAGAAGGGTGGCGGTTTTGAATACTTACTGAACTTCATGGTGGAGGTTATGGAGCACATGATGGGCTATTACAGTGGTTTGAGACTATAACCTACTATTATATTTTGTTTGAGTTTTTTTTTCTTTTGGGGGAGTGCCAAGTCCAATCCACATGCTCCAAGAGTTATCAGCCAGGTACCCGTTGGGGGATGGGTGTAAGTAGCATGAATTATATCACTCCTTCACATTATATTTTATATCTTAGGTAAGACCTGCTTCTTGTGGTGTTTTTTTTCCTGGGTACACAGTACATGCTTATACACAGAACCAGAGAAGAAACTGCTGGTTGGTTATCAGTAATCATGCAGAGAACTACTTGTAGACGGCCAGCAAGCAAACCCCCCACCCAATTTGGGATCAAACCTGAGGTGCTGGACATCCAGATTTTGGGAATCACTTCTGTAAAGGAACCAAAAGTTTTATGGTAAGCTTAAGAAGTGCTCAATTCTCTTTTTATGGCGAACTTCAAATCTCCACAATTTTCGAGTCACAAAGTGTTTTTCTTGAAAACAGCATCTACATGTTTGCCCTCCATGTACTGGGTGAAACAAAACGCTTCTTAAAACATCAATTTAGGAAAAAAAATGGGATTTTTTTTATTCGTTCCTCCAACATGCTACTTTTTCATTTGATTGTTGCGTCCTTTAAAACAATCAATTTTCTTTCAAAAAAGTAGCTTCCATTGTTTTCAGGTTTTTTACCTTCCAGTTTTTTACAGAAGCGACTGTTGTTTTCTGTAATTAACTCTATGTTGAGATTGGAGTTACTTGTAGGGCTTTACCCTCAATCCTCCCTTCACTTTGGTGACAACCGCTTTTTTGCTTAATACATCTGCAGTCACTACTCACAATTTTCCCCTGGAAAAGATAAAGAATTTTTTTTTAATCAGTAGATAATTAATAGATGAGAGAAAATTATTGCCAATGACCAATTTGAGTTATTATCATAATAATGATACAAGTTGTAGGAAGTAATATTTTATAGCTATGAAAATAAATTGTAATTAACATTACAATAATGATGATTTCAACAATTAACAGTGTAGCAAGTCATTGTGCTAACATGATAGCCACAAGTACAGATGTATGCAATTTGTTGTTGCTCTATTGTCGAAGGGGAAAAGTTTGGGATACATGACATGTGGGTGGAGACCATGTGCAAATGGAATTTCAAGGTCCTATAATTTGATGCAAGAAGAGCCCATTTGGAAGAAAATACAAGAAAATACCAAGTGAAACTTTGACCCACTACTGTATTCTAACGATTAAAACCTATATTCTACATTGTAGATATTGCCTAAATGTCATCAGGTTAGCTCTATATGGTGGTGGCAAGAAACAATTCCAGTTGGTTTCACATCCAAGGACCCTTCCCCTGGCTTAAATCTTCATCTCCACGATAACCCAATGATGAAACCAAAGATGCTGTTATAATTCCACCTTGCTTCCTTTCATGGCTAATGCATATAAGCAGGATTTAGTCACTCTTCTTGCCAATTCAAGATAGCCTTTGCATAGATGAACACTATTTGTGACCCGAGCCATTGGCTCCAGTGTGAACAAGTTTACGTAATTCCTCCAAGTGTGAACAAGACCCTGATGATAGAGCCCAACTGTGGAAAAAATAATTGTAAATTGTAAATTAATTTCAAATAACAAAAATTACCTAGAACTCAATAATTACCCACTCTTAGGTCTAAAATTTCTGAAATAGTCTCCAAGAAATCCAACTTGTCAAGGGCTTTCCAACAATACCAAAAGCTTGCCCCAATTTCCCTAAGTTTCTTGGTTTTGGTTATGTTGAATTTTCTTTGACAAAATTCATCAATATTCAATTTAACTCTTGCACCATAGGCCTAAACATTACAAACCACCCTTGGTGCACCTCTACTCATCAAAGGCTTTCCAAGGGTACCAAGAGCACAGGGGGGGCACCATGGATTGGGAGCTCTCAATGTGACAAACAAAACAAACAAACAACATTCTTTAATATTTGATGAAGCCTTCAAATGTTCATATGTGCCTATTGAACAACCTACGGAGCTCTTCTGGCAGGGGCTATATTTGGAGATGTCAATGGGTGCAGTTTCAGGGTTCAACTTCATTGCATATTTGGGGAAAAATAAGGAGCAATCCAAAACTCCAATCCAGATGTGAACTATTCAAACTAGAAGAGGAGAATAAATGTACCTCTCTACAAATGCATTCTGTCAGATAAAAGATAGGAACAAAATGTAGACCATGTACGGGGCTATGTCATGGGAGGGAAAGAACCTCTTGTTGAGAGAAGTTAGCAAGCATGTATTTCTTTACCCAGCTTGTGGTCATTGCACCTTCTTTTCTGAACGCACACTTTGATGAATTGACAATTCTCTTGTGTCCGATCTTCTTGAACCTTATGCATCCTTTTTCAAAGATGGACTTTTTAACCAACAACTTAGTGAGTGTCTCTTGCTCACTTGGACGCTTTGGCTATAACCTTGTTTTTCAAAGGGCATGCACTTTATGTTGACAAGATAGCAAAAGTGTCGCCTAGCCCACATGGGTATTGCCTCAATTTTCAAAGTTGCACTTTCCATTGGCAAGTTACAAGTGTCTATTCAATCCTTGTTTAACCTTTTTGCAACAACGAACCTTCTTTTACAAGCAATAGAGCACACCTACTAGAGCCGCTGCAAAAGCTACAACACATATGAGTTGACATGTAGCAATGTAAAGGTTCATTAAGAGACTGAATCAAGAACCACTTGCTAGGGCTCCAGCAATGTGTGCGGCTAATGTAGTATGGACACTTGTCTTCCTCTTTGTAGGCTCTCTCTCTCTCTCATCCTGGTTCCTGCTCCATATCATTGCAAATTGCAATTCTCCGCCTGCCACACTCGGTTGAGCTCCTGCCAACTCAAACAGAGATGCCCATGAGCCAATCCATTGACTGGGGGGCATTGACCATACCTTTGGCCAGGGGAGAAGAAATGTGTTGCAGTTCATACGATGCTATAAGATCACAGTCAAAGACTCATCATAGCCCAATAACTGTCTTATTAACAGACTTCTACACGCCAAGGCAAAACCATAGCCCCCCGAGCCCGTCCAAAGTCCCCCCTAGATCTGATCTTCCAAGTTCAAATCAAATATTATGGTGAACCAACCATATCCCAAAGCTGTTCCTTAGAGATGGGTGGGGACTCAGGGAGGGTAAATTTCTCTTCAACAACTTCAATACTAGTTGGAGAAGTTTGCTCACCAATTTTTAATACCACAAAGTTTGATTACAGGCTGTGCGTCTGGTGTCTGGTCCCCCAACCCAGCCTCTCAAACGCCTCCACCACCCCCACCCCAATACTTTTTTCTTGCAAAGTCACAAAAAGGCTGTTTGAGAGAGCCTGCAACTTCGAACTCCCAGGTGTTTCAGTGGGCTTTTACATCTGTTTCCTGGAAACTACTTTCTCACACTCTGACGGTACAGACTCTGTCCCTGAGAGTGTGTGCAATGGAGGACCTGAGGAGATCAGGGAAGGACACATCTTTCTAAGGTATATCATCTACTTTTGGTTACAAATTTGAAAACTGGGGTCCTTCAGTAAGTCCACTAAAGCTCCATTAAGCATAAGGTTAAGCCTCAATGTTGGCGCATTTACAAAATAAGGGACCTAGGACAAGATGGTAGCAAATTTTGGCTCTACATTTTGGGAATGTCCCCACTTTGGCCTTTACCCAGCACAATGCACGAGGCAAAGGTTATCATGAACCTATACACATGAGACCTAAGAGGGAGAGGGTTCTTACACCTACTCATAGATATTCCTCCTCTGTTCAAGCAAGGATATTCTTGAATATAAGGTGCCCTCCAAATGCAATAGGAAATTTCTCCTAGTGCTTTACCACCTTCAGACTATCCCCACAAATGGGGTCCCCCCAAACAACATAGCCAAGATGTAATTATTTTTCCTGTTGAAACAGATTCCGGCTGATAAATAGAAGAACACATTTTCCTAAAACCCTAGTTACTATTTCTGCTTTTGAGAGTGATTTTCTTCAATCTGACTTTAACTTACTATGGTTGAAGCAGTTGGAAATGGATACATCAACAATTTCAACACATTCCTTTTGGCAGGAAAATTGCCTGAAGAATTTAGTAAGCCTTGAGGAAGAAACAGCATGTGGAGGGTGTTGCTGGATACTACAGTATTACTGACACACACTATGGCCAAGTTAGATAACCCTTTTACATAGTAAATACATAAATCGAATTACATAACAATTGCACTATGAGTCATGCACACTTTCCCTCCCAATTACCACACCCAACCTTAAGAGTTCTCCAATAACATAGCCCAGCTAGTTAAATAACATTGGTTTACAAATCTTGTTCTCTAAATCTGTAGTTTCAATTTAGTGTGTTCAATCCCCTTTATTTATTCATAATATCATTTTATAAAATTTACCCAGGATATTATCATGTACGGCCACATAATGAATTGAGTATCAGGTTTGCAATCATGAGTCTTGGCGACTTGGTGAGTATCATTTTGCTGCAAAATTGCATGCTATCTAGGTATAAGTAGCTAATGGAGAACATATCTACTAAGGCGCCCTTTTCGTTACGGTGAGGGACTGTGACCATGGAAATGTGAAGAGCCCTCAAAACACATCCAAACGCTGTCCAAATTCTGTCCAATGGAAATTCAAAAAATTCATTTATGTGTGGTCCCAAGTTGTCAAGTGTAATGTAAAGTGATTATAGACTTTGTTGAGGTACGTTAACATATTATAAGAGAGTCAAAAAAGGTAGCGCATGCAAATTTTGTTTTTTAGCTTGATATTTTATGTAATGGCTTAAATTATTGGGCTAGGGTTTCTCCTTTCATCTTCTTCATCACATCCCATTACTTCCTTCTTCATAATGTCATTGCTAAGGCTTGGGACTAGAAACGTGTTGGACTTTGGAAGTTGAAAAATAATTTGAAAGGTGAATAGAAAAAATAGCATTGAAGCAAGGGCAAGAGTTGAAAGGTGAGAGGGATAGCCATAGTTGAAGTTGAGGCCAAAATTCACCATGCAAAAAATGTAACACAAGGAAAAGAAATGGATAGAAATATTGAAAAAAATTTCATTAAGGAAAATGAGAAAGATGAAAATGTATTACATGAGGCCACAAGATGCAAGAAACCATAGCTAACTTGTCACTATGGCATTACAAAATTAGAAAAAAATTCAATATATAATTTGTGGACATGGAGAGTGATATCATATTTATAAATGAATAACTACAATTTTTGTATTAGTGTAACCATATTCGGCAATAAAGTCGTGGTTGCTTTGAATATTAAAATTACTTTTGATGAATTGTTTATTAATATTTGTTTTAGAAAAAGTTCTGATTTGTTTTGAATTTTTTCTTTTTATCCTATAATTTGGGTAATTTGTGGTGAGGTTACATCATGTGAAATTTGATGTGATTCTACAATTAGAGTATACTTGTCTAATTAATTTTTAAATGGAAATTTAAATTAGTGTTCAAGATTTTGGATTTATTTATATAACAATATTCATAATATATCATGAAAAGATGTGAATAAATTTGAAATCATCAAGTTATGAATAAAAGATACCCAAAAACACTTTTATAACAATTGTAACCATTGTCTTTGTTACTTAAAATTTTAATAAAATGATTTGAAAATATTTGGAAATGACATTTTTTTGACAGTGTTTTAATAAAAACCTTAACATAATATAATTATCTTTAGAACAGTAATTACAAGCTAGGGTGAATCATTTTTGGCATATTAGAAGTCCATTTTGACCAAATTTCAACACAAAATGTTTTATCTCATAGACATCACCCTCTTACCATCACATTTGAGGAACCAAAGTTTATTATTTTCAACTAAAACAAGATAGTTAAACTTCATTTACATTATATAAAACATAATGAAAGGACAAGGTTGCAAAAATTAAATTTATTCTTAAAAAGGACTTTCTAGAATCAAGTAGTTTTGTGACCTTTAAAAGTCCATCATGTTTTTTGTTTTTTTTTGTCAATAACACCTTAAATCACAATTTTAGTTAGGTAATCATCCACATGAATTTCGAGGAAGACATGCATGTAATTATTTGATAACAATGAAAATTAGAAGTCCATTTATGAGTTTTATATGGATTGTGATCTTTCATTTATGAAATTTTTAAAGCATTTCATTTGGTTTAGTCAAACAATTTGATTATGATCCAATGGGGGTCAATTGGAATAATAGTTTAGGGTGAAAGCACATTCTGTTGACACCTTTTGGGGGAGTTACATTGTATTACTTTCTGAGGTCTACATGTTTGAATGTATTTCACCTCAAACTTTTGAAAAAACTTTACAATTTTTTTGCATATTATATTAGAATACAACTTAGACAAGATATTAAAATATATTTATTTATTTTCATCTTATAAAGTCGGAGATTCGAATATATTTGTGGAAATAAATGTAGTCTACCTATGTATTCAAAAACACAAATATATTCCAAAAATAATTTAAATAATATTTTATGTTTATGAAAGTTGAAGGTATATTGAACCATGTCATTTGACATAATTTGAACCATGTTTGGATACCATAGACCAATTTGAAAATTTTCATCTGAAAATATGAATCTTTTTAGCAGAGATGTGATAAATGTGGTAAATTGAAATTTTGACAAGTAACCACATTCACATGGAAGTCAACAAGCATAGCTAAATGGGTCATTTAAAAATTTTCACTAAAATATATTACTTTAATGACTAATGAAACCTTAAAGTTAATGTAGTTAAAATGAGATAATGACCCTATCATACCAATTTATACTATAAATATACCCATGGATGCTTCAATATAGATAATGAAAAAAATTATTTTTTTTAAATAATATTATGTAACATTAGTTTTATAAAAATAATAATTTTAGGGCCCAAAAACCAAAATTGATACCCAAAATTAATGTACCATGTTTTTGCAACAAGTATATTGTATGTACTATAATACTAAACCCAAAAGTGCACCAAAGGGCATTACTAGGCAACATCGGTCTAATTCATTAATCCATTTCACTAAGAGACCTCAAAAATGCAATGGGTTCACTAACTAGTGTTTTAACCTAATGTGATGTCACCATGGGTGAAATCATTTATATTTAATTCATTAAGGTTCATTTTTTTATTATTCAAATTATTTATAAATTCATAGAAATATAATATTTATTGAATGTAGAAATTTATTAACTTATTAAAAGATTTGGTACTCATATTAAACATGTTATAGTTTGTATTAAATTTATTTTCAAAAAATTAGATGAAAATATTCTTCAAAATAAACTTCAATAAATTTTACAACATTAAAAATATTATATGTGTATAAACTAATAACTAAAAAGTTTACATATAATGTTACTATTTTACATAATGTTAATACTTTATATAACATTACAAAGTTTTTTTAAATAATGTTATGTGTTTAATAACTTAAATATTACACATTTAATTCAATTATTAAATAATTATAATTAATATAATAATATTTATATTGATTAAATATATGTATAAAATGTGGGGAAATACAATGTAATAATATATATCATTATCAAAAATAAAATATTTGGGCAAAAATAATTTTTTAAAAATAGACTTATTCACAAATTATGTTATTTGAAAAAAGAATCTTAAAAAATATTTTTGGAATATATTAAATAACCAAATTAAATACATTTTCAATCAAATTAATTGATTTTTATTTTCTTAAACTATTTTTATGTGTGAAAATCTTGGAATATATATAATGAATTTAATTTTTTTCATTTGGACAAAGTATGAAAAAGATAATAATTATTAAAGAGAATAAAAACTTTGAAAGAGCATTGTTGAAATGCATTAAATTGCAAGTTTCCAATGTATTTTCTATCAACGTAAGTAGTTTTTTTCTTAAAAATGTTAATGATGTGTACATCTTGGAAAAATATTCTAGAATGAAATTTAAAGTTTTTCATTGGACAAAATATGAGAAAGATAATAAGTTTTTTAAATAAATAATTTCAAGACACCATTCTTGATACGTATTCAATTGCAAGATTCAAATACATTTTCAGGAAAATAAATTCTTTAAAATATTAAAGATGTGTGCATCTTGGAAAAATCTTCGAGATTGAACTTTAAAAGTTTTCATTTGGACATAGTATGAAAAAGATAATATTAGTTAAAGTTGGCTTTTGCAAAACATTTGGAATAAACAATGTATTAAATACAATCATCACTTGATTTGACAATGAAATGAAGTGGTTGGATGACAAAGGCAATAGCTTATTACTTTGTAATCCAAGGTTCAAATCTTGGTGAAAACTTCCATGTGGTCAATGGTGTATGTTGACCCATGTTATGTATATATAAATAATTTTTGTGAAGATATAAACTGAAAATTTCTAATTAATATTAAATAAAATATTTAAATTTAAAGTTCTAATTTTAATTTAAATAATAAATGTCATGTGGCAATTTCTAATTTGATTAATTTTTAGTGAATTCGCTTGTCCATACCAACCCGTCACTGATCGCTTAGTGGTTTGGTGAATTCACTAGATTTCTAATCTAACAAATTAATGGTGATTTCACCTAAATGGTTAATGAAACTCCTAATGAACTAGGGACACATCCTTACTAATGAGGGGTCACCATAATGTGCTTTCACCCTTTATTTCATAAAAATGAATACCTTCTTAAAATATTACAAATTAAATAATGTTAGCAACCGTTTTAATCCATTGTAGGATTGAAAAAACAACCCCATGATCTAGGCCCTAGGTAATCCTCTAAATAACCTATAACTATGTATTCCATAACTTAAGTCGGCTTTATGTAGCCCCTAATGCAAGCTTATAATAGCCCCTATCCTAGATAAGCCCCAAGGTAAAACTATGTAACCCCTTCTTGCACCATGAATCAACCCTAAGTAATCGTTAGATATCCCTTGCTTTTACATTCCTTAACTAAATTATCCCTTAGGTGGGCTTTGTGTAATCTCCTAAATCTCCCTTAGGTATCCCATAACATGGTAAGCCCTTAGGTACACAAGTAAACACATGCAAAACAAAGGAAATAGGAGGAGATTCAATTCATCATGGGTTGAAGGGGAAATTTGACTCTCCTTCTCTTTTATTTTCCTTTGGCATAGTTTTATCTTGCATTTTGAATGTCATATTAAGTTTTAACAGAACCTAAGGTTCAACTCCTAGATTTTATTGTCTTTGTAATTAAATTTAATAATATAATATTTTAATTATTTCTTTTTTAAAAATTCCAAAAACATTAAAGAATATTCAAAAAACATTTCAGATTCAACATTCATTTTAAGCAATCAAATTTGAAAATAGAACTCCTTTTATTATGAATGAACCCACCTTTAATTTCTCCCTTACATGTGGCATCCTCTTTCCTTCTTGGAGGGTGCTTCCTTTAATGAATTTGTATAGTTAACCCAACATTTTTTTAATTGGAAACACCTACTCATCAATTTTTTCTAACTCTTCAACAAAAGAAAGAGGCTTTAAACCATAATCAACTAATTGGAAAACATTGTATTTTGGATGCCCTAAAGAACATGCATTTTATAATTAAAGACACCCAAGGATAATTCTAGCTCCAATGCTAGGACTCAAAGCCATTTCCATCATATGAATAGCCTTCCATTACACAAAAGAAAATTGTGAAAAATATTATAAAAAGCAACCATCCAACAAACATAAAGACAACAAGCTTTTAAATTATGAGAAAATGAAAGAAATGACCTTTATTTGTAATGTGAAGGTTTTTAAGGTGAACTAGGGTAACAAAATTTGGAAGGAATTAACTAATATTCTCCTTGGGCTAATTGTCTAATGAACTTCACACCAAGCCCCTTCAAATAGATGGGCCTAACATGAAGTCTGCTAGACCATGAAACATTACCCATAGTGCATTTAATGTCCATTTTTCATCCATTCACATTTCTTTGCTACCTTAGGCCTTCAACCTTCGTGCAAAGTGGACTTGACATATCTTGCAATGCATTTTCTTCCAATTAGATATATATTTTGATGCTCATGGACAAGTTTTAACCTATAATGTAAAAGGGATCTAAAACACTATATTTTTTTACTAGGGACAAGGTTCAATGTTTTTTTAAGTTGCAAATAACTAAAAGGAGAACAATTACTTTTTTTCAAAGTTGTTTTTTGGAATGCAATTCTTCTTTCACCAAAAATCCATTTGAGGCTGATCTATTTTCCTTTCTAAGTTTAAGAGGACCAATGGAAGGTTATAGATGTAACTTTGAAATGTAGCATGTATTGTAGCCAAAAAGATTCAAACTTAAGGTTTTTTGTTTGCATCATGTTCAATGGATTACACGCAAAACCTAAACTACAACTTCCATCATCAAAACATAATTGTACATTTTATATGGTAAGTACACTATCTACCACATACGAAATATATCTATAACACTACAAGCTTTGGATGAATTAGAATTCCCTGAATTCACTTTCATTAAACTTCAACAATCCTCATAATGACATTATTTCTCACTTAGGTCCATCCCCAACCAAAAACCCACACTCTTTCAACAACCCAAAAGCTTACACAAGGTAAGAATTACAACTCAATCCTTCATCTTCCCATTCCATAATTCCCAAATTTGCCCAATCTCCAAATGAGGATCAATTGAAATTCCTATCTGGGAACATCCACAAGGAAAATCACTATTGTCGCAACCCCACTTTGGCCAAGTGTGGGGGTGAAGCCCAACACTTGGAAAAGTTGGAGGTTGGGAGTCTTCCGGGACTCCCGAATGTTCAAAGCTCTCGACAGCAAGGGGCAAAACACCTCGCATTGGGGTGTTCTTGGTGTCATTGGAAAGGTCTTGAAACGTAGATTTCGAAAATGCCCTCGCATTGGCAATTCGGACATCTGCAGCCCAAGTTATGGGCAAAAGAAGGGCCGGGAGTCAAACTGGCAGTTTGACTCCCGACCACTAAAAGTCGGGAATCGACCTCTTCC
>Ga0116229_10010992_pt1 | contig 13463 bp, 15 predicted proteins | sample S1TSphgellanicum_3_FD_87313 | JGI IMG/M metagenome (GOLD analysis project Ga0116229, IMG submission 87313) | Host-associated microbial communities from peat moss isolated from Minnesota, USA - S1T2_Fc - Sphagnum magellanicum MG | ecosystem: Host-associated > Plants > Peat moss > Unclassified...
CCGTATCTGTCCGGTGCGAGCCAGCTCTACGCCCTGGAACGTCGCGCGCGCGCCGATGCCAGCGCCAAGGCGGCAAGTGCCAGGCGCTAGGTCGCAAGCCGAGTCACCAAAGCCGTATAGCTTGTCGCGCTGATCCTGATGCTTGCCGGAATTGCGCTTGCCAGCCGCCCATCGGTCAGGCGACCTTCGCGCCGCTGGTCGGGTGCGGCTGGGTCATGTGGTATTGGCCGTTCTGGAAGATCAGCGGCTCGTTCGGCATAAAACCGAGTTCCTGCACCTCACCCACGAAAATCACATGATCGCCTTCGAGGTAGCGGCTGCGGTTGGAACAAAGAAACCAGGCGCAGCTGTTGGCGATGATCGGCACGCCGTGCGTGCCGCGGCGCCATTCGATGCCCTCGAAGCGATGCTTGGCGGGCACGCTGCGCGTGCTAAAGCGGCGTGAAAGCTCGATCTGTCCGGACGCGAGCACGTTGACCGCGTAGTGGCTGCAGTCGCGATAAAGGGCAAGGCTGCTCGCGCTCACGCCCAGGCTCCAAAGCACAAGGGGCGGCTCGAGCGAGACCGAACTGAAAGAATTGGCTGTCAGGCCGACGGGCGCGCCGTCCTGATCGAGCGTGGTCACAACCGTCACGCCGGTTGCGAACTGGCCAAGCGCGAGGCGAAACGCCTCGGCGCTAAAATCCGTACTTGCAGTTGCTGTCACGGGCGCAAATCCAGGTTCGGTCATGGGGCAGGCGATTTTGTGGCCCGTAGGTTGCAGCGCTATGCTACCAAGCTGGCGCCCCGGGCGCACCAAGGCGCCCTTTCGCAAGGGGGCGCCCCGACATCGGCCAGGCGCCGCAAAAGGCGCTCCTTGCCGTTCACAACGAAATGCAGTTCTTACCGAAGAGTCCAGATCATGTCGATTGCCCATCCACTTTCCGCCAAGCCCCGTCCCGGTCACGAATTCGCCACGCTTGGCGGCGGCTGCTTCTGGTGTCTTGAAGCCGTCTACGAGGATCTGAAGGGCGTCGTCGACGTCGAGTCCGGCTACAGCGGCGGCACCACGCACGCGCCAGACTACCGCAGCGTATGTGGCGGTGATACCGGTCACGCCGAAGTCGTGCGCATTGAATTCGATCCGGCCAAGGTGACGTACCGGCAAATCCTGGAGGTTTTTTTCGGCATCCATGATCCGACGACGCTAAATCGCCAGGGCAATGACGTCGGCACGCAGTATCGCTCGGTGATCTATACCCATTCGAGCGAGCAGGAGGTTGTGGCCAAGGAGGTCCTCGCCGAGGCGAGAGCGGCCTTTAGCCGCCCGGTCGTGACCGAGCTGATGCCGGCACCGCCTTACTGGCGCGCGGAGGACGAGCACCAGGAATACTTCAGCCACCATCCGCATCAGGGCTACTGCGCAGCCGTGATTGGTCCGAAAGTGGCCAAGTTCAAGAAGACGTTTAGCGAGCTGAGGAAGGCCGCAGCGTAAGGATCAGGTTTGGCTGGATCAGCGTTTTTGCGCCGGCGCCTGGGGAAAGCGCATGGCTTCAAGCGACGGGCAGATCGTCGCCACGTCCGAGAGCAGGTACATGCGCTGGACGCGTCTGCGGGCAGCGCTTTCGTCTTCGGCGCAGATCAACACGTCGCGCAGGGCAAGCCCGCGCTTTGATTTCACCTTGACGAGCCAGCGTTTCATCAAGTCGGCGTCCTTCGTGACCTGTTCTGTTTTCTTGGATGCAATGTGGCAAACGGTGCTGCGCGTCAAGTATTTCATAGCAAGGTGTGAATATGTCACATCCCGGCTGCCCGAGCGGGGGTAGTTCTGCCTAGAATTAAGGCGCGAGCCGCTCGATTTTCCATCCGCCTTCGGCGCGGCGGTAAACCAGGCGGTCATGCAGCCGCGAGGCCCGGCCCTGCCAGAATTCGAAGACGTCCGGGATCAGCCTGAAGCCACCCCAATCGGGGGGGCGTGGCACCTCGTTCGGATAGCGCAGGTTGAGCGCGATCTCGGCCTGCTCAAGCACGCTGCGCGAGGCGATGACCTGGCTTTGCGGCGAGGCCCACGCGCCGATCTGCGAAGGACGCGGCCGCGAGGCGAAGTAGGCGTCCGACTCGGCTGCGCTGGTTTTTTCCACCTGGCCTTCGATGCGCACCTGGCGCTCTTCGTCGATCCAGTGAAACTGCAGACATGCAAACGGATGGATCGCGAGTTCGACGGCCTTGCGGCTGTGATAACTCGTATACCAGACGAGGCCGGAATCGATGCCCTTGATCAGCACGATCCTGCTTGACGGGCGGCCATTGGCACCCACGGTTGCAAGCGTCATGGCGTTGGCTTCCCGAACCCCCGCGGCGTGCGCGTGCGTGAGCCAGGCCTTAAGCTGCAAAAGCGGGTCGTCAGCCAGATCCTCGCGGGAGAGCGCCCGCAGGCCGTAGTCCTTACGCAGTCCGGCAAGCTCCAATGCCACTCCTTTTCTCCCCGTTTCTACTTACGTCAAGGGCAAAAACAGACCTCTTTGGGGATCGAAATCGCGATTTTCAAGGGATTGAAATCGAGCGCCCGCACCCTATTTCTGATCCTGCCCACACCTCATTCCACTCTTTAGGAGAAGATCATGTACGTCAACGTGTTCCGTCCAAGTGTATTACACCGCGTCAACGGTCAGGCTTTCGGCGGACTGGTCGATTCGGTTCTGAATGACTGGATTTCTGCCCCCGTCGGCGGCGATGTGGTCAGCCACGCACGCTTTGACGTGATTGAAACGTCAAGCGGCTACGAGGCATTCATCGAAATGCCAGGTGTTGCCAAGGAAGACATCGAAATCAGCATCGAGGGCACCAAGGTCAGCGTCAAGGCCGAAGCCAAGCGTTCGCCTTTGGCCGCCGAGACCGATCGCGTGCTTTTCGCGCAGCGCCGCACGACCCGTTTTGAGCGCACCTTCGAGCTGCCGCTGGAAGTGTCCGAAGCCAGCGCCGATGCGACCTACGAGAACGGCGTGCTCAAGCTCGTGCTGCCGAAGAAGGAAGTTGCCCAGCCAAAGCGCCTCCTGGTCAAGTAATCCACACGGAAACAGAAGGCAAAAGGGGCAGTGGAGTGATCCACTGCCCCTTGCTTTTGTCGCGGCGGGGTGGCCTTGCGGCCCGCCCTTAGCAGGCAGCGCAAGCGGCGGTGGCGGCCTGCGCTGCGAGCAGGCGCCGCACATCGGCGGCCAGCCCTTCGAGGTGGCGGTCACTGATGCCGTGCTGCTCAAGGCACGCGACGGTGGCAAGCAGGTAGTCGGCACTGCTGCCCCTTTGGCCACGCGCCGTGCAAAGCGTGTTGACCAGGGTGTCGCGATCGAGTTCACCCGCGTAGTGGGCGTTGCTGCGGTCCATCACGAAGCCGATCGCGCGAAAACGCTTGGGCGCGTTGGCGCCCGGGGTGCGCACATCGAGCCAGCGCGGGTTATACGAGCCTGTCATCATTTCGCGGTTCCAGAGCTTGGTCAGCTCCTGCCTTGCGATGGCCGCGGGAATGCGCAGCGCAAGGCCGCGACACGACCCCCCGGGCTCAAGTCCCAAGACCAGCCCGGGTTGCTCGGGCGTGCCGCGATACACTCGCGACCAGAGGCAAAGGCTGCGATGAAAACCGTAGACGACGCCGCAACTTTGCAGGTCGAAGCTGAATTCGGGGTGCCAGATCAGGGAGCCGTAGGCGAACACCCAGACAGGATCCTCGCCGTTCCACTGCGCGAGCATCTGCGAGAGTGAAGCGTCCCGCTGCGCGATGCTTAGCATGTTGATGCCGGGAACCGAGCTGTCTGAGGGGGAAACCGAAGCCACGTGTGTCATTCTGCCGGAGTGCCGACCGGAAGTAAAAATGCAAAAGCCACCTGTTGCCTTGTTGCAACCAACGCCCGCAGGGACCCCGAGGATCGGGGTGCCGCATCTTCTGGAGCCGAATTGATCACCCCCGACCCTTTGTCTAACGACGCTCGCGTCATGGGCGTTGACGTCTTGCCTGACGAGTTTTGCGCGGGCACGCCTGGCGCAGGCGGCGCAGAGTCGGACAAGCGCCGCTTTTCAGGAGTCGCGCGCGCCTATGGCGAGGCGGCACTGGCCCGCTTTCAGACGGCGCACGTCGCCGTCGTCGGGGTGGGCGGCGTCGGCTCGTGGATTGTCGAGGCCCTGGCGCGAAGCGCAGTGGGCAATTTGACCCTGATTGACCTTGATCACGTCAGTGAATCCAACGTCAACCGGCAGATTCAGGCCACGACACAGACGTTGGGGCAAGCCAAGGTCATTGCACTTGCCCAACGCATCGGGCTCATCAATGGCGCCTGCCAGGTGACGTGCATCGAGGAGTTCGTGGGGCCCGAGAATGTCGCCGAGCTGCTCCCCGCCGGGCGCTTTGACGTCATCATCGATGCGGTTGACGACGGTCGTGCCAAGGTCGCGATGGCGCGCCATTGCCATGCAATGGCTGCCCGCCTGCTGGTCATAGGCAGTGCCGGCGGACAGACCGACGCGACGCGCGTGCGCGTCGGTGATCTTGCCCACACCGAACATGATCCCCTGCTTGCACGGGTACGCAAGCGGCTGCGCAGCGAGCACGGCTTCCCGCGCAATCCCAAGGCGCGCTTCAATATCGATGCGGTCTATTCGGACGAGCCGGTGCGCATGCCAAGGCTGGCAGAAGGCGAGGCGCCGGCGGGCCTGAATTGCGCGGGATACGGCTCAAGCGTGGCGGTGACCGCCGTATTCGGCCTTCTTGCCGCCGGCCATGCGCTCAAGCTCCTGGCGAGCGACGCCTAGCGCCGCGCCGCTGCGATGAGGGCGACACCGGCGCACACGATCGCCATGCCAAACAGGGACAAACCGCTTGGCACCACGCCGAACACGATCAATTCGAGCACGACGGCGACAATCGGCGTCAGGTACATGAGGCCGGCCACGCGCGTGGCCTGGCCGCGCCGCATCAGGATGTGAAAGGCATTGAGCGCGATGACCGATGCGCCGATGACAAGAAATGCGGCACTGGCCACGAGCTGCCAGGACCAGTGCACCTGCCAGCCCTCGACCGCAAGCGCGAGCGGCACGAGCACGATAAGGCAGGCGACGAACTGGATCAAGGACGCCGCGCGCAGGTCAACGCGGGCGTTAAACGCGCGCTGGTAGAGCGTACCTGCGACGATGCCAACGAGCGATAGGGTCACGGCCAAGAGGCTGGCGAGCGAAATCGCGCGGATGTCGAGCTTGTGCCAGACGACCAGGGCCACGCCGCAAAGGCCCATGGCAACTCCCAGCCACTGGTGCAGGCGCAAGCGCTCGCGCAGCCAGACGGCCGCAATGCATGCCGTGACGAGCGGCTGGGTGGCGAGGATCAGTGCGGTCGTGCCGGCTGACATGCCAAGGTACTGGGCGTAGTGGCTGCCGCCGAGGTAGGTTGCATGCACAAGCAGGCCCGCGACGACGATGTGCAACCAGGCGATCGGCTCGCGCGGCCATGACACGGGAAAGAAGAGCGTGAACAGGCCCAGGCAGAAGACGCCAAGCCCGTAGCGGATGGTGAGAAACACGAAGGGCGAGGTGTACTGCAGCGCAATCTTGGTGGCAACGAAGCCCGAGCCCCAGATCAGAACGAAGGCAAGCGCAAGGGTTCTGCTGCCAAGGGCGACTTCGCGAAGGCGCGTCATCGCCCAATGTCTTTTGCGCCCGGTTCGGGATGGGCCATGCCGTCAATGGCGCATCTGGACCGAGCCGGAGACGTCGAGCTGAAGATGCACGAGCCCGGGCTCAAGCGGCATGGGCGCCGCGGCCAAGCCTGCGCTCATGGCGTTTGAACGAAGGAACATCGGCCGCACTGGCGCTGGCTGGCCATTGACCGTGCCAAGGTTGAGGTTGCGGATGACCCAGCTTGAGTAGCCAAGCGCCTTGACCGCGGTATTGGTCTTGGCCGTGAAGGCGGCAATGGCGCGCGTAATCAGGTCCGCCTCTTCGCGCTGGCGCAATTCGGCCGAGACTTCGAATGTGCTGCTTGTGACCTGCAGGCCGCCGGCTGAAGTCAGGCGGCCGATGAGCTTGCCAAGGCCGGCAAAATCGTGCGACTTCAGGATCATGTCGCCATGCACGGTCCAGCCGCTTTGCTGCGAGGACTTGTCAAAGCGCGGCTGCGTCGAATACCCGCCTGAGGCTGCCAGTACGCCAGGCGTGTCCTTGCTGTCCTGCAGCGCGCGCGACAGCGTTTTGTCGACGTCTTGCGACAAGGCGGCGACATCGCTGCCTTCGCGGATCACCGACAGCGTCACGACGGCGACATCGGCTGCAACGTCACTAGCCGCATTCGCGCTCAGCTCGAGCACTTCCACCGGTGCCGGACGGTCTTGTGCGCGCACCGCGGGCGCGAGCGTGCTGGCTGCCAGCACGCAAAGAGCAAGACCAAGTCGCGCCTTGCGCGCCGTGTGCGTGCTTATCCAGGCAATGGAATCCATTCATCATCTCCGGGTACTTCGGGGAACTGGGCATTGGGGTAGGAGGCCCAGCTGTCCTTTGCAGCTTCGATCAGCGCCTTCGAGCTCGCGACGAAGTTCCAGCTCAAGAAGCGCTCGCCATCAAGCGGGGCGCCGCCAAGCAGCATCACCGTTGCCGCGGACTTTGCGTGCAGGCGGACCGGTTCCTGGCCATCGATTAACGCCATCGTGCGCGGCTTGACGATGACGCCTTCAACCTCCACTTCGCCTTCGATTGGATAGAGCGCGCGCTCGGGATATTGGTTGGGAAACTGCAGATGCGATGCGAAAGGCATGCGTGCTTCGGCATAGAACATCGGCACCGTGTGCTGTGTCGGCGCACGCTGGCCAAAGGCCGAACCAACGATGATGCGCAGTTGCACGCCGTCAAGCGTAATCTCGGGCAGCGTTTCCTTGCCATCGTGCCTGAACCAAGGCGCACTTGACTCCTCGCCCTGGGGCAGCGCCACCCAGATCTGCAGGCCATGGACGCGGTGTCCGCGCTCAAGCAGATGCAAGGGCGAGCGCTCGGAATGCACCACGCCGCGTCCGGCGCTCATCCAGTTGACATCGCCAGGCCTGATCTCGACGACCGAGCCGAGACTGTCCCGGTGTGTCATCGCGCCTTCGAAAAGGTAGGTCACGGTGGCAAGGCCGATATGCGGGTGCGGCCTTACGCTCACGCCTTCGCCGGCGGGGAATTCGACCGGCCCCATGTGGTCAAAGAACACAAATGGGCCGACGTGACGTTGCGTTGCAGCAGGAAGGATGCGTGCAACGCTGAAGGTACCAAGATCGCGCACGTGGCCTTCGATGATACGGATGGACATAGACAACCCGAGCTCAAGACTGCTACGGTTGGCATCCTAACGCATCCTTGCCCGGGCAACCCTTCAGGGAGCCATTTCAGGGGGGTCGTCATCCCAGCGTTCAGAGGCGCAAGCCTTGCCTTAAGGCCGGAGGTCATTGATGAACAAGTCCGAGAGTTGGGCTGACAACCTCAATCCTGTCATTTCCGCGCTTCAGCGCGGCCACTATCTTCTCTATTGCCAGCAAATTGCGCCGCTCGCCGAGAATCTTTCGAAGCGCCCCTTCAATGAAATACTGGTCAGGCTGTTTGAGGAAGAGCGCCGGCTCCTGCCACCGGGCATGTTTTTCCCGATGCTGCAAGAGCAGGGACTGATGTCGCTGCTTGACTGCTGGGTGGTAAGCCAGGTGCTCAAGCTGCAAAGCTCGGCCTTGCTTGCGCGTCCTGACTGGGTTGCGCCTTGCAACAGTATCAATCTCTCGGAGGACTCGGTGGGCGACCCCGAGTTCGTCGATTTCGTGCAGGCGCAGCTCGACAAGTGGGATCCGCCCCAAGGCACCATCGCCTTCGAGATCCTTGAGACGATCGTCACGAGCCGGGAGGAAGAATCCCAGAAACTGATGCACTCGCTGCTGGCCAGGGGGTGCACCTTCGGCATTGGCAGTTTCATGGGCGAAGGCGGCTTCGAGCTGCTCTCGCGCCTGCCGATCGCCTTTGTCAAGATCGACGGCAGTCTGGTGCGCAAGCTTCTCATCAGTCCCGCGTCGCAGTCGCGGCTCGTTGCCATCAACGATTATTGCCACGGGCGCGGCATCCAGACCGTGGCCGAGTGCGTCGAGGATGTGGAAACGCTCGCCGTGCTCAGTGATATTGGCGTTGACTATGTGCAGGGCTTTGGCATCGCCAAGCCGGCGCCCTTTCTTGCCGACCTCTAGTCGAGCGACAAGGGCTCGCCGTTCATCGCGGCGATCTGTTCGCGCAACTCGGTGATGCGTTCCTGCCAGTAGTTCACGCTCGCAAACCACGGGAAAGCCTTGGGGAAAGCCGGATCGTGCCAGCGCCTTGCAAGCCACGCGCTGTAATGCAGCAGCCGCAGGGTGCGCAGTGCCTCGATGATGCGCAGCTGCCTGATGTCGAAGTCGGCAAACTCGCGATAGCCCGAAAGGATTGCGCGCATCTGCAGCGCCTGCTCATCGCGCGCGCCCGATAGCAGCATCCACAGGTCCTGGACCGCCGGCGCCATGCGGCTGTCGTCGAAATCGACGAAATGCGGTCCATGCTCGGTCCAAAGCACGTTGCCGATGTGGCAGTCGCCGTGCACCCTGATGACGCTGGCGGGAACGGCAACGAGCTCCTTTGCGACACACTCAAGGGCTGCGGCACTCACCGCTGCGTAGCTTGCACGGATTTCCTTTGCAATGAAGTCGCTGTCGAGCAGCCAGCGTCGGGGTTCTTCGCCGAAGCTTTGCAGGTCCAGCGTCGGGCGAACCTGATAGGCGCGCGTCGCGCCCACGGCATGGATGCGGCCGATGAAGCGGCCAAGCCATGCGAGCGTGTCGGTGCGCTCGATGTCAGGGGCGCGACCGCCGCGCCGCTCGAATACGGAAAAGGCGAAACCCCCTGCATGGTGCAGCGTTGTGCCATTGATGCTAAGCGCCGGCACCACCGGGATTTCGTGCAGGGCGAGCTCGTCGGTGAACTGGTGTTCTTCGAGAATGGCCGCATCGCTCCAGCGATTCGGCCGATAGAACTTGACGATGACAGGCGGCTGGTCTTCGATGCCGACCTGATACACGCGATTCTCGTAACTGTTGAGCGCGACCAGCGTGCCATCGCCAGCAAGTCCGAGATCATCGAGCGCGTTAAGCATGACCTCGACAGAAAGCCTGGCGAAGGGCGCTTCGCCGGCATGCGCGAAGAGCTCCTCAGAACTTGGGTCGGGATCCGGGTTCAATCTTAGGAGACGGTCGAGCTAGCGATGACCGAAGCGTCTGGGGGCAGAACCTGGCTTGGGCCTTGGCGATGCCTTGTCGGTTTTATCGCCGTGAAGCGGCTTTGGCGCCGGGGCCAGCCGTGCGGGTTCGGCGTTAGTCCGCGTTGCGTTGCTGCGCGCCTCCTTGCCGCCCGCGCGTGCGGCTTGCGGCCGCGGCGTGCCCTGGCGCGGACGGGGCGCTGCCCCACGCTGCTTTTGCAGCGGCTCTGCCTTGATGCGCGGATCGGGCTCGAAGCCGGGCACGATTTCGAGCGGGATCTGCGTCTTGGTGAGCCGCTCGATATCGGCGAGCAGCCCCTTTTCGTCGATGCAGACCAGCGCCACGGCATTGCCGCCCGCGCCTGCGCGACCGGTGCGGCCAATGCGGTGAATGTAGTCTTCTGCGACCTGGGGCAATTCGAAATTGACAACGACGGGCAATTCGCTGATATCGATTCCCCGTGCGGCGATGTCGGTGGCGACAAGGACCCTAAGGCTTGCCGACTTGAATTCGCCCAGGGCACGCGTGCGTGCGCCCTGGCTTTTGTTGCCGTGGATGGCGAGTGCCGGAATGCCGGATTTTTGCAGCTGCTCTGCGAGGCGATTGGCGCCGTGCTTGGTGCGCGTGAAGACGAGGATCTGGAACCAGTTGTGCTTTTCGATCAGGTGCACGAGCAGTTCGCGCTTGCGCTCGCGATCGACCGGATGGGCGACCTGCTCGATGATCTCGACCGTCGAATTGCGCCTTGCGACTTCGATCGACTCGGGATGATCGAGGAACTTGGCCGCCAGCTGGCGAATCTCGTCGCTAAAGGTTGCTGAAAAGAGCAGGCTTTGCCGCTTCTTGGGCAAAAGCGCAAGAATTCGCGTGATGTCATGGATAAAGCCCATATCGAGCATGCGATCGGCTTCGTCGAGCACGACGGTTTCGATGCGGGTGAGATCGATCATGCGCTGCCCGCACAGGTCGAGCAGCCGACCCGGCGTGGCGACGACGATGTCGACGCCGCGGCGCAGCAGGTCGATCTGGGGATTGATGCCCACGCCGCCAAAGACCGCGGTGCTGGTCAGCTTCAGATACTTTCCGTAGACCTTGAAGCTGGCATCGATCTGGGCTGCAAGTTCGCGCGTTGGCGCAAGAATCAGTGCCCTTGGCGCGCGCGCGCGCTCAGGCGTGTGGCGAAGGCGCTCTAAAATGGGCAGGGCGAAGCCGGCGGTCTTGCCAGTGCCGGTTTGGGCACCGGCAAACAGATCTGCGCCCTTGAGGACCAGCGGAATCGCCTGGACCTGGATGGGGGTCGGAACGGTGTAGCCGGCATCTCGCACGGCAAGCACCAATTCCTCGGACAAACCGAGTTCCGCAAAAGACATGGAAGTGGACAATCAGAGAGAGGGAAAATCAGGCTGCCGCCAAGATGGCGGCTCGAGGTCATCCGGTGCACGATGAAAAAGTGCAGCGGCCGGGTTGCGGCGCCGAAGGCGAACGACCCGAAGGCGCTATTGTACCCCGTCTTTGAGGCCTGCCACGGAAAGCGCGACGGTGCCACTCTCGCCGGTTAACCAGAGTTGGTCGTCCTGGATCGTCACGGACAGTTGCGCGTTGCGCGTTGCCAGGCCCTCAAATAGCGCCCCATCATCGGTGGTGACGACAACGAGGGCAAGACGGCCCGACCGTCTGGCCTCGACGAATTCAGTTTCCAGCGACCTGAACCAGCGTCTCGCATTGCTGCCATACGCCACGACGACGACCTTTTCTGCCTTCGATAGCGCCTTGCTGATCCAGCGCACTTCGGGCAGGCCGACTTCGATCCACAGCTTGATCGCCCCGGTCAGGTCGGCCAAGACCAGGTCCGGTTCATCGGCGCTCGACAGGCCCGCGCCAAAGCGCAAGGACTCATCGGCAAAAAGCGCGAAGGCGATGACGCGCATCATCAGGCGCTCGGCCGTCTCGGACGGATGCCGCGCCAGGGTTAAGGGATATTCCGCAAAGTGACTAAGGTTCATGTCGGAGACGTGCAAATTGATCCGATAGACCGTTGATTTAAGCGCCATGACTTAGGAAACATGTCATAAGTATCCAAATACTGCGATTACAATTTCGCTGGTTTAGGCCGGCGCCATTCAGGCCGCGGCAATTGCGGAAAGAGGAGTGGATTGATGATGGGCTTCAGGTTCAAGGGGGGCGCATTCCTGGCGTCGGCGGTGCTTCTGGCGATGCTCGCAAGCACCGCGCTGGCCGACCCGGGATTGTCCGACGGGCGCATCCTGATTGGTCAGTCGGCACCGTTTACGGGAGCGGCAGCGCAGATCGGCGTGCAATACAACCTTGGCGCGCAAGTTTACTTCGATGCGCTCAATGCCGCAGGCGGAATTCACGGGCGCAAGGTCAAGCTGATCACTGCAGACGACAAGTATGAGGCCGATGCCGCGGCAGCCAACACCGAGCATTTCATCAACGAAGACCACGTCTTTGCGCTGTTTGGCTATGTCGGCACGCCCACCTCGGTTGCCGCGATGCCGATTTTCATGCGCGAGAAGGTGCCGTTTTTCGCACCGTTCACGGGTGCCGAGGTGCTAAGAAGCCCGGTGAACCACTACGTTTTCAACATTCGCGCGAGCTATTTCGACGAAACCGAACATCTTGTCGACCAGCTCGTCGCCCTGTCGATCACGCATATTGCCGTGTTCTACCAGAACGATGCCTACGGCGAGGCCGGCCTGGCCGGCGTCAAGCGCGCCATGGCCAGGCACAATCTGACGGTCGCAGCGCTCGCCACCGTACAGCGCAACAGCACCGAAGTCTCGAAGGCGGCGCAAACGTTGCTTCTAGCCCAGCCGCAGGCGATCATCCAGATCAGTGCCTACCAGTCATGCGCGGCGCTGATCCGCGCCATGAAGCAGCAAGGCTACGCCGGGCAGTTCCTGAACGTCTCGTTTGTCGGCAGCCAGGCGCTGGCAGACGTCCTGGGTCCGGCGGGAGTGGGCGTGGAGATCTCGCAGGTCGTGCCGTTCCCCTACAAGGCCGAGCTGCCGATCGTGCGCGAATATCAGCGCGCGATGGAAAGCGCGGGCGTCAAGCAAAAGATCGATTATTCGAGCCTTGAGGGCTATATTGCTGCGCGCGTCTTCGCCGAAGGCATGCGCCGTGCTGGCGCCAACCCGACACGCGAGGGCTTCATCAGTGCACTTGAGACGATCAATCCAAGCAATTTCGATCTGGGCGGCTTTGACGTCGAATTCAGTCCGAAGAGTCACTATGGGTCGCGCTTTGTCGACGAAACGATGATTTTGCCGGATCGGAAATTCCGCGACTAGCGGCGTCTGGCGGGGGGTGACGGGGTTGGCGTACAAACAGGGGCCGATGAGGACGTGGTGGGTCGCTCTGGCTGCCTTGGCTGCTCTCGCACTGGCCTTTTTCATCGCCTATCAGGTGGCGCTGCGTTACGCACGCGAAGACATCGCAGCCCTGCTTGGGCCGCACGCGCACTGGAGCTCGATTAGCGTTGGCCTGGGCAGTGTCGTCATCAGCGATTTCTCCGAAGACGCCCTGGCGGGCTGGCCAGGCGAGCATGAGCTGTCTGCGAAGAGCATCGTCTTTAACACCGAACTGTCGAGCCTGATCAAGCGCCAGCCCGTGATCATTCGCGAGCTGCGCGTCTCTGACGGTTCGGCGATCCTTCTGCGCGACAGCGGCGGATTGCAGATCCTGCCGGTGCTGTTGCGCAAGGGCGAGGCCAAGCCGGAAGCTGCGCACGCACAGGGGCTGATCATCGAGCAGTTGCATTTCCAGAACATGCGTGTCGACTTCTTCGATCGCACGGTGGCGAGGAAGAACTTCGACCTTGTGCTGTTCCCGGCCGAAGGCACGCTGACCAAAGTGTCTCTTCCTAGTGCCGGCAAGACGCTCGGTCTGTCCGTGTCGGCGCCGGTGCTAGCGCCAGGCGGCACTGCGCACGGCACCTTTACGCTTGCCGGCAGTATCGAGCCTGAGCAGGGGTCGGACCTGGATATCGGCCTTAACGGTGTTGGACTGCCAAGCCTTGCACCCTACTATGCCGACAAGTCTGGTGAGATCGGTATTGTCGGTGGCGACGTCGACCTTTCGGCGCATGCACACGTTGCCGATTCGAAGATCCAGGCCATGGGCGTGGTGACGATGCGCAAGTTGCAGCTTGCAAGCGGCGGCAATCTGGCACAGACCGTCATGGGC
>Ga0116229_10011001_pt1 | contig 13456 bp, 9 predicted proteins | sample S1TSphgellanicum_3_FD_87313 | JGI IMG/M metagenome (GOLD analysis project Ga0116229, IMG submission 87313) | Host-associated microbial communities from peat moss isolated from Minnesota, USA - S1T2_Fc - Sphagnum magellanicum MG | ecosystem: Host-associated > Plants > Peat moss > Unclassified...
TACATCAGCCTGGGGCTGGCGGCGCTGGCACTGTTTGCAGCGCCGCTGTGGTACGCCTGGCGGGTGACGATACAGGAAGGTCGCAGCGAGGTGCTGCAGTCCGACACGCAGCGCCTGACGGAAGTATTCCGCCGCGATGGCGAGTCGGGGCTGGTGAGCTACATCAACGCGCGTGTGGGGCTGCAGATCGCGGGCGAGCGACTGCTGCTGCTGGCGGATGAATCACTCAGGCCGCTGGCCGGCAACCTGGCCGAATGGCCCGCGAGCGTGCCGCCCAATCCCGGCGCCTACAGCGTCAAGTTCGAACTGGGCGGACACCTGACCGATGTCGCGGTGGTGCACACGATCCTGCCGGATGGTCATCACCTGCTGGTCGGCCGCGATACGGCGCGCTTCCAGCCGCTGGAGCAGCGCTTCTGGTACGCGCTGGCTCGTGCGGTGGTCATCCTGTCGGTGCTGGGCGTCATCGGCGGCATCCTGATCCGGCGTGCATTGATGGCGCGTATCGACGGCATCCGCCGCACGGTGTCGACCATTATCCAGGGCGACCTGCGGCAACGGCTGCCGACGCATGATGGCAGTGATGAACTCAACACCCTGTCGCGCACCATCAACGGCATGCTCGACCAGATCGAACTGCTGATCAACGGCGTCCGCAACGTGTCGAATTCGATCGCGCACGATCTGCGCACGCCGCTGGCCGAGCTGCGCTCGCGGCTGGAGGAACTGGCGCTCACCAGGCCGCCCACCGAGCGGACCTTTGCCGAGATCGATGCAGCGGTGGCGGACGTCGATGGCGTGATCCGCATCTTCAATGCGCTGCTGCGCCTGGCGGAAATCGACAGCGGCATGCGTCGCTCCGGCTTCGTGCCGGTGGACCTGTCGGCGGTCGCCGCCGCCGCAGTCGAATTCTACCAGCCCGCCGCTGAACTTCGCGGCTCGACCCTGATGCTCGCCAGCGGCGGCCCGGCGCCGATCCGCGGCGATCCGGTGCTGCTGGCGCAGGCGCTGGGAAACCTGATCGACAACGCGCTCAAGTATACCCCCGAGGACGGCGCCATCGTGGTCGAGGTGCGTACCGCGGCCTACGAAAACAGCGTGGAAATTGTCGTCGCTGACAGCGGCCCGGGCATTCCGGCAGAGCAGCGTCCGCGTGCGGTGGAACGCTTCTATCGCGGTGACTCCAGCCGCGGCACGCCCGGCGTCGGCCTGGGGTTGAGCCTGGTCGACGCGGTGGCGCGGCTGCACGGCAGCGAACTGCGCCTGGAAGATAACCACCCCGGCTTGCGCGCGCGCATTGTCCTGACCCAGGATACGCCCCAGATCACGCGCATCGAGCGCGCGACCAGCGAGCAAGGAGGTTTCCAGCATGAGCCTGTCTATCCATGAGGCGACGGTGCCGGTTCTGGCGCGGGTGCTCACCAATGTCGCGGGTATCGTCGACAAGGGGCGTCTGTACGCCGAAAGCGAGAAGATAGAACCCGCGGTGCTGCTCGGCATGCGGCTGTACCCGAACATGTTTGCGTTCACGCGCCAGGTGCAGGTGGTGTCCGATACGGCCAAGGGCTGCATGGCGCGGCTGGCGGCAGTCGAGCCGCCCAAGTTCCCCGATACCGAGACCAGCTTTGCCGAACTGAAGGTACGCCTGGAGAAGACACTGGAATTCGTGAACTCGTTCCAGCCTCAGCAGCTGGAGGGCGCCGACAGCCGACCCGTGGTGCTGAAATTCCCGACCAATACGCTCAATTTCAACAGCGGCTTCGACTACCTGTTCTCATTCGTGCTGCCGAACGTATACTTCCATGCGGCGATGGCCTACGGCATCCTGCGCCATGCCGGCGTCAAGCTGGCCAAGAGCGACTTCCTGGGGAGCATCGGCGGCAGCTGAGCCAGTTTCCACCATGTACGACGCCCCGATCTATGTCGCCGGCCACAATGGACTGGCAGGCGCCGCCATCGTGCGCCGGCTGCGTGCCGCTGGCGCCAGGCAGCTGCTGCTGCGTACGCGCAGGGAGCTGGATCTGCGGCGCCAGGCGGATGTCGAGCGTTTTTTTGCCGAGCAGCGCCCGCAGTACGTGTTCCTGGCCGCAGCCAAGGTCGGCGGCATCGAGGCCAACCGCAGCCATCCGGTGCAGTTCCTGCGCGACAACCTGCAGATGCAGACCAACATCATCGATGCGGCGCAGCGCTTCGGTACGCGCAAGCTGCTGTTCCTGGGCTCCAGCTGCATCTATCCGCGACTGGCGCCGCAGCCGATGCCCGAAGACAGCCTGCTCACCGGCCCGCTGGAACCTACCAACGAATGGTACGCGATTGCCAAGATCGCCGGCCTGAAGATGTGCCAGGCGTACCGGCGCGAATTCGGCTTCGACGCCATCTGCCCGATGCCGACCAATCTGTACGGACCCGGGGACAACTTCAGCCTGGTGGACTCGCATGTGCTGGCGGCGCTGATGCGCAAGTACCACGAAGCCAAGCTCAGGAAGGCGGCTTACGTCGAAGTCTGGGGCACCGGTACGCCGCGGCGCGAGTTCCTGCACGTGGATGACCTGGCCGACGCCTGCGTTTTCCTGATGCAGAAGTATGCGGATGAGGCTCCGGTGAACGTCGGCTGGGGCCAGGACGTCAGCATCGCGGAGCTGGCGCAGCTGGTCGCCGATACGGTCGGATTCCAGGGCGAGGTGCGCTTCGACCGATCCAAGCCCGATGGCACGCCGCGCAAGCTGCTCGACACCTCGCGTCTGAGCGCACTGGGCTGGCAGCCCAAGATCACGCTGGCGGCGGGTCTGGCATCCACCTACGAATGGTTTTGCGCCCATCAGGAACACCTGCGAGCCTAGCTCGGACAATTCGCCAACGGAAACTATTTGCCTTCCGAGGCCCAATATGCAGGTTGACAGCGCGCACCGCTACCGCGAGTCTTTGAATAGATGAGCGCCGTATTCACCCCAACACGTTTGCGCATTTCCGTCGATCGCTACCAGAAGATGGTGGCTGTGGGCGTGCTGACCAAGTACGACCGCGTGGAGCTGATCGAAGGGGAAATACTGGAAATGGCGCCGATCGGCGTTGCACATGCGGAGGTGACCGACCGGCTCACCAGGCTGCTCGTGGCGAGGTCCGCTGGATGAACGACTCGAACATTCTCGGGAACGCCGAGAGCTGGCATGCGCGTGCGCGTGCGGCACGGCCCGGCGGCGTCGCCGTCATCAACGGCATTCCCACCCCGGCCCACTCCGGCGCCACTTTCGATTGCATCAGTCCGATCGATGGCCGGGTGCTGGCCGCGGTGGCGTCGTGCGACAGCACGGATATCGATGCCGCCGTGGCCGCGGCGCGCGCCGCGTTCGAGCGCCGCGACTGGGCGGACCAGCCTCCGGCCGCGCGCAAGCGCGTGCTGCAGCGCTTCGCCGCGCTGGTGGACCAGGCCACCCCGGAGCTGGCGCTGCTGGAGACGCTGGATGTCGGCAAACCGATTCGCGACAGCATCCAGGTCGATGTCGCGGCGACGGCGCGCTGCCTGCGCTGGTATGCGGAGGCAATCGACAAGATCTATGACCAGGTGGCGCCCACCGGACCCGACAGCCTGGCGCTGGTGACACGCGAGCCGATGGGTGTCGTGGGCGCGATCGTGCCGTGGAATTTCCCGATGCTGATGGCGGCCTGGAAGATCGGGCCGGTGCTGGCCGCCGGCAATTCGCTGGTGCTCAAGCCGTCGGAGAAGTCGCCGCTGAGCGCCCTGCGGCTGGCGGAGCTGGCGCTGGCCGCCGGAATTCCGCCGGGCGTGTTCAACGTGGTGCCTGGTTTCGGACCCACCGCCGGCAAGGCGCTGGCGTCGCACATGGACGTGGATGCGATTGCGTTCACCGGCTCCACCGCCACCGGCAAGGCGGTGATGCAGTTCGCCGCGCAATCAAATCTCAAGCGCGTCTCGCTCGAGTGCGGCGGCAAGTCGCCCAATATCGTGATGGCCGATTATCCGGACCTGGCGCGCGCCGCGCGTGCGGCCGCGGCGGCGATCTTCTTCAACCAGGGTGAGATGTGCTCGGCCGGCTCGCGGCTGCTGGTGCAGGAGTCGGTGCGCGAGCCGCTGCTGGCGGAGATCAGCCGTATCGGCCGCAGCATGGCCCCGGGGGACCCGCTCGACCCTCACACCACGCTCGGGGCGATGGTGGACGAGTCACAGACGCGGCGGGTGCTGGAGTACATTGCCTCCGGGCGCAGCGAGGGCGCGCAGGTCGCGCTCGGCGGGGAGCGCGTGCGGCAGGCCAGCGGCGGCTGCTACATCGAGCCGACGATATTCGACGGCGTGCAGCCGCAGATGCGCATCGCGCGCGAGGAGATCTTCGGTCCGGTGCTGGCGACGCTGAGTTTCGCCAATCTCGATGAGGCGCTGCGCATCGCCAATGATTCCAGCTATGGCCTGGCCGCGGCGATCTGGACACGCGATGTCACCACGGCGCATCGTGCCGCGCGTGCACTGCGCGCCGGCGTGGTGTACGTCAACTGCTATGACGCCGACGACATCACGGTGCCCTTTGGCGGTTTCAAGCAGTCGGGCTTCGGCCGCGACAAGTCGCTGCATGCGTTTGAAAAGTACACCGAGCTCAAGACCACCTGGATCGACCTGGCTTGAGCGCTGCCGAGCATGCCTACGTCGCCACGGTGCCGCGTGGGCTGTCGGACTTGCTGGCGCGGGAACTGGAGTCGTTCGGTGCCGCCAGGGCGCGCGAGCTCAGCTCGGCGGTGCGATTCACCGGCACGCTCGAGATTGGCTACCGCGCCTGCCTGTGGTCGCGCAGCGCCAGCCGCGTGCTGCTGCAGCTGGCCGAATTCCAGGCCGCGACTGCCGATGAATTCTACGCCCAGGCGCGCGCCGTCGACTGGAGCGCGCACATCGATCCGGCGCGCAGCATCGCCTGCGAGTTCACCGGCACGCACCCGACCATCACGCACAGCCATTTCGGCGCGCTGCGGCTGAAGGACGCGGTCTGCGACCGACTGCGCGACGATACCGGCGCCAGGCCCGATGTCGAGCTGTCGCGACCGGCGGTACGCCTGCACGCGCACGCGAACGGCACGCAGGTGACGCTGTCCCTGGACCTCGCGGGTGACGGCCTGCATCGGCGCGGTTACCGCACCGAGGCCGGCGAGGCGCCGCTGCGCGAAAACCTGGCGGCCGGCGTGCTGCTGCGCGCCCGCTGGCAGCAGGCCGCCGCACGCGGCGCGGAGTTCCTGGATCCGATGTGCGGATCCGGCACGCTGGTGATCGAGGCTGCGATGATCGCGGCGGACCGGGCGCCGGGACTGCTGCGCGAGTACTTCGGCTTTCTCGGCTGGAAGGGCCACGACGCCGCGCTGTGGCAGCGCCTGAAGAGCGAGGCTGCCGAACGCGCGCTGCCGCAGGTGACCAGCCTGATTCGTGGCAGCGACATCGATGCACGCGCGCTCGCGCTGGGCGCTGCCAATGCGCAGCGCGCCGGCGTCGCGGCGCTGATCGGCCTGGCGCAGCACGCGGTCGCGAACGTGCGGCCGCTGACGCGCGAGTCCGGATTGATCTGCACCAACCCGCCCTATGGCGAGCGGCTGGGCGATGCAGCCCAGGCGCACACGGCGTATGCCGAGCTCGGCGCCACCCTGCGCGAACACTTCGCGGGATGGGATGCCGCGATCCTGAGCGCGGATGCCGACAGCGCACGCGCTCTGCGCTTGCGCAGCTATCGGGTGCACGACCTGTGGAACGGCGCCATCGCCGTGCGATTGCTGCGCATCGACCTGGGGGCGCCCGGCGCCGCCGACGATCAGGCGCGCCGGCAGCAGCAGCAGGCCGACGCTGCCGCCAGCCCAGGTGCATTGATGTTCACCAATCGGCTACTGAAGAACGTCAAGCGGCTGGCAAAGCTGGCGCAACGTGCGCAGGCGAGCTGCTACCGGCTGTACGACGCCGACATGCCGGAGTACGCATTCGCCATCGACCGCTACGCGGTGGCGGCCGCTGGTTCCGTACACCTGCACGTGCAGGAATATGCGGCGCCGGCCAGCATCGATGCCGACGCCGCGCGGCGCCGGCGGCGCGAGGCGCTGGCGAGCCTGTCCGGCGCGCTGCAGGTAGCGCCCGAGAACATTCACCTGCGGCTGCGCCAGCGCCAGAGCGGACCCGACCAGTACCAGCGGCAGTCGGGCGCACCAACCCCCGGGGCAGCGCCAGGAACTTTCCCGGTGGAGGAGGGGGGACTCAGGTTCCTGGTGAATCTGGACGACTACCTGGACACCGGGCTGTTCCTGGACCACCGACTGACGCGCGCACGGCTGCGCGAGCGGGCGCGCGGGGCGCGGTTCCTGAACCTGTTCTGCTACACGGCGAGCGCCACGGTGTACGTGGCCAGCGGTGGCGCGCGCAGCACGCTCAGCATCGACCTGTCGAACAATTATCTGGACTGGGCGGGTCAGAACTTTGCGCTCAACGGCCTGGATGCTGCGCAGCACCGGCTCGAACGCGCCGATTGCCGCGAGTGGCTGCGCATGGCCGCGGAGCAGGGCAAAGCCGGCACCTCGGGCATGGCGGCCAGATCGGTCAACGCGGACGAGGCCGGCGACCGGCGCCCTGGGTCCGGCCAGTTCGATCTGATCTTCCTGGATCCACCGACGTTCTCGAATTCCAGGCGCATGCAGGGTGTACTCGATGTGCAGCGCGATCACCCGGAGCTGATCGATCTGTGCATGAAGCTGCTCGCGCCCGGCGGCCTGCTGCTGTTCTCGACCAATGCGCAGCGCTTCCGTCCGGATCCTGTGATCGGGCAGCGCTGGCAGGTCAAGGATATCTCGGCGCAGACCCTGCCGTTCGACTTCGAGCGCAACCCGCGCATTCACCGCTGCTACGAGATCAGTCAGCTGCCGTTATCCGGCTGCGGCTGACTAATGCACCAGGTTATCGGCGCCTGATGCCTGCCAGACGCGGAAACTGTAGACGGTGGTCGGATAGTCTGTAGAACACACGCCGACATTGGCGGTCAGGTGACGGACATCGATGATATTGCCGATGTCGGAACCCGCAGGCGGAAAGGGTTGATTGTCACTGTACCGATCCCAGTAACCGGTCGGCCCGATCTGCTGCCCATTGAAGAACCATTTGATGTACCCCTGCGTCGTTGCGGTTGCTGGTACCCACAGCACGCCGTAGGTGTTCCTGTCGTTGAGGGTACTGCCAGTCGGAAGAACCACTCGACTGCCGGCGAGAACCGCGGGGATATCGGCGTGCAGTTTACCGCCGCCGTCGTCATACCAGTTATGCAGGGCTACGCCGTATTGCGTGTCGCTGACCACATCAGTCTCCGGTCCATCCATCTCGATCCAGGAGCTACCTTCGAACGGTATATATCCCGACTGGCTTTCAACATCATCCAGATTGATGCCCGGACTCTGGTCATTACCATTCGGCACACCTGAGAATTGCATGACCACTTCAAGGTACATGCCGCCACCGAAGGCAATACCCTGGAAAGGTATCGGGCCATAAGCTCTGTTATACCTGCTGGTAGCCAGGGTGCCACCATAAGTGTTGCCGGAATCCCCGGTCAGTAACAGTGTGCCGTCAGCGTTCTGTACAATGCCGCCTGCGGGCACCACATTGCCGTAATAGTTGAACGCCATGACATTACCGGCGGTGGTGCCAAGCGTCGTGGAGTCGAAGGTCAGCGTCGTGTATCCAACCTCCGCGGCAGGAGGCGGCACATCGGCGCCGGAACCGGTGGCGGCGGTCGCGCTATCGATATAGACGCTGGCACTGATCGGGGTGCCAAAGGTTGCGTCTACGGCCGACAGCAGTGCAACGGTGAAGCTGCGGCCCACCGCGGCAGCAGCGATCGGCACGGTAAAGCTGCGCGGCCCGTCATCGCCATCCGCCCAGGATACCGAGCCGAAGGTGGTGGTGTAGTCGGTGCCCGCCACGGCGCTTTGATCGAAGGTACCGTAGGTGGCTACGGCCGCACCGCTCGAACCACCGACGCGCTCGAGCGTCACGGTGACGGTGCCATCATCCGCGGCCACGCTGTAACTGGCGGAAGAGAATTCAATGGCGCCAGGAGTTGACGCTGCGCTGGCCGCGGTGATCATGACGGTGGCGTCGATCGGGGCTCCAAACGTCGGGCCGCTGGCCGACAGCAGCGCAACGGTGAAACTGCGGCCGCCGGCGCCGCCGCGCGCGATCGGAACGCTGAAGGTCTTGGCTGCCTGGTCGCCGTCGGCCCAGGTCAGCGTGCCGAAAGTGGAGGAGTAGTCCTCACCCGCCACGGCACTGTCATCGAAGGTTCCATAGGTGGCGATCGCAACGCCGCTCGAGCCACCCAGGCGTTCTACCGTGACAGTCACCGCGCCCGCGGTGGACGCCACACTGTAGTCGGCGTTGGCAAATTCAAGCGCCCCTGGGCTGGATGCGATCACCTTGGGCAGGCTTGCCAGCGCGATGGTGACGGTCAGCAGCAGCGCGCCCATCAACACGATCGGCGCGAGTCGACGTCGCATGTGCGCTAGCTCGCCAGTAGCGGCAGCGGCGCAGCCGATCGCGCGCCCGCCAGCAGCAGCAGCGCGATTCCGCCCAGCAGCATCCACAGCGCTGACGGCACTGGCACCGGCGCGAACGACACACCCTTGAAATTCGAATCGGCTGGCGCAGCCTCCAGTTCAGTAAAGCTTTCACCGGAGGCTTGCGACGCCGTGGTGTAGGCCAGCGTATCCGTGATGCCATACAGGTAGGTGGGGTCAAGATCTCCGAGCGTGTAGTTGGTGGCGTACAGATCGACGGTCCCATTGCCCAACACTTCGCCCGCCAGGCCATAGAGCCCGGTCGTGCCCGACGGCTGGCCGCTGCCGTTGACGTGGGTGTTGGCAACCAGGCCCAGGTTCGCCGATAACGTGTAGTCCAGTGTCCAAGTGCCGCTGCCGTTGCTCATGCTGTTGGTCCATTTCTGCAAGCCGCCATCGCCCAGCGTGCTGTTAGCGGAAGTCTGCTTCGGCGCGCCGCTGTCTGCCACGTACAGGGTCGAGGCGTTGGCGAAGAAGTAGTTCTCCGGACTCAGGTTGATCTGGTCGCCGGCGTTGGGGCCATTGCCGTTGCTATTGGCACCCGACGTGATCGTGAGCTTGCCGGTAGAGGACGTTCCGAAGCCGGCCAGCTGGGTCGGACCGTTGTTGCTGTTATAAAGCGTGGTCGCCGGGGGCGAGCCGAGCGTGCCGATGAAACTGCGCGCCGAATTGCTGCCGCCCTTGCTGTCGACCGACACATACAAGGTGTTGTTGTAGACCTGCACCTCGCGTGTGTCCTGGGACACCGTCATGTTCGAGGTATCCAGGCCGGTGATCGCGGTGGCGCTAGTGCTGCCCAGCGTGGTGTAGAAGACGCCGCCGGTGGCGTCGTTACCGAGTCCCTGCCCGGATACATAGAATGTCGTGCCTTTAGCCGTGTAAACGCTGCGGGGATTGTTGCCGTTGAAGATATTGGTCAAGGCGGTCGAGGTGTCGACAGTGCCATTGGCCGAAATCAGTGCCACCACGCGTGGAATATAGTGCGCGGCGCTCGACAGGCTGGTGGACTGTGCAAGTGCCGACTGGCAGGACGGCGTCGGGGTGCATGCGGTGGCATAGATCGACGGGTTGGCGTTGTAGGTCGTGGCGTTGATGCCGTAGCCCATGATGGTCAGGTACTGACCATTGCCCGACAGCTGCAGGGTGCCTTCCGACGAGGAACCGTATTCGCCCGACAACGAGGTCGGCAGCTCGAGCGTGCCTGCGGCGGTGGCGCTGCTGGTGCCCGTGACCGCGTACTGGTAGAGCGTGATCGGTGCCGCCTGGTTGTCGGTATAGGTTCCGGTGTTGCTGCCGTCGCCCTCGACGCTGACCACGATGTCGCCAGGGTTGAAACTGAAGCCGCCGGCGTGCGCTGGCGACCATGCGAAAAGGCTGAAGAGCGAGGAGGCGACTAGAGCGCGTCCGATCGAGGCACAGCTGTTACGCGTAGACACAGTACGGCTCCCTGGTACATTGCAACCAGATGGCAACATAGGACCCGAGTGCGACCGGACTGTTAAGGATTTGCTACAGCTTTCCATCACGCGGAGCCGACAACACTCGCGAAACGAATGCTCAGCAGTTGCGAGTGCTAGCGCGCCGAATTGGTTATCGACAACCGATAGCCGACGCCGCGGATGGTCTGCAGGTAGCCATCGCAGTCATGTGGCGCCAGCGCCCTGCGGATGCGCTGCACCGTGACGTCGACCGCGCGCGGGTCGGCAGTGCAGTCGTGCCCCCAGACACGCTCAAGCAACTGTTCGCGGCGACATGCACGCTCGGGGTGTCGCATCAGGAACTCAAGCAGCCGGAACTCCATGGAGCGAAGGCCGATGCTGCGGTCCTGGACCGTCACGCGTCCTTCACTGGCGTCCATCCGTATCATGCCGAATTCCAGGAAGTCCATTTCGTGCGCGGCACTATGCAATGAACGCAGCATGGCGCGTACGCGCGCTACGACTTCAGCAGTGGAGAATGGCTTCACGACGTAATCGTCGATGCCGAATTCGAAGCCGGAGACCACGTGCTGTTCATCACCCAGGGTCGACAGTGCGATGACGCGGGTCTCACGATGCGAGGAGCAGCCACGAACGTGACGCACCACCTGCACGGCTATGACGCCCGGCAAGTCCCAGTCGAGCATCACCAAATGCGGTTGCTCACGCTCGATCGCTGCGAGCGCATCTTCGCTACGCTGATGCAGCGTGACTGAAAAGCCAGCCTGCGACAGCTTGCCGTGCAGTGCCTGGAACGAGGCGGAATCCGGGTCAACAATCAGTACGCGGTGCAGCGGCGCGTTGGTTCTCAATCCCTCCATGGCTGCCCCTTCATGGACGGGTATTGGAAGCGTATCAGTTGACAGTCGGATTAAGGGTTCGTGAAAGTCACGATTTTGTCGTCCCATTATATCGACAGCAGAAGTCTACAGCAGTGGCCGCAAGTATTGTTGCGTAAGACGTGTGTGTGACGGAGTGTCACCCGCTCGTCACGACCACGACAGATCATGCCAGCGATGTCGGGGATCGGAACCATGCTGGCACAAGCGGTGGCACTTCATCGGCAGGGCCGGCTGGTCGATGCTGAGCTGCTGTATACGGAGCTGCTGCTCCGGCAGCCCGATAATTTCGACGCGCTGCATCTGTCGGGTCTGGTGGCAGCACAAACCTCAAGAGGCGAGCGGGCAGTTGCGCTCATCACGCGGGCGCTGCAAAAAAATAGCCGGGTGGCCGCGGCTCACAATCACCTGGGCACTGCGCTCAGGGAGCTCGGGCGCATCGATGAAGCGGCGGCAAGCTTTGGCCGTGCCATTGCGCTACGACCTGAATTTCTCGAAGCCCATATCAACCATAGCGCCGCGCTACTCGAGCTGGGACGAGCGGACCAGGCGCTCGCCAGCGCCGACCAGGCGATCGCCATTCGGCCGGATAATTCCAAAGCTCACATCAATCGAGCGGCCGCACTGACGCGCTTGAAGCGCTTCGGCGCAGCCCTCAGCAGCTATGATGATGCGCTGGCGTTGCAGCCGGATTCGCTGGATGCTCACCTGAATCGAGGCGAGCTCCTGTTACAGCTTGGGCGTCCGGCAGAAGCCCTTTCGAGCTTCGACCGGGTCATTGAGCTGCGGCCTGAATGCGCGCGTGCGCATTGCGGCAGGGGCGCCGCCCTGCGCGAGCTGAATCACGCCTCAGAGGCATTGACGAGCCTTGACATGGCGATTGCTCTGCAACCCGACCTCGCCGCAGCCCATGCGAATCGGGCGGCCGCACTGCAGGATCTGCAGCGCCCAGCCGAGGCTCTGTCGAGCAGCGAACAGGCGATCGCGCTGGATCCGGACCACGCCGCGGCACACAGCAATCGCGCGGCTTCGCTGCACGATCTGCTGCGGCCGGCCGAAGCGGTAGCCAGCGCCGACATGGCGATCCTACTGCAACCTGATCTGGCTGATGCCCACGTAAATCGCGGAACGGCGCTGCAGGCAATGGCACGTACCGATGAGGCGCTGGCAAGCCATTTGCGCGCAGCCGCTTTGGATGAAAAGTGCGCGGCTGCGTACTGGAACGCGAGTTTGTGTTACCTGCAATTAGGCCAGTACCAGGAAGGCTGGAGGCTGTATGAATGGCGACAGAGCGTCGCCGCTACGGCTCCGAGCCGGACCCATGGGCATACTGTCTGGCGCGGCTGCGAGGACCTGGCCGGAAAAACCATATGCCTTACCGCGGAACAGGGTCTCGGCGATACCATCCAATTCTGTCGCTATGCCAAGCTCCTGCAGCAGCTTGGCGCGCAGGTAATACTGGCGGTACAGCCGCAACTGCGCCGGCTGATGATGAGCCTCGGCGCTGACATTCGAATCATGAGTGAAACCGAGTGCGCCCCCGAAGCGGACTACCAGTGTCGGCTCCTGAGCCTGCCGCTCGCCTTCCGGACAACTCTGAATGACATCCCGGCGCAGGTACCCTATCTTGCCGCCGAGCAGCAGCGGATAGCGCACTGGCGCGAACGGCTCGGCGGCCCCGGTTTCAAGATCGGGATATGCTGGCAGGGCAGCACAGCGAAGATTGACCTGGGCAGGTCATTTCCACTCCAAGAGATGGTGCGCCTGGCTGCGATCCGAGGGATTCGCCTCATCAGTCTGCAGAAAGGCCACGGATCCGAGCAATTACGGGCCATGGGCGGGACTGCGCCGGTTGAGATCCTGGGACCGGAATTCGACCACGGACACGACGCTTTCCTCGACACGGCTGCCGCCATGGATAGCCTGGACCTGGTCATTACATCCGACACCTCGGTCGCTCATCTGGCCGGAGCGCTGGGTCGGCCGGCCTGGGTCGCCTTGAAGCACGTGCCGGACTGGCGCTGGATGCTGGACCGCGAAGACAGTCCCTGGTACCCGACCCTGCGTCTGTTCCGGCAGCGGCAGGCCGGAAACTGGCATCAGGTGTTCGACCGGATGTACCACGAGTTGTCGACGCAACTGGCCGGGCGCTCCAGCTGAGCATGCAAGACAGGCCCGCGATGTCGGAGCTCGCGACGCATGACCGTGAACGGCAGCTCGTTGCACAGGGCGAAGCCACGTTCCAGCAGGCCGTCATGTGGCGTCGGCGAGGTGCGGTAGCCAAGGCCGACTCACTATGCGCGGCGCTGATTCGGTCCGATCCGTGCCACCATCGGGCCTGGCACCTCAGGGGCCTGATTGCGATCGATCTTGGCCATCTTTGCGACGGCATCGAGCTGATCCGCCGATGCCTGAGTATCGACTGCAACCAGCCGGCCGCACATTCCAACATCGGCAATGCATTGCTCACCTTGAAGCAGCCCCAGCAGGCGTTGACGCATTTCGAAACTGCAGTGCGCCTGAAGCCAGATTTCGCCGCGGCGCTGTACAACCGCGGAA
>Ga0116229_10011002_pt1 | contig 13452 bp, 15 predicted proteins | sample S1TSphgellanicum_3_FD_87313 | JGI IMG/M metagenome (GOLD analysis project Ga0116229, IMG submission 87313) | Host-associated microbial communities from peat moss isolated from Minnesota, USA - S1T2_Fc - Sphagnum magellanicum MG | ecosystem: Host-associated > Plants > Peat moss > Unclassified...
AAACTCACAAGTCAAACAAGAAGCTTTGTTTCTATTGTAAAAAACCTGGACATTTTGTGAGAAATTATTTGAAGAAGAAAAATGATGTAAAAGAAAAAAATCAATCAAACTTGTGAAGATCATGAGCAAATGTTTGTTGCGGCATTGAGTGCCAATGATCATACCACGTATGATTGGATTGTCGATTTTGGTGCAATACAACACATGACATTCGAATAAGAATGGTTTACCACATATGAGCACATTTCCTCAAGGAGGGTGTTCATGGGCGATGACACCGATTTAGAGGCCATTGGCAAGGGGAACATCAAAGCCACAATGCAAATGGGAGGCAAATTCACACACACAACCATCACCCAAGTTTTTCATGTTCCAAAAATGAAGAATAATCTCATTTCCGTGAATAAATTCATTTCCGAAGGTTTCAAAGTGAAGTTTGACAAGGATGGTTGTAAGGTTAATAAGGGTTAAGTGGCGGCTAGGGTTAGGGTTTAGTGGCGGCTATGTTAAGGTGAAGTGGCAGCTAGGGTTAATCGATAGTTAGGGTTAGGGTTTGGTGGTGGCTAGGTTAAGGTGAAGTGGCGGCTAGGTTGGGGTTAAATGGCGGCTACTCTAAGGTTAGGAGATAATATGTAATGGAGTGGTTTTAAGTTGTTTTTCATTCTCTCCATTCATGGTTTTGAGTGCACGAAGAACCTTCAAGCCTTATTAATAGTTGCAAGCCATAGTTTTGTGATTGTAGTGTTTAAAGCATACAACCTTTGTGATTTCTTCTTAGTTAATACGATTGTTCCATTTCATGAACCTTGAATGTTTCATTTCTTGCTTGTTTTCAAGTTGTTTTCAATAGTTTGTCATTTGAAACAAAAAGTGTGTCAAGAAATTTTTAGTTATTATGAAAAGATTTGATGCAGAAGTGTATTGAATATTTCTAGCTCTGAAAAGTTGATTTCAAAGGTTAGTCTTGTAAGAAATACTATTCACTTCTAATTTCCAATGTTGATGAATGTGTTAAACATTCATCAAAAGGATGAATAACATTCACATCCTTATAGTAATTAGGTTATGTTAGGTTGAATAATGGTGGCTAGGGTTTGGAAGTGGAGGCTTCTTAGGGTTTGGTGGCAGCTAGGGTTAGGTTTTGGTGGCGGCTAAGGTTAGGGTTAGGGTTTGGTGGCGACTAGGGTTAAGTGACAGCTAGGTTAAGGTTAACTAGCGACTACTTTATGGTTAGGAGATAGTATATAATGGAGTGCTTTTGAGTTGTTTTTCATTCTCTCCGTTCATGGTTTTGAGTGCACGTAGAACCTTCAAGCTTTGTTAATAGTTGTAAGCCATAATTTTGTGATTGTAGCATTTAAACCATATAATCTTTGTGATTTCTTGTTAGTTAATACGATTGATTCATTTCATGAACCTTGAATCTTTCATTTCTTGCTTATTTTCAAGTTATTTTTCCAATAGGTTATGGGCCCACACCAAGCAAGAGAAAGGACATTGTGTTAGAATAATAAATAATCAAAGGTTGAACTTGTATAACATAGAAAGGGAAAATCCTTTTGAGGGAAGGCTTTGAGTTTCCAAGGTTGCAAAAATAGTAGAAGTCCATTTCTAAGTGAGTGAGAGGTGTGGAAGAGATTTCTTCAAAGTGTTGTAAGTCTTTCAAGTGTGAAAAACTTGTTTTTCAAGTTTTTGAAAGTATTAAATTTCAAGGTGAAAGTGTGTGGAAGAGAGTTTTTTGATTCATTGAAAGTTTGAGGTGTGTGGAAGAAAGTTCTTTGAGTGTTGAAAGTGTGAAGTTTCAAGTGTGTCAAAGAGAGTTTTTCGCATTGTTGCAAGTTTCAAGTGAAATTTCATGCTTGTGTAAGAAAATATTTGCAAATGATAGAAGTTTTTCTTTTCAAATTTACGTGAAGGGTCAAAGATTTTCTTCCAAAACTTTCAATCTTTTCAAAGAGTGTTTGTTGTAGCATTTGTGCTCAAAATGTCTTCTTCTCAAATGGAATCCTTGAAAGTCATAGAGAAGTTTGATGAGGGTAACTTTCACCTTTGGAAGTTCAAAATGCGCATGATGTTTTCTAAACATGGGCTTTGGAAATTTGTTGATGGGAATGCCACCTTGCCAAGTGAAAAAGTTACAAGGGTTGATTACAACGAGAAAGAAACAAAGGCTTTTGCACTCCTTTGTGAACATTTCACGAATGTTCAACTTGCACACATTCAATATTGTGATAATGTGAGAAGCGCATGTGAGGTTCTTTGTGGTGTGCATGAAATGAAGACCATTGGTAATAAGTTGTTCCTTCGAAGGAGATTCTTCAACATCAAAATGCAAGAAGGAGATGACATGCTTGTGCTCATCAACATGGTGAAAGCCCTTGTGGACCAACTATGTTTCATTGAGGTGAACATTACGTATGAAGATGTTTACATGGTACTTCTCATGAGCCTTCCTACATCCTTTGATAACTTAGTCACAAACTTAGAGTCCATGTCTACAAAAGATGTAAACTTTCAATTCATTGTACAAGGTTGTTTCACAAAGTGTCCAAAAAAAAAGAATGTGAAAGTTTCGAGACTACTGCATTAGTGAACAAAATTCACAAGTCAAACGAGAAGCTTTGTTTCTATTGTAAGAACTTGGACAATTCGTGAAAAATTGTTTGAAGAGAAAAATGATGAAAAAGAAAAAATCAATCAAACTTGTGAAGATCATGAGCAAATGTTTGTTGCAGCATTGAATGCCAATGATCATACCATGTATGATTAGTTTGTCGATTATGGTGCAATGTAACACATGACATTCGAACAAGAATGGTTTACCACATACAAGCGCAATTCCAAGGAATGGGAGTGTGCGATGCAAGAAGAATATGTTTCCCTCATGACAAACAACACATGAACTTTGGTACCACTTCCCGTTGGTAGGAAATTCACTTCCTGCAAATGGGTGTTTAAAATTAGAGAAGGCGCAAATGGGGAGGTGGAACGCTACAAGGCCAAATTATTGGCAAAAGGTTTTACCCAAACCTACAGACTGGGTTACAACGAAACTTTTACGTTCGTTGCAAAGTTTACATCTATTCATTGTATTCTTGCATTGGTAGCCTTCGAAAACATGGAAACCCATCAAATGGACATGAAAACTGCATTTCTCAATGGCGAGCTTGAAGAGGAGATTTACATGGAGCAACCTCAAGGGTTTGGGCACCAAGGAAGTGAACATCTTGTGTGTAAGCTTGACAACTCCTTGTATGGTTTGAAATAATATCCTAGGGCATGGAATCAAAAGTTAGATGTGTTTCTCAAAAGCATTGAATTTATGAAGAGTGAGGTCGATCCTAATGTGTATGTTGCACAAGTGCGAGATGTGAAGTTTTTCATTGTGGTCTATGTGGATGATCTCATTTTGGTGTGCAACAATCAAAACAAACTTTTGCAAATCAAAGAGGAACTAAGTCAAAAGTTTGAAATGAAGGACCTTGAGGAGTTACATTTCTTTTTGGGGATGGAGGTGGAAAGGAATTGTGATGAATAACTCTTACGCATCAACCAAATCAAATACCTCAAAGAAATATTGAAACATTTTTGAATGGAGGAATGTAAGCCCATTGGAGTTCCATTCGATCCCAAAGTGAAATTACAAAGGAGTGCGAATGGAAATGATGAATCAAAAGGATTTCCATATCACCAAGCGGTTGGGTCCTTGATGTATGCCATGTTATGCACACGACCCAACTTGGCATACCTAATAAATGTGTTAAGTCAACACATGGAAAACCCTAACATGGAGCATTGGATGGTTGTCAAACGAATATTTCAATATTTGCAAGGTACGTTGGAAATGAAATTACAATTGGGTGCAACACCATCCAAGGAAGTGTTTGGATATTGTGATGCGGATTGGGGTGGTGATCTTGAAGATAAGAGGTCCACCACAGGGTTTGTTTTCATGATCGGAGGTGGAGCCATTTCTTGGAGTAGCAAACGATAACCTACAATAGCATTGTCCACCACTGAGGCGGAATTCATGGTGAACACACAAGCCACAAAAGAAGCCATATGGATAACAAAATTGATGATGGATTTAGGATCCATGGAGAAGAAAGTGATGGTGATTTGATGCGACAATCAAGGTGCGATATCATTAACCAAAAATCCCATTCACCACGTACGAACAAAACACATTGATGTACAACATCATTTTATTCGAGAATGAGTTGAAAATGGAGAAATTCGATTTGAATATTGTCCAAAGGAACACATGGTGGCGGATGTCCTTACCAAGGCATTACCGAAAAAATGACATCATAAGTTGATAAGCATGTTCAGATTAGAAAGTTCATATAGTGAGAGTGTTAGAATTACTATTCGTTTCTAATTCCCAATGTTGATGAATGTGTTAAACATTCATCAAAAGGATGAATAACATTCACATCCTTATAGTAGTTAAGTTAGGTTGAATAATGGTGGCTAGGGTTTAGAAGTGGAGGCTACTAAGGGTTTGGCTACGGCTAGGGTTAGGGTTTGGTGGTGGCTAGGGTTAGGTGATGGTTAGGTTAGGGTTAAGTGGCAGTTACTTTAGGGTTAAAAAAAATATATAATGGAGTGGTTTTGAGTTGTTTTTCATTCTCTCCTTTCATGGTTTTGAGTGCACGTAGAACCTTCAAGCCTTGTTAATAGTTGCAAGCCATAGTTTTGTGAGTGTAGCATTTGAAGCATACAACCTTTGTGATTTTTTGTTAGTTAATATGATTGTTCCATTTCATGAACCTTGAATGTTTCATTTTTTGTTTATTTTCAAGTTGTTTCCAATAAATCTTGATGGTTAATCAATGTTGGCAATGAAATCCAAGTTTGATTCTCCTATTATGTGTTGTTGTTAGGTTCATGGTTATGATTTTGTTGGCACCCTGTTAGCAATATTATTCGATTCTAATCCCCAAAGTTGGTGAATATGATTAACATTCATTAAAAGGATGAATAGTGTTGACATCCTTATAATAGTTAAGTTAAGTTAAATAGTAATGGCTAGGGTTTGGAAGCGAAGGCTATTTAGGGCTTGGAGGCGATAGGGTTAAAGTTTGGTGGCGGCTAAGTTTAGGGTTTAGTGGCGGCTAGGGTTAAGCGGCGGCTAGGTTAGGGTTAAGTGGTGGCTACATTAGGGTTAAGTGGCAGCTACATGAAGGTGAGGAGATAACATATAATGGAGTGGTTTTGAGGCGTCTTTCATTCTCTCCTTTCATGTTCTTGAGTGCACATAAAAGCTTCAAGCCTTGTTAGTTGTTGCAGGCCAAGTCTTATGATTATAGCATTTGAAGCATACACCCTTTGTAATCTTTTCATTAGTTAATAGAGTTCCATTTCATGAACCTTGAGTGTTTCATTTCTTGCTTGTTTTCACGTTGTTTAGAATAGGTTATGGGCCCACACCAAGCAAAAGAAAAGACATTGTGTTAAAACAAGAAGTAATCAAGGATTTAACTTGTATAACGTAGAAAGGGGGAATTTTTTTTTAAGGAAGGCTTTTAGTTTGCAAGGTTGCAAAGAAAATAGGAGTCCATTTCCAGGTGGTTGGGAGGTGTGGAAGAGATTTCTTCAAAGTATTATACATTTTTCAAGTGTGGAAAACTCATTCTTCAAGTTTTTGAAAGTATCAAGTTTCAAGGTGAAAGTGTTTGGAAGAGAGTTCTTCAAGTTGTTGAGAATTTGAACTTTGAAGTTTGAGAAATGTGTGGAAGAGAATTCTTTGATTCATTGAAAGTTTGAGGTGTGAGGAATAAAGGTTTTTGAGTTGTTGAAAACGTCAAGTTTCAAGTGTGTCAAAGAGAATCTTTCCCATTGTTCTAGGTTTCAAATGAAATTTCAAACTTGTGTAATAAAAGATTTGCAAGTTTTAAAAGTTTAAAAAAAAAAGTTTATGTGAGGTGTCGAAGATTTCTTCCAAAGCTTTCAATATTTTGAAAAGAGTGTTTGTTGTAACATTTGTGTTCAAAAGGTCTTCTTTTCAAATGGAGTCCTTGAAAGTACTAGAAAAGTTTGATGGTGGTAACTTTCACCTTTGAAAATTCAAAATCACACGATGTTTTCGAAACATGGGCTTTGGAAATTGATTGATGGGAGTGCCACCTTGCCAAGTGAAGAAGTTACAAGGGCTAATTACAATGAGAAAGATACAAAGTCTTTTGCATTGCTTTATGATCATCTCACGGATGCCCAACTTGCACACATTTAATATTGTGACAATGTGAAAAGTGTGTGGGAGGCCTTTTGTGGTGTGCATGAAGCTAAGACAATTGGTAACAAGTTGTTCCTTTGAAGGAGATTCTTCAGCATCAAAATGCAAGAAGGAGATGACATGCTTGTGCACATCAACACGGTGAAAGCCCTTGTGGACCAACTGTGTTCCATCGAAGTGAACATTACGGATGAAGATGTTTACATGGTACTCTTCATGAGCCTTCATCCATCCTTTGATAATTTAGTCACAAGCTTAGAGTCAATGATGCGCTCCCAAGTCACGGGGTGAAACCCACTTGAGGGTTTCACAAAGTCAAATTGCGGAAAGTTGAGACTTGGTAGCACGCTCCCGTCTTCCAACTCTAAAAACGGGTAGAAGGTCGAGTTGGGAGCCCAGGGATTAGACTAGGAAGAGGGACTAGCTTAGCTCGTGTGAACTTGCATCCAAAAACCAACCAAATCGGGTTAGTTTAGCATTCGGGACACGCTTGGGTGTTGGGACTTGCCACGGGCATTTGGACACACAAGACTCACCACGGCCCGGACTCGGGGGAAGCCACCACCTTCCACCTTATAGTATTCTTTGCGGTTGGTCGCAGAAGCTACATCCGAATGGCACATTTTGTTGGGACTCCCGAAATGGAGTCCCGAAAGTGTCCCGGTTGGACTCCCGGAACTTTGAGCGGCCATAGCTCCTCGCCCCGAACTCGGATCGGGACGAGTCTTGAATCAATGTTGTAGATCTCGTCGAGAGCTTTCTAACGCCGTGTTGCACTCTCCAAGGCGACGTCGAGAAGAGGTCGATTCCCGACTTTTAGTGGTCGGGAGTCAAACTGCCAGTTTGACTCCCGGCCTTTCTTTTGCCCATAACTTGGGCTGCAGATGTCCGAATTGCCAATGCGAGGCCATTTTCGATATCTAAGTTTTAAGACCTTTCCAATGACACCAAGAACGCCCCAATGCGAGGTGTTTTGGGCCTTATTGTCGAGCTCTGAACATTTGGGAGTCCCGGGGACTCCAAACCTCCAACTTTTCCAAGTGTTGCGCTTCACCCCCACACTTGGCCAAAGTGGGGTTGTGACAGTCAATGTCCACAAAAGATGTAGACCTTCAATTCATTGTAGCAAGGTTACTTTACGAAGTGTCCAAAACAAAAGAATGTGAAAGTTTCGAAACTACTGTGTTAGTGAACAAAACTCATAAGTCAAACGAAAAGCTTTGCTTTTATTGTAAGAACTTGGACATTTCGTGAGAAATTGTTTGAAGAAGAAAAAATCAATTAAGCTTGTGAAGATCACGAACAAATGTTTGTTGCCACATTGAGTGCTAATGATCATACCACATATGATTACATTGTTGATTCTGGTGCAACGCAACACATGACATTCAAACAAGAATGGTTTACCACGTATGAACGCATTTCCCCAAGGAGGGTGTTCATGGGCGATGACACCGTTTTGGAAGCCATTGGCAAAGGGAACATCAAGGCACAATGCAAGTGGGAGGCGAATTGTCACACGTCATTGTAACCATCACCCAAGTTCTTCATGTTCCAAAAATGAAGAATAGTCTCATTTTCGTGAGTGACCTAATTTCAGAAGGTTTCAAAGTGGATGCAACGACACTTCTTTCAAATTCATGCCATCCACCATGTCATCTAACTCTTTAAAAGCTTGCCATGTTGAGATGGCCAAGTCTTTCATGCCAAAACATCGCATTTTCTTCCAAAAAATTTGCAATGTGTGTCGTGTCTTTACGCACCTTCACATTAAGAAGGTACAAGTTCTTGTCCTTCGTGTTTGTGCCACAATAACTCCTCGAGCATCGTTGACCTTACAACCATCCTTGTCAAACTTCACTTTGAAACCTTCGGAAATGAGTTTACTCACGAAAATGAAACTATTCTTCATTTTTGGAACATGAAGAACTTGGGTGATGGTTGTGTGTGTCAATTTGCCTCCCATTTACATTATGGCTTTGATGTTCCCCTTGCACATGGCCTTTAAAACGGTGTCATCGCCCATGAACACCCTCCTTGGGGAAATGCGCTCGTACGTGGTAAATCATTCATGTTCGAATGTCATGTGTTGTGTTGCACCAAAATCAACAATCCAATCATACGTGGTATGATCATTGGCACTCAATGTCGTAACAAACATTTACTGGTGATCTTCAAAAGCTTGATTTATTTTTTTTCATCATTTTTCTTCTTCAAACAATTTCTCACAAAATGTCCACGTTTCTTACAATAGAAACAAAGCTTCTCGTTTGACTTGTGAGTTTTGTTCACTAATGCGATAGTCTTAGAACTCTCACATTCTTTTCTTTTGGACATTTTGTGAAGCAACCTTGCTACAATGAATTAAAGGTGTATCTTTTGTAGACATGGACTCCAAGCTTGTGACTAAATTATCAAAGGATGGATGAAGGCTCATGAGGAGTACCATGTAAACATCTTCATCCGTAATGTTCACCTCGATGGAATGTAGTTGGTCCGCAAGGGCTTTCACCGTGTTGATGTGCACAGGCATGTCATCTCCTTCTTTGAATTTGATGGTGAAGAATCTCCTTTGAAGGAACAAATTGTTACCAATGGTCTTCACTTCATGCACCCCACAAAGAGCTTCCAACGCAGTTCTCACATTGTCACAATATTGAATGTGTGCAAGTTAGGCATCCGTGAGGTGTTCACAAAGCAATGCAAAAACCTTAGTCTCTTTTTCATTGTAATCGGCCCTTGCAACTTCTTCACTTGGCAAGGTGGCACTCCGATCAACAAATTTCCAAAGCCCATGTTTAAAAAACATCATGCGCATTTTGAACTTCCAAAGGTGAAAGTTGCCACCATCAAATTTCTCCATGACTTTCAAGGATTCCATTTGAAAAGAAGATATTTTGAACACAAATGCTACAACAAACACATTCTGAAAAGATTCAAACACTCTTCTCAAAAGACTAAAAGCTTTGGAAGAAATCTTTGACCCTTCATGTAAACTTGAAAGGAAAAAGCTTCTATCACTTGCAAATTTTGTATTACACAAGCTTGAAATTTCACTTGAAACTTGCAATAATGTGAAAAACTCTCTTTGACACACTTCAAGCTTCACACTTTCAACAACTCAAAGAGCTTTCTTTCACACATCTCAAACTTTCAATGAATCAAATAACTCTCTTCTAGACACTTTCACCTTGAAATTCGATATTTTCAAAAACTTGAAAAACTTACAACACTTTCAAGAAATCTCTTCCACACCTCTCATTCACTTAGAAATGAAATTTTACTATATTTGCAACCTTGCAAACTAAAAGCCTTCCCTCAAAAGGATTCTCCCTTTCTATGTTATACAAGCTAAACCTTTGATTATTTCTTGTTCTAACACAATGTCCTTTCTCTTGCTTGGTGTGGGTCCATAACGTATTGGAAGCAACTTGAAAACAAGGAAGAATTGAAACACTCAAGGTTCATTAAATGGAACAATTGTATTAACTAACAAGAAATCACAAAGGTTGTATGGTTGAAATGCTACAATCACAAAACTATGGCTTGCAACTACTAACAAGGCTTGAAGGTTATACGTGCATTCAAAACCATGAAAGGAGAGAATGAAAGATAACTCAAAACCACTCCATTATATACTATCTCCTAACCCTAAAGTAATTGCCACCAAGCCTTAACCCTAGCCACCACTTCACCTTAACCTAACGACACCAAACCCTAACCCTAGTCGCTGCCAAACCCTAAGTAGCCTCCACCTCCAAACCCTAGCCCACTATTCAACTTAACCTAATTATTATAAGGATGTGAATGTTATTTATCCTTTTGATGAATGTTTAACACGTTCATCAACATTGGGAATTAGAAACGAATAGTATTTCTAACAAACTTGTGATGTATCTCATTTGAAAAATTTTGGTTGGAAAACATATGCACACATTCCCAATGAAAAGAGAAAAAAATTAGAGTCGAAATCCATATTTTATGTGTTTTTAAGGTATTGTGAAAGGCCCAAAGCATATTGTTTGATGTGTAGAAACCAAAGGGATCATCAAGGGTCAATATGTTGTGTTCCTTGAAGGGATGAAAGAAATGGAAGGTGTTCATGATAATATTACCCTTTCAAAGCAAGTAAAACACATTGTTGCAAATGAAGCCATGAATGATGATGAACTTGTTAAGGATGATAATTGTATATTTTTTAAGGAAAGACCAACGAAAGACGTGGAAAGTGAATTTACATCAATTTTTTCTTCGAAGAAAAATTTGTTCCACCACAAGATGAAGGTTTGAATAAACCACAACAAGATGGATGAAGAGAAAGGCCCCAAAGACGACATAAAGAATGGCCTCATGATTAGTGGGTTACCACCAAAGAGGTGGAACATGCCACCCATATTTTTTTTAGATGAACCTCGAACTGTGAAATAAGTGTTAAAAATTGAAGATACAAAGAAGTGAGAGATTGCCATGCAAGGAAAATACAACTCTCTTATTATCAACAAATTTGGTCCTTGGTGCCACTTCCCAAAGGTAGGAGGCCTATTTCTTACAAATGGGTGTTCAAAATCAAACATGAGGTCGATGGTGAAATTGAATGTTACAAGGCCAAGCTCATGGCAAGAGGTTTCACTCAAACATTTGGAGTTGATTACAATGAATTTTTTTCACCCATTGCAAAGTTTGTGTTAATTTATTGTATCCTCGCACTAATGGCCATTGAAGACATGGGGATTCATCAAATGGATCTCAAAACCACATTTCTCAATGGCGACCTTGAAGAGGAGATCTACATGGAACAATCCCAATGATTCACACAAGGAAATGAACATCTTGTGTGTAAGCTTCTCAAGTCTTTGTATGACTCAAAATAATCTCTAAGAACTTGGAATCAAAAGCTAGATGTTTTTTTGAAAACCATCGAGTTTGTGAAGAGTGATGCAAATTTTAGCATGTATGTTACGCAAGTGGGAGATGTCAAGTTTTTCATTGTTATCTACATTGATGATTTCATCTTGGTGTGTGATAATAAATATAAGCTTTTGCAAGTGAAGGAAGAATTTTCTTAAAAGTTCGAAATGAAAAATCTTGGTGATTTACATTTTTTCTTTAGCATGGAAGTGGAAAGGGATTGTGCACATCTTCTTTACATCAACCAAATTGGGTATCTCAAGGAGATTCTCAATCATTTTTGCATGGAAGATTACAAAGCTATCAAATTACCGTTTGATCCCATGACAAAGTTGAAAAAGAATGTGAACAAGGATGTTGAGACGGTGAAGGTTTTTTATCAACAAGTCATTGGATCCTTCATGTATGCCATGTTGTGTTGATGCACTACCAACTCCTCGAAGGACTAAAATGTGAGTCCAAATAGAAAACAACGGAAGAGGGAAGATTTGGGGCACACTTCCTAACTCACAACACTTTGAGGGGTAGAGGGGCATGTTGGAGCTTCGGGATGGGACTAGGAAGAGTTGACAAGCTTCACTCACTCACATGGGCTTGCACACAGCCCACACAAAGGGATTAGTGCATAGTTGGAGCACCTTTAGTGCTAGGAAGAGCCACGGGCAACACGGACACACTAGATTCACCACGACCCAGACTTGGGGGAAGGCACCACCTTCCCCCTTATATTATACTATGTGGTTGGCCACAGAGCCTACATCCAAATGGCTTTTCTTTCTCGGGACTCCCGAGTGGGAATCCCGAAATCGCGCTAGTTGGGACTCCTGTGACTTTGGAGCCCCATAACCTTGCGAGCAGACCTTGGATCGAGATGAAGTCAAAAGCAAAGTTGTAGTTCTCATCGAGAGCTTTTCAATGGTATGTCGCACGCCCCTTGCAGCCAAGTAAATCGAATCGATTCTTGACTTTTTGTGTTCGGGAGTCAAACTGACGGTTTGACTCCCGGCCTTTCTTTTGGCCATAACTTGTATTTCAGATGTCTAAATGAATAATACGAGCCCATTTTAAAAATCTACACTCCAAGAGCTTTCCAATGATATAAAGAACGCCACAAACCATTGAGTTTTGACCCCTAAAATCACTCTCTAAAATTTTAGGAGTCCACCGGGATTCGATCTCCCAAAGTGAAAGTTACTTTGAGGGTGTGAGGGTTCACTCCTCATATTCCCTCACACTTCTTACACTCCCGGGAATATGTGATGTTACTCCCAGGCTTCCTCTTGCCCAAGGCTCTTGGGCTTCCTCTTGACTCGCAACCTTGTAACCCCTTTGCCTTGGTCGCCAGCCCAAAGTTAGGGTTGCGACATGTGTACTTGGCTAGATTTGGCATACCCAATAAATTGGTGAGTCAACACATGTCCAATCCAAGTTTAGAACATTGGATTATAATCAAGTGCATTTTTCGATGCTTGTAAGGCACTTTGCAATTCAAATTATAATTCAAAGGATTACCGCCCCAAGAGATGGTCAAATATTGTGATGTGGATTGAGCTAGTGACCTTGAAGATTGGAGATCCACCACAGGGCTTGTATTCATGATGGGAAGTGGAACCATTTCTTGGAATAATAACAATAATTCGTAATCATTTTGTCAACAACCAAGGCCGAATACATGGCAAGTACGCAAGTTATCAAAGAAGCCATATGAATGACAAAGCTCATGAAGGAATTAACGTACATGAAATAGAAAAAGGGGATGGTGATTTGATGTGATAACCAAGGTGTAATATCATTGAAAAATAATCCCACGCAAAATGTTTGAACAAAACACATTGATGTTCAACATCATTTTGTTCAAAAATGAGTTGAAAATGGCAAAGTCATGTTTGAATATTGTTCAACAAAAAAAATGGTGACAAATGTGCTTACCAATGCATTATCAAAAAAATGACATAACAAATTAATAACCATGTTTGGGATAGAAATTTCACAAAGTGGGAATGTTAAAAATACAATTCATTTTAAATTCCCAATGTTGATGAATGTATTAAACATTCATCAAAGGGATGAATAATATTCACATCCTTATAGTAATTAGGTTATGTTGAATAGTGGTAGTTAAGGTTTAGAAGTGGAGGCCACATTAAGGTTTAATGGTGACTAGGTTGGGATTTGGTGGTGGCTAGGGTTAAGGTTTGATGATGACTAGGGTTAGGGTTTGGTGGTGGTTAGGGTTAAATGGCAGTGATTATTAAGGTTAAACAATGACTAGGTTAGGGTTAGGTGACGGCTACTTTATGTTAGAA
>Ga0116229_10011003_pt1 | contig 13450 bp, 11 predicted proteins | sample S1TSphgellanicum_3_FD_87313 | JGI IMG/M metagenome (GOLD analysis project Ga0116229, IMG submission 87313) | Host-associated microbial communities from peat moss isolated from Minnesota, USA - S1T2_Fc - Sphagnum magellanicum MG | ecosystem: Host-associated > Plants > Peat moss > Unclassified...
GAATGGGAAGAAGCCGTTGCTGCTTGGCGCCAGCTTCCGTCCGATCCTGATGCGGCATTCGACACTCTTGTCGAACTCGATGGTTCGGCGATTGCGCCACATGTTTCTTGGGGAACAAGCCCTGGAATGGTGGTGCCCATCACCGGGTTGGTTCCTTCACCTGACGATTTTGAGTCGGATGCCGACAAGCGAGCCACCGAGCGAGCGTTGGAATATATGGGCCTTACACCACGGACTCATCTTTCGGATGTGCCCCTGGACACGGTCTTTATCGGCTCGTGTACAAATGGCCGAATCGAAGATCTTCGCGCCGCCGCTTCCATTTTGCGGGGCCGAAAGGTGAAGGACAATCTGCGCGCGATGGTTGTTCCTGGTTCGGGACTGGTGAAACTTCAGGCGGAGAAAGAGGGATTGGACGTCATCTTCAAAGAGTCGGGATTTGAGTGGCGCGAAGCTGGCTGCTCGATGTGCCTCGGCATGAACCCTGATATTTTGCAGCCAGAAGAGCGATGCGCTTCTACATCGAACCGCAATTTCGAAGGGCGTCAAGGCAAAGGCGGACGTACACACTTGGTGAGCCCGCAGATGGCGGCGGCGGCGGCAATTGTCGGTCATTTGGTCGACATCCGTGATTGGGACGTGGAGAAAATATAAGATGGAAAAATTTGAGACTTTGACCGGGATAGTCGCGCCTCTCGACCGACCCAACGTTGACACCGATCAGATCATACCGAAGCAGTTTCTTAAGCGTATCGAGCGCACCGGGTTTGGCAAGTTCTTGTTCTACGACTGGAAGTTTGAGAACGATGGCAAAACGCTTAACCCAGCATTCGAACTGAACGCCGAACAGTACAATGGCGCCACAATCTTAGTAGCTGGTAAGAACTTTGGCTGCGGCTCGTCTCGCGAGCACGCACCATGGGCTTTGCTCGACTACGGATTTCGTGTCATCATCGCTCCGTCTTACGCGGACATCTTCTTCAACAACTGCTTCCAAAACGGTATTCTGCCGATTGTACTACCGGAAGATACGGTGAACGATCTTCTTAGTCGCGCGAAGTCCGTTGGTTACAAGTTGACCATTGACCTGGTGAACGAGACCATTACCGATTCTCAGGGCCTCACCATACCATTTAAGGTCGATCCGTTCCGACGTAATTCGCTGCTTAAGGGTTTGGACGATATTGGCCTCAGCCTGGAATATGCCGATGAAATTTCGAAATATGAAGCCAGTCGACCAAGCTGGAAGCGCGGTGCGGTTGCAGCTTCTTAGCTTGATAATGAACGAGCCCGGCAGCGTCTGCCGGGCGCGTTGAAGAAATGAGATAACCCTTGAAGTCTACCGTGCAAGAAATTCGCGAGCGTTTCGATGGCGATGTCGAAAGGTTCTCTAATCTGGAGACAGGGCAGTCAGCGACTGTTGATGCGCCGCTAGCGCTTGACTTGATTGCAGCGGCGGCATTGACATCGACGCCTCGTGCAAAGTCGGTGCTAGATATTGGCTGCGGCGCTGGGAACTACACGCTCAAATTACTGGCTTCTTCAACCCATCTCGACTGCACATTAAACGACCTGAGTTTGCCAATGCTTGAGCGAGCCAAGGAGCGCGTTTCTGCAGCAACCACCGGCTCAGTTACTACTGTGCAAGGCGATGTGCGAGAACTTGACTTGGGTTCCGAAAAGTATGATATCGTTCTCGCCGCAGCCGTCCTCCACCACTTGCGCAGCGATGAAGAGTGGTTTTTGGTCTTCGATAAGATTTACAGATCGTTGACGATTGGCGGTTCCTTCTGGATATCTGACTTGGTTGTGCATACAACTCCATCAGTGCAGGATCTGATGTGGCAGCGCTATGGTGAGTATCTGGCGGGCTTTAAGGATGAGGCTTATCGGGATCATGTGTTCAACTATATCGAGCGAGAAGACACGCCGCGATCGCTGATGTTTCAACTCGATCTACTTCGACAAGTTGGGTTTCGTGAAGTCGAGCTCCTTCACAAAAATAGTTGCTTTGCAGCATTTGGTGCTCTCAAATAATAGAGGATGACTACTATGACTGACGGATATTGCCGGCCGCTATTTGTTGTAATGGCAATCTTCTGTCTTTTACTTTCTCTATGCTGTCGATGTTCGGCGCAGACTGTTGACCGAGAGGCAGTCTATCAAGCGGCCCTGCCTCTCTATTCTGACACCGTGACTTCACCCCTTCATCCGGTGTTAGTGAGTAGTGGAACCTATCCCGAATGTACTTGGCAAAAAATTGTCTATACGGGGCAGGACGACCGAGTCCCCGGCCTGTTCTTTTTGCCGATTGGTGTCAGTTCAAAAGCTCCGGTCCCCTGTATTGTTCTCCTCCACGGTCTCGGTGGAAGCAAGCAGCAACTTATACCACTGGCCCGTTTTCTTGGATCGATTGGATATGCTTCCTGGGCGATTGACGATGCCGACTCCGGGGAACGTGCTCTTTCCACGAAAACATTTCCGGATTACAAGTCGTTAGGTGAGTTGGTGACCGGGATCACTGGGCTGACAACAACTACTATTGTCGATCAACGACGTGGATTGGACTATTTAGACACGCGACCGGAGATCAATCACCAGCAGATTGGAATGCTTGGAATTTCGCTTGGCGCATTGCTTGGAGGTGTGCTTGGCGGTGTTGAACCGAGGCTCAAAGCGGTTATTTTGATCTCTGGTGGCGGCGATCTTGGAGAAATCCTCGTGGGCGAAGCTAAAACCGATGTTGCGTTCGGTAAGCTCTATCCGGCATTACTGAGCTCGGCCGATCCTGCCCTCCTTGAACAGCAGCTTGCAGACATTGATCCAATCAACTTTATCGCGCACATCTCGCCAAGACCGCTGATCATGGAGCACGGTCGGCTTGATCGGATCATACCGCCGGATACCGCAGTTGCCCTGTTTGATGCTGCAAACCAGCCCAAATCGATTGAGTGGTTTGACAAAGCCGGTCATCCGCCTCCGCCGATGGATCTCTATCCGTCGATTTCGATCTTCTTGGACAAGTATCTGCCGCTGCCTGGCCGCTAGCTCGCGGGAGCCTAGCTGACTATTGAAGCTGAGGTTCGGCCGCTTCTTCGATTGTCCTCCGCTTGCGGTAGGGAGGAAAGGAAGCTGTTCCTAGATAAAAGGTAAAAGGGTGGGGAAATTCAGATTGCAGTGCGCTGAGCTGATCGGAAAGCCGCTCTGCGACAGTTGACCGGGTTGAACCAGTATAGGGAAGCAGCGCCGCGATTTCGTGATCGCCGGTTCTTGCGACAATATCGGAGCGACGTAGAGTTGTCTTTATTATCTGACTGACTCGCACAAACAAGCTCGCCTCTTTAATTTCGTCTCCGACTTTCACCCGGACAATCGAAAGATCGAGATTGTGACGAACCGCGCGGCTTAGCTCTTCTTCAAGTCGGGCATCAAAGTAGGTCTTTGAGTAGAGACCCGTTACCGCATCGATGACTGGTGCAGCAGTTACTTCTTCCTCTTCGGTAGCAATTCGCTGCCTTTTGGTTTCAAACTGTAGAGCGGCGTCGCGCACGGCTTCGCTTCGATAAACTTGCTGCAGTTTTCGCGCACTTGTTTTTAAGATGTGGGAAACATAGTTGTTCGAGATTCCCAGGCTTCTGGCAATATCTGTTTGACTGTGGTCCTCGTAGTAGAAAAGGTAAATGACCCGACGCTCAAGATCCTTGAGCTTCTTCAAAGCGTCTTCAAGCACTACTTTTTCGTCAATTGGCAGCTCAAATGAGCCAGTCACACCACCGCCAGTACCGGAGTCGCTGACTCCTTCACGCTCAGCTAACGTTCGCGAACCCTGTTCAAATGATTCCTCAAGCGACGCAACGCTGAAGAGAGAGCGCGTTGCTTCCACATCGGCGATAGCTTCTTCGCTGAGGCCGACTGAATCGGCAATCTCTTGGGTGGTTGGGTGCCTGCCAAACTGCTGTGTCAGCGATTCTGTTACCTTGCGTACGCGCTGACTGAGTTCTTGAAGCCAGGCGGGTTCTTTGATAATCTGGCCGCGGTCTCTTAAGAAATGTCGGAGTTGACCAGCGACACAGTGCGTGGCATAGGTGATAAATTTGACGTTTTTGGAGGCATCGTAGTGCTCGATAGCGTGCAGAAGGCCAAGGAAACCTTCTTGGACAAGGTCTTCCAGCGGCATTCCACTGGGAAGAAATCTACGCGACAGCTTCTCAACAAGGGGGCGATATTGCGCAATGAGGGCTTCTGCAGCATCCTGATTGCGTGTCTCGCGATATTGCCGCAAGAACCGCTGGGCTCGCTGTTCTTCTTCGTGGCCCTTCGATTCGGGCCGCCTAACTACCGGCGCCTGATTCGTTTCCATGCGCTCAGAGTATACCTTACTTCAAGTGATGCCGCAAAACTATCGAATTCTCATTTACATCAGAGTTCGTCAATTTGCGATAATTGACGAACTCATTAAACTCACAATTTCTCAGTGAATTGAGCTGACCAGTTTGAAGATAGGCGACATGATTGAAATTGCAATGAAACCGACAAGCACACCCATGAAGATGATAAGCATTGGTTCGATCATCGAAGTAAGTCCTTTGATCATCGCGTCGACCTCATTATCGTAGAAGTCGGCTACCTTACAAAGCATTTCAGAGAGTCGACCGGTCTCTTCACCGACATCGATCATATGCGTAACCATTGTCGGAAATAGGCCGCACTGCGTGAGGGGAACGCTTATCCGTGCACCTTCTCGAATAGAGTTTCTGGCACCGGCAACCGCTTCAGCGATTACCGCGTTTCCAGAAGTCTCACCAATAATTTCGAGAGAGCGCATCATTGGAACACCCGAGGAGATCAATGTACCGAAGGTTCTGGAAAAGCGCGAAACACTGATCTTGAGGGAAAGCTCGCCAAAGATCGGCACTTTGAGCTTCCATTTATCAATTTGGTACTTTCCAGATTCGGTCTTTTCATATTGCTTGTAGCCGATAATCGCACCAACGATGACGATCACGAGGACGTACCAGTAGTTGACAAAGAAATCGCTAATGGCGAAAAGTGCGAGTGTGGCTGGAGGCATCTCTACCCCCATGGAAGTAAAGATGTCTTTAAACCGCGGCAGGACGAAAAGGAAAAGTGCGACGACGATACAAAGTGCGAAGACCAGTACGATGCAGGGATACATCATTGCCGACTTGACTTTCTGGGTGATCTCCATCTCTTTTTCGAGGAAACCAGCCAGTCGATCGAGAATCTTGTCGAGAATACCGCCGATTTCGGCGGCTTTGATCATGTTGACGTAGAGCTTTGAGAAGCATTTTGGATGTTTGATGATAGCATCGGTCAGAGAGAGGCCGTCTTTCACGTCTCGACGGACTTGGCCGACAATTGCTTTCAATGTCTCCTCTTTACACTGCGTTTCCAGGATGTCTAAGCATTTAACAATACTGATGCCAGCATCGATCATGGTTGCAAATTGACGGGAGAAGATCACCAGCGATTGAAGCTTAACTGCTCCAGTCTTCGCAGCGACTGCGGCACGAGTTCCGGCGCTAGCCTCTTTGATCGAAACAATGTGAAAGTGCTGCTCATGCAGCTTCGCAATTAAAAGCTGTTCACTTTCAGCCTCGACCCGGCCGCTGATTGGCTTATTCGCCTGGTCAACTGCCTCGTATGTGAAGGTGGCCATACTAAAATCTCCTGAAAGTAGCTTTGTTGGACTTTTCGATTGTCTACTAAATAGCGTGAATTCGGTAATCCGAACTGTTCGAACAAACCATAGGTTTTCAGTTTCTATATTCGGTAAATGTAAGCCAACTTTGGAGAGAAATTTGATACAAATGAGGCAACTTGGTTATACAATGTTTTATGCATCTCGTTCGCATTTTCGCCGTCTGCCTCTGCTGCGCCATATTATTGCTAATTATGTCTTCCTGTAAGCGCCCGATACCTGCCCCAAATCTTCAGTCGGGATCGTTAACGGTACTTTGTTTAGGTGATTCGATTACTGCCGGAACACACTCGGTGGGAGACGACGGGCAAAAGTCGTATCCTGAGATACTCGCGACTTTTCTTCAGGAGTATCGATCAACGGTCCAAGTAGTCAATGAAGGACAAAACGGGTGGCAAGTTGACGATGTGGCAGACCATATCACACAGTGGCTTCAGCCGGTTAGCCCAAATATAATTTTGCTGCAGATCGGAACCAACGACCTTGAGCAGGGCTCGTCCCCGCAGGCGACTGCCGACAGGCTGTCGCTGCTGGTAACACAGATACAGATGTTGGCACCAAAGGCGCATCTCTATGTTGCTTCCTGCACGCCGGTCAACAAAGACAATGCGCCTCGTCTTCCGCTCACCGTTTTGCAGGATTTTAACGACCTTATCCCAAAGATTGTCAAGGATCATGAACGTTTAGGGCATTTTATTGTCTTCGTGGATCTTTACAAACGTGCGGATCTCGATACCGACGACCTCGGTCCGGATGGCGAACATCCCAATGACAATGGTTATGAAAAAATCGCAGAGTATTGGTCGTGGGAGCTGCAGCGGCGTGAAATGAGCTCCCTGCGGCAGTTTGACGAAGAGAAAGGTATCGTGAGCAATGAGCAATAAAAGCGGTCCAGGATTTCACCACATCGCAATGAAAGTATTCGACTTTGACAAGTCGGTGCGCTTTTACGCGGACGGGTTTGGTTTCTCAATACGTTACGCGTGGGGAGAATTCCCCAAACGTGCGGCAATGATTGACATTGGAAGCGGGGATTATATAGAGATCTTTGAAGGCGGTACGCCTCCTGGCGAAACGCCGGAGGGGATACTCATACATTTTGCGCTGAGAGTACCAAACGCCAATGAGGCCTACGCGAAAGCGCTTGCTGCCGGTGCCGTCTCACAGATGGAGCCGAAGGATATATTGTTCAAAGGCACTCCCGAAATTCCAATACGGATCGCGTTTGTTCGGGGGCCAGATAACGAAGTCATAGAGTTTTTCGAGAACGAGATTCTGTAGGCATCCATACCAAAAAGGGCGGAGGATGCCTCCGCCCTTAAATCCGCGGTAAGGTATTAGCCGACGAGGGCTTTGACCGTCTTCACAATATGTGCAGCATCGATCTCGGCTTCGGCAAGCAACTCATATGGCTTGCCAGATCCCGGGATTTTGGTAACGGCAAGTTTATAGACGCCTCGTACCGGAGAGCCTAGCGGGTTGTTGCTATCGCCTGTAAAGGCCTCAAGCACCGCATCGCCAATTCCGCCCTCTGGCCAGTGATCTTCGACGGTAATAATTATTCCAGTCGCCTTTGCCGCTTCGTGCAGCGTTGTTCGATCGACCGGTTTAACTGAGTATAGGTCGATCACACGGATGTTGATCCCTTCGGCGGCAAGCTGATCGGCCGCCTTGATCGCTTCGTGCAGCGTAACTCCCGCACCCACCACCGTGATTTTGTCGGTATCGGATTTGCGAACGACTTTCGATCCACCGATTTCGAACTTCTCGTCCGGGGAGTAGATCACCGGCAGCTTTTCGCGGGTTGTTCGGATGTAGCTAATACCAGGGGTTTCTGCCATCAGTGCGGTCAGATGAGCTGTTTGATTGGCATCGCTTGGATAGAGTACTGTGCTTCCGTGAACCGACCGCATCATCGCCAGGTCTTCGAGCGCCATCTGCGATGGGCCGTCCTCGCCGATCGAGACACCCGCATGCGATCCAGCGAGCCGTATGTTTGCCCGCGAGATCGCAGCCATTCGAATAAAGTCGTACGCTCGTGAGAAGAACGCCGCGAATGTCGAAGCAAAACCGATCTTTCCACGAACGGAAAAGCCGACTGCGGCGGCGACGAGCTGTTGCTCGGCGATAAAGACTTCAAAAAATCGGTCGGGGAATGCTTTAGCAAACTCGTCCGCATAGGTTGAGTTACTGACTTCCGCATCCGTTGCCAGAACCTGACTATTCGATGCACCAAGAGCTAATAGCGCATCACCGTAGGCCTTTCGAGCGGCTTCTGTTGTACCGAGCGCATACTTTGGCAGTGAGAGCGGGGTCGTCGGTGCAGCCGCAGCGGGAGAGCCCGGCTCCGGTTTATGCACAGTGATCGTAATGTTCTTTTCTCCGCCAAGGCCGGCAATTGCTTCCGCCGCTAAATCCGGCGGGAGAGCCTTGCCGTGCCAGTTTGGCTGATTCGCGATTTTTGCGAAACCATGACCTTTTTCTGTCTTGGCGATAATCAATACTGGTTTGTCGGATTTAATCGCTTCGTCGTATGCCGCAACGATCTGCTCGAGGTTATGGCCGTCGATTTCGATCGTATGCATACCAAAAGCCTGGCCGCGAGCAGCATAGGCCGCCGAGTTCCAACCAAGATCTGTTTCACCGCGCTGACCTAGTCTGTTCATGTCCAAAATGGCGATCAGGTTGTTTAGGCCATAGTGGGACGCCTTATCAAAGGCCTCCCAAATCGAGCCTTCGGCCATTTCGCTGTCGCCTAGCAGTATCCAGACTTTATATGGCAGTTTATCGACAAATTTTCCGACCCAGGCGATACCGACGCCAATTGGTAGGCCCTGTCCGAGTGAACCTGTCGCGACATCAACGTACTTCAAAAGGGGCACGGGATGGCCCTCAATAAGGCTGCCAAATTGACGTAAAGTCATCTGCTCTTCGTCGCTGATCCAACCAGCGGCGCGATACGCAGCATAGAGCAGCGGCGCAGCGTGTCCCTTCGAAAAGATCAGATGATCATTTGTTGGGGCGTGCGGGTTTGCTGGGTCGTACTTTAGATAGGTCTTCATCAGGACTGCAAGCAGATCCGCTGCCGACATGGAAGACGTCGGGTGGCCCGAACCCGCCTTGGTTGTTGAACGAATGCTGTCAATCCTAAGCTGCGCGGCTAGGTCTGAATATTCTTCTGTCACTGTGGACATCTACTAAATCTCCTTAGCAAAACTCAATCATTGCGGATAGTATGATGCGAATACGGTAATGGTGTCAATAAAGCAAGCATTATCGCGAACTGATAGCCTGCCGAACAATATATATCCAGAACTGACTAAGGACTAACGAGTAACTCAGCGTGACTCAAATTGAAGACTGCTCTTTCGCGAAACTCGATAGTAAATGATACTGCTTATTCACTTGACCATCACAGCGTGTTCGGGAAAATCACTGGGCTATCCGGAGCCGAAATAGGCCCGCGCCTCTGGCGTAATGGTCTCTATCCAGGACTTCAAACTGGACGGAGTCACTTTAAAATTGCTTGTATAATTATATAACTCAAATCAAACATCGAATTCCGGAAAAGATTCGCAAAAAAGTCTTGAACGCTCACGCAAGAGATTCTGTTGCAATGACATCCAGGTCTAGGCCGTCTTGCCCACGTCTTTGCAGTTGGTAGAACCCGGCGCATGCAATCATTGCCGCATTATCGGTGCAAAGAATAGGGCTGGGAATTGAAAAGTTCAGCCCTAACCGTTTACACGCTGCTGCCAGTTCTGATTTTAGGCGACTATTGGCGGCGACTCCGCCTGCCGCCAGAACACTCTTAACATTGTGAGTGGTGGCTGCCCTAATCGTTTTTTCGACCAATACTTCGACGATTGCTTCCTGGACGGATGCGCACCAATCCTCAATTGGATGGTCTGTTGTTCCCTTGGCGGTCGCATTGAGGACGGCGGTTTTAAGCCCACTGAAGCTGAAGTCGAGTGATTCCGATCCTAAACGCGCGCGCGGCAGTTTGACTGCCGACGGATTTCCGGATTTTGCGAGGCGGTCGATGACGATGCCACCGGGATAACCCAGGTTCAGTAATCGAGCAGATTTGTCAAAAGCTTCGCCCGCCGCATCATCCAGTGTTCGTCCGAGCAGCGAATAACTGCCATGGTCTTTCATCAGAAAAATTTGGGTGTGCCCGCCTGAAGCAACGAGGCAGACCAATGGGAACTCAATCTTTTGCTCTCCTAAGAAGTTTGCGTAAATGTGTGCCTCGATGTGGTGTATTCCGATAAGTGGCTTTGAAAGTGAGTAAGCGAGTGCCTTTGCTGCGGATACGCCTACCATAAGCGCACCCATCAAACCAGGACGATTTGCTACGGCAATGCCATCGATGTCCGAAAACTCACATCTAGCTTGGTCAAGAGCTTCTTGAATAACTGCGTTAACCTGTTCAACATGCTCACGACTTGCGACTTCCGGAACCACCCCGCCAGTTTTCGAGTGAAGATCCACTTGGGAAGCGATAACGTTGCTAAGAATTAGCCGTCCATCTTCAACTAAAGCGGCGCTCGTTTCATCGCAGCTCGTTTCGAGGCCAAGAACTATCATTGCTTAGTCGATCAGCCTGCGCCGATAGTCGTAGAGCATCTGTTGATATGCTGGAGAAGTCAACTCTTCCGCCCACATAATAATCGCGTTCTCGCTATTGTCACTGTAGTAGGCTCGTCGCTGTGCAACATCAAGGAAGCCATATTTGTGGTAAAGGCCTTGTGCTACCACATTAGATTGACGAACTTCCAGCGTGGCGCGGGTAGCACCTCGACGAATGCCTTCGGTCATCATTGCATTCAAAAGACGTTCGCCAAGTTTCTTTCCACGTGACGCCGGGTCAACCGCTAATGTTGTCACATGCAATTCGTCGATAATCACCCAGATACCCCCGTAACCCACTACTTTTCCGTCATCGCGTTTAGCGACAACATAATATGCGTTCGTGTTACTGAGTTCTGTGACGTACGCATTTGGGTTCCAGGTTAAAGTGTAGCAGCGCTTCTCTACCCGGGCGACCGATTCGATATCGGATAGTCGCATAGGGACTATTTGAAAGGTTTGTTCGGGAAGGATGCTCGTATCTAAGTCGTAGAATTTCATGGTCGCAATAACAATGATATCATATCATATGTGCGCTACGGCTCGATTGGCTTCTCGCTCAGCAAACCTTCGATATCCAGCCTCTTTGTAAACATCGTCAATTTTCCGTCCGGATCTGTGGGCCATTCGTCTTTTGGACGGTCCCAATAGAGTTCAACCCCGTTTTCATCCGGATCGCGCAGGTAAATCGCCTCGCTGACTCCGTGGTCGCTTGCACCATCAATCGGAAGTCCTGCCTTTATCACTCGCCTCAAGGCATCGGCCAATGCTGCACGAGTCGGATAGAGAATAGCGGTGTGGAATAGCCCAGTCGATCCCGGTGAAGGCGGTCTTCCACCTTTACTATCCCAAGTGTTTAGTCCTATGTGATGGTGATATCCACCAGCCGAAAGAAAGACGGCACTGTCGCCGTACCGGGTCGTTACCTCAAATCCAAGCACATCTCTGTAGAAAGAAAGCGCTCGATTAATGTCGGCTACCTTGAGGTGAATATGTCCTATCCGGGTTTCCGCATGTATAGGAACGGCGTTTGATGTAGTCATAACCTGTAAACCTCGGACATGTCTTGAGCGTTCCGCAGTACACCTTTGACCGTCCTTTAACACGAAATTCAAAGACTTTTTGCAGGAAAATATTGGTTGTGGCGTGAGAACATGCCTCTAGAAAGATACGTTTATCGCCGACGATATATTAAGTTAGCCAGTCGATATGGCAGCCGAAAGAATATTGTACATGGATGCTGAAGCGAACGTGCGACCGCCAGCAAAGACCGAAACCTCAACTATACTAGAGCGTAGATCATTTAGCTTTACGGCGGCAATTGTACTATTCAACACTGTTGTTGCTTGTATCCTGCTCTGCTACGCTATTCCTCACCACGTACGGGTAGTGATCGACAATCTCACCCAGTGCATCGGCCCGCTGATCGCAGCGGTCTTTTGCCTCACAATATCTATTTCAGCTCGATTGAAGGCGGTAAAATCCGGCGACGAGCAGTACCCAGTTTTAATTCCTGCGCTCTGCTTTTCGATTGCCGCAATCTGTTTTTCTGTCGGTCAAAGTATCTGGAGCTGGTACGAACTGGTACTGAACATTCCCACGCCATTTCCCTCGTGGGCTGATGCGGGATATCTGTGTGCCTATCCATTTCTTTTTCTAGGAATATTCACACTACCGGCACACTCAGTAGGTCTCCATAGGCGTCTCGTCATACTCTTTGAGGGTCTGATGCTGATGGTCGGAGTGGTAACGTTCAGTTGGTATTTTGTTCTCGGACCGACAGTCCTGCAGACCGGCGAAACATTAACCGCCAAAATTCTCGGAACCGCTTATCCACTTTCAGACGTAGGGCTCATTTTCAGTTTACTGATGTTGTTCGTTCGTTCTGACAGCTCACTCATTAAACAAGTGATAGTTCGTTTGGCCATTGGGCTTGTATCGATCGTCGTTATAGACACGATCTTTGACTACCAAACGCTGCACAACACGTATGCGACGGGTCATGTTTTTGATGTGGGTTGGACTATTGGGTACATGCTCATTGCAGATGCAGGCATTGCGTCGGTAGCGCTTAAAATAAGCCGTTCAGCCGTCTTGCCCGAGACAAAAGTAAAGAAACGTCCTTCCTCTAAATTCGTTGAACTAAGCTCATTTACAGAGTTTCGACCGTTGTTTGTGCAATATTTGGTTGTCGCTCTCGTGTCAGGGCTCGTCTGGCAGTCATCGCGGCCCTCGGCAGACCATCGTTTGGAAGTAGGAGTTCACGTTGGCGCGGCAATTATTGTTGTTCTGCTCTTGATGCGCCAGTTCTTTATGATCCTTGAAAACAGAGCGTTGACAAACAAGCTTGTCGCTTTTAGCGACAATCTGGAAGAAGTTGTCGAGCAGCGAACAAAGGAGCTTGGCAGCAAGACAGATCAGTTGATGGCGCTCCAGACACTTACTGCGGCTATCAACGAAACGCTTGACACTGCTAAAGTGATCGCTGCAACTTCGGTGCAGGTTCGTTCGGCATTTAGTGCCGATGCAGTCGCGCTTTGGCTTTGTGAAGGGACATCCGGTAACATCGAACTCGTGCCTCGTAGCTGCGATGGCATGGATGAAAACGCTAAGCCAATACGAGTTGCCGCCGCATGTGCATTGGAAGAAACGTCTGCTGTCCAAACTTTGACAGTTCAGAGCGAAGACGAAGATGACCGAGTTTTTGAATATCTCCAGGGTCCACTTTTGAGTCACGGCGTTGTGCTTGGAAAGATCGGTATTCTACGATCGTCCGGCGGGTTCTCAGAATCTGAGGTTCAGCTCTTCGACAGTATTGGATTGCACGTCGGAACGGCACTCGACAATGCTAAACAGTTTTGGAATGCGCGCGATGCCGCCGATCGCGACCCGGTCACCGGACTTCTCAATCACCGCGCCATTCTTGAGTACTTGGACACAGCGATCGAGCTGGAGACTGTCATTGAGGAACCACTGACGGTCATACTGGCGGATATCGACAACTTCCATATGTTCAACGATACATACGGCCACCCGATTGGCGACGATGTCTTGTGCAAAATTGCGAACATATTTGATGCTTCGATTTCAGTGCCA
>Ga0116229_10011004_pt1 | contig 13448 bp, 6 predicted proteins | sample S1TSphgellanicum_3_FD_87313 | JGI IMG/M metagenome (GOLD analysis project Ga0116229, IMG submission 87313) | Host-associated microbial communities from peat moss isolated from Minnesota, USA - S1T2_Fc - Sphagnum magellanicum MG | ecosystem: Host-associated > Plants > Peat moss > Unclassified...
AAAGTTTGAGGAACTTAAGTCAGTTAGAAACACTCTCACAAGATGGGTTTCCAACAGCAATCAACAAAACACTGTGTCAAGAGTATTGTTGTCTTGCTCATGTTGATCAGCGACATATGGTGCGGGCATGCAACTGGAGGAGCTCAAGCTCTCATGCAGTAATTGAAGATCTAATTGTTCATCAACACCAGGTGGTTGTTACACCTGAGCTTCATAATTGTTCATAACGCCATGTGGTTCTTACAGTTGAGCTTCATTCTTATGATTGGTGCAATCGTCAAAAACATTTTGACATGAAACTCTATCATGGTTTCCACTATCATGTACATGTGGGTCCTAATTTCCTCAAAGATCTAGCATAACATGATGGTTTACCACAAAACCTACAAATTTTGCTTTACCAAAATAACCCAATCATCATTATGATCAAATGGTGATGATTTGCCTTTCATTGGTTATGAAACTAGTGTACCCAATTTCACTTGAAATGCCATATTCGTAATGAAAGATTCAAAATGTGTGAATCTCACTTCAAGGCTATTGGGTTGGCTTAGTGTTGACTTGGGTGTTAAACCCTTGTTGATGGCACCTTTCCTTTTATGGTCTTTCTTATAATCATGTCTTTTGTTAACATTAACAATTTGTAATTGTAATTTAAGTCATAGTTTTGGGTGTAATGTGAAACAATGATTTGTATTATGCCCATAAGTATTGAAATGGGAAAATGATTAACTAAGATTAAGGTCGAAGGTAGTGGTCTGAAGGGGGATTAAGGCAATCCTTCTTATGATGGGGCTTATCACACTTTCAACATTTGTATTTCCCCTTTTGTTTAACAAATTTGATGTGAAATCACCTTTTGCTGATTTGGTTCCCTTGGTTTTCTATAGTGGACTTTATTGGGCTTGTTGTGATGTTAAACTAATGGTGCCAATGATTTTTTTGAATTTTCAATTTTGAACACCAAAACTTAAACCCCAAATTAAATGCATCACATCATGGACGGTATATACCATAATACTATATCCAAAAAGGTTAAAAGGGGTCACCGTAATGTGTTTTCACCTAGATTCAAACCTTGCACATCAAAAAAAATCGAATTCATTCGACAATTGAATTGTCACAATGTTTGAAATTAAAATGTGCATTTTTTTATATTATTGCAAATTGTCTTGCTAACTATTTTTTCCCAAATTTGAAACATGAGTTTTCTTCACTTGATAAGGTAGGTGGTATAACAATGTCCAAAAAAGGACCTTGCTAAATTTGGCTACCAACCAAAACAACTAATAGATAAAAATTGGGGACATTTTTCCACAATAAAAGTTGGGGGTCTATCCAAGAATAAAAGTTTAGGTTTTCGCATTATTGTTTATTTAATTTCTTTGGATCTTGGAACATCTAGTGAAGTCTAGAATGTAGAAATAGGTTAATTTGACATTTTCAAACCTTTGTAGTAACCTCTCTTTTTTCTTGGAATAAAAGCTCAAATTTTTCACATTGAAGATTTTTTTGTTTTGCATATTGAAATTAGAGCCAAAGGTTACCCGAAACTAGAGGTTATGGGATCAAGAACTAGAACCAATGTAATTTGAAAATTAAAAGGGACGAAAACCGAAACCACCCCTTAAATTAAAAGATTAGAACCAAACCTATATCCAATTTTTGTAAAACAAAAGTCAAAACTAAACTCAAATCAATCCCTTGAAAATTTTAACACTTAGAACTAGAGGTTCCTCGATAACTTAAAAGCTTCCCAACACTAAAGAAACCTTGTTGTAATTAAAAAAGGGGTATACTTCCTCTTTTTGTTCCCCCTTCCTCCCTTTGTATCATGTGCATGTGCATATGTTTAAACTTAATTTCACATTATTTAATGGTTGTAATTCATCCAAATTAATATATACAATCATTATAGTATAGTAGATGGAGATGTTCAAATGACGAGTAATAGAAACTAGTATATGGGGTATTTTTTGGAATCCTTCATATGGTCGTCCATGGACCATTCCAATGACAATTTCAAAATAGCTACCTCATTGTCAAGCCTAACTATTTCAATCGTTTTTTAATAATTGCTTCTTCTTCCTATGAACTTTCTTAATAATTATTTCCCACTTTTCCTAATAAATATTTCCATTTTATAACTATCTCACTTTTTTCCCCTATTCACTGACATGGATATGAAAAAACAAATTAACATGTGTTTTTTCAAGTCCATGAATTGTCCATTAATTTAAATTAAATTTGACATTGACATAAATAACAATGAATAATTGAAAACCATATGGAAACATAAGAAAAAATAAAATAATTGATTGTCACTAGTAGTGTGCAACAACACAAAGCTCAAATTAATATATAAAAGTTCCATTATAATGTAATAGATGGAAATGTTTAAATAATAATGTTGAGTTCTAATCATAACACATAACAAAACATGAAATGTTTGTGTGAGCATTAAGGCTCTTTCAATTGGTAGATGCATTCTAAAGCATTAATATGTTAATGTGATTTGAACATGTTTATAATTTAACATTTTTATCATAAACTTCAATTAGTTGAATGTGTGTTCATGTTTTTTTTTTTTTACTAGAGAAAAATGGATGGCACGATTATTTTTCCTTGTCAATGAATAGTTCATAAGATATTAGGAAATTCTAAACCATGGTGGTGAAAATGTTGAAAAAAAAGGTGATGACTCTTGGGAAATAAGAAAATGTTAATAAAAGAAAAGGAGGTTGCCTTAGAAAAAAGGTTAACCTCAAGTTGGAAGATGGCTCATAATGTATGTTTCTATGCAAAATGGTGACTCCACAAAGATAGTACATATATTTGTTAGTAACATTGTTGTTTTTGCATAGTGGTCAATGAAATCTTGTGGTATTGTAACACAAAACAAAATTTCACATGGGTGACGGACATTTTTATACATGTTAATAATTAGCGACAAAGTGAAAACTAGGTAAATATGAACTCCATTATAATTTAAGATTATTATCTCATGGGCCTATTTCGAACTAATCCATAATTCTAGTGATAATCATACATAAGAGTTGGCTTAAGGGGAGCAACCTTAGGTTTTCTAAGTTGTCCATTTTCGATTACAATTTCTAAAGATGAATCCACATGTCATTTTATATTTGCCTTTTCATATCATCACTTTTGAATCATCACATGTAGAAATTGAAATTTTTTGGTCCTCCCAACACATATTTGAATTCAATTTAAATCACATGATATTGAACAAAACAAAAAATTATCTTGCAAAACAATTAAGTGACACACCAACACAAATTGTGAAATGCAACATGAATATTGAAGAATGCACAGTTTACATATAAAATTTCATGACAAATCTGATTCTATAAGTTTAGAAATTGTCAAAATATGATGAATGAACAAAAACACAAAAATTTCCACATGTAACAAATTTGATTAGATCATTTTACAAATTGTCAAACAATTATGAATAAACATAAACATGAAAATTATCATGACATAATCAAAACATAATATGAAATTATCATGACACTATCTTTTTTTAAACAATGATGTCATTGAGATAATAAAAAATAAATTTTACCATCATGATGGGTAAACACATTATTATGACACAAATTCTAACATAATATATTTCCACATATTATTTCACATGTGTATTGACTAACTTTAGGAACTTAAAATTGCAAGTTGAAAATCCACCTTATAACATCCACCTTAGACATTGTAGATTAAAAATTTGATAAATTGAACTTTGGAATATATATGAATGGAGGTGTAAATGATTTCATTGAAAATCTATATGATCATTGAGTTTTTTTTAATATTTTCGATTTATTTTTTAAAATGAAAATAGATCAATATTCTAACCTTATGTTAGATTGATTGTTGTTAATAATGTAGAGTAATGACGAGATCAAGTATTATTAAGTATTGACTGAAAAATAAATAAGTGTTGATATATCTATTTTTGAAATATAGTTGTATTAAAATCATTAACCACAAATGATAATCAAGTATGTTAACTTTATATGTGCTTAACATGTTAGATTATGAAGTAAAATATAAAGTATCATTCATACAATGAATTAATGAACTTTTAAAAACTATTGGCTTGCATAATCAAATAGACTTTGAAATAATGTCATGGAAATGTAATCTAAATGCCTAATAGGCCTAGATGAAAAAAGGAATTTAACATCCTTTAGCTATTTAAATATTTAAAAACATTGTGAAGGGATTTTATCCTCAATTTTGCAATACAAATACAATTTGTGTGATGAAATTTGTAATGTAACAAATTCAAAACTTTGTTTATGAATACATTTTATAATGTTTCACCAATCATTCTAAAGGTTAATGGTTTATACCATAATATCTTTGTAGCTTTCACAGTAATTATATCATTTGTAGAAATTTTTAACTTTTCAAAAGTATTAAAGGGAAAAATTTACGAGCGAAAATTCTAAGGAGAATATTTTTGATTTTATGTTAAAATTTTACACTTTGCATGAGATAGGATATTGTTTAAGGAGTATTATGTGAAGGTGCATTTAATTTTCCCACCCTATTATTAATATTCACATATTTAAACCACCTTAAACTTGATTTAAATTTTAATATGTTTGAATTGAATTTTTATATCATGCATTTGTTTCAATTTTTAGTTTTAGTTGAAGCTATGAAAAGCAACGAAGGATGCACAATCTATCCACATGCACATATATACAAAGCAAACAATCATTTAACATTAAAAAAATCATGATTATTTTTATACACACAACTTAACATCACATTGCCAAGGAGGAATCTTTAACAACATTCATTAATTCATCCTAGAAATTTCCCCAACCCTTTCATGACATTACTTTCCCCCCAAAATTGAAATCAAATTCAAAACCTAAAAGACATTATAAACTTTTGCAAACTTTGAATAACAAAAAACTAAATGGACCTATTAACAATTAATACCTAAGTCCCTTGTACATGTATGTTATATTTTTCCTAATGGTTCTTTAATACTTAAAATCAATGCATACCCAATATCAATTGTGTCGCAACCTCACTTTGAGGGAAGTGTGAGGTCGCCACTCACACTCCCAAAAATGGGACTTAGGAGTCTTCTAGGATTCTCGAAAATTCAAAACAAAATTACAAGGGCCAAAACACTTTGCATTGAGGTGTTTTTTATACTATTGGAAATGTCTTGAAGTGTAGAGGTTCAAAATGGCCTCACATGAGCCATTTGGACATCTACATCACAAGTTATGGTCGAAAGAATGGTCGGGAGTCAAACTGACAATTTGACTCCCAACCACTAAAAGTCGGGAATCGACCCGATCTCGGTATGTGCAGGTGGAATGCGACACACCGTTGGAAAGCTCTCAAGGAGAGCTATAACTTTGTTTTAGACCTCGTCCCAATTGAAGGTTGGAGCAAGAAGTTATGAACGCCCAAAGTTCCGAGAGTCTAAACCAAGATAATTTCGGGACTCCACTTTGGGAGTCCCGGGAAAAAGTGCCATTCGGATGCAAGTGCGGTGGTGAGACGCAAATAATACTATATGGGGGAAGGTGGTGGTTTCCCCCAAGTCCGGGCTGTGATGAATCAAGTGAGTCTAGAGTTGCTTGTGGCTTATCCTAGCACCAAGGGTGCTCCAGAAAGTGAACTAACCAACTGGTTGGTTGGTTTGATGCAAGTTCGAATAAGTGAATAACTTGTCACTCTTCCTAGTCCCATCCCGGAGCTTCAGCACGCCCCTCTACCCCTTTTAGTGCTGAAAGCTGGGAGCGTGCCCTAAGTCCCCGACAAATCCGCAACTTGAGTAACATAGCCCCAACTTGGAACTAATTAGGGACTTGGAAACACGTCAGTTCAAGTTTCTTTTTGTGATAATCTTTTTGAATTAGCCAAAAATGTTTTCAATCTTCATAATTTATAGATAGATAATGTTATAACATTTTTCATTTGACTCACTTATACAAGTTAAAATGGTACAACTTTAAGAAAAGAATATTAAATAATAATGCCATTGTAGGCAAATGCAAAGAACAAATGGGAACTTGAAGGATGAAATACATGAACATGAAGCAAAGAATATGGGATAAATAATGAAAACACATAGGGAACACAATAATGAACTAATTAAAAGTAATTGAGAATCATAAATGGGAGAAATTATGCATTTGAATGGGAATATGCATAATGCAATTGGAAACATTTGGGGATGAAAAAAAAAGGTTCCAATTCAAAATATTATTTAACCAAAAAAGGAACCAAATTGACTTTTTCACCTAACTGTCTTTCACAATTATGACTAGTTTTCATACACTCCAACTCTCAATTTACCTTTGTATTAAACATCACACAACTCACATGTTGCAAGTAATTTAACTTGCAAAAATCCATAACACAAACATTAAAACCTCCCGCCTATTTCCCTATGTTAAATTTGATGTCACCCATTCACACTTATACATTGCAAGCATACATACTAGAAGATTTAAATTAGGTCTACATCAATTTCCATTATTTTCTCATGGGTAAGTGGGTAAAAGTCACAATGCAAGACACTAACTTAAAAATTAAGACCAACAAAATTCCATTAGGCAACAACACATATGTTAAAAAAGGTAGCCTCCTTTATTACATGAAGAAATTGACAAATATTATCACACTATTTAAAACCTATGAGAAGTTCGCTCTTATCAAAACATCCCAAAAATTTCCTTTTGTTTGTTAAATGTTTGTGTCCCTATACTATTTTAGATACCACCTAAACCTTTGTTCATGCCATACCAAAAATGCACAGATTGTCTTTCTTTCTCTCTTGTAACTTCTTTTTGTGTTTTCCATCTCGAGTTGACTAATTTTTTTCTTATAACAAAAATGACCTACTTCCTCTTTATGTTAAAGAAGGTGGCCCACTTTAATCAAGCTCACTTAAAAACTTGAATGTTCATTCTCCTAGTAACAACTTTCCAACACAACAAAAAATTTATCCTAATTTCCACATTGTGAAACAAACATCCATAAAAATACTCCATCCCACATCTACAAGCTATCAACTTCACTCATACACCCATCCTTATCTCCTACATGCTTCTCTTTCCTTAAATTGCCTTTGCATGCTTCCATCCCAAAGCTTTTTTATATTGCTTTGTTGGCAAACTTTGCATGATCCCATTATGTCCCACCACCAAGCTTGAAATTCAACCCATCAACAACACATCCAAAATCTTCCAAGAACAACAACAAAAAATAAAATCCAATATGATCAAAACAACAACCTTAACTCTATCTTCACAAAAACACCAACATTTTTTGTTGGTTGCTTATATGTTATATTCATAATTGTGTTTTTCAACAAATTTTGCTTAGGTCAATGAGGCAATGGTAGGAGCAAGATTTTGATGGAGGAGCATAGGAAACTCAATTATTGACTTTTCTAAGATCAAGAGTTCATTACTTGTTAATTAACAACTCTTTTCAAGGTTAAGTTTGAAGCAAAAATTCTAATGGACATCCAAGTAGATTTTAGATGTTTGAAATGTTTTGTCATGTGGAGTTTATGCACATTAACATCATTAACACGTATTTTAAAGAAAATATCCATCCATTCCCAAAATTTCACCCCTTGTTTTCAAAAATGTTAGTTGCATTTCTCATTTTAAGATGCATATTTTCCAATGACACAATTTTGTTTATAGTTCTAAATAATGTTGGGTAGTTATTTAATTTTTTATGATTCCCATTCCAATTTATTTTAATTTTTAATGATTCCCATTCCAATTTGTTTTTTAAACTTTCAGAATCAAAAAACCTCCAATAATGTAATTTTTTAAAGCCTCAAAAAACTAATGGATTGCAATAAATAAGTGATAATTTTGTAGAAGGTTACTTGATCAAGTTTTTTTTTTTTTTTTTGAGACAAGTGGTTGTCTACCGTAATTGATTCTCAAACTTTTGAAATTTGTGCTTTATTATTAACTAGTTATTTGATTTTTCTAAAAATCACGATTATATATCTTTGAAATCATTGGTTATTAAGTTTCATTTTTGATACATGCCCAACATTAGTTCCAACCATAAGTAAATCATAATGGGTTTCCAATGGATGATGCAATGGTAGGTAGTAATGGATTTTCCCCCATAATTAAAAAATTTTGAAAAAAAAAATTCGGAAATTTTTGAATTTTTTTCCAATGTAAATTTGACTAATTTAGCAAATTTCTTGGAATTTTTTTGCCACAATGTCAAGATCACAAAATCGAAGGAAAAACCATGGTGGGTGTTGGATGCACAACCCCTTAAAACCCAAGAATTTCAAATAAAAAAGGAATCAATTTGAATTCATTGATCTTCGACAAACCTAGAATTAGATCAATTGAAAATTAATGAAAAGTGAACTCCAAAGTTCATATTCTATACCCCCCAAAATTTTCATATGATCAAAAAAGTTTTGAAATGCAAATGCAACAAACAAAATACACAAAATCATAAAATGGGAGAAATGCACCACCATAAAAAAATTTAAATACATTTATTTATTTATTAAAGATTCCATGCTGAAAATAAAATATTTTAAAGTATTATAAGAGATTTTTTATTTTCTTTCATAATTTTTTTTTTCTTTGCTTTTGTTTTTTCCTGAAAATTTCTACATTTCTACAAATAATATAATTATAGTTGAAGTTAATTTGTAGTATCCTAGTTCCTCTCTGATTAATTATAAAATTCAAAGACCAGAAGTTCAAGATAATCAACCTAATAAGTGTGTGACCTTCATATTAATGTTCAATGGTTATATGATTCTTTTTTATATAACTTAGGTTCTAGTGTTTTTTTTAAGTGGAAATCAAAGAACCTTTGATCCCATTTTTTGTGTATTTTCTTTTTTTAAAATTAGAGAATGTTCAATTCAAATTTTCCCAAAAAGCCTCAAGGAACAAGAGGTTTTCACAAAATAATTTACCAAAGACTAATAATTTGTAGAAGGATATAAATCTCATAGTTCTTAGAATGTTTTTGGAGATTTGTAGTTATATATCAAAACTGGTTTTAAACTTTTTAAAACCTTGTAGTTTTATATCAAAATTCGAGACTTGATTTTCTGGAAAAACTTGTAATTATATATAATTGAGAATAGCCAATTATTAGGTTCCATTATGACCTAAAAGGAAATCCTAAAGTAAAAAGCTCAAAAGGTCTTGTTTTAATCCAACAATTGATAAACCACTGTAACCATTCATGATCATGTTGATCATGCTTTGGTCCAAATGAAGTTTGTTTTCTATGTTATGTTTGCAAGTGTTTACATTCATGAAGGAGGAAGAATGTTGGCATTTTGGTCTCCATGTTTTAAAAGATGAGCTCGCGAGCTTATCATGTTTGTTTTTTGCTTTTCATGGTCAATCGCAAAGTCTTGGTTCCAACTGATTGGCAAGATTTTATGGTGATTTGGAGCTTCAACTATTTGAAGGAGGACGATTCATTAGTGGAACAACTTTTTTTATTTTCCTTTATCCTTGGCAAGAGCTAAGTTTTTTTGTAATGAACAATGTTTTGGATTTTGAGTAGAGTTGTTTTGATGTAGAATGCATTTGGAAATGAATGCTTTATGTACATAGTTTTGTATTTTGAAATTCTATTGCATTGGAGATATAGAGTCTGTGGTATTATGTTAGTTACAAGATGTTGGTGAAAATGACACAAAATTTAGGGGGTTCATGAGTGATTTTTTAATGACATTATCTCAAGAGTGACCAAGCTTGAGTTTGGGAAGTAGGTTCTAAGATGGGATGAAGTGAATACCTTGGTTGGCACTTTGAATTTGGGGTTTGCAGTTGGTTTCCATTTGGGAAACTATTGATTTTTTATTCATGAGGTGTGGGATTAGGTTGAGTTGTCTTTCTTGTAAAAACTTATGGGATTTTGATGGGATGTGTGAAGAAATAATGCCATTAGGAAATTCATTGATGCTCAATGAAATTGAATCCAAAAAGGTTTGATTCACCTAGGCCCTAGTATATGTAATGTAATAGTGAATAGGTGATTTCATGGCAAAGCACAACCTTTGACCAATTTGGTATTTTGTTCTATCATTACCATTATATGTGATAGAACTATGAGGTTTTGTTGACCTTGTCTTTTTGGCTACACCATTTTTGATAACCATCCAACATTGCTTTTTATTGTAGCTTTTAAACCTTCGATATAAAATTTGCTTTGCAAAGCCTAATGGGAATTTTCACTTGTTGAAGTGCCTTTATTGAGCAAAAGCAATTTTTTGTGTAAGGTAACACCTTAGATTCATGGAGTTCTTGAAGTAAGGACCTACCTGAAATAAAGGACTTTTCAAAGTAAATTGAGGCATCCTTACTTTGGGAACTCCCTTAATCTGATGGTGTTATTGAATGTAAAAATTGATGAATTTTTTCTATTTAAAAAACCTTGATCATACTTGATGGGTTTCACACAAAAAATTTGAAAAAATGATGATGAGTGTTCAAAAATATCTTTCAAGAATTTCATTTTCTGAAAACACCCACCTTTTGCACACAAACATATTACACTCTATAAGCATATTTCCAAATACTCTAAAAAAATTTAGAGGTTTTCACCAATGTTGTGAAGGTATCCAATTTGCAATGTTATACTTAAGGGTTTAGGTTCAAGTTTTTGTGACATGGACTGAAGTGGACACCTTTTCATTGGAACCAATGCAAGAACTAGCCTATGAAACTAATCTTTTGTTACATTTGAAACTAAACTACACCCTTGAAAAACCATTTTTTAGATAGCAACTTGAATTTTTTTTTGAAGAGTTGATAAACAAGCTAAAGTTTATGATTAACTTTTAATTTTAACTATTGTAATGTTTTGTTGGCTCAAGGGTGAATCAATTACCCAATTACTTTTTCTTTCCAAAACCATTTATTGTAATTCGATCAAATTTCCAATGACCAAAAAACTACTCAAAATTCAAATATATCTCATGCACCTTAAGTCTAAAAAATTTCAAATCACCTTCATTAAATCCTACAACATACACAAAACCAACTGCAATTTATGATGTTCATTTGAGCTTAGTAATTAAAAGTGGATGAAATCAAGTATGCTTCCCCAACCGTAATCAGTTTCAATGGCCTAATGAAACACTCCTACAAGCACTTTTAAAAGTGTGAAAGCCAACCATTTATTAGCTCTACTTTTTGGTGATCCAAATTGACAATTACTAAAAGTGCTTGAAATGCAAATTGACAATCAAAAAGCGATTATGCTTTGAAACAAGTCACAAAAGAACCCATCATCATGCAATGGAATAGCGAGTGTTCATGGGTGGAATGGTCCATAGTACAAAATAGAAGTCATATCAAACTAGATGTACCCAATGCCCACATGATGTTATAGGTTATATTCCATAACCTTGCAACATCCTTTGTTACATACTTGTAAAGTAGGGTATTTGTTGGCCTTGCCTACCAAGGCAAGAATATATTGTGTTTAGATTCATTATAGAGTATAGTAGCTTAAGGGATTTTGGCCCCTAACTAATAGGTCTATTTTTCTTATACAAGGATTTTTGAAAGATGCTATTTTGGCTTGTGTTGAAACTTGAGATTAGTTATAGAGTTATAGTATCTTGAAGGACTTTGGTTTCCTTTAGAGGATTCTTTGAACTTTACATTTTTTGCATGGTCAAATATTTGAGTTTCATTTCCATAATTCTTCTTTTGCATTAGGTACTTTTTAATGTAAATGGCAAGGCCACGATATGACACACCCCTTGTTCACAAGTATGATTGAAATTTTGAACAAGCACAATCAAGGTCTATTAGCATCACATCCATGAATAACTTATGGGATTAATGCAAGATGAAAAAGAATCAATTCCTTTCAAACTTGGATAGAGAGCATTAAATACTAAAAAGGAATAAATCATTATTGATGATCATATGACATTCCTATCGGATGCAACCAATTAAACTTTTCTAAAAATGCCAATGGAATATTGATGGATGGAGTTTTTTTACATATTGATTGAACATAAAGCCACCACACATGCCTATACTCACTTGGAATCTATATGTGATTAAGTGTTTAGAACTATGCAGAACTAGACTAGTTTAGGGTTTAGGGTTTAGGGTTTAGGGTTACCAGAGTCAGGGACATTGGAGAGTTCTCATGTGGACAATGCTTTAGTGTGCCTCCAATGTGGAAATTGCACGAAGAATGTTGTATAAATCATTAGTTTAGTGATAAACATCATGTTGAGAGTCACATGAATTGGTATCAAATGCTAACCTCAATTGGAGGAGGGAGTGCTTTTATCCAGAGTTTTACTGGGGCAACAAAAACAACCGGAGTCTAAACACCATTTCCTTGGTCAGCATCTGTAATAATCTGGCCATGTGGACAAATGAATTAGGAATTTGATTAAACCCCAAGAAGGAAACACCACACAAGTAGGAACCCTTCTAGATCTATCAAACACGAAAGAATCTATGACCTCATCAAAGTCTAGATTATTGAGGAGATTAGTATAGTGAGACCCGACACAATATCACAAATGAGCGACTTGTGTAAGCTAGCATCAAATGGTATAATGGGTACTTGCTAATTTAACACAAATCATGATAGCTGTATGGAGCAAATTTGTTTGAAGGCTAGTGATATTCTCTGGCGGAATATCCTGGAAAATCTGCCACCACCCACCATAGCCACAATGGGCAAAAAAACTTGTTAAGGTAGAATGAAAGGAAAAACCAATTTGCATGTGTGCGTGTATTCACAATGTGCTTCTCATCTACACATATGCTCTCAATTAAATCCAGCACAGATCATCATGCTAGTGTGGAACAATAGAAGGAAAGTCTGAGTGTCTTTGAAGGAAGAAAGACCTCTGTGATTCAGTTTGTGATGGCCACTGCAGAGCCATTGATGTTATGTTGCTTGATAGCTTCTGTCAATTCCTCCTCATAGCCATTACTTGACTGCATGTATGACAGGAGGCATTCCAAATGTCCAAAATTACTGATCATTTAGTTTCCTCAGGGTGGTGAAAAACATCAAAGAGAATCAATTGGAGTAAATACACCAAACATTTGACATTCTGTCAACCATCTGAAGGAAAGAAAGTGAATGGAGAAGGAATGGGAGGAAGAAGCCAGGGAGAAGTTGTAAGACAGAGAGAGGGGTACCACATGGTTGAAGCGATCAAACAAAGGTCGAATTGAATCAAAGACTTCGTCAACTGATTTGGTGGCATCAATCTGCGGAACAGGACAAGAATATCAGAGTCCTGATTAGGTCAGTAATGTCTGAACAGTCACATGTAGACTCAGGAAAATTGGATCAGGATCTGAAGCATCGTGGATCCTTCAACCAACTGCACAGACAATGATGGACCCAATATGGCATTTGGAAAACATTGTGGGTTGAGA
>Ga0116229_10011005_pt1 | contig 13448 bp, 9 predicted proteins | sample S1TSphgellanicum_3_FD_87313 | JGI IMG/M metagenome (GOLD analysis project Ga0116229, IMG submission 87313) | Host-associated microbial communities from peat moss isolated from Minnesota, USA - S1T2_Fc - Sphagnum magellanicum MG | ecosystem: Host-associated > Plants > Peat moss > Unclassified...
AAAAAAAAGTGATGCATTGGGGAACATTTAAATATTTTTTACAACAAGTTACAAAAAATTTCATTCAAAACTTCATTTGCATGTAAAAGTTTTTTTTGGGAAAAAAAATTTGTAGCCTTTTCCAAAGTAATCCCTTTGGCTCCTAGTTATAGGTTTTGACCCTTACATGTTTTTCATTTATTATTTTGATTCCAAATTTTTATGATATGTACATAATGTATTCATAATAATATATATATATTAGAATCCAAAATTCAAAAAAATTAAATAATGGTTATGACTATTAATGGTACATGTTAGTATGACCGCACCTAAAACATAAGTATGACAACATGTTTTTCTCACTTTTGAATAGCTAGTTGACAACTCAAATTTCTATAAGTCAAAAATAAGAATTAATCTTGTGCCAAAGCCTCCACCCTAGTCATTTACGGATGTGCTACAATGATGGATTGAGAACATTGACTTTGAAACATTAAGAGTGGAGGTAATCTTTCTTGATATGCACTACAAGTATGCAAATCTTCCAACATTGGGCGATTTGAAGGCTATGCACAAATGGGGATCCCAACACAAATCAACTATTGATGGACAATGTATCATCTATTGATAATGGCATTTATGTTGACAACATATAGTTATGTTGGAAAGTGTGTAGTATGGAAGGGACCAGATTGGGAATAATACCTCTTCATGGGCTTTTTCATTACAAGGTCTGCTTCCAAGTTATTATTTATGTGTGATAAAAAGGTTTTTTTTGTATGTAGCTCTTCGCAATGGTACACAAATACCAATTTTTTTTGAAGTTTTGTTTGGAATTTGGCCAATACATGGTAGTAGATATAAAGGTTCCTTTGAGGAAGGAAACCTTCATGAAGACTCCCTTGCTCTTTTACACTTATTTGTTCTTTAATCAAATAAGTGTAAACATCAAAAAATATGTGTTGGGATCTAAATCACTTTTGTCATTGGTTCAAAACAGTCGTATGTCTTTTCTTACTAAACAAAGGCTTTATAATTATGAGATTTGAGCCCCAAGGCCCTCGAGACAATTTTGGATCCAATTTTGCAAAGTGAAATGGGTTGCCTTAACATGTATGGAAGAAAAGCCCTCATGCATTTGTACTTGGTAAGTATTTCATTAAGATGCATAAATATTTTTATTCAAATATATTCAAATTCAATTTTTACAAGGTTTTTTTTATTATATAAGGTTTTGGGAAAGAAAGTGCAAGGTATTCAACTTTGTTTTTGAAGACGTGAAACAAGTAGGCAAGGAAATTGCATCTATGAATCTATATATGTTTTCATCCCACCCATTTGTATTGCCCAAAAAACAACGTGGAACAAATCCTAATGATGATGAAATGGAGGATTAAAGGAATGAAAAATATCCACAACTTGGAGGGCTTGGGTTTTAAATATGGAGATGGAAAATGTTGATATCCATGAAAATATTTGTCAATGTTTAGACCAACCATCTGGTTCTACACCAAAGGCATGTAAGAAGCAAATGGTGCATAGAGAAATTAAACATCTAAATTTCAACTTAAACACCAAGGAAGAAATGAAGATTTTCAAATGCATTGACCAATAATCACCAAGATGAAGAGGAGACTCGAGACACAATGAAACTAACAATTGCATCATCTAGTAAAATCTTTTTGTAGTAATCCAATGCTCAGAATATTGTTGAAAGATCCTTGCCATCCTTTAATGAAAAACCCCTCAATTAGGGTGGTTCTAATAGAAAGGCCGGAACAAGAGGCCTCAAAAGTGATGTCCAATAGGCTACCCATTGAAAAGTTGAGCCTTTATAAATAAAAAATCAAACTACATAAAAAATCATAAATTCTTTCTTTTGTATAATTTATTTAATCCTTGTTTTTTAACATCTTGCCTACGATTGAATGAAAACATGATGTATTCAATAGTCCAAGTTGTAATAGTTATTCAATCTGCTCATTTCCTATATATCTCCACGACCACTAGATGGGTAGATGTTTCTCTATTTGAGATATCCCCACTTGGTGTCTGTCAATGGGTTGTTCTATTCATGTTCCAAAGTGAAAGAATGAAACACACAAAAACAAAATGAAATCAAAAGCCTTCAAACAAGTCTATCCTCCTAGTTTTATACTAGTTATTTCAAAAATAAAATAGTCAGAACTAACTATTAAAACAATCATTAGCCAATACTTAAACTAATAATCCAAAATTTCAAAAAACTACACCCTACTTAACTACTTGTTTTGCCACCTATTTTGTGGACTCCTAGTTGATTAACCTATCAACTTGTCTACTTAACATAATATAATATTAACTATCAGGTTTAGTAACTAGTTAGGTTAATGCCATAGGTTATGTTAAATAACATGTTAAATCACATGTTAAGTTTAACAACCTACCTAAATCTATAACCTATTATGTCACATGTTATTAAATTTGGGTAACAATGGCCACCAAGTGGTTCCTTCTTCTATGTTAAAAATATATACCTACTTGGTGGCCACTAAGTCATTAAATGCTTTTCTATTTGATGATATTTCAACTTGGTGACCACTATGCAAGCCCCATATTTTTGAAGTTCTTTTGGCAAATTTTGCATTGTCGGATACATATTTCAATTAAATTACATTTTTGAACATAAAGATTTTTGGAATGAGCATAGTTTCCTTTCCATTGTTTATGATGTGGTCATTGTTGGAATGTTATTTTGTTTTAACACCATCAGATGGTTACCATGTGGTTTTCTTTCATATGTATTTTTTGAAATGTGCAACCACATTTTGACCTTACCTATATGCTATATAGAATGATGGTCTGGTGATATTATGGAGTCTGAGAATCTTGGAACAAAAAGTTTTGTCGTATGTTTAGTTACAAATGTTGATCCTTGAAAAAAAGGAACGATGAACCTATGTTCAAACAATGAGTCCATGAAATTTCTTTTGTGTGGTGCTTGACAACCATGTAAAGGAAAATTTTTAAATGTTCCTCAAGTCACTTTTGACTTTGATGTTCCACAAAATGTGCCGACTTTTGATGTTGGTTATGAATCCAAAGAATTCTATGACAATATTTTTGAAGATTCAACCAATGGGGGCAAATTAGGTTCTTGTTATGACCTTGGTGGAAGTCGAATAAGGGCCATTGAATTATTTAAAAACTAGAATGGTAATGGGTTTGAATTTAAAAGTAGGATAGTATTGTTAAGTCATCATTTATCTTGTAAGGTCCATCTTCAAAACCTTCTTCTATGTCAACGTGTTTCCTTTTGTGGCAATCTAGCCACTGTCACTAATTCCAAAAACAGATACTCTTGTTCATGCAGGCTATGTATTTGATGAATTTTGTGACATTTTTTTAAAAGATTCAACTAATTGGGGCAAGTTAGGGTCTCATTATGACCCTAGTGGAAATTGAAGGACCACCATTCAATTATTTGGACAACTAGACAACATTAAATTACATTCGAGATGGAAAACACCATCATCATCTCCTAATCAACCTTCGTTGCATCGAGGTTCAATGTCTTTGCTTTAATGTGCACCTCCATCTTTTTCATTTATCTTGCCTTTCTTGTCGTCCTTGCCACAATTGCCCTTATGGGAGTTGATGGTGCAAAAGATGAAAAAATTCCTCTAGTTCCCCATGAAACTAGTGAATAAGATAATGGGTTAGGGCTTTGAGTGCTTGTTCGTAGAGGTCTTAGATCAAGCCTTTGTTCACAAACATAATGGACCTTGAAGTGAATCCTCTGCACATCATTTTTGATTTGAAAGGTGTCCTTGTTGGGAAGGAATCTTTTTCAATCAATAACCTATTGACTTTGTTGTATAACATAGGTCATCATCCCACCATATTAAACAAGAAGGCTATTTCGAAGTTAGGTCTCAAAGAGTTCTTCATGAGGTGTATAAAGCAGTCTATTATTTACATATGGACTTCAACTTGGCTTTACAAGATGAAAACCTACTTGTAGAAAATAGTGGAAGAGACAGGTATTGAGATTGACCCTCAAAGGATTATTGGTCAAAATTTGTGCAAAAAAATAATAAGCACATTATGCAATTTCCCTACAAAAAGGACAATAAACTCTTCGAACATCCCATTCATAATAAAATTAATATTTATCATAATTACCTTTTTGATTTTTTCCCTAGGTATCTTGATACTCACTTTGGAAATACATTGTTGGTAAAAAATATGCCTTACAAAACTTGCTAGAATTCGCCCTTTAATGCCATTTTCATTTAGTTTTATGAAGACATGCTAGAAGAGGATAATTATCTTTCGGGGTTTCTTTTCCTATACTTAGAATCGTTTCATTACTCTGGACTTAATGTCCCCACCTTTGTGGAGAACTATCCCTTTGGCACCATTAGAAGTTTCAAGGCAGATGATGTCATTCAAATTCTAGATGTTGTTTGAAAAATATACCATGGCGTGTAAAACTAGTTTATGTAGAAATCGATTGACATCCATAGTAAGTAGTTTTAATTTTCCCTTTTGTTTTTTTCTTCATATCCTTTCTTGGATTTTTTCATTTCATTAACTTATATGGTATTTCAATTGGTGGACTTTCTTAACTACTCTATGTTTGTTTTTTTAAGTAATTGGTGCATTGTTTCTTAAGATGGGGAAAGAAGTGGAATTGCCAAATTCATGAACTTTTGGTGGACAAGAGTTACATGAGATGCCATCAACTTTAGGAGTAGACTCCCTAATACATCATTCACCTTCACCAAGGTGAGTCCATTGCATGTTATATTTTATTTGAATGGAATACTTGTCGTCACACACTTTGATAGGGGTAGATATTAAAAAGTTCCATCTCCCATCATTGTTTTCAAGTTTGGATTAAAGAAATTCCTAGAGAGATGTGTAGTGCAATTCCATGTGTATATTTCGTAGCCCAATGTCACAATATCTATAGTTGTTTGGATGAAGTCTAGCATGAAATGCAAATCCTCATTGATCCTTCAAGAGTGCTTAATCAAAAAATTTGCATGTAAAATCTACATTTCCAATCAGATAAACCTAATACGTTACTTATAGATGATATGCCATACAAAAGTATGTTTAATGGGCCATACAATGCCATTGTTTTGGAATCTTTTGATAGCCTTCGTGGGGAGGACCATTGTGTTGGGGATTGTTTTCCTTTACTTGGAATCCCTTCATTTTTCTAGATATGATGTTTCCACATCAACACAATCCCTTTAGTAGGATCAACTGTATTAATTGTGATGATCCTGGATAGTTTAAAATGTCATTTATGAAAATGTAATAGTGTTTGCAAACCCTCATTTTGTAACAATGCAAAATTGAAAATGAAACAAAAAATTTCCTATTATTAATTGTTCATCTTGATTTCTTAGTTGAATATTTTGAAATGTTTCCTTTCAAATTTATTAAATCTTTAATTGTATTATTGCCGATGTTGTGTATAACCTTTGTCTTCAAGGCATCTACTTTTGGCCTAGTTGCCCCCAAGTTGAACTTCACACTGATTCCTAGTTTGTTTTCCTCTATGTAACCATCTGGTGATTGCTTGGTGCTCTATGTCATACTTTTAATTCGTTAGACTTGAATCTATCTAGTGGCCACCAAGTGGTATTTGGTGTGTTTTAAATCCATGTGATTAATGAATTTCCTTAGTTTTCTATAGATTTTCAAGGCCAATGTTCAAAGTTTTCCTTCCATATTTTAGATATAAATTCAATTCTTGCAAATTCTTAGTTGGACTAGCATCTTTTGATTTTTGTAGGTTTTTATCTATGTCTATCTTTGTTTGTCCAAGGTTTACATAAATGTTTTTGGTCATATCCTCCTGTGCCCAAAAAATTGTTGATTTTCAATGTGAATGATGTGATGTGTTATTTCCCAAAATGTGATGTTTTGCAAGACTTGTTGTGTGGGGGAAAAATATTGACATCAAAAAATTAGAATCAAGAGCTAAAGTGCAACATTTTATTTCTTGAATGTTCAAAAAAAATTATATTGCAATTTAGTCTTGTATGTTGTTGCAAGATGTGATGTGAATTTTTCCTTTGTTGGTGCCACAAACATTTGTTAATCAATTTTTATTTATTTGGGGACTTGATCAATGCACTAAAACCTTGGGTCAACTCATTGCAGGGACATATTATTATGTTAAGGATTTGAATTGTGTGTACTTTGCATGTCAAGGGCTACCCTATGGGATAGAAGACTAAATGCTATTCATTAATGATGAGCCAAGTAAGGCCTTTTGAAATTCCAAGTGTAGCATAGTCTTTTCATTGAATCTTTTAAAGGACATAAGTTGTCAAAGAATAAGGTCTAATGGTTGGACGTAGCATTGTGTTTCTAGCCAACATTTATTGGATTGTCATTGGCAAATTGGTGTTCATTATGAAATCATTATCAAACATTCAAAGCCCCATTTGTTTTCTTCTTCACTGTATTACTCTTGGTTCATGCAATATATGAAAAGTGATGATGGGGAGAGTGGCATTATTCAACTTATTTTAGGTATGAATTCTTTTTATACTTAAGGCAAATTAATTTATTGTGTTTTCATTGTTCACCTTTGAATTATCTTTATTTATCCAATTATTAATTTTTGCTTACAATTGGTTTGGATTATTGTTTGTAGACCGCATGACGTTGGTTGTAGCTTTAAAGGTTAAAAATGATGTTCTCTAGTTGGATTTATATTTTGAGAGGGTGTCGATGTAGTTGCTTATCTAACTACTCTAGAATCTCAATTATGCTAGTAATAGTATGCTAGCAAAGGATGATTTTGTTGAACTTTCAAACTTCCATTGCAAGTTTCGTAATTTTTATTTCATACGACACAATTTAATGATTTATATATTTAATAAACTTTATTTGAAATGATGGATATTTCATGAATGATTTTTTATGTTGGAAATGTTTTGAATCCCTCAAATCTTTTTGAGTCCTTCATTTTCATTTTTTATCACTTGGTGACCATTACGTTTTAGTTTTATTTCATCTTAACTTTTGTCATCTACCCAATTTCATATTATCTTCCTAAACTCTCTTTTACTTTGGAATTTTTAAAAATCCTTCTAATCCTTTTGAGTCTTCCATTTTTATTCTTTATCACTTGATGACCATGAGGCTTTAGTTCTATTTCATTTTTGCTTTTGTGATCTACATAATATTCATATTAACTTTTTGAGCCTTTTTTCATTTTGGAATTTTAAAAAATACTTCTAATCTTTTTGAGTCTTCCATTTTCACTCTTTATCAACTTAGTGACCACCATGTTTTAGTTCTATTTCATTTTTTCTTTTGTGATCTACTCAATATTCATATTATCTTCCTAAGCCCTCTTTTACTTGGAATGTTTTTAATTCTTTCAAATCTTGTTTAGTCCTCCATTTTCACTCTTTGTCACATGGTGACCACCTATTTCATTTTTGCTTTTGTGACTTGCAAAATATTTATATTATTTTCCAAAGCCCTTTTTTATTTTGGATTTTTTTTCAAAATCCTTCAAATCCTATTGAGTTTTCCATATTCACTCTTTATCAGTTGGTGATCACTAGATATTAGTTTTATTTCATGTTTTGCTTTAATGATTTACACTATTCAAATTTGCCTTCTCTCATGTGATTCTTGTGATAACAACCAATAATGATAATATGCATTGAGCCTATTGGCCACCAAGTTCAATTTGCAATTTAAAAAATATATATATATCCAAATTGTTTTAAGTTATTTTCAAACCTTTCCAAAGTCCTGAGATAATTAAATAATGTATGTTAAAGTAACATTTGGGGTTCTTTTGTTCAAGAACATAAAAAAAAAAGGTAATTTTTTTTTCTTTTTAAAATTTTCATTTCTTAAAGGATTTTAAATGGTCATTTAAATTTTTTTATAATAAATAATGGATTGAGGTAGCCACAAATTTTTTGAACAATTTTCAAAGGTTAAGACTAAAAGGTATTGAAGCATATTTGCATTCATATTTAGAAATTTGTAGTAATTTTCTTTTCTAATTTTAATCAACAATTGGGGCGATTATGGTGAATGAACTTGATAAACTAAATAATAATAATTTTACAATGGTAGAATTTAACACACATTAATAAGGGGTCAAGAATGTCAAAAAAAATTCAAGAACACAAATAAGAAATTTGTGTAGACTATGTAAATATTTACAAGTTTTCCATAGTGTGTACATAGGTGGGAAATAGAAAGCCCATGTGATGCAAATCAATAATAAACATGATAATGTAATTTTATTTTTTCCTGATTGAATTAAAATGGGTCTACCTTTCCTTGGATTTTGGTGAGGTAGTCCCAATTGGGACCACCCAAGGATAGGTTTGCCCATTGGTATGGTTTAAATAGTTGTCTAGGTAAATATAGGTACCTTAGGCTAATGATATAGGTATATTAGGTTAATGTAGGTCAATATATTATTATGTAACCTAGTGTAGCCTAGTATAACTTAAGTAAGCAAGAACAACCTAGGTTAATATGGGTATAGGCTAGTATAGATAGGTTAATGTAAATTTACCTATGATAAGTTACCTTGTGTATCTACCTATTACTAATCAATATTTTGGGCATAATTTTTAAATAATAATAATAAATTATAAAATTTCTTGTTGCCTGGTCTCAATTGACAAGTCAAAAACCCAATCAGAACTACCTAGCTAAAAAACTAGCCAAATGTTTTTTGGCTACATCAAAACTAAAAATTAAGATAAAGTTCAAATTTTAAAGGATTCCAGGATTCAAATCACTGCAGTAATTTTATTTTATTTTTAATTACAAAAATATGCTTGATGAATATCTTTTGATACCCACCAAGTATCCCAGTAAATTTAAAAAAAAAGTTAACACAAGCGTTTCAAAAACGAAATATCCTTCCCCAAAAATGGAAAGGGCTTCCTGATGAGTTATTCCGCTTGGTAATGTGCCCTCCCAATACACTGGGAAATTCCTGCCAAGTTTTTACATTATTCATTGAAACTCATTATGGCATTTTGTGTGTTTCTACTTGTAAATCAAAATATTAATACACAATTATGTACTTCATCACATTATCTTTTCTTGGACAATTCACTGAAAATTTATGCCAAATAAATATTATTTGTCAAAAATAGCCCTAAAAATCTTAAAGTCTTTATTCTTTTTTGAAAAAAATCCCAACCGTGAATGAATGAGCAGCAAAAGAACATAAGGTCCATGCCGTGCAGGTTGAGGAAAGAAGAGTAATATCGGACCAGGCCGCGAAGGAATAGTCCAAATCAGGTAATAAAGCAAAATCAGGGAGTTGCAAAGAAATAGGTACTCAGCCTTTTGGGTTGGTGGTCTCACCCGTTCAGAGAACCCGAGCCATTCTACCGGCCACCCGGTGCTGTATCAGGTGATGGATGGGCCCGCACAACGCAACGGCTGAGTATCTCCTTAGTTGCAACCCCCTGGTTTTGCTTTGATTCCCGGGCCACCCAACGAAGTGTCAGGTCATGGGTGGACCCGCCAAGCCAACAGGCTGAGTACCTCTTTCTTTGCACCCCCAAGACTTGTCCTCGCGATCAGTCTGAATGATGAATATGTTCATCATGGGGATATATATATGCTTTCTATAAAGGGTTGAGTTCAACCTAGATGTTTGGAGCTTCTGATCTCTTGCTTTCCCTTCAATGCTTCTTCTCCATGTTCCAGTACCGTCCTGCTGCAACTTATTCTTCATCAAGGGTTCGTTTGTGACTACGGTTCTAATATAATAATAGTGATTTGTTTGCCGCAGGAGCTTCAGTAAGTTTCTGATCGTCTGCTGGCAGCTGAAAAATGAAGTCTCCACCCAGCTTGGGATCACGTCTTCCTCGACTCATGGCGGTGACCAGCTCCAGCCATGAGCTCCAGCTGCTAATTCCAAGCCCGCAGTTCTTCGATGTTGATAAGCCATATACGGAATCTCTTATCCTGGTTTTCTTCATTCTCATGCTCTTAATGCGACTCACACGAGAATTGGTAAACATCCTCCGACATCTTCTGAAGCTTACTCGAGAGTTTGTTGCACGTGAGCGGGAGCCAATCGTTCCTCCCCATGATGCAGGCAGTCGAAGCCAATGCATCATCACGTGTATCATCGAGGATTGTACAAACCAACGGTGAGTACTAGACTAAACACTTGAGATACTGAGTTTGTGTGAACTATTAATTATAGCTTTGAAAAATTGCAAAATTCCACAGCCAGTTGGAATTGTAACAAATATGTCATGCATGATGGCCGCGTCATGGGTGTCCTACACATGACCACAGTGTAGCAATCAATGCTCCCCGTTCTTCGTTTTCTAATGGTACTACATGAGCTACTGGATTCATGTCTTTGCAGGAATTGCAGAAGCTGAGGATGCATTACAAGTGGAAGAGAATAATATAAAGGTGGAATAGCTTCTGATGAACTTCAAAGCAGTTTGAAATTCATCTCTTGAACAGATCCAAGTCCAAGTTTAGTGCATGTCATGTATCTATGACGGAAGATGGTTTGTTTGTTTTGTTTGTCACGTTGAATTCTCCCGAACCATGGCGCCTCTTGCCGCACTCTTGGTCCCATTGGAAAGCTCCACCTGAGTACTGGTACACCAAGTTAGTTTCATAATGTTTTGGCCTACTGTAAAGATGATATCCAATATTGAACACTGTTTTCACTAAATAATTCATTTAAATCAAAAATAAAAATTATAGGGCAATTTGGGCACACTCTTGTTATTGTTAGAAAGCCTAAATTGTTAATAGGATTTAATGAAGCTGATTTGGAAATTTTTAAGCCCTTGTGCAGGAAAGATTGAATCTGGAGTAATTTTTTGTCATTGGAAATTCAATTAAATCATAAAAACGAATTTGGAAAGAAAAATTAGTTGGGTAACCAGTTCACACTTCGGCCGACTATACAGGCTATACTAGTATGTAGATATGAGTGGAGCTTGCAGATTGCGCGTGAGTGGGCTCTTCAAATTTATATCAGTTGGTCTCTAATTAGCATCCATGGAATGATTCAGTAGCAGTGCAAAAGTAGCGTGATAACTCCGTTCTATAGTTCATCCCACAGGACTGTTGAATCCAGTACCAAGCTGTTCTAATTGGTACCATCCGCGCGCTCTTAATCAATAAGGCTGGTGATCTAGAAAATTTAGGGTAACTTTTTTTAAGTAACTTGCAAGCACTTGGAGAAATTTTGTAGTATGTTTGGAGCAGGTTTCTTTTCTTTTTTCTTCAATTTATTTAATTGAAAAATTGGCGAATTTTTCAAACAAAATAGTAATATTAGTCAAATTCACACTAGAATAATAAGCACTTCCACACTTTTTCCAAATTTTCTGGTCCAAAAAATGACAATATTGGTTGAAAGAAACAGTAATTTGGAGGGTACCTTATATATTCATGAATCTCTTTCATGGAAATCTCTCTGCTAGAGAAGAGGAGAAATCTCACGTTCAAAGTGAGAGAGAAATTATGTCTACTTGTAGGTGTAAGAATCTTTGCACTCTCAAGGAGTAGGTGTAAGATTGAGTCTGTGTAAGTGTAGGGAAGGGCCTGCTGATACCCTGGGAGCCAAGGTTTGAGCCCATGCTTCAAGGCACTACGCCCAAGCTCTCAGGAGGTAATGCCCTGACAGCAAGGCCTTACCTAGAGCGAAGCACTAGGCAGGAAATGCAGAGTTTGGAGGTGATTTTTTTTCAACGTAGGGAGCTTACACCTACTTTGCAAGCACAGGAGGCACCTTATGCCCCTTAAGTATTGTAAGCTGCCTCCTCTTTTCAAGAAGGCTATATTCCTGGATTCAAGGTGTCTTCTATTTACATTTAAAAAATCTACCTGTGTGCTTTATGAACACAAGAACCCTCCCTGTCTTACACCTTGTGCTCTATTTATGCTTAACCTCATGGTAAAAGTTCACCTTGTGCTTTATGATGGGTAAGGCCCCCACAAGGGGGTACATTCCCCCAATCTGGGACCAGACTTAATACTACCTCATCCTAGGCCTGTTATTTTTGAGCATGTCCCTCACCTGGGGCTTTACTCACACAAAAATACTCCTAAGGTTTGACAAATCAAGGTGACTTCTGGCCTGTTTTGGGGCTCACATGTTCTTGGGGACCCCCAAACTGTGGAAACCCTAATTCTCCTGCAATCCAGCCACGGCATTCATGAGAAAGTAGCCATATGTAGCATATGGAGGCCTCCACCAATGTCATTGGGCTCCAGATTCTCTCTCGGCCCACCAGCTAGCAGTCCGGTTGATGGAAGCAAGTACATTTTCATCCATTTTCATCCAGTTTAGGGCTCCTCTTCCTATGGATGAAATATTGACATTTCTTTAAAACATTTTCGTACACTGGACCTGAGAACGTATTAAAAACACGTTTTTTAGAACCCATGTTTTTCTGTAACCAGGGTTCCATAGTCTGTGGGTCTGTATTCCACAGATCAATTGAGTCACTCTGTTTAATCCAAAGCTCCATTGTCAGTATGTGCAGAGGGATTTGAAGCTAGGTACAGAGCTGCCACTTGATAGAAATTGATCCAAACCCACCTGAAAATCTTAAAGAGCAAGATAGTGAGACATCTTGTGTTGGGTATTGTTCACAAGGTGTGTGATGGTGGCATCAGAAGTGATAGCACGGAGGCAACAGCAAGCCTAACTTGCTTGATGGTAGCTGATAAAAGAGATCTCACAGAAGTCACTGCTAGGAACAGAACAGTTCAAAGAAAAGAAAGGCAAAAGAGAATATAAGCCTCATGGCCAGCAGTAAAAATAGAAACTAACTAAATGAACTCTAGATCAGAACTCCTGAACTCTAGATCAGAAAAAAAACCCATCGTTTGTAGAATATAAGAAGTTGAGTGAGGCTGCTAATACGTTGAGTGAGGCTGCTAACACGTGGGGGATATTCCCAAGATGTGCTGAGCTGGGCAGGGCTGTAGCTTATTTTGAGATTGCCCCCACCCTAGGGCTCAAGCCTCAAGCCTCTACAAATTTACATATTATTTACAGGACTCATGACAGGATGCTTGCGGCTTTTTTCATACCATATATTATGTTGTAACCAGTAGGAGCGGGAATAAACTGAAAATTTATCTTCAAGGAAGCAAGCACAGGGACTTGCAGAATGAGGCACATGGACCCTGGGTACAAGCGTACCACCGGGAATCAAGCGTGCCGTCGTTCTACGAAACTTCCCTAGGGTCTAGAAATATAGCAAGCATACTTGCTTGTGCCTCATTCTGCTCCAACTTCTTCTTCTTCATCTTCAAGGCTTCTTTTGTGGCTACAACGACGTCTATACCCGTGAGCTTTGTTTGCTGTTGCAGGACAAGCTGCAGGAGGAGGGGAGGAGCTGCAGCACTACTGTCGATCATCTGCTGCTGCTCACAAATTGATTATGAAGTCTCCACCCAGCTCGGGATCA
>Ga0116229_10011006_pt1 | contig 13448 bp, 6 predicted proteins | sample S1TSphgellanicum_3_FD_87313 | JGI IMG/M metagenome (GOLD analysis project Ga0116229, IMG submission 87313) | Host-associated microbial communities from peat moss isolated from Minnesota, USA - S1T2_Fc - Sphagnum magellanicum MG | ecosystem: Host-associated > Plants > Peat moss > Unclassified...
AATTGGAATTAGGGAAGGATTGAAAACAAATCTAAGCACAATGGGCAATAAGCCCGAATTGTCTAATCAAACATGTAATATAAAAAATACTAACCATTTCTAGTAACATTGGGGACTTTAAAAACTAACCATGGCAAAACTACCATTAATTAGAAAAGGAGGGAAAAATATTAATGTTGAAAAAGGAATTACCTACCTTATCATCATGAATAAAATTGTTGTTAAAAACCTTCGATGATAACTAGACCAAATTATGGAACAACAAAAAAATGCAAACCAAGATGGTAATTTGGAAGAATTACCACAAAGCAAGTGGTAGCCCAAGGAGGGTTTGATGGAATCATCTACTTTAATGACCATAATTGTGGGACCCTTGGGAATTTTGCACATAATCTCCATATGGGTGAAATCATGGTCAAAGGAGGCTAGGGTGCCAAGTTAAAAATCCTTTTCCAAGGACTGCCATCATATGACATGTGTCATTTATGCATTGGTTTATGACTTAAAATTTTGTATTTTGGATATCCCATTTAACATTGCATTTTAGATATAAATACATTTTGACTACAAATTGATTTTATGTAATGTATATTATGCATTCATGCCCTCTATCACATATATGAACAACTTTTGTTAAACCCATAGTTCCAAAATCAATAATTTTTAGGGTTGAATGTGCTCAAATGGGTTATAAAAACAATTTTCATCAATTCAAGTCCTTTTCCCCTTTTAATCATCAATGTTAAAATTCTCTCCAATTAAAAAAAAGAATGGTGCACATTTGGTAGAAAAAAAAGATGTTTTTAAAAAAAAGACTGTCTACTCTCAAGGTTTGAATGTTTCAAACATGCAAAAACATTTTTGATTTCTGTCAAACTTTGAGCATGTCAACTTTGCAATTAATGAAAAATATTCCAAAGAACAATATGACAACCCAAAATATTATGCTTCATTTGTGATCTTTCACACATACAAAAATACAGTTTTAAGGAGTGTTCACTCACTTGAGTGGCTCCTTTGATTGTGATTTTACCCATATTGGTATTGTTACTAAGGGTTGAAAGATGGACATAGGGAAGAAGGAATGGAGGACAACAATGATGAAAAAATTACCATGGTTCAAAAACCGAAAGGGAGTCAATTAACAAGAAGGCACATGTGTTGTCACTCCTAGGCAAAGAACCACCATTTGGTAGTCCTAACAAAAACCAAAGTCATCGTGTAAGTAGGAAACTTTAAAGATCTTTGGCTCAAGAGGCGGTAATGGATGAAGGAGAAGTAAATGTTGAAAGATGATTGTTGGGTACTTCTAGAAAGAACATAAGTCATGCGGTTCACCATGTGCATTCTACCAAACATGCATCCACGCTATTAACACAAATTACTATTGTTAGCACTATTATAACAACAATTTTGATGTGGATCCAAAATATGTAGATTTAGATTATGACCAAAAAATAATTTATAGGTGTTCAGAAAGATTCAACACCCACTATTAAGGGTAGAAAATTGTCGTATGTTGGTTAAACACCTTGGATGTTAGGAGACAGTAATAATGTCACTAGATGGTAGTTATTGTCAAATGGCAAAACAATCACATGAGAATTATAGAATGAAAATGGTTTCTAACGATAGTATCATCAATATAATGAAAATCTACCTTCATGGGGCAAGTAATCAGAAGTTAATCTTAGGATGAATCATAATAAAAGTAATATTAATTATTAGAAGTAATATCCTAGTCTAATTTACTTAAAAGGGCATCCTAATAACTATTTAGTTACTAGTGACAAATATTTTACTTACCATCTTTTATTTATTAAGGGGTGAAACAATCTAAGGTTAATTAATTGAAATGGATAAAGGATGGATGGATTTCCCTTAACTAAGATGTCTAAAAGGGATTAGGAGAATAAAAAAAACCTTGAGGAATAGAACTCAACCTTTGTGTGGTGGACATCTCTTTTAATGGGTTCCTTATTTTTTTTGGGAGGAGTGAAAGATTTCATAAGATGATTAGATTCATTAATTTTCATGAGTCATTAACATTAGGAGGATGCTTGTGTGTGACATTCTTATGTGAGAGAGAAGAATAAAAACATGGGAGAAAGTTGTATTTGTCCTTATGTAATGGAGAATGGTTGAAAGTTGTATGGATTCTAATGTTTCTTCTTGGTGTGTGTTTTACTTAGAGTGTGACAAAGGAAGGGAGAATAGTTCATATTAAGTTCATATATAGAGCTTTGTCATTTTTATGTATTAGTTATTTCCTTCTATAAATTTAGAATTTATTTATTTTGTATTCTAGTTTTGGAGTAGAAAATGCATTCTGCTAAAAGATGGTAGTTGCCACTAGAAGGCAATAGTAAGGAAGTAGCCACTGGATTTAAGGTTTGTAGAAGGTAAGGAGTTGTTGTAGATGGTAAACATTAGCTACAAAGGGTTTGCAAGTGTTGTAAATGGTAGGTAACATCTACAAAGGGTTTGTAGGTGCTATAGATGGTAAGCAATAACTATCAAAGGTCTACAAGTGGTTGTGGGTTTTCTTTCAAGTTTATAGATGGCGATATGTGTAGGATAATAGCTGTTGCAAGATGGTAACTATGACATGACGATAGGTAAATAAAAGATAGGTCCTACTTTCATGTCTTTCCATTTTTCTTGTTATTTAAAAAAATTCTTCGACAACTCTTTTTGTGTTAGTAATTAGGTTGTCGAATCCCATGATTTTACACCCACATCAGATGCTAGATGTGAAGATGATGGATTTAACACCTAGGGGGGCACTAACATTGGAAGCTACCATGGTTGCATCACATTTGTACTTGGAGTTTTAAGACAAGGGAGTGTCACAAGCTTAATCACCACCATAGTGGATTTTTGCGAGGATGAAAAAAATTCCATTTAGTATTGTTATTAAACATCTTAGCCAACAAAACAAAAAATTATAAGGTGTGTTAGTTATGTGGGTAAAAAGGACTTTAATAAAATGGATGTCATTTCCATCCATCCACATTGGACAATGTGGGGATGTTGAATTTGCAACAAAAAAACAATTCAAAGGATGACATGGAGTTATTACCTTTAATAGATATAAAAATAAAACCAGAAATTCCACAAATTCATCATGGGCAAACTAAGGAAAAAGTAGAACAAGGGTACCATGTTGGGTAAAAACATGGTCAAAAGAGCTATTATGGACATGAAAAACTATTAGAACGAGAATTAAACCAAGGATATAACAAGGAAAACAAATAAAAATAAATGCAAGCCTAAGTTTAATCCAAGATTAAAAACAAAAAGATGCAAAGCAAAGAACACAATATATGTTAGAAGATGATTAAATCAAAACTTTATTTTGATAACGTATGAAAAAAAAGTTATGATAAGAAAGTGTACTTAAAACTGGTTGTTGAACAAACTGAAGATAATGGGAGGTCCTACCTTTATTTTTCCCCATTAAGGTCCTAAGTTAAAGAAGTTTCGATAGAAGCTTCCATGCGTGCACTGACCAAGGAAACTTCTCAAGAAGTTTCTCTACTAATAGTCAACTAAAAGTTAATTAAATGTTAACTCATATTATACCCTATTGGGGATTTATATTGAAGAAACTTTCATATAGGCTTCCATGTGTGCACCAATCAAGGAAGCTTCTTAAAAAGTTTCCTAACTAATAGTGAACCAGGAGTTAATTAATAGTTAACAATGATGCAAGTGATGATGTAGGCAACTATGTTGGTGCAAGTGATGATGTAAGTGACTATGTTAGTGTAAGTGATGATGTAGGCGACTATGTTGGTGCAAGCGATGTAAACGACAAATGATGGTGGTGTTCATGATAGGAGCCACCTAAGTGAGTGGACATTCCTTAAAATTGTATTTTTAATTTAAAAGATCACAAGTGAAACATAATACTTGGATGGTTAGAATTTTTTTAGAATACTTTTTATTACTTGCAAAGTTTACATGCTCAAAGCTTGACACAAATCAAAAATGTTTTTGCATGTTTAAATCATTCAAAATTCAAAAGTGGATACTTCAAGTTGTTTTTTCCAAACATCCTATTTTTCTACCAAATGTGCACCATACTTTTTGAAAATTGGCGAGGATTTTAACATTGATGATTAAAAGAGCAAAAGGACTTGAACTAATGAAAATTATTTTTATAATCCATTTGAGCACATTTAGTTCAAAAGTGCTTTTGACGTTAAAAATTATGGATTTTGAAAATGTGCTTTTAACAAAAGTTATTCATGTTCATATGATAAAGGGCATGACTCAATGCATAATATACATGATATAAAATTAATTTGTAGTTACAATGTATTTATATTTTAAATGCAATGTTAAATGGGGTACCTGAAATACAAAATTTAAAGTTATAAACTAACATAGAGAAAACACGTGTCATGTGTAATCTTTGGAAAAGGACTTTTACCTTGGTGCCCCTAATTTTTTTGACCATGTTTTCACCTTGTTATTTTAAGATAATACCACCTACAACAAAGGATGTCCAATGTCAAATTCTATCATAAAAAATAAAAATAAAAATAAAAATATATATGTTTTTTTCTTTTCCATTTGAAACCATGGTAATCATGCACATTGTTCCTTTTAAACACATATAAATGTTAAGAAACTCACATTAAAAATCCATTTGATCTAGTTTTACATTTTGGTTTAGTTTAGGATTTTTGAAAGTGAACATTTTCATCATTAAAAAAAGACATTTTTACAAAGGACTTTCAAAAGATTCATATAATAACAACAAGTTGATGTTAAAAAATATGAAATGATAATCACCTATTAGACATACTAAAAACACATTCACAATTTCAAAAATGTGGAATTCTTAAACTTTGAAAATTCAAAGTATGTACACTTGAAAATTTAGAATTTCAAATTTTCAAAAATGTTTTATCACATATAAATGGGGTATAATGTAGATGATGTATTGAACAAAATTGTTTATATTACATTAAATTGAACTTAAAAAAATTAACATTTTTTGGTATGATTTAAAATTATCATCTTTTCAAGATGAAACATAAAATTTGCAAAGAATTTGTACATTTTAAAAATTCATATTTATTTAAAAATAAATCAGAAAAAATGATTAATTGGGGTAATTCTAGTCATTTTTCATAACAAGTTGCAAAAAAAATCATTCAAAAAATCATTCATATGAAAAAAATATTTTGGAAAAAAAAAATGCATGTAGTCGTAATGTAAAGTAATGCTTGTGGCTCCTTTAAGTGTGACCCAACCCTTACAAACATTACTTACATCTCTACTCTCACAATGCTAGGTGAATGAGAAAATGCAAGAGGAAGTTTGAAACACTTGGTTATTTAACTTTGTTCTATATGCTTTTGTAGGAATAATGTTCAATTTCTAAAAAGGAAAAGATGACAAAGACCTTCAAAGATAATGAGGATTTTATAAAAACCCACAACATAACTTGCGATGTAAATAAAAGTTACATATCTCTCTACATGAGTTCGCAAAAATTGCTGAATATATTAACTAATCATTGTCATGGTGCTAGTTAGTGATTGCCACACTGGCAATGTATACACATGACATGCTTATATGCATCAAGGTCAGCACCAATTGTAGGGTAGTTTCCTTCAACAACTCTAATGCAACTTACCCACAAAATCAAAATATATTGACCATAATCATATATATGCAAAGCATATTCAAATTGTATAGGGTCCATTTTGCAACTAATATGTGACTATCATAAAACCTATGAATTTTTGACATGACATTTTATTTTTATATGCATTATAGTTCCATGGAACATTAGTTGCACATAAGTTACATTAGGCACCTAGTTGCATGACAATGAGGTTTTTATGAACATGACTTTTCATAGTGATTTCAACCTTTATTTACATTGAATACCTTTCTATATCACACATGTTTCAACAATTGGAAGAAGCTAAAACCTAGGCAAAGGATGGAATGAAGTTTAGACTTTGCTAGCAATGGTGCTAAGTTGACCCCATATCTCAATGATAACACCTTTTGCCAATTAAATTGAGTGGTTTTCTTTTCATTTAGGAAGTTGCTTTAAATTAAATTCCATTTAAGATTCAAGAATTGAGAGGCTATCTTGTGGCTCTACATTTGTGTATGAATGTGTTTGACTCCATATGTGAGTGTGTTTGGGTTAGTGGGTGTGTATGAATTAGTTGATATGCTTCAATAAGCTCTTTTTGCATTTGTTGTGAGTACATGTTCTTCTTATCTTTCCAATTTTCACTATTCATTTTTTTTTTTGTTGATATGGGCTATAGAACTTGAACTTATGCTATGCCTACCCAAGTTCAATATTTTGTAAGTTGTGAGTACCTTGTTCCTTTGTCTTCTAATCTTTAATGTCGCTTGCATATGTTATGCTGCTTGCATTACAAAATTTTGAGCTTATGGCATGATGTTAATGCATGTCCATGGAACTAGGAATATTTACTGATGAATCATTGTCAACTAGATATCCTGACATTCCAATATCTTCCAATTTTTGCTGCATTTTTATATGATTTGGGCTAATTTGCTTACGCAAATTTGAGCTTACAATTATGCTATGCTTGTCTGTGGCATGTATCCATATTCTAGAATTTGAACTTTGAAGAAAAAGAATTGTTTGTGAATTAATCTCTTTATGGGTGTGTCTGAGCAAGTTTGGTTTAGTTAGTGAGTTTTGTCTATTTTTTGTACATGGTGGTGCTAGAATTTATGAATGTTATGTTATATGTTTATGTATGTCATTGTTATGTGTATGTTTTTTTTAGTGTCTTGGCTCCTAACTCTTGGCATTCAACTTCTTTCACGAAAGAATCACCCAATGTCAAGCCCATGAATGGGCGATGAACAAGACCAATTATGTGACGTGGTTGAGAGATTTTAGTGAAGCTCTCCAAATAGCTCTATTGTACATAGGCTATGTCACCATATTTTAGATTTAGAATTTATAAATCTGGCATCTTTTGCTACAATGAACTTGGACATCTTGCCAAGTTTTAATTTTTCTCTTCCTCATAGCTAGTTTTCTATTTGTTGAAGCTTTAATTTGCTAGAGGCTTCACATTGTAAAATTGACAATAGCTCGAGGGACACACCAAAATTGTGTAAAATGATAGCCACTCATTCAGAATTTCAAAAACCTTAAAGAAAAAGAGCTGCTCCGAGCATGCAAGTTAAATAGGAATTTGTATTGGTGAAGTGATACATTGATTACGATTGTATTTCTATAAGTAGGTCATCAATGTGTTCATTCTGAATTTTTAAGATTTAAGAGATTCTCTTTTGCACGCTATTCCAGGTCTAAATGGTCAAACCTGCTGATCAGTGTAATCGGTTTCAATCAATCGGAGAACTTAGTTGCATGACTGCATGTGAACCTGGAAATGACAGTGGAAGTCATAGTACAAATGTGATTGGATTGTGTTGCATTTTCTTGTTTACGGATTACCAAACTTGTAGCCTAGCAATAACCTGGCCCATCAACACATTAGAAAATGGATGGTAACAACAAGGCTGCAACATCGATGCAAAAATCAATTGTTAAATATATACCCATTTGTGTTGTATGTGCAATCAACACTGAAGAGGCATCTAAAAAAAGTGCATCTTTCTTTCTCCTTCAATAAAAACACACACATATCATGTAAAGGGTCCACAAGATATTAAGTCATGTTAGGTTTTGTACCCAGGCTTGCTAGTGGATGGCCCAGCATGGTTACAAGTTTTAGGCCAACCGCAATCTCCGGAAGCTATCTGTAAGTTGGATCTGTCAGAGTAAACAAACAGCTTATACCACAATGACTCTGTTGCTTATGACACATCCGAGAGCAATTTTTTTTCTTCATTTTTTTGGTATAAAAAACTTGGTGAATTTAACAAAAATTTAGCAAAATTAGTCCAATTTAGACAACAAAAAAGTAATTCTCAATTTCTTTATAAAAATTGGTGAGATTTTGCACAGAAAACGAAACACTAGGCAAAACTTCAATCTAAAAACGTCCCTTACTGGTTCTAAAACTTCTCATCTCGTTACATGCACTTCTATAGAACGTGCCCATTCATCAGATGCACACATAATAATATTCCATATGTCATGCACACATTGGTCAAGTTCTGAGGCAAATTTTTGTGCCTAAATCTTACACCAATGTCAGTCTCTTCCAAGCCAACAAATGGCAGACAGCTAGTTATGCAATCCTGCACAGGAGATTTGAGAAAGGAGTGGATGGATTTTGCTGGGGTTCAAGGTTTACTAAGTGAAAAACCATAGTAGTAGGTACTACAAGAAACATTTACCATTGCAAATCACCAACTCTTTCCTTGCATGACAAGGAGTTATGGTTTCTAGCATAAAAAAGGTATTATATCTTACTTTGCAAATATAATACCTGCCTTCTCTCCTTTCTTTCACCATTACTTCCCCTTCTTCCTGGTTCATGTTGCGCTTTCTTGTAATAGCGTTGGACAATGTTTACATCAGTTTGAAGACAAAATTATGCCCATAATTTCATTGTAAACCTCAAAAGATGATTTAAGACTTAAAAAAGGTAAGAGTAATGCACAAAGAGATGGCAGCTTGCTAGATTATGGTGATGTTTTTACATCGTGTTAGAGCTTTCATTGGAATTACAAGGAGTTTCTCTACTCTCAGGTCATAATTAGAAGGCTAATCCTATACTAATCTTGAAGGATTTTAACTTTAAATTCTGGACTGGATTATGGATCTATGGTGTGTCGTTACTAGATTCTGTTTTCTTTGTGAGATTGTATGTGCTGATGCAATACCCAAAAGAGTTTTTCATGTAAATTCTGTCAATAGTTATATTACTTGATGTATTATTGTATTGTATTGCAAAGGCTTGGATGTTGAAATTAATCTTATAATTGTTTCTTTGACAAGCATTTTACACAAAACATAATACAAATAACAAGGAAACAAATGAGATCAAATTTTTGTGACTTTCTGTATCTTTCCTCTTCCAGTTCTAGTATGCACAAAATCATGTTGGTGTTTGTTTTGAATTAAGGGAATCTCAAGGAAATAGCAGTGGGAATTTGTAGTAACAACATATTTATTTTATTACAACAAAAGCTTAAATCACAAGTAATATTTTCTCAACACATGGTACATTGTACACCCCAAAAGAGAGGGGTGATTGGTTTTTCAAAACATACACGATGATGCCCTCACCAATGAAGTATAGTAAACTCATCCAACAATTGATCACACACTCCCTTCCAGGCCTAAAAAGTATGTGGAAAAAGTTTAATCACAGAGTCTAACTAAAAACCCTTGGTCACAACTTTCCCCCACTTCTATACAACATAATATTTTGGACCAAAACAAAACTAAAAATAATATGTTTTTGTTTCAAAACTTGTTCTTTCAATTAAAGAAATAGTTAGACCGCCGCTGCAGCTGGGGTGCCATAGTTGCCAGCTTTGGGTCCTACCCCAGTGCCAGTGCCAGCAGCATTGTTGTTGTAGGTTGGACCATAATTTGAACCCAGAAGTCCGGAGTGGAGAGATAACAAGTAGAGCAGCTGGAAGAGCGACAAAATTATCAAAAAAGCTTCCAAAGTTTTCTGCAAAAGCACCAGCCCAAAACAACATTTAACTACAATTAGCCGTAATTTTTGTCACAGCTCAATTTTGCATTATCTTGAACCCAACAACAAATGATAACTAAACAGTCCAACCAGCCAATATGGTATTCAAAATGAACTGAATCAATATAAAAGCTTGTCAAAGACAAAGCAAGCAAACAAACAAACAAGAGTTCAATTGCATAACACACTTCACAAAAAGGTCTCTGAAGACTAAAAGACTTGGTCCTCCACTTCAGAAGTTCAGTAAAGCACTGCCTGGATTTTTCCTCCCTGAAGAAACCTGTTTTCAGCAAGCAGGATCTTCTGCAGTGGAAGGTACAAGCCAGGCTGTACTGGGATGTTCTGACCAACGGAAGGTACCAGCCAGCCTGTCACTATTTCTAAAAGGTGAGAAACAAACCCAGCTCTGCTTTACGGAGGAAAAGGACCTGAGTACAGGCCCTTCCGTGATTTTTGACCTGTTCCCTTGGCCTATTGGCCTCAGGCACAGATCTGAAATCACTGAATGGCCTGTACTCCTATACATAAAGCCATCAATTGCAAAAGACTCAGGATAAATTTTTGTTCACTTCAGAGACTAGTTAAGAAATAATATTCAACTTCATCAAAATTGCATAAATGGAGTTTTGTACACTTGAGAGAAACTAATCAATAATTTATCATCTGATTTTAATACCTATTATTTCTTCTAACACAGACAGCTCGAAAGTTTTCAAAAAAAGATAAAAGCCCCCAACAAAAAGAAAACTCAACTGGTGTAGTTAAGTCATTGCAAACATAGAGGGAGAAAAAAAATCAGCCCCAGGTTCAATTTTTTTTCAGATTAAAAAAAAAGAAAAAGAAAACCCAGATGGGTTTCAACTCCAAAAACCCAACTGGGTTGGGTTGAAACCCAACTGGGTAAACTCGTTGGGTCCGGATAGAAGTCGTCCGGGGAAGAGTATGTGTGTGTGTGTGAAGAGAGAGAGAACTGCGGGGTGCTTACAAGTCTGCGGCTTCGGGGGCCGCCGATGTGAATTTCCTTCGCTGCAAGTCTGCAAAACGCAAGAAGAGTACGTAACATCAGCAGCAGCAAATTGATGCAGATGCAGAGAGAAAGTGAAGGAGAGTGTTTTTTTTTGGGGGGCTCAGAGTTACAGTCGCATGAAGCTGGAAAGCGGAGTATAGTTTGTGTTGTTGTTGTTACCCCATGGCCAGAAGAGTGAGGAGCCAAGCGATCAAGGCAGCAGCATGAGCAGCTGAAAGGCTGTCAGTGCGATACACGCGGAGGTGATGAGTGCCGGCGAGAATGGAAGCGAGTCCCACAACGGAGGCGATCAACGCAATCGGCAGAAACCACCGAGTCGCGGCATTACCTGCAAAACCCACAACCACCATAATAATAAGAATTCCAGCACAGTTTCTTGCGATTCTTAGAAGCTGCCATCATCTGCAGGAGGGCCCGCAGCTCAGATTTGTACAGAATATCTAAGAAGCTCTGGAGTCTGCAGCAGCAGCTGGTTCAATTCTGCAAGAGAGCCATTACCATAGCTGCCATCGTCGATGTACTTGTTCAAAGCCCATCCTGCCAAGATAGCTGCGATGAGATACAAGATGAAGTTGATGACCGCCAGAGGAGTGGTCAAAGCCCGCCCCACACCGAAAGCCATGGTGATGATCTGCTCTCTCTCTCTCAAAAGAAAAGAAAAAACTCCCGCAACGTCCTCAACGAGCTATGAAACCAGCAGAGAGCAGTGTTACTGTACACAAGCTGCTGAAGGAATGAGAGCTAAGTCCTGCTAGCTGCTGCAGCAAGCTGCTCTCCGGCCTAATTTCAAGTCCAGACGACGAAGACGACGGCGGCGGCTGCGGCGAGTGAGAGCTTCAAATTCTGCTGCTGCGGACACTGACAAAGACGATTCTAGTTCTTGCACTATAAATCCTCACACTAAGCTAAGTGATGATGATGGCGCCCCCCTACCTATTCTCGCGCACACTTCTGGGGCAGCTTTACAGCAAAGACGCATGCGAGCTGACATGCATTCGCTCCGCAGCTGGCTCGAGAAGAAGACCACCACTACTGTAGCCACTACTGGAACTCGTCAATCGCAAACGGACAACTCAAGAGAAGCATCAGCAGCACGTGTCGATGTTCTGGCTAGTACTCAGTCCCTCCGAACCGGCTTGGTAATCTCGGGACCAGTGGGACCAGTGGGACCAGTGGGACCAGTAGTGGGGGAGGTATGGAGTCTATCATCTAGTTCTGGTTCATTCTTACTGTAGAAGATGATGACGATGCTGAAGAAGCAGCAGAAGAAAAGAAGAAAAAGAAAACGAGGAATTTTACTTTAGATAAAAAAACTATTGCTGAAACTAGTCTGAGAAACAAAACTCTAGCTCCGATACTCTCGGACGATAATGTCAAATCTCCAACTGTGGCAACAAAACACAGCAGCAGCAGACACTTGAGATAAGGAACCGCATGGGGCTTCATTTGCTTCTTGAGAAAGAATTGGATTATGCGACAAAGTTCATGACGCAAGGCTTGAGTCATCGTGGAGGTTGTGGACATTATGTCAGAATTGTAGATATCTGCTGCACCTCCTCTGTCCCTGCAAGCAATCCGTCCTCATAGGGTGCGGTGCGGGGGCCTACCCATTGCGGTGGTGGGGTTCTCTCACAAGTGTGCAAAAGCTGGTTGGGTAGAAGACGAAAGAAAGGGAATATGCTTGCTGCTGCTACGTGCAAGCATGCACGACTGACATACCCACCATCATCACAGTTGTCAACTCAAGGGCACGACGTCAGAGAAGTTCTACACTCACAAATCCCGTAAAAAACAAACCTACCTTTCGCAGAGAGGCCGACCACTGTTCTCATATCAAGCGTGCTTGGCCCTGCTTGGTCGCAGCATCTGCGGGGAAACAAACACATGGCGATTGGCAGATTGTAGCGAAGTTCCCAACCTCTGAGAGAATTGTTTTTTTTCTTAGGGGTTTGGGTCGTGCATAATATTCAAGCAGCAGGCAGACGCCTGCAACATCCATCTGCCTGTGCAGGTAGGTGACAAGGAAGAAGCCTCATCGTTGACAGCTTTTGCAAGGTACGTTTGTTGCAACTGGGGAAGGTGCAGACCATCGCCTCCAACTGTGCCAGAGATTGTACATGTATGTACTGTACATCTACTCTTTGCTTATCAGGGTTGCTCTCAATACCGCTCCACCAGTTTTGTGGAAGACCATCCAGCAGATGCAATCCACGCTGATGATTGCAGCAGAGATGCAATTCCAAGTGGATATATTTGTTGCTCAGCAAAACGGTTCATAAATCCATTTTGAATACAGCCAGGTCTGTTAATCTTCATGTATTTGACTACTGCACAATCCACAAGAAAAACACAACAGATAATTGCTGCAAGAACATCTCAATTCTTTGTGCAGGGGTAGTTGAGTGCCTGACCAAACACCAACATCAGCTGAAAAAGTTTGCACACTGGGGTGGGGAAACTTGAGACATTTTCAGCATCCACTGAAAAAGTTTGCACACTGGGGTTGGGAAGCTCAAGACATTTCCAGCATCCACTGAAAAAGTTTGCACACTGGGGTTGGTAAGCTCAAGACATTTCCAGCATCCACTGAAAAAGATTGCACACTGGGGTGCGGAACTTTGAGACATTTCCAGCATCCACTGAAAAAGATTGCACACTGGGGTGGAGAACCTTGAGACAATTCCAGCTTCCAATAAAAAAGTTTGCACACTGGGGTGGGGAAGCTTGAGACGTTTCCAGGACCTTTACAACCCCCTCCAGTACAATGTCTGTAAGAAAAA
>Ga0116229_10011008_pt1 | contig 13446 bp, 15 predicted proteins | sample S1TSphgellanicum_3_FD_87313 | JGI IMG/M metagenome (GOLD analysis project Ga0116229, IMG submission 87313) | Host-associated microbial communities from peat moss isolated from Minnesota, USA - S1T2_Fc - Sphagnum magellanicum MG | ecosystem: Host-associated > Plants > Peat moss > Unclassified...
AAGAACCGACATAGGTTGCAATGAGCATTCACCACGTTCCAATGAGGGGATCTCTAACACGTTCCAATAATGGGGAACGTGTTCTCTTCTATGCCAGTTAAAGTGGAGGCTTTCTCTTCTCTAAAACCCTAATTGAAACAAACCCTAAGTCAAGAAACCCTAATTTTCGAAAACCCTAATTCTGTTTCATCGCTTCGTTTCACAGCCTCTGTTTTACAGAGACAGAAAGAGAGAGAGAGAGAGAGTTGCGTGTTTTGCTGTGGGTATTTTTGGATCTCGCGCAGTTGCAGGAGATCGGAGTTGATTCAAGAATTTAAGGACAATGGGTGGGAAGGAGAAGGAGGTAAAGGTTCTGGCGATGAAAGGAGCGGAGGAATCCTTGTCTGATCAAATTTCTAACAAGAAGAAGATGAAGAAAAAGAAGAGAGAGGTTGAAGAGAAACGATTTGAACAAGAAGAAGTGAGCAATGATTCAAGCAAGAAAAAGAAGAAGGAACGAAGGGAGGAATCTACACAAGAAGCTGACACAGAAGTTGAAGAACCTGTGAAGAAAAAGAAGAAGAAGCAGATAAAGGAGAAAAAGGAAAGGGAAGTGGATGACAACAGGAGTTTGAAGAAGAACCTCAATACGGGAGCTGAGGAAACTGCGGTAGTGAGAGGAACTGCAGAAGCGCAGCTCTGCGTTACGGTTTCTGGTAATGGCAGTGCTGATCCCAAGTTCGCGCCTCTGGAGAGTTTTGATCTTGAGGGTGTACCAACAAGTGTGTTGGAGTGCTGTAAAACCTTTGCTAAGCCGTCGCCGATTCAGTCGCATGCTTGGCCTTTCCTGTTGGCGGGACGTGATCTTGTCGGGATTGCTGCCACTGGCTCCGGTTCGCATTCTTTTGTCCTCTGTCTCTCTTCGCTCTTGTGACATGTAAATGGGTGCGCGAATGAAGCTGCAGCAGCCATCTGCCCCTAGAATCCATGCGAGTTTCAGTGTTGACGGAGAATTTCTTCTTGCTCTTCATGTACAAACTTAGCGTGTCTTGTGTGTGTCCTTTGCTATCAAGAGGGAGGAATTCAAGTGCAGATGAACTACATCACATGTCCAACAGTGCAATGTCTTAAACACATGAATACAGTCCTGTGGGATCCAGTGCAAAAAAATTGTGGCTCTCTTCTTCCCATTTTGCCTCTCTCCTCATATGTCAGGACAAGATACTTTTTGGTATCTTGTCGTTCAATGCAGTGCAGGTAAGACACTGGCATTTGGGATTCCTGCAATGACACATGTGTTGAAGAAGAAGAAGGAGAAGAAAGCAACTACACCCCTTTGTCTTGTATTGTCACCAACTCGAGAGTTGGCACAACAGGTGACTCCCCTTCACTTGCTAGTCTATTGCATTTTATTATTCCTCTTATGTGTCCTCCCCAGTACTCTCTTCTGAAATTCCTTGCTGCAGTTTGTATGACCCTGCATGGATTTTTGCAACTAATGTAACTAATGCAACTAATCCCTAGTTTCTTCAAGCTGTAGCTGGAGATTTGACATTCTGTGCTCTCTCTTGGTGAGTATGTCACTCTCTGTTGGGAGTTGATTTCAGCTACTGAACCTCATGTTGGTGTTTGCAGATTGCAGATGTGTTGGAGGAGGCAGGGAGTGGATGTGGGGTGAAGACTGCCTGTATATATGGTGGGACTTCAAAGGGACCTCAAAGGTCTGCACTGAGAGCTGGTGCGGTAAGTATTGAATCATAATGCCAAACAGTGGAATTTCAATCTTGAACCTGAAATGTAGAGCTGTTAATAATAAAAAATTGCCTCTTTGTGCAATAGGTAGAGACAGTTGAACATCCATCCAAGGTCATGATTGTGACTTGGAGAATGGTATTTGATGTTTGACACTGATTGTGGGTCTGGTAACTCATATTGACAGACAATTATTATTGCAACACCAGGAAGGCTTCAAGACTTGATGGAGGAAGGTGTTTGCTCATTGGATCAAGTGTCTTATTTGGTTTGTATCCATCCTAAGCTCTTGAACCCATTTACTGCCTACTCAAACAGAACTTAAGGCTTTTGTTTTGCAATTGGATATTCCTGTGCAATACCACCTGCAAACATTCTTCACAGATGAATATCTGACATTGGTTTTGCATGAGGGTTTCCAGGTTTTGGATGAGGCAGATCGGATGTTAGACTTGGGGTTTGAGCCAGCCATTCGTGCTATCATTAGCAAGACCTCAAAAAGTAAGCTTCACTTTTCATAAGGAGACACTAGGAGTATAGTACACAAATGTCTCCATCAAGTAACTAGCAGGAAATGTCAGGTCACCCAGAAACCTGTTGATCTGGTTATCTCCATGTTCTGTTATCCGTATCTCTGTGTTCCATAGTTTTGACTGTATCCAATTTTCTTTCAAAGTAATGTTTGATCTGCAAGCCTTCACAGTGACCTTTAATTGTACTATTGTGGGTCAGGTTTTCTCACAGTTGGTTCAATGTATTCGAGATGGGTGCAGTTAGGCAGACGGTGATGTTCAGTGCAACTTGGCCTTTGGCTGTTGATCAGCTGGCAAGAGAATTTATGAATGACCCCAGCCCAGTCAAGGTCTTCTAGCTTCTCTCTCTTCTGCCGTTTGCTGCTCTCTTCCACAAAATAGCATCCACCTTCTTTTTCCCTCAATATGAGAGCTTGGTCCAGTTATCTGACGTGTTGCTGACTTGTATATGATGAACATGCAGGTTATGGTAGGATCACAAGATTTGGCTGCAAATCATGATGTGACACAAATTGTTGAGGTATGAGAAGACAACAATGATTTGTGGAATTGGGGTTTCTAAATTGACACTAGTGAACATGGATATTGTTTTTGAATTTTCTGTAGGACAGCAATAGAACAGTATTCGGAACTTCTGAAAGGGAATGTAATTGAGTTGAGAGAAGCTTAAGGGTCTGTGTTGGTGGACTTGGCAGGTATTGGAAGACAGAGCTCGAGATGCACGTCTTGATTCTCTTCTTCAAAAGTATCACAAATCACGAACGTAAGATTAATTTCCATTCTCGTTTCCTTCCCAACTAGCAACTCTCCGCTTGATTTGTGCTCCCAGGTATGGAAGAGGTCATATGCTGGTAAATTTACTTGTCAAGTAGAAGAGTGTTTGGTTTTGCTGCACCTCCTCTGAGCTGCAACTTGGTGAATTGTGCAGGAACCGGGTTTTGGTGTTTGTACTCTACAAGAAAGAGGCAGACCGTGTTGAGAATTCTCTGCAAAGACGGTAGGCAGTATGCACCCTTGTTCTTTTCAGTTTTCTATATCAACAAACAGTTTAATTTGATTTAATGTTAGGCTAGGAAGCTAATTGTGAGAGAGCATAACTTTTGTGTTGCAGTTGGCATTTGGGTACCTTTTGCACAAAAACTGCAGACATGGGGCCATGTGCTAAGTGTTGGCTGGCAATACCAATCTTAACACCCTTGTTGACTATGTCATGAGCTTTGTTTACTTGTAATTGATTTGTAATGTGCCGTTTTTTCCTGTAGTGGGTGGAAAGTGTCTGCAGTGCATGGGGATAAAACCCAGGCTGACCGCACTAAAGCAGTAAACTCCTTCAAAGATGGAACACGCCCTCTTTTGGTGATCTCTTGAAACCATAACTATTGTTTGAGAATTTTTCTTATGAAATAGGCAGTGATGAATTTTCTCATTTTTCAATGTGGTTCTTGAAGAGTATTTTCTTATTTTGGCTCACTATTTGATGGGTATTTGGTTTTGTAGATTGCAACAGATGTTGCAGCAAGAGGGCTTGACATCCCTGATGTGGAATATGTCATAAACTACAGCTTTCCTTTGACCACAGAAGACTATGTACACCGAATAGGGCGAACAGGTAGAGCAGGGAGGAAGGGCATAGCTCATACATTCTTCACACAAACTGATCGAGTACGAATGTATTCCTCACCTCATTGTGTTGTTCCTCACTTTTGTTTGACATATGTGCTACATTTGAGCAAGCACCTTGTTTATTTTGTTGCTGAGCAGGAATAGTTACATATCTTGAAGAGAAAGGGTAGACTTTTTATAGGGAGAAATGGTCAGCTGTTTTTATCAGTCTAAATTTCTGAGAAGATTGTACTGCTTTAATGCAATATGCAGGCAAGGTCAGGAGAGCTTGTGAATGTTCTTAGAGAGGCAGGCCAGACAGTGCCGGAAGAGCTTCTGAAGTTTGGCACCCATGTCAAGAAGAAGGTTTGCATCAATGACCTTCCCAAACATCTCAAATGGTGATAGCTTCAATGCAGTTCACAAATGCAATTACAGTCTGCTTTGATGTTACACCTAGGTCTCATTCACAAGTGTCCTCTCCCCTGGTTCTCAGTAATCAAGAGGTTCAAAATCACAGGACCTTCACTTGGCAAGTCTGTTCAGGGCACCAATGTTTTTGGGTAAAGTGTCAGGGTCAGTATAAGGTAATGTTGGCCCACCCTGTTCTGTGATTTTATGTAAGCTACAAGTCTTTACAAATTGGTCACAGGAAATGTCTCTCGCCCTGCTATCTTTATTTTTGGGTCGTCATCATCACATGTGGGGGTTTGCAGGAATCTAAGCTGTATGGTGCACACTTCAAAGAAATTGGTGTCGATTCTGCTAAGGCCACTAAGATCACCTTTGGCGACTCTGATGATGAGTAATCCAGCTGTTCTTTTAACACTTCCTTTGAAGAAGCTGGGGTTAAATTCTTTGAGAAAACATATCAGCTCATTTATGCTGTGGGCCTTAGGGTGAAATCTTAGCAACAATAATCCCTGTATGGCTGAAGCTCCATCTACCTATTCCTTTCAGGCCCCTGAAAATATGGTTTATCATCAGGAGAAGTTGGATACCTTTAGCCTTGTTATGGGTTATCTCTCAATTTTATTCAGGTTGATCTGAAAATTGAGTATGGAGAAATTTTTATCACTGGTGATGATATCATCAGGAGATGACAAGCTGCATTCTGCATGTGGTGGTACCTTCCAGTTTTGGTTTTCCTTCAAGGATTTTTGTCTAGTGACTGTAAAATGGTTATTGTTTTGCATTTCAATCATCAGAAGCTGACCAACTTTCTGGAAGGGATTTTTCCCCTTTCATTAAACCTGTCCAGAGCATAATCAGGAAGTGCATTTGTGCAACATTGAACTGTTTTGCTTTGACATTTCAACAAGCAGTGCTTCAAATATAGAATTGCCATATCTTGAAACCAATATCATTTTGGATCTGCAATACACGACCATGCTGGGTGGTGATAACTGGCAACAATTCCATGCTTGGTTGACAACTGTAGACGCTGGAAATTTTCAGGCTTGACTATGGACCATTGGTTGCAAATATATCTGACAGTGTCACCAATTGCCTTGTGCCATGGAACATTATCTAAGACTTCCATTGATGAGTGATTTCATGGTATTGTATCTGTTTTGAAGCAGGTGGTTATAATTTTGCAAGCTCAATTACATAGACTATTTGCAGATAGCTTCATGGGAAATTCTACATCTGCTGCATTATTCTCATGAAAAGATATATTAACCTTCTTGACTGCTTGTAAATAAATGAGATTTTCAAAGGCTGTGCGAAGTATAACATCTTTTCCCACCTATTGCAGGCATTCTCCTATTCATGGCCTGGTGTATTCTTCTTGAATTCTAGTTTTTACCTTACTTTTGGCATGTGTATCATTACACGATTCTCCTTGAGCAAGAAGAATGTCACTCTGGAATGTAAACTTCACAATCACACAAACATGATGTGTTGGTTAAATTCAAATTGACTCTCAATTTTTTAGATCTATGGATGCAAGAGATCTTCCCTTATATCATGGAAAATGGGGCAAAGTGGATCCAATTAACTTGTTGAGATCAGAGATTTTCTTCAGAAAGCTCAAACCCTGGCAAAAAACATGCAAGAGTCTGAAGAAAATGTGATTCATGCAAAAGCTCATTCTCTAGTTAGGCATGTACATGTGACATCATCTCCATCTTCTCACTAGATTGGTCAACTTGGGGCACATCTTGTGACATAACAGCAGTGTAGAAAGAGAAATGAATAAAATCATGGCATGGAAATTTTACAACTTCCGGGCACACAATCTGACGGTCACATTCTGTATCTTCTCTCAAAACAGTTGTCTCAAGTGTTTAATATGTCAAACTGTGGCATTCAACTAGGTGAGCTCTCTGTGATTGCATTGTTCTTCTGTCTTTAATCTAGTGTTGAAAAATGTGCATCAATTAGTGGCATGCTAACCTTGAGCTGAACTGGCAAGAGCACGAGCACGAGCTCGCTCAAGTGCTTTGAGCTTGTTAGCCTCCATGCGAGCACGTTGTTGTTGTTGAATCTCCTGCTCACTCTCTTTTGTTCCTTCTTCACCCACTGTTAGTCTGAGCTTGGTAGACTTCACATGAACACACTGTTGTTCTTGAATCTCCTGCTGACTGTCTTCAATTCCTTCACCCACTATCAATTTGCGCTTGGTAGACTCAACATGGAGATCTTGAGGCTTTTCCTGTCTGTAAGCACTTTCTTCTGCAGCCTGCTAACAATCACCCAGATCCAAACAGTAAGTTCTTTGATGCTACAGAAGCAGATATGTGGAATCAACACCAGGGTATATATAACATGGGGGCTATTGAAGGGCAATGGCTGAACCTGTTGGAGAAACTCATCCAAAACATCAAGTGGTGGATCTGCAGGCTCCTCTGGTCTATGAACACCATCCTCCCACCCTCCAAGTAAGTCCCCTGCATGTTCCAGCTGAATCTTCAGATGTGGCTGTAGAGGACCCTCTACAATTCAGATAATGCTCAAAGAGCTGGAAATTCTCTCTCTGTGAGCCTTGATTTAGTTTTATATCTGGCCTTTAGATTATCCTCTGCAAGTTTTACCTTAAGAGATATCAAATTTCACAGAATCGGGCATGTTCTTTGATGTAGTTGTCTCTCTTGGTGGATTGGTCACGATATTCTCAAACTCATTCCCTCACAATTTGCATAAGACATACAAGAAAGATTAAATCTCAAGCTTTTCTCAAAGTTGGAGAAATCAGCTCCTCGGGATTTGCTTACGATTCAATCTCAACTCAGACCAAATATTGCAGCCAATACCAATTACAGCTTTTGTGCCCAAAGAACCTGCACACTGGTCCTAAAACTTCTTAGAACAGAAATGTGGGAAGAAGTACAACAGCCAACCTTGATCAGGCATTACATCTTCATTGAAGTCCATAGAACCTCCTTGATCATTGGCACCATCCACTACTTGAAGTTCCTCGCCTCTTGATACTTGATCCCGGAGCTCCTTCATGCACATCTGTTGACACAATAAATGCCCCCCTTCCCCCCAGACGACACTTATTAAACAAAATGGGGTTTAGGGTTTAGGGCCTGTTGCTGCATTTTCCATCAAGTACAATGGTATTTCTTACTTGAACCTTGAATTATGAGGAACCTAATACTACAGGTACAATACTGCTTGAAATACAACTGTAGAGGGGAAAAGAACATACACGAACTCGCTTGTTGGCACCCAATTTCTCCACTTTTGCAACAAATTGAGAGTAAGAGTAGTAGGGTAGCAATCGCGCATGCCAGCGCATATAGGCTTCCAACAAGCTCTTCAGATCCTCCACCTGAATGCACATCCAAATGCAAATCCTTCCTCACCATGCCTCAATCTCGCAAGGTCCCTCATCACGCCACCTATCTACCGTGCTTCCTTCACATACACAGAGAGAGAGAGAGAGAGAGAGAGAGAGAGAGAGAGAGAAGAGACCTGCACTCAATCCCTCTCAGGAAGAAGAAATATAATAAAAAAGGAACACTGTACCTCATGGCCTCGTCCTTTGATGGTGACCTGCTGCGGCAACTTCTCGAGCACATACCCTAGACCCTCGCGTGAAAGCAGAAGATCTGGTGTAAGCTTAGGCACCTTATGACGTTGCCGTGGCACTGCAGCTTTCCCGCCGGATGATCCTGCTGCAGTACTACTAGCCCGCTGATCAGTTTCCCCTCTTCCATCTTTTGGCTTCAAGGTTGCTTCAAGGAGGTCAGCACTACTGCTCCCCGGTGCCTGCGAAGAGAGAGCTGCTGCAGGCACTGCGGTACAGTCTCTTGCCCAATGTCCTTTGCCCCTGCACTTGTAACACCCCGTCGGCTGTCCAACACCCGCCATCCACCCCTCCTTGATCCTCTCTCTCTCTCGTTCCCTTTCCCTCCGCAGTGTCCCTTGCCTTACTGTTCTTGTAAGCTACTATAATTCCTCAAATTTTCTATGGCTTCCAGCGCGCTTCTTCGATCCTCAAAACTACTCTACTACGATGCTCCAATCCTCAAAGATTTGGAACAAATCCGTTGCAAAATTGCGAGGAAGAGGCGACGTCGCGAAGCTCTTCGCGCGCACTTCGAGTGCTCTCTCTCTCTCTCTGCAATGGCGGGAAGCAAAGCTTTGTCGTGTTCCCTAAGTGCTCAAAACATGTTCCCGAAGTTCACTTCCATGTTCTACAAGCTCCCTTTCGCGCACTGTAATCGGAGGCCTACTACAGTTACATTGTGAATTCTGGACCGTCGGATAAATGGTAGCTACTCTGTATTGCCCAGATTATCCCATGATCGAACGGTCAAGAATTATCAATCGCAGACGATTTCTCGCCGACGAAAAATACCCCATTAATTCTGAACCGCTGGATGATAGCACGGTTGATCTCTTTTGTGCCGGAGTAAGTCCTATCATCTGACGGTCCAAAAATGACGATGTGGAAGATTTCAATTGTAGACCGTCGGATGATCAGTTTGCACCGTCGGAAGTGTCTCTTCATCCTACGATCCAGATTGACGATCTGGCCCACAAAAATACCTCATCGATTCTGAGTCGTCAGATGATATATAGGGTTTTGTAGTGGGGCCAGAGGAGGTTCTAACATCTGACGGTCCAAAACTGACGATTGGGGGCGTTTCCGGCATTCATAACGCACTTTCAAAACTGGACCGTCAGATTGATTAGTCTGTGCTTTCTTGCCGGAGCGGCCCTTCATCTGACGGTCCACAGCTTGACAATCTTCTGACCTACGGTCATCGACGTTAAACCGCAGGTTTGCTATCTTTGACCGGAATTAGAATCTTTTCCATCCAACGGTCTCAAACTGACGATCGGGAAGGTTTTTCAGGGATGCAAATGCACTTTCAATTCTGGACCGTCAGATGATGGACAGCTATGGGTGTATCTCAAGTTTCCTAGCATCTGACGTTCTGGAACTGACAATCACGAAGGGCTTACGTTGCACCTTCAATCTTGGACCGTCGGATGGGAATCGTTTTGAGCACGTGTGGGTTTCAAAGTATGGGGTCAGTAAGCCGTTTTAACCAGTGTTGGGCGGGTATCACAAATACCCTCAGGCATCACTCGGTATCATTCGGGCATCTTAGTCTCATCCTTTCAGGGTATCACCATGAATGATACCCTGACTGAAAATCGAAATATGGATTCTCACTTGTGTGAGAACCGGATGTGAGAACCAGTTTTGTAAAATAGAAAAAAAAAAATATGAGAACCGGGTAAGGTTTGACCTCTTACCCGGGTCAAGGTCTCAAGGTTTAGCTACCATCCAAAATTAGTACAAGCAAGCAATGAAAGAGAAGTTATGACCATCAAACTTAATTATGTTTCTATGCAAAATGGAATGACTTTTTATTTACTGGATCTTGGTGATCATTCATGAATCATGGGTTTGAACTTTGGAAATACGGTGTTAAGTTAGCCTAATTTAATTAGGGTTAAAAAAAGGACACTTTCATCACCAAACCCACATCAAAATTTGCCTACCGTGTTTCATTTGCCTTGGGAGATGGGAGATCCAAGGGAAGGTTAGTATTTGATGGTAGGTACTTATTAATGATAGGCTAAGTCAATCTTATATATTAAAGCAACAGTGGTGTCTGTCTGTCTGTCTGTGTGGGCAATGTCTATAAAATTCTTCCAGTCACTATTCGTTCCCTGTGGTGTGCTTTGTAGAAAGTGGGGGGCCGGGTAAGTTGAGGAATTTCTTGATTTGGGAATTTCGATCTCCTCCTCCTCCTCGCTGTTGCGCGGATTCTCTCCGTAACAAACTCCATAAGAAAAGATATACTAATTGCATTGGGTCAAGATCGATTGCTTCCAAACAGGCCTAGTTCTAGGACAACAAAATTACAACTTCTTTCACTGTGGGCTTTCTGGAAGGATTACCAGACCTTCAGCAATCTATAATTTCATGAGATCTTTCCGGAGCGATTACCAGACCTTCAGAAGTCTACAATTTCATGATTTCTGACGTTTTGGGAAAAAAAAGTCGCAAACAAAGATTTGCTCAAAATTTCATGACAAAGGCAGCACAAAATGACCAAATTGGTGACATTTCATTGGAAGAACCTAATTCTCCATGGTAAATGTATGCATGTTCTTATGTTTTCGGCATCATCTCCAATTGAAAGCGATAGAAATTCCAACATGTACAAAGAAGGACTCTTGAAGGGCTTCACAACACAATTGCTATGACTTTCAAGAAAATTCTTCAGGGCAGATGAGAAAGACGCAATGCTTTCCAGGGCAAATATGCTGCTGTAAAGAAAGGAAATGGAATCTTCAAAGAAGAACTTGAAACCAAAAAGACATGAAAGCTTGGGATGCTTACAGGCCTAAGGAGTTCGGCATGGGTGTGAGGGATTTTTTCTTCATCTTCAATGTCAAGCTGAGAGTTGTCATCTTCCCAGTCAAGAAAATGCTACCAATCCTGGAAATCCAAATGACTATCCAGTGGGAGCAAATCCCCAAATCGCCATGTAACTCCAATTGAAATCTCATCAAAACTACTAATTGCCATCTTGCAACACTTGTTACCAGACAACACAATGCTTGATCATGTACAACAGTGATCATGAACCATCCCAAATGATCTGATCACATTTGAAATTCCTTGCTAAGTTCATCCAACCAAAAGGTCCAAGTGGGTTAGCGTGCTATGATCATGGATGCTAAGTTCCTCTCTGGAAGAAAGAAAGAAAATTCATTCCCTTAGAATTTCTTACATAGCACATATCTGTAAGACTTGCTCAAAAATCAGAAAATCAAATTTGTTATAAAAAGTGGGTCAAGAATCAAACATCTGGTAATGCAGTAAGGAAGGAATGAAGGAAAGAGAAAAAGAATTGGTTGTTGGCAAGTGAAGTTCGAAGCCTCAGATATCAACATTCCTACTGTTAGCTATGAAACCACCACTTTCATGGGTGTGCCTCTTCCTCCTCCCCTCGCATTGATGCAGCCAGGCAAATGATTGTTGCCGCCATGCGCGCTGCCAGGGCAGCTCAGTCCGCTAAACAGCAACAAGCAGCAAGGGAACAGGATGCCTCTGCCAGGCGTGCTGCCACGGCAGCCCAGCCTGCTGAACAGCGACAGGTAATCAAGGAACATGATGCCTCTGCTAGGCGTGCTATCAGGGCAGCTTAGCTTGCTGAACAGCAGCAAGCAGCCAGGGAATAAGATGTCTTTGCCAAGCGTGCTGCCAGGGCAGCCCAGCCTGCTGTCAGGGAACAGGATGCCTCTGCCAGGCGTGCTGCCAGGGCAACCCAGCCTGCTGATCAGCGGCAAGCAGCCAGGCGAGGGGCTCGCACTTGGCGAGCTGGGAAACAAGCCTTGCACACTACGGATGAGGTGGAGGGGTTGGTGGTACACTCATTGGGTGCCATGTCACATAGGTGCACACACTGCAATGCACTCCACTTTGAACACGAGAAAAAGCGCACCACTTTGTGTTGCAGCGGTGGCAAGATGTTTGGGTTGAGCAATGCTTTCCCTGCCCCTGCACCTCAGCCACTCAGAGATTTGTTCACTAGTGTGCCCAGTGAGCACCAGCCTTTGCCACCTGCCACTAAGGATTTCAAGCAAAACATTCGTGCATACAACTATGCATTGCAGATGGCTTCAACGGGCCTACACATCCATTCCCCGGAACAAGGGATCAACATGATTGCCATCAAAAGGGTTGTGCATCACTTGCTGGGGCCTTTGCAGCCCGCTGAACATGATGTGCCACAATTCGCTCAGCTGTACATCATTGATTCCATGAATGCACAAGTCATAGCACACTCAAAGCTGCAAGATAGGAACCCGACATCGCATGCCCTCTTTGTGTATGGCAAACGTTTGTATCAGGAGTGGGTTGTTGACCAATATAGCAAAGTGGAATCACAACGGCTGTTTTACATACGCAACAACCAAGGCCCTTTGCGTGCTGCAATTTATGGTGGCGTGGTTGATGCAATTGCCAATAATGACGCCAACATTGACAACCTGGGCAGGCTCATTGTATTGCCATCCTCATTCATTGGTGGCCACCGACACATGGCTTAGTTGTACCAAGATTCCATGGCCATTGTCCGCCAATATGACAAGCCTGATTTGTTCATCACCATGACCTGCAACCCCAAGTGGGAAGAGATTATCAACACGCTGAAGCCCAGCGAGATTGCCAATGACCGCCCTGATTTGGTCACATGCGTTTTTGTTGGCAAATTACAGCACTTGCTGGATGAGCTTTTGAAGAAGGGCATTTTTAGCGAGGCGGTGGCTAACATTCATGTCATTGAATGGTAGAAGAGAGGCCTGCCCCATGCACACATTCTACTCATTCTGCACTCTGATCACAAACCACTAGGGCCCGATGAGTACGACCGCATGGTGTCTACAAAGTTGCCTGATAAGGATGCACACCCCACTCTTTTTGAGGTCGTTACAAGTTAGATGCTACATGGCCCCTGTGGCACCATCAACCCACATTGCCCTTGCATGGTTGACGGCGTTTGTTCAAAAGGCTACCTTAAGGCCTTCACACAACACACCACCAACACCACTAACTCCTACCCAACATACCGCCGCCGGGATGATGGCCACACATTTGAGCGATAAGTGTGCTGGCAGTAGGACCATGCATTTGGACTGACAACATGCACGACTATGCTGCCATGCTTGCGCTTATTGACATGTGACATTGCTCACGTAACAACTGTTGTTTGGCTGCTGCTACTGCAGGGGTGGGTTTGCCTTTGACAACCGTTGGGTGGTGCCCTACGACCCGTACTTGTCCCTGCTCTTCAACTGCCACATCAACGTGGAGGTCTGCACCTCCGTCGCGGTTGTCAAATACCTCTACAAGTACGTCTACAAGGGCCATGACTGTGCACAGATGGACGTTGGCCCGGTGGACGTTGCTGCACCTGAGGCGCTACGCCCGCTCAGCCACGCATGCGGGATGAGATCAAGATCTACAAAGACAGCTGGTATGTGTCGGCTTCTGAGGCCAGCCACCGTCTGTATGGCTTTGATCTGCACAAGGAGCACCCCAATGTCGTTCGGCTTGATGTGCACTTGAAAGGGCGTCAGACCATCCTGTTTCAAGAGG
>Ga0116229_10011009_pt1 | contig 13446 bp, 9 predicted proteins | sample S1TSphgellanicum_3_FD_87313 | JGI IMG/M metagenome (GOLD analysis project Ga0116229, IMG submission 87313) | Host-associated microbial communities from peat moss isolated from Minnesota, USA - S1T2_Fc - Sphagnum magellanicum MG | ecosystem: Host-associated > Plants > Peat moss > Unclassified...
ATATATATATATATGAAGGAAGGTTGTTTGTTTGTTGTCTCAAACCACGGCACCTCTTGTCATGCTCTTGATACCATTGGAAAGCCCTCCATGAGTAGGGTTGCATTGAGTTGGTTTCAGAATGTTTGGACATGCAATGGAAAAGTTTTTGAATTTTTGAATTTTTTTTCACTGAAAATTCATTTAAATCAAAACTGAAATTTATAGGAGAATTTGAACACGCTTTAGGTATTATTGGAAGCTCTTGATGAGTAGAATTTAACCAAGGTGATTTGGGAAAAAATTACATCTCATGTGTGAAAAATGTTGTCAATTCATCATATTTCATTTTGGACCCACTAAAGGAAGGGTGTGGACACAACTTCAAATTGTAATCCTGAATATTTGAAAATTCACAAGGGGAGCAATAATTTGGATTGTCAAAAAAAACTGAACATTAGTAAAAATTAGTTAAAATGTAATCACTCCATTTGCAACTACATGTGACTTGTAATTTTTTGTGACTAGGTTTGGTAGTATTTACAACTTTAAAATCAAATTTTAACTATTTTGATCATTTTTACAACTATGTTTCAACTATTGAAAACTTCATCATATTGATTAGATGGTTTTTTAGTTTATTTTCATCCATGAATAGGCTTATATGTCCCATAAGTTACATTAGTAACTAGATTAATCGCACGTTAAAAGTATTTTATGATGACTTAGGGGTATTTATATATTATTATTATTTATTAATTTTTTTAAAAAAATAATTGATATATTTCGTGGATAAACTAATTTAATATGATATGGGTACTTAGAAATAGTTGCAAATAACTCTTGATTAAGTTGGTGACACTTGCAACAACAGTGTTTAATCCATATTTTTTGCCTTTCATTCTTTCCATATGTAATATATAACTAAATGAACTAGAACTTTTCAAAGTGCAAGTGTCATTCAAGGGATGAACCAATAAAAAAAGTTCAACCATATAAGCTAAAACCGAAAATTAAATTAAAATTTTATTAAACCTATTTCATTAACCTAAACCTATCTATTTATTTCCTCAAGCCTAAACCTTCATTACCTATCCACATGATGACATCCTATTGGCCTTAAATTAAACAATCCAAAATTAATTAGTTATTGGAAAATATTAAATATGAAATAGGGTTTAACATGCCACGTGTCACCAAATAGTTAACTTTTACAAAACAAATGGACACAAATTATATGCCTCGTGGCACCAAATAATTTGCCTTCAAAATAAATGGACATAATTAGTATGCTAGGTGGCAAACTACTATTTTACCATGTGTCATACATTAATACCATACAAAATGGATGATGTGGATTTTTCCAAGATTAAATAAAATAATTCTGAAATATTAATATTTGTTGCCACATGGCAACACATCATTTGTTGTTAGGGTGACCAAATTAATTGCATGGAAAGTCACAAATGACAATATGTATACAATAAGTGAAAGGATGAAATCATTTTTTTTTTTTTAAATTTATACATTCACAATCCATGTTGTTTGCAACTATTGTCTTATGCAACTTGTCCAACATGACTAAGAGGATTTTAGTTGTAAATGTTGCCTACAACAACAAATTAATCACAAAAACAAGTCGAAAAAAAGTCTTTATCTACTAGTTGAAGTGGGTTCCATTAATTTGCAAAGATTCAATGATCAAAATTTGATTCAAATTAATAATGTTTCAAGAGCCTTTTGCATGTTTAAAGCATTCAAAATATGGTTGTGGACAAAAAATTTCAAGCGTCTTTTTTTTTAATCAAATGTGTACTAATCATTTTCAAAATTGGAAAGGATCTTAATATTGATGATTTAAGAAAAAAAATGAATCGAAATTGATGAAATTCATGTTTATTTAACACATTTTGGTACTTTTAGTTCAATTTTGATTTTTGCCTTGAAAATTATGAATTTTGAGCATGTGTCCTGAACAAAATGTTTTTTAAAAAAATTGATAAAGATTATGGATGCATCATAGATATGATATAAGATCACTTGATGTAGTTAAAAAATATTTATATGTGGCTCACATTGTAAACTGAGTATAAAAAATGTGAAATTTGAGAATATAATTGACCAACACATGAATGCATGCCATTTGTCAAATGTAGTTGTTGGAAAATGATTTCAACCTTGGTGTCCCTAGTTCATTATCCTATGTTTTCACCATAGGGCATGCATATAAAAACATGCAAGTAGCATCAAAATGGGTGGAAATATAATTTTAAAAATCATCCATTTTCTCTATTGAACTTATGAGAATCTACTTGCGAAAAAATTAAGCAAATGAATTCAAAAAGTACATCAAAGGTAGATTCATTTAAAAAGAAGAAAAATTTGGGTTTGGGGTATTTTTTTAAAAAATTCTATGTGTTTATTAAATTAGGATATAAAGATCATTATATTCTTAGTCTTACGATTAAAAACACCTATATTGCCTATTTGTTCGAACCTGCTTCCTTTTTACTTTACATGTATTTTACACTAGTTCACATTACAAAATTGGATTACAAACCTACCCACATTTTAAACAAGTAGGTAAGAAATGTATTAAAATAAATCAAAAATTGAAATTAAATGTACAATAATAAAGAATTATCTTGTCTTTGGTCATTCAAGTCCAAATATTCAACTTTATGATGATTTTTCACATTACTTTCAATTTATTTCACTACAAATAGACAAGGTAAATTTTAAGTTCAATTTATCTTTTTTTGACACAAATACTCATTTTAATTTAGCAGTTTAAATTAAAAAGGGTGCAAGCTACATACAATAGACAAATCTATTACATTGTCGAGATAAATGAAAAATAGTTGTAAAATAAGCCTTGATTTATTGGAACTCCTTGTAAACTTCAAATTAGAGTTTAATGTTAAGTAAATTAAAGGTAATAACTTGTGAACTACTATATTTATACATGTTTGGTGAACTAGTTCAAAACATCTTTCATAAAAACTTTTGAAAGGGCCATTATAGAAAAAACTAGCTTGAATACCTTCCTAAATACCTATTACACACATATATGATGGATGATTACATCCATTGTGGATGATAATGACATTCATTGATGCAATGATTTAAGTTATATTAATTATCATATGAAATGTCTATTGTATTCTAGAATTGACTCTAAAACTTCTAATGTATGATTTATCATTTTTGCTAGCTTTGTTGGATGCCATCCATGACACATGTTACTTATATTTGAAAAATAAATTTGTATGTTTATTATAAAAAACTCAAATTCAAAGAAATGCAAACAATGACAATGGGAGAAAACATAATAAAAGACCAACAAAAGGGAAGGAACAAAATTTTTGGGGGCAATTTTTCATACAAAAATGCAAAAAGGGAATTTTTTGGAGTTTATTGTCATGAAAATTGAATAAAAATTATTTTAAAAATAAATTGTGAAGTTGTACATTGGGTTCTAATGGTATAAAGGGAACTAACCATGTGACAACAGTCGTTAACAAAGTTAATTGAAATGCTTTTGTTTGTTGGGAGGTTTTGAATATTGTAACCACCAATTGCTAGTAGAATCCCAAATTACAACCCATAATCTCATTCCCAACAAAAAAAATAGTCATCACATAAGTGCCTATGTTGGCCCACCAAATACTTGGCAATTTTGGGGGTTGATATTCATGATATAGAAAATATGATATTTGGCTTATAATTTAGTTTCTATTGGTTAGAGATAAAAGCTTTGAATAATTATTTACTGAAAGGACATGACTTTACAAGGTTATAAGTGCTTTGGAAAAGCAACAATAAAATAGATTTTTACCTTCTTTCATCTTTCTCATGTCCTTTTTACACATTATCAACATGGTATCAAAACACATGGTTATTTAGATCCTAAGTAGTGTTAAAAGAATGAAAAAGAAATTGAAATGTTTTAAATAAAAACAACTAACCTATAAAATTTGATGGTACATATTTTCATGTATAGAAACATCAAGTTACATTACTATTAAAAGTTGAAACCCTTATTAATGTGGCATAGATGGAACATTGTTGAAACCAATTACTCTTCCACCAATTCTAGGGGGCAAGCTACACAAACTCTAGCCACTTGAATAAGCAATAAAATAGAATGGGATGAACAAGATACACTCACTTCCTAAACTATAACAAATTGTTTTGAAAACTATCAAGTGTCTCATGCAACCTCTTATAACACATCAAACAAACCTTGGGATGAATTGACCAAATTATTTGAAGTGCAAAATGCTTCATCACAAAGATGTATTTGCATTAAAATGAGGGAGAATGAAAACATGACAACACATATTCATACATTTCAATCCTTGTTGGAGTAATTGTTAACAACAAGATCACATGTCAATAATGAAGATAATGTGATATCTATAATGAGGAGCATGTTACAAGGTACAAAAGGTTTTTGTGGTTTTTAATAGACAACTAAATATGACACTACAAACCCTTATAGCATACTTGTTGCAAGAAGAGATTCGCATGAAAAGTCTTGGTCCTTCATGTGATATTGCATCTTCATTGTTTATAGGAAATAAACCTATAATTAAAGAATACATTAAGTTTTAACACTCCAATAGAAGGTGATGGGCTTCTAGTTCTAATGCAACATACATATGGAAAAAGAAGCTAAGATGTTTCTATTGCAAAAAGCTTGGTCATGTGCAAAAGAATTGCAACAAGTGGATTGTTGTAGAAAAACTAACACAACAAGTATTTCAAAGTTGTTGTATTTTGTTGCTCTTGTTTTAAAAATAAGTGACAATTCTCAAATATAACAATGGAGGTTTTATCTAATGTTGTAAGTTGAAATTCAAGTGCAAACTTGTGGCATGAAAGGTTAGGGCATATAAGCTAAGGACAATTACAAACCATTCACAAGAATTTTGTAATTAGATTACAAATGTCCAAGTGTACCAACTCAAGAGGTACACTTGCTCTTGTTGCTCTTTCTTGAAGGAATGGTGGAATCATCAACCTTCACAAGTTTCAAGTACTTCATCACATACATTGATGACTACCCATATATATAATGGTCTTACTATTATGGAACAATATAAACCATCTCCACATTTTAGAAATACAAAGTAATGGTTGAAAATCAAATGGGAAGAATTCAAACATTGAGAAGTTACAATAGAGGTGAAAACAAGTCTATTGACTTCACTAAAATCTATCAATTGCACAACATTTTAATTAGACAATTTTCATTTGATACACACCACAAAAAATGGTTTTTCAAAGGGGAACAATAGAATTCTAATAGAGGTTATCTCAAGCATGTTGCATTTTGTTAAATTAAAATGAGTTTTTTTAGGGGAAACATTGTTCATAACTACATACCTTCAAAATAAACAACCTAGTAAAACAATAAATAGCTTGTCTCCATATGAAATATGGATGGGCCATAAACCAAATTTATCATGCCTAAAAGTGTTTGGTTGCATTGATTTTTCTTCATTATCCCTAAAGAAAATAGAAAAAAACTTGACAATAAATATGAATATTGCAATTTTCTAAAGTATAGTAAGGAAAACAAAGGCTACAAGCTAATGAAATAATCAAACACAATTATTATCATATATAGATGTCATTTTTTTGAAAACTTGTAAAATGACAAACATGACAATTGTAAGAGAAGATGATGTCATTGTTGTAGACTTGAACTTGAGTTGGATCCATCCTTCTTCAAACAATCTTTCCATAAAGGACCTCCACAAAAAGACCTAGCATTCTTCAACTTGCAATGCAACAAATGTACCACTTCCAAATGTTGGACAAATAATACAAATTTCACCATTAAAGTCATTAAACCTTAGTAGCTCGCAAGTGGGTTTTACCCTTCCTATTGAACAAATTGTGTTGGTGAAGAGGGAAAAATAAGAAGAAGACATCTCTTTGAGGAGTCTAATTCAATGATCACCAACTTCAAGTATGTTCCATAAAACTTGTTGTGGACCTCAAACAAAAATAACTACAAGTCCAAGAAGGGAGGTACTTGACAAAGGAAACCACCTTTAAAACTAATTAAGACCATTGAAGGAGATTTGTATCTAAAAGGAAGCCTAAAGGACTCTTCATTCAAACTTGTCCATGAGATCTAGTCACAATGCAAGGTGGATGTAGATAAGGTGGACCGATTTAAAAGTAACACAATCCATTTTTCTACAAGTTTTGTGTGATTATAATTGTCACATTATTTGTACATATTGGAATTGTTTAATGGGATCCATTTTGAGTTTATAAATTTTGATATGTACATAATTCAGTTGATTAGTATGGAAAAGTCAAAAACTTATAAGAGTTATGGACTTTTGAAATTGAAAATTAAAATTTTTTACGTCAGTAACAATTGATGAATAAATTTTAAATTGGTTCCATGTTGAACTTCAAAGCTTGTTAAGGATTTGGTTTTAATTTTAAAATGTGATAATGAAAGCAAGATTGAAAGGTTTTGATTCAAATTTAATGAACTTTCAAAACCTATGGACTTTTGTTTAGTGAAAAAACCCATATATATTTCAAACTTATGACTTTGCATGTTTTAATCAAGAACTCTACAAGGGTAATCATTTTAATGGAATTTTTTTCCTTAAAATTGATGCATTATTGCTATTTAATTACAAAAAATATTTGAAGGTTCAAAAAAAATACAAAGGAAATGAACTTTCAAATTAAGGAACTATTGGCACTTTTTGGTCCACCTACCATGCATTTATTTTGCAAGAAAAATTAATAGGAATGAAAATTATCCATTGGAATTTAATGCAATAAATGAAAAATTGAAATCAATGGAAGGAATCATACTTGGAACTTAACAACCTTGCTTCCAAATCGAAATGTGGTTAGTTGCAAGTGGATATTCAAAGTCAAGCTCAACTCTAATGGCAAAATATCTAAGTACAAAACAAGATTAATAACAAAAAGGGTATATTCAACCAAAAACTCAATTATCAAACACCTTTTTGAACCAATTGTGAAACTCACTTCAATTAAAATGCTGTTTAAACAATACATCATGGCTTGAACATTGAATAAATGAATGTAAAAGCAACTTTTTTGAATGATCAAATGAAAAAAGAAATTACATGAAAATACTTAGAGGGTTGCCTAAATAATAAAAAAGTTTAGTATTAGTTTGCAAGTTGGAAAACGCTTTATATGGTTTAAAGTAATCATTCACTAGTGGTAGCAATGTTTAAATTCCTTTTTGGTCTCTACCAATTTTCAAAAATAATGAAGCCCGACTTCAAATGTTTACATAAAGTTTGAAAGAAAAGGTTTGATGATTATTGTTGTGCATGTTGATGATCCCATACTCCTAAATAATAATGAAGATTTGATAAAGAATACCTAGAAGCTTCTATTAAAAGAGTTTGAAATGTCAAACCTAGGATGTCTCCACTTTTGTTTGGGGATGGAAATTATTTATGACAAGGTGTTTGAGGTTCTATCAACTAATCAATAAAAAATATATTCGAGAAAAAATATTGCATACATATAAAATGTTAGTTTGTAATTTAACAATTACACCAATGGAAACCTAGTTAAAGCTAAACAAAAGTGATTCACCTCAAAGCAAAGAAGATGAACATACCTTGTAGTTTGATGCATGCCATGGTCAGCGCATGGCCTAACATCACATTTGCCATAAATTTAATTGTTTAATGCTTATCAAATCTTGGAGACAAACATTGACTCAAGTAATCAAAAGAAGAATGAAATATTTGAAAAAAACAGTAGGAAGGAAGCTAATGTATAATTTTAAAAACAAACAACCTTTTAATCTTGGAAGACTATTTTGATGTTGATTGGGCAGGGTATGTTGACACAAGGAGGTCCATATCAAGAAACTCCTTCATTATTAATGGAGTTGTAAGTTAAACAAGAAATAAAGAGCAATGACTTTGTTAAGCACATAATCAAGATACATGTAGCTTTGTCTTAAACTTCAACAAGAATAATATGGATAAAAAGACTACTTGGAACCTTGGGTTCAAAACAAGGAAACCCTATTATTAATCATTTAAATAATCAAAAAACAATAATGTTCATCCAAAACCTTAAACTTCATACAATAAACAAACACATTGACATACAAGTTCATTTCATTAGAAAACAAGTGCAAGTAAAAGAAATGAAAATTGAATATTGTAGTATTTAATATGTGGTTATATTCTTACAAAAACTTTACCAATGGAAAAAAATGAACATTGCATGAAATTGATGGGAGTATCACGCCATTACAAAAAATCTTGTCCATAACAACCCATGTGCTTGTGATTCATGTCCAAATCAACCATTTTTGCAACTATCAATATGATTGTCCTACATGGTACAATGGTAAAAATGACTTGTAATCACATATTTGACTATAAAATGGTTTTAAATCACATATGCAACCATGATTTGCAACTATTGTTGGTTTGGATGAAAATGAGAATGAAAAGTCCATTCATATTCTCCACAACTACTAGTGTCAAACATTAGATGAAAATTTAATTTTGTACAAATGATAATGTAGTTTGGAGGTGGCAAAACAATGCATGGCATCTTATGCTACTTGAATTACAACTATATATCATAGTTGCAAATATACATGTTTTTATGGTTAGTTAATTCACACAACATGTCATGTAATTTAGGTAGCTTTAACTTAGGCAACCCCTAAGTACTTTAAGTAGTTTATGTAGCCTTTAGATACACCCGTAATTAAATACCTTAGGTAGCTTAGGCACAATATTACAAAAACATGGTCTTATGATTGGACAATTTTCATATGGTTAAATAACCTACAATAACTTACGGTCAAATGGCTTAAAATAACCAAAGATAGCTTAGAATAACCTAAGGTAGAAGAATCAATAATAATTTCAAAATATTTATAATAGCTTAAGGTAGATAATCCTAGAATACCCTAAAATAACCTAAAATAAAATAACATATAATAGCCTAAAATAGTCTTGGGTCAAAATAGTCTAAAGTAACCAATAATAGTGTAAAGGAGAATAACCAATAATAACTTAAAGGTATAATAATTAACGAAACATAATTTGAAAGTAAAATAATTAAGATTAAACAAAAATCACTAAAAAATAGCATAACCAAAAATAACCTAGGGTGGAATAGCTTAAAATAACCAATAGTAGTTTAGAATAACCTAAAATAGCTTAAAGTTAAACAACTTGGAATACCCTAGGGTACAAATGTTTAGAATAACATAAGGTATAAAAGTTTGGAATAACATAAGGTAGCCTAGTTTAGAATAGCTTGAATACAACTTTAAATGGTTTAAAAATAGGCTAAAATAGGCTAAGGTAGTCTAAGGTAGCTAGATAGCTAGGATATGTGAATTAGGCCACATAGGTAGGATGGGAATTTTTTTGATAGCAATGTGATAACAAAAATTATCATTTGTTGAAAAATGGATGCAATGGTCAAGGACTTGGACTCTTAGTATGTAGGTGAAAGGTTCAAATCCTCTCATTTACAAACTAATTACGAATGACCATACCATGTAAGCATATGCGATTACAAATTTTAGTTGTAAAAATGAATCATAAATGACCATGTTATGTTAACTGTTATGTTAATCTAGGGTGGACTTGGAATTCTGGACTTTGTCCACCACTTCTAAGATCCATTCTCATCCATTAATGTTTGAACCATTGAAGAAAATGCACTCTATTTCATTCAGCCAATAGAGTTATCCATGAAGTCCTGCGATTAGGGGGCGAGAACGGTCAGTTTCAGCATAGTAGGGCATCAAACGAGTAACTGGGAATGAAAATTTTAGGAAACGAAATAACTGGGACTCATACTAGTTTTTCCAGCAATTTTGGTGGTAAACTGAGTTTCATCTTGTCTTTCCTTTTTCCTGAGCGCCTCCACTGCTCCTACCTGTACCACTACTATAACTACACTCGAGCCTCGAGCCTTGTGCATTAAATGCTGAGTTTTACCATTTCATACTGAGATTTAATAAAATTTCCTTACTTTGTGGATACCACTGAAAGAGGGGATGGGGGATGGAAGCAGGCACGAAGGCAGGGTGACTTTCCAGAAAACTCTAATGTCAAACAAAATCCAGTTTGAAAATGGGGCTGGGGGTTGTTGGTTCCATTTATCTGCAGATACCTCTGGAGGGCCAGAGTGAACCAGCACCCACCAGTGCACCAACGTGGATGGATGGTGCACTGATAGGATTCTCTTTTCTATCCCTGTGCCATCCCAGTTTGATTTTTTTTTGTTTGCCCTTTCTCAGCCCTGATCTCAGTTTTTATTTTGGGATTTTTATTTTCTCCCTGCCCCCTTCCCAGTTTTTATTTTATTTCCTCCCTGCCCAGTTTTGTTTTGTTTTGTTTTTTTTTTCTCTTGAAACTTTTCCCACCCACCCACCTACTACCCCCCACTGTCCCCCACCGACTTACTCACCTATATATTTTAATATAAGTAGACTCTTCCTCATTTACCTACTCGCTTATAAATCTTAAAATGTGCTACTTTCTTCCCCACCCACCTACTTGCCCTTCCATGGTCCTACCTACCCTTCCATCGTCCTACCTACCAACACTTTAAGTAGGTACCTACCAAACCCCACCTACATGGCTACACCTACCTACATGGTTATCACTGCAATAGACTCCCAACGGTTGATAATGATGAAAAAAGAATAAAATGAAGGTATTGCATGGAGCTTGCTCTTGTTCATTCAAACAAATAAATAAGGGGATGATTAAAATACTTAACACCCCCTATAAAAGGGTATTGCAATTTCTATTCAAAGAATGTTTTCCATGGGGGTATTGCAAACCAATTGGATAATCAAAGAGCTCTAATTCAATTTAGATGCATTTCATGCATGTTGTATTCAGGTTCATAAAGCAAAATATTTAATGAACGTGTAATACCCCATTCTAGGTATCCCTGAAATAATTTGGGCTCCATATCATATATTTCAACAATTCAAGGGGTATTACATAACTGTAAAAAAACCTAGAAGGAATGTAATACCTTCATTGGGTTGTACTACAATACCCTCATTGTGTTATATTATAAACACCATGGGCTAAATTATTTTGGTATATGCTATCAGAAGGGTATTGTTCATGCCCAACACTATTCAATACACCTACAATACCCCTCTCAAGGTATCCCATAAATACATTGGGTTCCATAACATATTTCTTGACACGTGGCGGGTAATGCGTAGCCCTACCAAAACCTACAAGAAAACCAATACTTTCATTGGGGTAATTTGTAATTAAACATCAAAGGCCTACATCACTTTTAAAGGGGTATTGTTCATGGCCAAAACTATTCAATACACTTGTAATACCCCTCACATGGTATCCCATAAATACATTGGGCTCCATAACATATCTTTTGAAACTTGGAGGAGTTTTGCATAGCCCTACCAAAACCTGGAAGGAATGTAATACCTTCATTAGGCTACACTATAAACACCATGGGCTGAATTATTTTGATCTAGGCTACTAGAGGGGTATTGTTCATCCCAAAAAGACTCAATGAACATGCATTACCCTTCTCTAGGTATCCCAAAAATACATTGGGCTCCATAACATATTTTTTGACATGTGGAGGGGTATTACGTAGCCCTGCCAAAACCTACAAGGAAACCAATACCTTCATTAGGTATTTTGTAATTAAACACCATGGGTCTATGTTATTGAAGGTATATTGTTCATCTTCAAAACTACACAATAGACCTACAATACCTTTCATAAGTGGTCCCATAAATACGTTGGGCTCCATAACTTGAAACATGGAAGGGTATTGCATAGTCATACCAAAACATATAAGCAAAGTAATACCCTGCTTGGGGTATTCAATAAACACCATGGGTTAAATTATTTTAATCTAAACTATCAAAGGGGTATTGCTTATGGCAAGGAATACTCAATGCACATGCATTACCCCCTTGTAGGGTATCCCAAAAATTCATTGGGTTCCAAAACATATCTTTTGAAACTTGCAGGGGTATTGCATAGTCATACAAGGAAACCAATACCATCATTAGGGTATTTAGTAATTAAACACCATGGGTCTACACTATTGGTGGGGTATTTATCATACATATAATCATTTAACACTTGTAGTCATAGATTTATTGGTTACAAAGGAAAAAAATTCTTTTAATGTTTTAGGTTTTGTTAGGGTTATGCAATACCCTTTTAAGGCTCTTTAAACATGTTATGGAGCCCAAAAGATTTCTAATATACCTTAATAAGGATTTTTCATTTGCATTGAATAATTATGGGCACAAGTAATACCCCTCTAATAGCTTGAACCAAAATAATTCAATCCATGGTGTTTACAAAATACCCTCATGAAGGTAATGTTTTTTTTATAAAAAGTTTGAACTTCTAGTTTTTGGGGGTAAAAAAAGATTTTTTGGTTTGAATGCAATATTAGAATCATTGTTTTGATAAATTTATCAAGCATACATATAAGAACATGTGAAAATGTATTTCTAACTATTATCAAAAGATGGTGCAAAATGAAAATAAAATGATTTAAATAAAAAACATGGATGACATGCATTACAAAAATGTGCAAAAAATGCCCGAGTCCAAAACAACCCCAACTTAAAATGGGGAACATGTGGTTGCTTCAAAAATAAATTGTTATCCTAAATCCTGAAAACCAAAACAACACCCTAATCAAAAGTGGGATAAACTATGGGATAAATTAATATGTGTTACTACCAGAGGTGGATGGGATCCCATTGGCCCTCTTGTATTGTGTTGATGCAACCTTTGCATCATGGGCATGTCATTGCATAAAAACCCCATGAATGTTGCATCCACAACATTAGCCACAAACATTTCCATAGTGGTGCCTTGAACCCTAAAATAAATAACATGATATAATAAATATTGCATATGAATTCTAAAACCTGGAATTCAAATAAAATTTAGTATGACATTGATGGAAACTTACCGACCATGAATCATTTTTGAATCATGGTATTACATAAGGAGGCCAATTTCCTTACGCCACATTATTTTATTTGATGCAAACTTTTAATCGCACTCGATCCAAGTGCCTTTGCATACTCAATTCAAGTCATTCAAATCACAAATGCAAGGTCCTCATTGTGCTCTAACTTTGTTTGCACATTCAAACAAATGGCCCCCACACCCCATGTAGTCATGCCAAAAAGTCAAAGAATGTGGCTAGAGGCTAACATCACAAATGTGAGCTTAGGCACCTTAGTTGTGTATTGTAAATCAACTCAGAGCCTATCCCATTCCAAGAATGCATGCCTTTTAGCCCTAGTAATAGCCTTTTGTTGATTGTGATGAAACCAAGCCAAAAGGTTGATCAAGACATGTGCATTCATGGCCATGTGATCTTGAACCCTTGGGCCCTCCTCTCGAGTAGATGGGTGTTCGA
>Ga0116229_10011010_pt1 | contig 13445 bp, 10 predicted proteins | sample S1TSphgellanicum_3_FD_87313 | JGI IMG/M metagenome (GOLD analysis project Ga0116229, IMG submission 87313) | Host-associated microbial communities from peat moss isolated from Minnesota, USA - S1T2_Fc - Sphagnum magellanicum MG | ecosystem: Host-associated > Plants > Peat moss > Unclassified...
ATGAATAGGAATTGTAATTATGTTTATAATTTTTAACATTGTGTTTTGGATTATAGATTTGGGTGGTTAGAGATAATCATGAATATGGTGTATTGCTGAATTGCAGATGTATGCGTGTTTAAACTAATGCAGAGTTGTGAATGAATATATGTTTGTAGTGCAAAATTATTGTTATAATAAATGTGGAGTGGTTATGGAGGAATTATATCCACATCTACTAGGATGGTATAAAAAAAAAAATTGGTGCACAAGGTACATCAACTATAATGTGATAATACAAAAACATTTAAGGAATGTATCAGACTTTCACAAATTGAATGAAACAATATTTAAAAAAACAAGTTAGTGCATAATATACATCAAATGAGAAGTGGTGATACAAAGATAATTAAGGTTCTATAAGACCTCCATAATTTGTAATGAGATGTTACAAAGAAAACATCATGTTAATGCACAAGGTATATCAATTCAAATGCAATGGAATAAATACATATAAGGAATGTAATAAGCCTCCATGAATTGAAATGAGATGGTATAAAAAACATCACGTTAGTGCATAACATATAATAGTTGAAATGCATGCATACAAAACTTTGTGAAGAAGTGTATGAAACCTACATAAAATTCACTAAACCAACTTTCAAGAACAAGTTAAACACACAAATTGAGATGGCATGGTATTAATAAGATTTAACTTAGTGAATTAAGGGCATGTAAATTGAATTTGATGGTACAAATGAGGATGTAGTTATTGCATTAGTTTAAGAAGTTTGAATTGTCACAATTGAAAGGTTGTAAGAATTGAACAAAGATTGAAGTCCAAAAAGACCCAATACACAAAAATCATTCTAACTTAGCTAGCTTGGTACAAGCATTACACATAGATTTAAAAAAACAAACATTGGTGCAACAATTCATGCAAGTTAAAACAAAGTTAATGATCATAGACCTACCATCTAAATTCATTCACTTGGCATTTGGACTTTTTTTGAAAATCTTTGTGAAAGGAATAGGCAAATTGCATTATTTTGGGACTTACAAGGCATCATAGATAGGAATAGGTCATTGGACAATTTGAGGTTTGAATTTTGAATTCTTGTTTTGTTTTATTATTCATGTTGATGGTGACTTATGGATAGTGCCCAAGAATGGGAGTTTTGGGAAAGTGGAGGACATTTGTAGACACATAATTTTGGAGTAAAAGGAGAGATGTATGTAGTTTGTAGAAAAATTATAAATTCTAGTTTTTGATATTACATATTAGATTTGACGTTTGATTACATTTCAATTAAACATGGAATTTTGTTGAAGTTTTCAATAAACAAGGAAGTATAAACTTCTTCATTGATTGCCATATTCAATTTGTTGCGTGAATCATTTGTAGTATTAAAAATATCATGAAAATGAATTGTAATTTTGTTTGTAGTTTTTTTTAACATTGTATTTTAGAGTACAGAATGTGGTTATCAAAAATAACCATGAATCTAATGTTTTGATGGATTGTAGATAGATGTGTGTTTAGAATTATTGCATAATTATGAATGAATGTATATTTGCAATGCAAATTTGTTATTACAGTAAATGTGGAATGGTTCTAGAAGAATTAAATCCACATCTACGATTTGGTGACCATTTTTGGGGATTTTTTTAACATGAACAAGAGGGTTTTGTATATTTTCCATTGTTTATACTATAGATGAAGGTGTTTAGAAGAATGATTTAATTTTTAATTCAAATTTGGAAGGGTTATGTTAGAAAGTACTAAAGGTCTAAGCGGTTGAAATTGTGAGGACTTTAGAGTGATTTATAGACTTTGAAAACAAAAAGATTGTGAAATAAGATGAATCAAATGGTGGTTTCAAGTCTACAACAACAATTGGATTTAGAAGCAAATCATCAAGGTTCTAAAAGAGAAATAAAAAACAACATGAAAATGGAAGAAAGTATGCGGGGACTACAAAAACCCTATATCATAATCTAATGTTGGATAGACAAGTTCTGAAAACAAAAAAAAGACTTATAGGCATAGGTCATTTTTACCACAAAAGGTGGTGAAGTGTGAAATATGGATTGGTGGTCTTTAGAGAAGGCACAATTATAGATGACAATTTCCATGAAAAGAAATGTAGTCAAATGCTTACCCAAATGAATGGATGTAATATATTTTTTAGCCGCAATCTATGGTTTAGAGTTGAAGAGATCAAGATGGAGCAAGGACTTCTCTAGTACTTGATCAACCGCAGGAAATCTCAAGTTTCAAATTGGTGACTAACTGAAGAAGGCACATTACAAGAGGTATACAATCCAGGTTTATGTACTAGTTTGCATTTCTATAATATTATGAACTAATGGAAGATTAGGAGGTGGAAGAAAACACCAATATCAATGTGTTTGAAAAGATTGAGGAAAACTATTTATCACGACCCTAACTTTGGGCTTGTGATCAAGATAAGGGCTTACAAAGGTGCAAGTCAAAAGTGAAGTCCGAGAATCACATTTCATGCTCCCGAGAGTGTAGGAGGGTGTGAGGGAATGAACCCACACAATCCTAAGTGGATTCCCACTTTGGGAATTGAAGTCCCAATGGACTTTTGAATTTTCAAAGAACGATTACAGGGGGTCAAAAATATTTGGATTAAAGATTTTTTTATACCATTGGAAAGCTCTCAAAACATAAATGTTTAAATTGGGCTCGCACGTCCCATTTGAATATTTAAAACACAAGTTATGGCTGAAAAAAACTCTAGGAGTCAAAGTGTCAATTTGATTCCCGACCACTAAAAGTCAGGAATCACCCTGATTTATTTGTGTGCACATAGCGTGCCACATATCATTGGAAATCTTTCGATAGGGGCTACAACTTTTCTTTAAATTTCACCTCAATCGGAGGTTTTCCCAAAAAGTTATTGGTCTCCAAAGTTGCGGGAGTCCCAATTTTGAAAATTTTCAAGACTTTCAACTTGGGAATCCTTGGAAAAAATGACATTTGGGTGTAGGCCCCGTGGCTAGGCATTGTGAATATTATAAGGGGGAAGGTGGTGGCATCCCTTAAGTCCGAGCACGGTGAGTCTTGTGAGTCTGTGTATGCCCGTGGTTCATGCACCAAAAGTGCTCCAACCACACACTAATCAACTTGTTGTTTGGTTTGTGCAAGTTCGTGTGAATAATTGACGTGCTTGTCGCTTATCCTAGTCCCCATCTCGGAACTCTAGCACGCCCTTCTACCCCTGAAGTGCTGCGAACAAAAGAACGTGCCCCAACTCCTTCTTTTGTTATTTTCATTTTTGGATTTGCATTCGAGTTTTCCAAAGAGTGTGGGGGTGTGTCACCTTAAGTGGTTAACATAGTCCAAAAACATAGTACAATCCTTAAATGGTTGACACAATGCTTAAACAAGGCATAATCCTTTTAAGTAGTTGACATAATGCTAACAAAGTGGCACAATTTTTAAGATGTGGTTGCCCAAAAGAAATATGTAGATGTTTGTGGAACTAAAAATAGTGCACTAAAAATTGTTGGTGCTTGTGGTTTTGGCCCTAGTGCTAAATTGTTTAGAAAAGGAAGTAGGTGACACTACCAAATTATTGAAATGTATTGAAAGAAGGGTATAGAAACTACATGTTGAATGTGGTTTATGGCATGGCATTTAAACAATTGTGTAACTTTGACAAAAGCAAATAGCTAGTGGTGTGTGGTTTGTGTTGTACTCCAAGGAGTTTGGAATAGCTTTAATGATCCAATGTTTGTGCCATGTGGTAGACAAGGTACTATAACAAAATACCTATGTTAAATAATGTTAGTGATGATGACCCTCATAAGGTGCTTATGTTAATGTTGTAGGGGAGCTTTATGAATTTATGGGTTCTAAAACTTTTAATGAGTTTATAGATAGAAGAGAGTAGCCCTCTTGGGCTAGTGTCATCTACAAGAGATGTTCTTGTAAGACTTGCAATGCTGATTGGTTGCCCCCAATGAGGTTGTGTCTCTTCTAAAATTGGTGGTGATAGAAAAGCTCAATGAAGATTTTGTAAAGCATGAATAATAGAATATATTTTCCAATGACCCTTTTCCTGATGCAACTGTCTCCCCCATCAATGGCCAAGAAGAGTCCCTTCTTGCTACACTTTTCTTGCCCATTAGCACCCAACATGATTTGCATGATCAAAAAATTGAGCCTCATGTTATGATTATTCTAGCTACTACTAAATTAACAAAGGTCACATGTACAAGTTAAATTTTTTCAATCAATATTGTTCATGTGTTGTATTTTGAACTTTGGTCCAATTTTGCATGCTTTGAAAAGTTTGGTTCCGTCTAAACACTCATTGCCATATGGTTCATGCAAAGGAGTTTGAAGGTGACACACCTAGTCTGGAGGAGCCTTAAAAAAAAGCTGAAAACCAAGTAAATGACCCTGCCATAATAGAATTTTAGGTAGTGGACAATCCAACGTGCACAATCCAATGTGCACAACAAAGGTCAATGAAATTCCAATGGGAGCCAAATATTCCTTTCAGAAGCATAAGGTTCTTGAAATTGAGGACATGACAACCAAGAAAAACAAGACATTTGGTATTGACCTTTTAACAAGCTTGCCACAATCATGTGAATTAACAATTTGTTATGATTCATTATTATGATAGTTTTGGAATTGTCTAAATTCTCATTTGCATGTGCACATTGTGATGTTTATCAAGTCATGTGCCATATGAAATATCAATGCAAATGCATCAAGAGGTATGTTAAATGAGCATGAAGGTGGCCAACTTGCACTTCACAAATCATAGTATGTAAAATGTGTCAATATTTTGCATTAGGTTCCTAATTGACCATTGAACAACTCATTTTGAGTATGCCTCATGAAAACTATATCCTAATAGAATCAAATAAATTTTCATGTTCTAGACTTATGGTTCTTTCCTTTTTCTTGTCAAATGTTCTTATTGTTGTAACAATAGCTTCTTGGATCACAGTTTACACCAATTTTTGAAGCAGAGTTTCCTTCTAATATCAAAACCAAAATAGGTCTCTTTTTTTCTACATTTATTTCAAGGTGGGAATATATCTCTTCTTTACTGATGTGGTGTTTTATTTTATTACAAATTTTGTTATGAAATCTTTTGGGTTGGTTGCAAAAGTTGGAGTTTGCATACTTTTTTGCTTCTAGAGGTTGGGGAACCTAACCCACTTTAATAGATCCATAATTTGTATGGTCTACTATTTATTTGATCTACTTATCTTTCAAGATTTTTCTTTTTCATTATCAATCTATTAATTAGCTAGTTATTAGTTTAAAATATAATAATTTTTTTGTACATCGACTTTTGGTTTTGAAAATGTTGATGAGTTGATGTGTGTCTCATGATATTTGTTATTCATAAAAGAGTCCATGTGTAGGGAAATCATATGTGGTCTCATTCCCTTGCTTTTGATGTTTCCAACTAGGAATTGGCTATGTCTAATGTTTATCTTCAAGTGGGTCACCACCATTTCAACGATCCAACCTTTATTGATTGACCATTTGCCCAAAGTTGTGATCTGATAATCTAATCCTAGAAGCAGAAGTGTGTCAACTAGTAGCTTGACAATTGATTACAATTTAAAGGTTGTTGTGTTCTTCAAATTGTTGTTATGGATAATTATGAAATGCACAACTTCATGTAGATTTTATAGTTGTATGTCTATTATTAAATGTAGTTATGATGCAAGTGTGGATTGTGGCCTATGCCTGAAATAACATGGCTCATTATAGGAAAAATAATTGTGGATGTAGCCAATTTTCAATTATACAAGGACTTGAGCACTATGTTGTAACTACAGAGTCCTATGTTCATAACATAGTGCTACAAAAGCAATTGAGTATAATGTTATAGAGCATAATGCTTGTGTTGTTAACTAAATCCTTTATTTTCAAAGTTTCAACAACTAATTTATGTCTTTGGATCCTAATAGTGTACGTGCAAAAGCTTGAGCAATGTGTTCAAAATGTTTCCACATCATGACATTATTTTGGCATGGAACATTAATTACAATCCACAAAATGTTTGTGACAAGTCTGTAACAACATTATAAAAGGTTGAGTTGATTCTAACTGCATTGAACATATGTTGAACTCTCAAAAAATGATAAAATCAATGAGACAAGATAATTAGTAGGATGTGGTGTTTCAATGTATGGAGAAACAATTAGAAGTTATTCTACTTTTGCAATTCCATGATATGCTAAAATAAACTCCCCAAAAATCATAGCAAAGATACGAGGTACCACTTGATAACGAATACATGCAAAACTTGTTGTAGTCATAATTTTGACATTGGAGGTAGTAGATAGCCATGAAAGAACATTTGCCAAGCCACTTGTCTAAATGGGATTGCACATCTACCTCATACCAACCACAAATTTGCATGTTAAGTTGAAGACTTCACATCCTGAAAAAAAATTCTTTTGAGTTACAATATACCTTTGAAGAAAATACCATACGACCTGCTCTACTGATTACAGTTCCAAGAATCCTTGTGATTAGTGTCTCACTATTGATTGAACTTCAATGGTACACACATAGTCTTACGTGGGTGGACATGGCCTTGAAGACCTCATTCAATTTTACTCTTGTCAATGCACTTGACTTGCATGAATTACCTTTGTTGTTATTTGAAAAAGAAATTAAAGTTCTAGTTGGAATTTCTTTGAATTTGTTGCAAAAAATATGATACATGATGCTTGTGTTCCAACATTGGCTTGATGTCTTTTCTACAATGCACCCAAATAAACAATAGTTTATGTCTTTGAATAAAGACAGGTGCCAAAGATTTGAATGTGTAGATATGAACAAGGCACAATAGAAGGTCTTCTAACATATCCATGAGCTTGCAGAGAAAACTCTACAACAATGTTTTGAATGTAAACATTTTCTTAGTTCCAATAAAAGCAAACTTACAACAAGAATCCAAACATAAAACAAAAATTAATGTAGTCATAACCTTATGATTGCACTCACAAAGTATGAGACTATCATCACCTTCATCATGAATACGTAGCAGCAACAAACTGTCATGTGTGCCCACTAGCTTCATCACCTTTCAACAACATTAGGTTTAGATTAAAAGATGTATAATAATTTGCTAAAAATTTTGGGCAAACCACTACATAAACATCTATGTCCCGAATTTCTATCACATTTTTGGAAACAACTAGTAGACTCAATCATGTTGTTGGTTAGCATGTAATACACATTTAGATGAATATCCATTTTATTAATGCACAAAATGAAGACAAGGTGGATCTTGGTACACTCTTTATGTGTCCTTCATTCAAAGTGACTTTAGAGTAAATAGAAAAGGATTCAAAATCACTTTCAACAATCATATCATTCACCAAATTTTGGTCAAGACTTGGTCATTCAATTTAAGTCTTTTTTCTAAAATCAAATGCAACAACAATTCTTAATTTTCTATTGCAATGATGTAAATCCTAATTGGATAAGTTATTGTTGTTCTGGACAAAGAAGTTTGAAAATAATCTTCCAACCCTTAAACCATTTTCCATGTATATTCCACTCCCTTTCCATTCTTGTGAACACTTGAAATAATTGTACTGTAATTCTTCTCCTACTTCTGATTTTTCTTGAGGATTTCTAATGCTAATTGAAAGATCCCTTAACAACCAAACTATGTCAAATTATCTTTGACTTTATCCCCTTCATGTTCTTATGAAGTGGCATCAAATGTCTGACACCTACAAAACTTGCATATGTTCATTCACATTCGGGTATCTTAGAGACTATGACTTGGAGACTTGATATTCATCAAAATATAGGGTTTCAAGGACAACAATAAGTTCCCAATTGCTCAGTGAGATAGATAAAACCTAAAGAAGTGTTGAACCTCATATTACATGCCCAACATCTTTAACTAGATCCCCTATAGGTTCTTTTAAAATGGCAACAAATCTTTGATAGACATAAGACCCACATATTTTCATTCACGTCCAAGGACCTTGGAGACTTGATATTGATGAAAATCTAAGGTTCCAACACATCATACTGACAACTAACCCCCAATTGCTTGGTGAGATAAATAGTACCTAAAGATATATGGGCCTCTTATTGGAGACCTAACATTTTTGAACAACCTACTAAAACAATAAAAATTCTAAAGCACATTCGTAAAGGTCTTCAACCACCTTAAAAGTCGTCCTTCCATATTGAATGCACGTAGCTCAGGTTTGTCATAGTACAATACAATGTCACATAAATATGTGAACATATTTCTAAATCCAAAATCTCAATCTAACAATTTAATAGCTTCTAAGGCTTCCAATATAACACCTATAACCTCATTAGTGAACTCATAAGTAGCAGAACTCCCCTTCACAACATGGCTTGTAGGTGACATGGAAAATTTTGAAGCTAAAACCAAATGGGAAAAAATAAAAACTAAAGGCCTATCATCTCAAATTAGTAAGATCGACTACTTGCCTACAACTGTTGTACTAGTAGCCTCAAATAACCATGTCGCCTTCCATCCATTCATTTACATTAACAACTTTGAATGACTTGGCCACAACACAAGGAGCCTTTTCAACTAACATTAACCAAAATGGTTCATTAGTTGTAGGAATTACAACATTATCACTTGGTTGTCAAAAATTTGTTCACCTTCAGTACCTACCTCAGTTTTTTCATCCGAATCGTACATCATCTCTTGCACCTCTAAACTATTCCTAGGCTTTAAATGAGCCAATGTCCATTAAAGAACATAATCCTTGTTGATACAATCTGCTTCAAGATTCCTATTAAAACAACTCACACAAAAACAAAAGAGTTGACGATATTGGCAAAGAGTGGGATCTTTAGCAAATAGTTTCACACTCATAAGTCTTGTTCCTATCGATATCTCCCACTTTCACTTCATAAAAGAATTTATTGATGTGTTGTCAAGCATGTGGATGGGCTGCATGGATCTTATTTGCTTCAGATTTCAAATATGCCACAACTTTTGTTGCATTTTGAATCTTCATGCCCCTAAGTTTGATATGTTCTTTTTTAATTTCCCGCTTCAACAAAGCCCTTACTCCATCCACCTCCCCCTTCCCATGCCCAATGGCAAAAAAGTTCCAAATCAATTGACATCCTCTAGGGTGGTCATTAAATGTGGTGAAGTTGGGATATCGTGATACAAAGTACCATGCTCATGCATGCTCATGCACTTTTAAACTAGCTAGAACACCCATCTATCCACACAAACATGTTGTGTTGGAGTGCACCTTTCACTCTACAAATGATTGTAGCAAAGCATGAAAGCATGTTGGACATATAAATAACCATGATTTGGGTCATTCGAAACATAGTAATGGGCATCTTTGATGATACTAGAGTTTAAATTAGCAAGGTCAACTAAAGGATTGTGCTGATAACTAATATGCACTAAAATACTAACTTGAAAGTTATGCTAGTGCATATTTTGAACCTCATTTTGAATCTTCATGGTGTAGTTTTCAGAGAAATCAACACAACATAATACTGTATTTGGCGATAAGTTTTCTAAAAATTGTTTGAATTATGTCTCTTGCCACTTAACAATGTAGTTATGAAGCACAAACTCCTTAAGTTGTGGCTTGAGATAATCTAATAAAGCTTTAGGCTAGGATTCATGATATTTTAGTTTTTGATTTTTTTTATCCCTACCATCATCTGTCTTCTTGACAACCTCATATCCAATGTTGTTCCACTAAACTAACTTATCATAAACAAGTTCTTTTGGGCAAACTTCAAAAGTATCAAACTCCAAATTCTAGACATAAACCTTCAAGGCAACTTTTTGAATGCCAAAAAGAGAGGGCAAGTTTAGGATAGAACACTGATGTCCACATTTGGGTCAAGCCATTAAAAAAAAAAATGTTTATAAAACATCTAATTGTGTTTATTAATTACATGCCCTCATGTTCTTAAGTATTGTAAATTTCATAACACATACAATGTCGTAACCCTAGCTTTGGGTTCGCGTCAAAGGCAAAGGGGTTACAAGGTTGTGGGCCAAGTGGAAGTCCGGGAGTCAAGGCAAAGAAGTCGCAAGGGTGTGGGCCAAGAAGAAGCTCAGGAGTCACATCACACACTCCCGGAAGTGTAAGAAAGTGTGAAGGAGTATGAAGGAGAATGAGGGAGTGAACCCTCACACTCCCAAGGCAACTCCCACTTTGGGAGATGGAGTTCCAGTGGACTTCCAAAATTTCAGAAAGCGATTTCAAGAGTCAAAACTAAATGGCTTGTGGCGTTCTTTATATCATTGAAAAGCTCTTAAAACTTAGATGTCTAAAATGGGCTCGCATTGCTCATTTGGACATCTAAAACACAAGTTATGGCCAAAAAAAGGGTAGGGAGTCAAATTGCCAGTTTGATGGTAGTTTGACTCTCGACCAAAAAAAGTTGGGAATCGACCCTATTTACTTAGCTGCAGAGGGCGTGACACATACCCTTAAAAAGCTCTCAATGAGAGCTACAACTTTTTTTTAGACCGCATCTTGATCCGAGGTCTGCTCGTAAAGTTATGGGGCTCCAAAGTTACGGGAGTCCCAACCGGCGCAATTTCGGGACTCTCACTCGAGAGTCCCGGGAGAGAAAAACCATTTGGATGTAGGTTCCATGGCCAGCCATAGAGTATACTATAAGGGGGAAGGTGGTGGCTTCCCTCAAGTTCGAGCTGTGGTGAGTCTAGTGTGTTCGTGTTGCCCATGGCTCGTCTTAGCACCAAAGGTGCTCCAACTATGCACTAACCACTTTGTGTGGGTTGTGTGCAGGCCTGTGTGAGTGAGTGAAGCTTGTCAACTCTTCCTAATCCCATCCCGGAGCTCCAAGACGCCCTTCTACCCCTCAAAGTGTTGTGAGCTAGGGAACGTGCCCCGACTCCTACCTTTTCCACTATCTTTTACTTGGACTCACATTTGAGTCCTTCAAGGAGTTGGGAATGTGTCATACAAAAATAACTATCATGAATTCTTTTCCCTTGGCCTTGCATGTCATTCATTGTAAGTAGAAGTTCCTTCAACTTTGTGTGATAACGACAACATGTTCCAGTGTGTCAATTGATGCACAAACCATGGTCTTAACATCTAGAATAATGTGAACATAATTGGGACTTTAGGATGGATAACATTACATGCTGTAAAAAACTTCAACTACACATACACCATATAAAAGGTAATTAGTATAATCCTTATTTTGTTACATATTCACTGTCGTAACCCTAACATTGAGTTCGTGATTAAGTGTGAAGTGCAAGGGCCCATGAAGCCAAAAAATGTGTTCAGGTGTGAAACACATTCTCACAAATGGACGAAAATGCAAGGGATGGAACCCAATGACTCCCAAGTGCACTCCCATATTGGGAGTTGCACTCATGCAAGAGTTACAAATGTTTACACCCTTGGTTGGAAAAGGAAACACCAAATTGGGTCCCCATGACACCATTAGAATTTTTTTGAAACATAAATGTTTAAAGTGCCCTTGAATTGTTCATTTCGACCTAATTTGCATGAGTTATGATCAAAAGAAGGGGCAAGAGTCAAATTAGGCATTTGACTCCTAACCACAAGCCCTTTGAAAGTAGGGGACAAATGAGGTTAGGTTGGAGCATGTTATACAACTTTGGAAAGATCTTTTTGAGGGCTATAATATTTTGCCTTCAATTTCTCAAAAAAAACTTGATTTGAGAAAGACATGAATGTCCAAAGTTTTGGGATAGAAAAAGTCTTAATTTTGGGACTCCCACTTGGAACTCCCAAGGAAAAGTGACATTTGGATGTAGTCCTTGCAGATAGGCACAAAATATATTATAGGGAAGGGAGTGGTGCCTCTTACCAAAGGTTACAGGGCGTGTAAAGCTTGCGAAGTTGTCCCTACTAAGTCCACTACACTGCTTTCATTCAACTTGCATTAATTGCCCTCTTTCTTGGTTATGTAGGTTGACCTCATCTTGAGTTCTCACTTGTGAGTTCATCCTAGTCCCATCCTGAAACTCCAACATGCCCCCCTACCCCCAAAGTGATGTAAGTTAGGAAGCACGACCCAACTCTCCTCTTTTTTCGTTATTTCGTTTTAGGACCCACATTTGGGTTTCTTAAAAAGTTTGGGGGTGTGTCACTTGGTATCAAAACTCTAATAAAAGCTTGATCCATTGAGTGTGTAATCTAATGGCACCCAAGAAGACCTGTAAGCCAATATAAGAAACCATGGTGGAAAAATCCACCCTTGACTCAGATGTTCCATTTGAGACCATCAAGGAGGAAGAACAAAAGGGTTCTAAATGAACAATGTGAAGGCATTTTAAATATCTAAGCTTTGAAACCTTTCTAATGATGTTTTGAAGGCCTAATTTGGTGTTTGTTTACCTTTCCAACGAAGTCTCTAAACATTCCTAACTCTTGCACAAGTCTAATTCCCAAGATGGGAATGCACTTGGGAGTCATTGGGCTCCATCCCTTGCACTCTCCCCCATTTATGAGAGTGCGTTTCATACCTAAACACATTATCTTGGCCTCATGGGCCCTTGCACTCCACATTTAGTCGCAAACCCAATGTTAGGGTTACAATACTCCTCCCTACTAAAAAGAGAGGTCAATGTCCTCATTGACACTTAAAATTTTCACACTTTTTTCGCATAATAATATTATCACCAAGCTTATACTTACCTTGAACATTTAATTTCCCATGCAATTGCTTTCTTTTTTTCCATGGCCATCAATTAAACTAAACTCAGGTGGTGGTTCCACATCTTATTTAGCAGAACAAGGTGTAAAGGATAAATGTTAGAGGTGTGGTGGGTCCCACAAAAAGGATTGTCCCAATCCACCACAAGCCACAACTTCCAACCTTAATCCTAGCCAGCCATGTGTCCCATTGTCATGCATATGGGCATAATGTTGATCATTACTTCACACTTCACTCAGAATTATGACAAGGCTGATCATAAAACATTAACGCCAGTAAGGGCTAAGGTTCTAGATGTTAGAAATACTATTCGTTTATAATTCCCAATGTTGATGAATGTGTTAAACATTCATCAAAAGGATGAATAGTATTCACATCCTTGTAGTAGTTAGGTTAGGGTTTAGAAGTGGAGACTACTTAGGGTTTGGTGGCGGCTAGGGTTAGGCGGCAACTAGGGTTAAGGTTTGGTGGTGGCTAGGTTAAAGTAGCGACTAGGGTTAGGGTTTGGCGGCAGCTAGGTTAGGGTTAAGTGGCGGCTACTTTAGGGTTAGGAGATAGTATATAATGGAGTGGTTTTGAGTTGTCTTTCATTCCCTCCTTTCATGGTTTTGAGTGCACATAGAACCTTCAAGCCTTGTTAGTAGTTACAAGCCATAGTTTTGTGATTGTAGCATTTGAAGCATACAACCTTTGTGATTTCTTGTTAGTTAATATGATTGTTCCATTTCATGAACTTTGAATG
>Ga0116229_10011011_pt1 | contig 13445 bp, 9 predicted proteins | sample S1TSphgellanicum_3_FD_87313 | JGI IMG/M metagenome (GOLD analysis project Ga0116229, IMG submission 87313) | Host-associated microbial communities from peat moss isolated from Minnesota, USA - S1T2_Fc - Sphagnum magellanicum MG | ecosystem: Host-associated > Plants > Peat moss > Unclassified...
CCAGCGAACGAGAGATTCTTCGACGGGCCGTGCCGCAATCGCTGAGACGAATTCATCGACCTGCTTCCGCAGCGCGGCCCTGTCGCGTTCGGTCTCGACGGTCACGGAACTCAATTGCGAGCCCCCGTCCGCTCCGGCCGAATCGCCCTCGGCTCGCGCAACGGTCGCGCCGAGCGTGAGCAGGGCGCACAGGACAGTGAGAGCACGCAGCGCAGAGTTGCGCCCCGATGAGACGCGCGAATGATGGTATCCGGTGGACATCGTTGAAATAGTAATCGTCACGGTGTCTTGCCTCCTCCGTAAACGCACTCTGGCCAATCGCCTCTGCGTCACTTCACAGGGTAATAGCGACGCCACCCCCGTGGGTGAAAATCCGACGACGGCCGTCGCGGCGCCGAGAGGGAGGACCCGCGCCTGCTATCATTGCTCAGTAGTCTAACTCAAGGCGAACGACGATTGAATGCGTGATCGGGCGGCTGATTTGGCGATTCTGCGCGAAATTCAAGACGAGGCGCGCGCGGGGAAGCACCTGCGAGCCACGGCCCTCGCGGAGTCCGCGCTCGAGAACGGCTTAGAGCATCCTTTAATCTTTAATTTGGCTGCACTGCAGCAGGAGCAGTTGGGACGTTTGGACGCGGCGGAGAACCTGCTGCGCAAAGGGGTAGCAGTGGACCCCGAGGACATCGGTTGCCGAAACGCGCTGGGCCTGTGTTTGCTACGCCGCGAAAAACCCGCGGAGGCGCTTGCGGAGTTCGACCGGCTGCTGACGCTCAATGCAGATTTGCCGTTCGCCCATTCCAGCCGAGGCTCGGCGCTTTCTTGGCTCGGCGAGAGTGCGGCCGCGCAGCTGAGTTTTACGCGGGCTGTCGAACTCGATCCCGGGCAGGTCGCCGCTTGGACCGGCCACGCGGTGCTCGCGGCGGCTCGCGGTACCTACGCCGAGGCGCGGGGCTTTGCCGAGCGCGCTTTGGCGCTGGTACCCGGCTTTCCTGACGCGCTGATCGCGCTCGCGACGGCGGATTATGGCGAGCGGAAATACGCCGATGCCGAAGCGCGCATCCGCAATGTCCTCCTCGGCGGGGGTCTCGGCCCCGTTCAACGCCATCACGCCCACGGGTTGCTCGGCGACGTGCTTGATGCGTTGGACCGCCGCCCCGAAGCGTTTGCCGCCTATTCCGCCTGCAATGAGGGACTGCGCGGCCACTATCGCAGCCGCTATGCCGAGGGTTCGAGTGCGGGAGCCTACGCCGAGTCGATAGTCCAGTTCTTCGACTCCGCCGAAAAGACCCGCTGGCAAGCGCGGCCGGCGTTTCCTGAGGATGGACTCCATGGCGCGGGCCACGTATTCCTGATTGGATTCCCCCGCTCCGGTACGACCTTGCTAGAGGTGGTTCTCGAGGGACATCCGGAGGTGGTCAGCCTCGAGGAACAAGAACTCTTGATCGATGCGGTTCGCGAGTACATGCGTCGACCCGCGGATCTCGCGGCATTGCAGAACGCTTCCCCCGGCGACCTCGAACGTTTGCGTGCCGCTTACTGGCGCCGCGTCGCCGATTTCGGGTTGACCGTTGCCGGTAAGATCTTCGTCGACAAGCATCCGCTCAACACCCTCAAGCTGCCTTTGATCGCGCGGCTGTTCCCGCGGGCAAAGATTCTGTTTGCTTGCCGCGATCCTCGCGACATCATTTGGAGTTGCTATCGCCACCGGTTCCGGATGAGTGCGCCGATCTACGAGCTGCTGACGCTCGACGGCGCCGCGCGCTACTACGACGTCACGATGCGCCTCGGGATCCGTTGGATGAGCCAATTCGGGCTCGACGCCTGTCTCGTCAGGCACGAGGATCTGGTCACGGAGTTCGCGCGCGAGATGAAGCGCGTTTGCGCTTTCCTCAACCTGACCTGGGCGCCGGGCATGGGCGACTTCGCTTTGCGTACCCGCGATCGACCCGTGCTCACGCCGAGTACCTCACAGTTGGTTCGTGGGCTGAACACGGAGGGTATCGGACAATGGCGGCGCTATCGAGAATTCCTCGAGCCGGTATTGCCCCTGCTGACGCCATGGGTTCGAAGGTTCTACTACGATGAGCGCTGAACCGGCCGCACGAGCGACCCTCAGGTCGCATCCGGCAACGTGAACCAGCAGTTGAAGGCAATCGTGATCCGCTCCCCGTCGCCCTCGAACGGCTTGACATCGTGCAGAACCCAGGACGGAAACAGCACCAATTGGCCAGGCTCGAGACGGATGTTCGCGATTTGATATCCGTAGGGCAGCTGGATGTTCACCGTGGCGGCATCCATGAACATCGAGGTCGTGATCATCGGATTGACGAACGTGAGCAAGCCGCTGTCCTTCTTATCCGCGTCGTGCCGTCCTGAATCCACGCAATAGACGCCGCTCCACGATGCATTCGGGTGGTTGTGGAGTCCGAAAAAACCGCCACGGCGCGTCACGTGGAACCAGCAATCATTGAAGATTTGCAGCCTCCGCAGCGTCGCCGTGTCGTAGCCGTTGAGCCGCCCGACGATCGAGAACAATTGCTCCCAGCAAAACGCCTTGAGCTCCCGAATGGCGGGGTCGTCGCACCGGAATAAGTTGAAATGGCTTTCGAAGAGTGCCGCGTTGCGTTGGGTCAGCGGGCGCGGATTGGCGGCGGTGCCGGTGCTTTCCTGATCGAATATGAAACGCTTGAGCGCGGCGTTCAGGCGTTCTTGTGCCGGATGGCGGGCGAACGCGAACGGCACGGCGAACATGTTGACGATTTCCGGCGCAGGCATCGACGATCCTCGTATCTGCGGAGCTGGATTGTCGGCGGATTGTAGCGGGGTACTGCGAGTCGTGGACGGCCGGGCTATACTTCCGATCGATGAACGTTGCCGCCACACCAGGCCCGGACGCCGCCAAGGAGCATCGGCTAATTGCCCTGATGAGCGCCGCAGAGAAGCTGTCGGCGGAGCGGCGCGAAGAGGAGGCCTTGCACGCGTTCCGGCAGGCTGAGGCCCTCGATCCGGAACATCCGCTCGTCCTGCACGAACGCGCGCGCCGCCATCTCGCTGCGGGCGAACTTCAGCAGGCGCACGCTCTGTTCGAACAGGCCGTGGCGCGAGCGCCGGGCCGGCTGCCCTTCTGGCTGAGCCTCGCGGCCGTGCTGAGGAAACTCGCGCGTCCGGAAGAGGAATTGCAGGCACTTGAGCGGGCGCTCGCGATCGATCCGACGCACCTGGTCGTGCTGCTTCAGAAGGGCGCGGTGCTCGAGCTCCTGAATCGACCGCGCGCGGCGGCCACGACGTATTTGCACGCGCTGCAGGCTTTGGCGCCAGGAACGCGATTGCCTCCGGCCGTCGAGGCGCACCTCAATTATGCACGGCAACGCGTCCAGGAGAATGCCCGGGCGCTTGCCGCGAGGCTCGATTCCCGGCTGCATGCGCTCTACGACGCTCATGGATCGGGATCCGAGCGCCATCGCTTCGATCGATGCATGGATAGAGTGCTCGGCCGGCGGCGCATTTACGCGCCTGAACCCACGTCGATGCTGTTCCCGTACCTGCGCAATGTCGAGTTCTTCGAGCGCGAGCGGTTTGAGTGGCTCCCCGACCTCGAATCAGCCACCGCAGCGATCCGCGACGAATTGCTCGGCGTGCTGCAGACCGACCACGATGGGATCAGGCCGTACATCGATTATCGCGAAGGCTTGCCGCTCAATCAGTGGCGCGAACTGAATCGCTCCCGTCGCTGGGCTGCCTATCACCTCTTGAATCTCGGGAATCGCGAGGAAATGCATCTCGCTCGATGTCCGCGCACGGCAGACGCGCTGGCGAAAATTCCCCAAGTCGACATCCCGGGTCAGGCGCCGAATGCGTTTTTTTCCATTCTGGAGGCGCGCACCCGGATTCCGGCGCACACCGGCGTGACCAACACGCGCGCCACCGTGCATTTGCCGCTGGTGGTGCCGCCGGGATGCGGATTCCGCGTCGGCGGCGAGGTGCGCGAATGGCGGGTCGGCACCGCCTGGGTGTTCGACGACACGATCGAGCACGAGGCCTGGAACGAGGGCGATGAACCTCGCGCGATCTTGATCTTCGATGTGTGGAACCCGGAGCTCACGCCGCTCGAATGCGAGTTGGTGCGCGAGGCGACAATTGCCATGGAGGAGTATGCGCGCGAAGACGGTGCGCGATAGCGCCATGAATCGTGCGGCAATTGCGCTGCTCCTGACGGTGTCGATGCCCACCTCGGCGACAGGGGCCGCTCCGGCTTCGTCGCTGGACGCCGTACTTGCCTGTCGGAGACTGGACGACGCGGCGACGCGGCTGGCGTGTTTCGATCGCGCGAGCGACTTGCTCGCCGCCGCAACGACTGCGGCCGTCGGTATGGCGGCGAGTCCGGCCACGCCGCCGGCCACCGCCTCGCCGCCGGTTGGTGCCCCGCCGCCCGTCCTTGCGCCGGCACCGGACGCGGTCGAGCGTGCGGCCGCCGAGACGCCGAATCGCGTCGCACCTGTGCGGCCCCTCGATTCCCAACAGGCATTCGGTATGCCCCCGAGCGATGTGGCGGCGGCCGAGGTGGCTGCCGGCGTTCGCGCGCCCGCGGTCGACAAGATTCGGGCCGCGATCGCGGCAGTCGGCCGCACCGCCGACGGTCGACTGTTGTTCACGCTCGACAATGGTCAGGTGTGGCGGCAATTGCTCGTCGAGGGCGAGTTGCTCGCCGTGGTCGGTGAATCCGTGACGATATCTCGCGGCCTATTCGGCTCGTTCTGGCTGCAAGCGGCCTCGGGACGCGGGTGCAAGGTCAACCGCGTCCAATGATCGGTCCGTACTCAATCGACGCGGATCCCGGCGGCCCGCAGGCGTCCGGCGAGCGGCGCGAGTTGCTGCTCATAATGCCGCCATTCTTGTAGCGAGGACTCGTACAGCGGGCGGCGGACCTGGACGGCGCTCGCCGTCCCTGTCGAAGACGGATTGAGATGGAATTCCAAGCAGGCCGCCTCGAACGGCAGGCCGGCATAGTCCAGAAGTCGGCGCGTCGTCGGCTCCAAAGCCGTGACGATGTCCTCGTAGGCGAGATCCAGTATCCGACCGGGCAGCACGGCGTGCCAATGCGCCATCAAGCGACGGTATGCAATGTAGAAAGCGCCCAATTCATCGAGGTCATAGGAGAACGCATACGCCCGTTCGCGGAAGCGCGCCTTGTATATCGCGTAGCACGCCGCGAGCGGATGGCGCGTCACGTGCACGATGCGCGCGTTCGGGAACGCGCGGAATATGAGACCGCAGTAGAAAAAATTTGCCGGCTGCTTGTCCGTGAAGCGGGGCCGGTCGCCGCGGCGCGCCTTCATGCGTAGCAAGTAGTCCGCGGCGATGCTCGCCCCGTCCAGGTTCGCGAGAGCCGATGCGAACCCGAGCCAGTCGAGTGACCCCGGCGGCGAAATACGATCCACGGCGGCCGTGATTGCGTCCGGCAGAGCGGGCGGTTCCCCGCCGGAGCAGACCTCGGAATGACTGCTCAGAATCCGGTCGGTCAGGGTCGTACCGGTGCGCGGCAGTCCGACGATGAATATGGGACTCTCGCCGATGGGCTCGGCCGGGATCCCCTCGATTTGCTGGAAGCCCGCGATAATCCGTTCGATCGTCGCCGCATCTTGGTCGCGGTTGTAGGCGACGCGCCGGCGCTCCAAGCGGTTGGCAGTCGCAAGATGGCGCCAGTTGGCCGCATGGTCGCCGAGATCTTCGTAGGACTTGGCAAGCGCAAAATGCAGAGTCGCCGCGTCGCGCGAGTCCGCGGGTAGTTTGGCGAGTGCCGCTTGCATGGCCGCGATCGAATTATTGTCCGCTGTCTGGGTCTCGAGTTCGGCGCGCCCTTTGAGAGCATGCGGGTCGGTCGGCGAGATGCCGAGGACTCGATCATAGTCCGCGGCGGCCGCTCTAAAGTCACCGAGAAACACCTGAAGCGCCGCTCGTTTTCCGAGAATCGCGGCGTCGGCGGGGGCGATCGCAACGGCGCGATCGTAGACGTCGCGTGCAAGGCCATGTTCGCCCGCGTTTACGAGCGTTTCGCCGACCGCATCGAGTGCAGCCGGATCGGACGCCACTTCCGCGGCCGCCGCCGCCGCCGCGAGTGCATCCTCCCGTCTGCCGAGCGCGATCAAGCATTCCGTGCGTTGCAAGAGGCATTCGAAATTTTTCGGGTTCAGGGCGAGGTATTCCTCGACGAGGGCGAGGGATTCCTCCCTGCGTTGAGCAAACAACGTGGCGAAGCTGCCCAACAGCCAGCCCGCCGCCGCCGCGGGCCATTGCCTGCGACACGCGGCGGCCGTCGCGGCGGCGGCAGTGAAGTCTCCGCGACTCAAATGGCCGGCTATCTCGCTTTGGAATGCGGCTGGGGATTGAGCGGACATTCGCCGGCATCATGCGTGCGGAACGTCATGCCGTCCAGTCGCATGCGCCGGGCTGCAGCATGCGTCGCATGAATGCAACAACCGGCGGCGCTGGCCGCATCTGCCACGAACCGGGTGCATCGGCAGCCGTTACCCGCCGCGCCCGGCGTACCGCTCTCGGGTCGCGATCACGGGCATGTCGCGATCCATCGCCGCCAACGAGCACAAATAGGCGCGAAATGTCGGGAAATTGATTGTCACGAGACTCCGGAGACGTGCTGCCTCCCTCCGCCCCGCGCGGCCGACGGCCCACCGATCCCGCGCCCCTACGTCGGCTCTCCGGCACTAAAGATGCGCCTGTTGCGTCATTCAGACACGGTGCTATACTCGAATCACTGCGAGAAATACCTAGAGACGGTCACCGTCCGGGATAGGGATGATTTGCGATCCAGTCTTGACGTGCCTGCCGGAAACGGTGTGCGTAGCGTCTCGCGCTTGGCTTGCGGACACCTCTAGTTCCCGACTGGGCCTTTCTCGCGAACTGCAACATTTGGTATGCCTCGACTAAAGGGAGACTGCTCAATGGTTCACGAAAGTCGCGATAATGTTTTATTGCGTTTGGCAGTGCGGGCGGCATTGACCGGCGGGTCGGTCGCAGCCTCATTCGGAGTCGCCAACGCCCAGACACCGCCCCCGTCAACGACGGCTACGACGACGACGAGCGATGCGAGCTTGAGCGAGGTCGTCGTGACCGGCTCGCGTATCGCAGTACCCAACGAATTGTCGATTAGCCCGATCACGACCGTGACCTCCGAGACCATCCAACAGACAGGCGTTACGAGAATCGAGGACCTGTTGAACTCCCTGCCAATGGTGTTTGCAGATCAGGGCGCCAACATCTCGAACGGATCCGACGGTACAGCGGCGGTCAACCTTCGAGGCCTCGGTTCGAAGCGCACCCTCGTGCTGGTGGACGGTTTGCGTCTCGGGCCCGGCGACCCTCGTGGCGGCAACCAATCGGACTTGAACATGATCCCCGCCGAACTCATCGAGAGCGTCGAAGTATTGACGGGCGGCGCATCCTCGACCTACGGCGCGGACGCCGTCGCGGGCGTCGTCAACTTCAAGCTGCAGCAGCATTTCGAGGGCGTGAAAATTGAGGCCAACGCCGGCATCTACAACCACACGAACGACAATACCGAGGGCGTCGAAACGACGTTGAACGATTTCAATCAATCGACCGGCAATAACTTCGCGGCTGCACCGAGCAGTGTGAATACGGGTGCGACGAAAGACCTGGCATTCATGGCGGGCTTGAATTCGCCCGACGGCAACGGTAACGCGACCTTTTACGCGACGTATCGCAACGTTGCCGCCGTGCTGCAGTCGAAATATTCCTACAGTGCCTGCACCTTGAGTTCCGGCTATGTCACGACGAACGCGGGCCGCTTCAATTGTTCCGGTTCTTCGACGTCTTATCCCGGCCGTTTCTATGACCTGAGCACGGGTTCGGACAACACGATCGGTGCCGGCAATCAGCTCACGCCTTTCAACGACGGGGACCGTTACAACTACGGACCCTTGAATTACTACCAGCGTCCGGATGAACGCTATACGGCCGGCTCATTCCTCCATTACGACTTCAACGATCATGTGAACGTCTATGCGAGCACGATGTTCATGGACGACCGCTCGATCGCGCAGATCGCCCCCTCCGGCGCGTTTTTCGCGGGCGCGACCTATCAGGTGAACTGCAACAACCCGTTTCTGTCGACGAGTATGGTCGACGACTGGTGCGGGGGCGTCGCGAGCAGCGCGCTGTCCGACCCATTGTGGATCGGTCGTCGCAGCATCGAGGGCGGTCCGCGGCAAGACGATCTAGAGCACGAGGATTGGCGAGTGACCCTCGGTGCGAAAGGCGCGATCGACGATGCCTGGAGCTACGATGCCAATTATCAGTATGCGATCGTCGATTTATCGGAAACGTATTACAACGACGTGTCGTCCTCACGCATCAACAATGCGCTGGATGTGATCGACGTCAACGGCGTTCCCACGTGCGCGAGCACCGTCAACGGCACGAATCCGGTCAATCAGGCCATTCTGGGAACCTGTGTGCCTTGGGACATCTTCCAGAAGGGCGGTGTGACGCCAGCGGCCGCGAATTACATCTCGGTTCCGGGACTGCAGCGTGGCAAGGTTGAACAGACGGTCGTAGATGCGAATTTCACGGGCGACCTCGGCAAGTACGGTGTCCAACTCCCGACGGCCAACAGCGGACTCCACGTCAACGTCGGTGCCGAGTGGCGCGACGAGAACTCCTACACCGAGCCCGACGAGGAATACCAGACGGGCGATCTCGCGGGCCAAGGCGCACCGACGTTGCCGGTCTCCGGCATCGTGATTTCGCGCGAAGGCTTTGCGGAATTGCGCATGCCGCTCATCGACGACAAGCCGTTCGCGCAAGCGCTCGACCTTGAAGCCGGCTATCGCTACTCGGACTATAACCTCGGTTTCAAGACCAACACGTATAAGTTCGGCGTCGAGTTCGCACCGATCCAAGATGTGCGGCTGCGCGCCAGCTTCGCGCGCGCCGTGCGTGCGCCGAACGTCGGCGAACTGTACTCGCCGCAGTCCGTGGGAATCGACGGATCGATCGATCCTTGCGCGGGCCCCACGCCGGCATACTCGGAGGCGATCTGCGCTCGAACGGGCGTGACCGCGGCGCAGTACGGCCACATCCTCGCCAACTCTGCCGCTCAATATAACGGTCTGACGGGTGGTAATCCCAATCTGCAGCCGGAGACGGCGCTCACGACGTCTTTCGGCATTGGCTTCACGCCGTCGTTCGTCCCGAATCTCCGGGTTCAGTTCGATTACTACGACATCAAGATCGAGAACGTGGTCTCGACGATCGGTGCCAACAACATCCTCAATTACTGCCTCAAGAGCGACTTGTTCTGCGACAAGATTCATCGTGATGCGGAGGGTACGCTGTTCTCGTCCACGGGTTATGTCATCGATGCATTGGCCAACGTCGGGCAACTCGAGGAGCAGGGCATCGACGTTGATGCGTCGTATGCTTTCAGCGTAGGAAACTATGGCAAGATCAACACCAGCTTCATCGGCACCTATCTCATGGAGTACGAGACCACGGCGATCGAGGCCAATCCATCGACGGCCTACAATTGCGACGGCTACTACGGCCCGAGTTGCGGTCAGCCCACGTTCAAATGGCGGCATACGCTGCGTTCAACCTGGTCGACGCCGTGGAGCGGGCTGGATTTCTCGGTGGCCTGGCGCTATTTCTCGCCGGTGACCCTCGACGAATTGAGCCCCAACTCGAACATTGCCGCGTCGGCGGGCAGCACGATCGCGAACGGTTACATCTCGAACACGGATGCGCGCCTGTCTTCTCGCAGCTACATCGATCTGACCGCTGCGGTTAAAGTGGGTGATAACCTGACCGTGCGCGTCGGCTGCAACAACGTGCTCGACAAGGACCCGCCGTTGGTTGGCACGACGAATATCCCAGGCGTTTCCGGTAACGGCAACACGTTCCCGCAAATTTACGATTCGCTGGGACGTTACCTGTTCGCTTCGCTTACGGCGCAGTTCTAGGCGGCATCGCTGGCCGAATGGCCAATGAGCGGCTGAGCCTCCGGCTCAGCCGCTTTTTTCTCTGCGGGTCGCTCCGAATTCGCTATGATCGCGCCGGCTTTGAACGTGAATTCGAAAGGGAGACAAATAGTGTTCCGGCAGTTCGCAAGTTTCGCGATTCTAGGTTTGACGGCATGTGCAAGCCGGCCATCCCAGGCACCGTCCGCCGTCTCGCCGGCGCCGGCTAGCCCTGCGGCGGTGACGGCCACATCCGCGAGTGCCGCCGCACCGCTTGATGCGAATGCCAAGCAACACGCCGATGTTGTCAAGCGCGCGCTAAAGGCCGGGTATCAAGTTGCAAAATTGTCGGACGGGACCAAACGCTATTGCACGGAACATACCCCCCTCGGCACGCGGTTCGCACAGAGGGAGTGCTATACCGCCGACCAACTCGTTGAGGTGTTTGCGCGTCAGGATCTCTACCAAGATCAGATGCACCAGATGGGCGCTTGTGGCAACGCAGGCTGTGGTGGCAGCAATTAATTGGGTTGCCGCTGACCGTTTTTTCTTGTTGGTCTCGCCCAAAAAAAAGCCCCGGATGATGGTCCCCGGGGCTCGACGTTCAAGGCGATAGTCTTACCTTCAGCGTAAACCGCTGATGATCCGCAATGTAACGCGCCGATTTTCCAGTTGGCCGTCCTTCGTCTCGTTGCTCGCGATCGGATGCTCCTTCCCGTATCCCTTGGCGTTGAGCGTGTTTGTCACGCCATGGTCCTGCAGGTATTTGAGCACTGACTCGGCCCGATGCTGCGACAGGATCAGGTTGTGCTTAACCGTGCCACGGCTGTCCGTGTAGCCGGCTACCTCGACCACGAGCGTCGGGTTTTTCTTGAGGGTCTTTACCGCATACTGCAGGACATAGTCCGATTCCGGGATCAAATCGGCCGAGTCGGTCGCGAAGTTGACGCCCTCGAGTACGATTTCCGGTTTGATCGTGCAGCCGTACGCATCGACGAGGTCACCTTTCGGTGTATTCGGGCACTTGTCGATCGAATTGGGCACACCGTCGCCGTCGTCGTCGCCATCCACGGGCATGGGCGGCGGCGGGAGCGGTGGCAGCGCACGAGTCGGCGGAGGCGGGGGCGGCGGCGGGGGCGGTGGGGCGGGCGGCGGCGGACTGGGAATCCCAAAGCTGAACTGCACACCGACACTTGCAACGACATCGCCGACATCTTGATTGTAGGCCGTCATGTCGGAAAACTCGTGCTGATACTTGACTTCGGCCCTGGCCTGCCAGCGCGTCGAGCCGATCTTGGGCCCCAGGTCCAGCAAGACACCTGCGCCGCCCTCTGCAACGAAGGTACCGGTGTTCGGATAACCGCTCAAGTGATCCTGCATCCCGCCCGCACCGAAGATCACATACGGATGAACGCTGGAGTCGGGCAGAAATTTATAGAGGCCGTCGAGCGTGAGTTTCTGCAGCGATAGCTTGGCACCCGGAGTACTGAACTCGCCGGCGGAGCCCTCCAGTTCCAAGGCCCAGTTTGGCGACAAGTCGGTGCCGAAGGCCAGCTGACCGGCGGCGTTGTTGCGCGCATCTCGGTCGGAATCCAGGCGCCACCACTGGGCCATAGGTGCGATATACCACGCGCCCGTGTCGTCGTCGGCAAGCGCAACGCTGCTCGCAGCAGCGGTTGCCGCAATTGCGCCGGCTAGAATCAGTCTCTTCATTCAATTCACTCCATGATTTTCTTGAGGTCGTGCAAGGCCGCAATGGCACTGCCACGTTGCAAAAGCGCCGCAATGGTAATCGAACAGCGCGCAGCTGGGGAACCGATTACGGCCCTAATGTTGGACAATCGCAACAAATGGCGACCTTGTCTGTAGGCGGGCGCCTCGTGCGGCTGTCAGACACTGCAGCGCGTTGGACCGATCAGTGTTGCTCGGGCTGCAGCAAGCGCGGTCGCAGCCGGATTTCGAATAATTTCGGCCAGTTCTTGCCCGTCACGAACAAGCGGTCGCGCTTGGCATCGTAGGCAATTCCGTTCAGCACACTGTCGATGCCGGTCACGCGGTCGGCTGGGTTCAAGAGTCCCGCGAGATTGATGACACCCACGACCCGGCCGGTCGCCGGATCGATGCGAATGATCCAGTTGGTCTCCCAGACGTTCGCGTAGATCTCGCCCTTGACCCATTCCAGTTCGTTGACATTGCGTACCGGCGCGCCATCCAGGGTGACCTGCACTCGGCCGGATTCCGCGAGCGTGCGGGGATCCAGGAAGCGCAGCTCCGGCGTGCCATCGCTCATGATGAGGTGCTTGCCGTCCTGCGTGAGCGCCCAGCCTTCGCCGGGATAGCTGAACTGCCGCTGCAATTTGAGCGTCTTGAGATCGAACACGAAGCCCACCTGGGATTTCCACGTGAGACTGACCAGGTGCCCACCCCAATCGACGATGCCTTCGCCGAAATATTGCGGCGGAATGTCGATGTGCTGCAGCACGGTCCCGGTCTCGAGCTGCACTTTGCGGATCGAGGAATGCTGTTCGAGCCCCGTACTCTCGTAGAGAAACCCGTCCAGATAAAACAGCCCCTCCGTGAACGCGCCCGGATCGTGGGGATACGTGTGCACGACCTCGACGTCGTAGATCGGTACCGTGGCAAAGGCGGCGCCCGCCAGCAGGCACAGGCACGTGAGCCAGCATGCCGGCAGGGTCGCCCTCATGGCGCCGCCTCGCCGCTGCCGAAGTCGACGCTCCCGGCAAAATCGAAGCGGCTCACGAGGACCTCGCCGTTGCCGCGCACGGCGTGCGCGGGTTGCGTACAGAAGCCGCGCACCTCGAGCCGATAGCGATGCGCCGGCTCGAGCGCGCGCTGCGTCAACGTGTCCACGGTGCAGCGCGCGTCGCCGCGGGTACTGTAAATGTGGCTCGTGCCCTGCACGATGATCGTGAGATTGGCGCCGGCGGCGTGCAGCGGCTCGCCTTCGCGAACGCCGCTGATGCCGAAGACGAACAACAGATTCGGTCGCGCGCCCTCGCCGCGGCGGAAGCTCAAACGGACACCGGCGGGAACGGAGTGCGCAGGCACGGCGCCGTCGCGCAGGGTGCCCCTGGCATCCGCGGAGTCGGCCGCAACCGGAATCTCGCCGTGCGCCTCGCCTTCGCAAACGGTACCGAGGTCGGGCCAATCGATGTCCGCATCGACCGCGCCGGCCAGGTGGGCCCTGAAGTAGCCGTCGCCGCTCGTGAGGCAGCCCGCGGCTGCGCTCACGGGCCGTGCTCCGGCGGGATGCGACGCAGTCATGGGCGGCGCACCGGTCGGCGGCGGGGCAGTCTCGGGCGGCGCACCGGCGGACGGCTGCGCAGTGCCCGATCCCACGAGGCTCGCCGCCAGGAGTAGAGCGCGTATCATCGCGCTATGTTGCCACGTGCGCCCCTGCTGATCGTGCTTTCGCTGCTGCTGGCCGCCTGC
>Ga0116229_10011012_pt1 | contig 13445 bp, 14 predicted proteins | sample S1TSphgellanicum_3_FD_87313 | JGI IMG/M metagenome (GOLD analysis project Ga0116229, IMG submission 87313) | Host-associated microbial communities from peat moss isolated from Minnesota, USA - S1T2_Fc - Sphagnum magellanicum MG | ecosystem: Host-associated > Plants > Peat moss > Unclassified...
ACTACTACTACTACTACTACCGAAGCTGCTGCTTCTTCCGACACTCTCAAGAAGAAGCCTCTTCTTCATGATCATCATCTTCTTCCCCCCCAACACTCTGAAGAAGCTTCTTCTTCTTCTACAACAACAATTGTTCGAGAACCAACCATTTCAGAAAGAGCTCTTCAGATTCTTAGAAGTTGTAGCTCTGAGTGGACTGCTGTACCTGAGAATGCTTATGATGAGATGCACAATCCCACTGGTTGCATTCAGCTTGCAGTCCCAATCAATAAGGTATGTTAAAAGACTTTCTCACAACCTCATCCTTCTTCTTTGGAGTTCCTCATCATCATCATCATCTTCATTTTCTTCTTCTCCTTCAGAATTCATCATCACTGTTGTCATCATCTTCTTCTTCGTCTTCTTCAGAATTCATTCACCATCACCATCATCATCATCATCATCTTCTTCTTTGAGGAATCAAAGTGTCACACTATGTATCTCTCTCTCTCTCATATCTCTCTATTGTAATCAACAGTTTCCAGCAACTGACAATTGTAATCCTAATGTCATTGCCTCAGAATCCTCTTTTAGGGTTCTGGGTTTTGTAACTTTGAGGTCTTGGGGTTCTTTTGTCTCGCATGTGTTTTGTGGGTTTTTATCCATTTCATATGTGTAACAGGTTGTGTGTGGGGTGGTGGTTACATGTTTTCTGAAATTCTAGCGACAGATCAATTTCTGTGCCAGAGCTTTGCAATTTTCTTTCTGAAATTCCTAGATTGATGATCTCTGTGCAAGGCAATGCAAGTTTCTCTTGGGATTCTGCCAGCTATAGATTGGTTTCTATGCAAGGTGGCGGTGCAAGTTTTTTCTGAAATTCATAAATGGATCGCTGTGCAAGGCAGCAAGAAGTTTTTTCTGAATTCAACAATTTGAACAAATTCATTGTGCATTTGTTGAAAGGATTTCATGTATCTTGGTTTGCAGATTTTCTTACTTGATTTGTGTCTGTGTGTGTTTTGGTTTTCTGTTGTGTAGCTCTCTCTTGACCTAATTCAAGACTGGTTATGCAACCATCTTTCAAATACTCCTGGACATGAGACATTTCTGAATCTGGAAGAAGTAGCAGACTACGAATTCCTTGGTGGCCTTCAACGTGTGAAAACTGTAAGTTTGATATGTACATGTGGTGTGCAAAAGTGCTTCAGTGATTTATGTTTTGATTTTCCAAAGAGGATTCTCCTTTTATGTTTTCATCTCTCAGAACATGGATTGGTGGGTGGGGAATATTGGTTTTTCAGGTTTTGGCAAACTTTATGGGCATCGTGATGGGTGGTGGCAATCGAGTAATGTTTGATCCTGCCAATGTCATGATCACTGCCGGTCTGTCAGCTGCAATTGAAATTTTGGTGTTCTGTTTAGCACAACCGGGTGATGCTATATTGATTCCAACCCCTTATGATAGCAGGTAATTCACCTCCCCTCTTCCTATTAAGCATCAATGCTGATAGATTAGCTTTGATGGTCTGCTTGTTACAAGGGTTTAGGGTTTAGGGTTTATCTGTGCATGTTGATCGCCCAGCTTACACTTGGTGTTTCTGAAGGGGTACTGGGTCACCCTGCACATTTTTAGAATCAGAGGTGATTGCCAATCGAACAGGTGACCTGAATGCCTGAATGACAGGTTTGATAAAGACATCAAGTGGCGCACCCATGTGGAGATTATACCTGTGCCATGTTATGCGCATGACAATTTCAGTGTCACAAGAGGCAATTTGGAGACTGCTTATCATAGCGCACTTCAAAGGGGAATGACAGTGCGAGCAGTTCTACTGAGTACACCTTCATATCCTGTGGGTAATGTGCTTGATTGTGCCACGCTACAATCCATTCTCAGCTTCACACATGAAAATAGCATCCACCTCATTTCAGATGAGGTCTATGCTGGATGTGTTTTTGAGGACTCAGATTTTGTGAGTGTTGCCGAGATATTGGAGTCCAGCGAATGTGACCGAAGCCGAGTTCATATCATCTATGGACTTTCCAAAGACTTGGGTGTTGTTGGCTTTCAGGTGGGGGTTTTGTATTCTTGGAATGTGCAAGTTATTGCTGCAGCACGCAAGTTGACTCGGTTTTGTGGGACATCTTCACACACACAGGGACTGCTCGCTCCATTACTTGCAGATGAGAGTTTTATAAAGATGTTCCTCACCAAAAATCACTGTCGAATCACCCAAAGGTACCAAAAAGTAGTCACAGCCTTGGATGCTCTTGGGATCAAGTTTGCAAAGAGTTCAGGTGGTCTTTTCTGCTGGATTTTTCTTGGACATTGTCTGAGATCAAGTAGTCAAGAAGAGGAGACGAGACTTTGCAGGTATGTTTCAGAAGAAATTGGTGTACATTTAACACCTGGATCCTCCTCTTGCTCATGTCCTGAGCCCGGATGGTTCAGTCTCTGTTTTGCTGGCGTTGATGACCAGACGCTAAATATTGCATTACAGCGCCTTCAAAAGTTAGCTCCTGGAGTCCAATATTGAAAACCTCAGTGACCAAGAAGAGGAGATGACTTATTTATTGATCACATCACGAAAATGTCACAAAAGTAGCTGTAAAATGTTTTCCTTAAGTTGTATGATGTACAGGTGTTGTTTGTGCTCAAAAATACACAGTTTTGTGAGCATAGACTAAGATTTTATTACAAATTCAAATGCCAATGCGCAGCAGGTATGGTGAAGTGATTCATTGAGCAATAGAATTCTTTGAGAACTTTTACCTATATATATGGAACGCATGTTCTGTATTAGTTGGGGGGTGGTGGGGGGTGGAGGGGGGGGGGGGTTGACAACACCATGTGTATGGTAATTTGTTGCCTTATACCACTTTGTTTAAAGCTTAATCATATGATGATACACAACTTCGACTAAATCTTTGACTGAGTGATGTAAGTGAGAGAAAGTGAAGGTTTAGTTGATTTGAGTATTGTTCAATATAATGTATGATAGATAACATATGCCTTCTTTTAGTGTATGGAAAGCAAGTAGAGAAATTTTGTACTTGCGCCTTCTTTTAGTGTTTGGAAAGCAAGTGGAGAGATTTTGTACAGAAACCTTCTTTTGGTGTGTGGAAAAAGCAAGTGGAGAAATTTTGTACACACGCCTTCTTTTGGTGTATGGAAAAAGCAAGTGGAGAAATTTTGTACACACGCTGTCTTTTAGTGTTTGGAAAGCGCAGGGAGAAGTCTTGTACATTTGGAGAGCACCTTTACATCTTTGAATGTGATCAATCCCTCCTAGAAAAAAGAGTGTGTATCTTAACCACTTCTTTTGTGGAATTCGGAGGTGAACCTTGTTTTTGAGTGTTTTGGAATCTCACTTTGAGTGTATGAAAACGTGCAAGTCACTTACAAAATGGCACACATGAATCCAAGCCCACCAAAACAACACACAAATTCTAGAAACCTCCCTCATGTTCTATTGTACTACAAACCATTGTTTGGTTGATGCTCGGGAATGACACCTGAATTCTAGAAACTTCCACATGTTGTGTGTGTGTGTTGCACCATATGTTCTTCATTTGGATGATGTTTGTGAACAAATGATAGATGTTAGTAGTAAACATGGGGCGACACACATGACACACACCACCCTTTTGGTTCAATACTAGTAATAAGAAGAAAGTTCTTTGGACCTATTTTGAAGCTTCAAACTATTGCATAAGCCCTTTTGGAATGTTAAAAGACTTGGCTAATAACAAAATGAAAGAAAATTCAACCTTGCAAAATTCAATTCAATTCAATTCAACTCAATTATGTATGTAATTGTTTAAACTATGAAAAACTTGTGCACGAAAAATGATATGTGAAATTCACAACTACTTTTGGAAAGTTGAATTGTTGTGAAAGGGAAAAGGAAGGTGATGAGAGAGTAGTACTCTTTCGAGGTATGAATGCAAAAAGTCACCTTTGAAGAGAAATTGGTGTAATGTAAGTTTTTGATAGAGCAGGCCGCTTGCATCAAAGGCCAAAAAAAGATGGAACTTATATAATAATCTAACAAAGCATACCACAAGTTTTTTTTGTGGCAAAAAGTTTTGCAATGGAAAAACATGCTTTTTTTTTCCTTTTCTTTTCAATAAAAATGAGTTTTTTAAAAAGCAAAAAAAAAAAGTTCATAAATAATAAAGTTTAATAATAAAGACTAGCATTCAAAAGGGATGCAAAGTGTTCCATTTTGGCGGGTTTGGTTTGAGCGCAAAAGCTTTGGCTTCTTGTGTGTGTATGTGAGAGGATGGATGCGATGACGGGACGCTGCACTCTGCCTAGTGCAGCAAGCTTGGCAACTGCGTGGTGCAATGGATTGCAGAGCTCCTGTGCTCACCTTCAGTCCAGTGTTGAGAAGCTTCAAGCCTCTGTGACTCAGCGTTGTGTCAATTCGATTCCAAGTAAGAATGTGTGTGTTTGTGTGTTTTTTTTGGGGTTTCCCCGTTGTCCACCGTCACATTCATTCACTCTTTCTTTCTTATCTATGTTATGCAATTTCTTCTTCCTGTCATGTTTTTATCTGTGTGATTTCTTCAGAAGTCAATGCAACCTTGGGAACAATCGTTTGCTAGCAGCGCAAATAAGTTTTTGAGAGTTTAGGGTTTTTGAGAGTTGTGCTGTTTACGATTTTGTTTTGAGGTTCTTTTGGGTTTTTTTTATAAATTTTTTTTTTAATTTTTTTTTATTCCTGAGGTTTGTTTCCACTCAAGATTTGACTGTAATTCGTGAGAAAAAAAACTGCCAGAATTTAAGGAGTGTAGGATCATTTCCTGGCAAAATGCAAATTATTTGTAGCAGAAAGAAATTGTAAGATCTCCAGGAATATGCAAGAATTCAAAATGCCCGGGCATTTTATGCACAATGTATTAGTAGTTTGTTGCTGAATGTTTATTATTGGACATGGAAAAAGCCCTGGAAGAAAATCCCCACACTGTTTTGCTCCAACCCTAAAACTTTAAACCCTAGTTTGTTCCTTCATCATAGATTTATTTTCTGTTTATTTAAAGAGAGATAGGTGTTAAGGACTTTCGAGTTCAATGAGATACTATCTATCAAGCACTCTCAATTTATTGAAAGCGATATCTGTTAAGAACTTTTGATTTCAATGAGATATTACTATTGATCAAGCATGCTTGGTTACAACATCTGCTGCTGAATGTGAAAATCTACTGACTGTATGGAATGGTCTTTCTTTTTTTGGTATCAGGTTCCAATTTTGCTTCATTCTTGGAGGATGTGAATGATCAAGTCTCATCTGTAACAGCCGATGTTGAATTTCTGGAGTCAATGACAACTGACACTCTATCCTTTGAAGAGCTGCTTGCTAATTGCACAGAGTTGTACAAGCAGACAGAAGCTGGCATTTCTGTACTTGAAACACAGCTGGTGCAATATGGATATATGCCTGGTAGCCAACAAGCCATAGACCCAAAACATGCTGAACCTTTTTTCTCATAAATTGAAGGAAGCATAGTGTTGCATTGTTTGAAATGAAAATTTCTTTCTGTGTATGGTTTTGTTTGAAATGGTGATTTTTATTTGACCCTAAACCCTAAACCCTTACGTGGGTGCTTTTGTGCAGTAAAAGCTGAAGCTCCAAGGTTCAAGTTGGAGATGTTGGAAGAAGGATTAATGCACCAAGGAAAGGTGTCACAAAACTTGGATGAATCTTCACCAACAAAAGTTACAACTTTCTGTCCTCTACCTACTGAAGACAGTGCAGCAACCCCTTTGCCTTTGCCTTTTGCTCTGTCCAGTAAATCAAATGCGAAAGAAGACTTTTGTGATCTAAGCCCCTTGTATCCTTTTCAGTGCTCATTTTTAAACAGCTATGTCTTCTTGCTGTGATTAACAAGTAGAAACTGCAGAAGAATTGCTGCACATTTCTTCAAATGAAACATTGGATTAATGTCTAGAACTGATGCAAGCATGCACGAGACCAAAGGCAAGGCTAAGAGTAATTGATTTTGATAAAGAGAACAACAATCTTGCCTTTTTTAATTAGGAGATTCCTTAACTAGCAGCAGGTCCAAATTAAGCCTTGAAGAACTTGGCATATCAGCTACATCTCTCTCAGCATTAGCCAGTTCAGGTTGGCACTAACTCCATTGAGAAATGTGCTTTTGTTGTGAGCTGATCAGGATTAATTGCTTGATCTGGGGAATGTGCTACTGGCTAGTATAATTGCATCCTTTTCATCCACCCAAGTGTAGCATATGGAGCTGCTTAAAGCCATGCAAGGCCTCCCTCACTGCAGTCATTAAGTGACCCATATTTTATATAGTAACCCAAGGTGGAAAATGATGTTTGGCAATGCTGGGAAGAATGGTGTTGGAGCTTCAAACATGGGCATTGTACAAATGAAATTTGCGTGCATCTTCTGATCAGTGAGGACTGGGGTCCTGTAGTTTTATTAGATATATAAAATTTGCTAAGGGTTCTTCTGATTCATATGCAGTTGTGCGATGTGTGTGAATTTTAGATTCACCTGAGGATGGGAGCCCTCTTACCACAGCACCTGAACACAAACCCTGTATAGAGATGCAAGCGGACGAATACAAGAGCAATTTGAGGTAATATTTTGTCAACAGCACTCCTTGCTTGTCTCTAGGGTGTCAACTTGGGTGTTGAACTGCAATAACAGTTCTGTATGCTTTTGACAATTGCTGCAGCAGTACAAGCTTAACGCTCAGTAACCCTTCTTGGACTCAGAGTGAGAATGAACCGAAAAATCTAGCTGCAGCCAGTAATCTGCCAAGACTTGCATTTGCTGAAGATGAGACTGAGAAGCTCCCTGCAGCCTGTGTGAGCTCATCCCCAGTGGCTTTTCAAAATGCCAAAGGTACACTCCAGACATATGTTGTGACAGAAACTCAGTATGTTGGGCGTTGAACTCCACCCACTGCCAGGAGCTGATGAAGTCAGGGGGGCTGTAATGGCAGCTGGTCACTACCATATAGGTTGCTGTTGAAGGTCTGTGAACATGCATGTTGTCACTGTTGTTTAAACTGCTTCCAATTTTTTTCCCCTGTTGTTTAGGATTGGATTTTCCTCTGTTTCCTGTTTGCTGATATGCTATCAGATATCTCTCGTTATGGGGTCATCCCTCAATTCTTTTCACATGGGCTTAAGTTCTAAGAATAGAGAAGTTCTCAATACTCCTGAAAATATGATTTGCAGTCACTTGGTGGATGTTCAGTATTCAAGTAGTGACCAACTGGATTCTTCAAGATCTCTATCTTCTGGGTGCAGAAGGCTCATTCAGCCACCTCTTTGTTATTGTTCATTACTTCAAACAAATGAGTCAATAGTCACTACCATACATGTTGCTGCTGAAGTTTTCCAAACATGTGTGTGGCTGTCACTGTTCCAACTGCTCCTTAGTTTCTTTAGAAAAATCTCTTTCTTTATGGTGGGGTTTCCTTTTTTTCTGTTTGCCGATAAGTTGTCAGACTTTGAAGCTTTGTATCCTCATTATCAGGTATCTCTCAGTTCTGTTCATGTTGACTTAAATCCTAAATGTGGAGAACTTCTCAGTATCTGTGAATGCAATTAGAAGAATCAACCAGCGATCTTTCAGCTCTCTTGATCTACACAAGACGGTCACTCCTTTAGAATCTAGCTTGCTGACAGTGTCATTGAACCAAGTCTTCAAGCTTGTTCATAATGGTCTTCTGGTCACATCAAAAACATAGTGTTATTTTGTCTGACAGTTGTCAATTGTTGGAGGGCAGAGAGACCTAATGTACTGGCATCTTCTGGGCACCAGAATTTGTCATTCAAGATGTATGGCTGTGTTGGGTTTACTTTGCCTGCAATTTGGGCCTTTGCACATCTTGTCTCATTTTTTATGTTGAACTTGCAGAGGGAATTGTGGAGAGCAGAACAGTTTCCAACTTGAGATTGTTAGAGCCAGTCGAATGTGGACAATTTGATAAGGCTCCTGATTTTCTGATAAGCCAGGTCTCATTGAAGGTCTGGACAACTTGATGCTCTGTTTTCTGATCATATTAGTGAAAGGTGATACTGTTTTCTTTTAGTTAGCCACTCCATTATTCCAGATGCATATTTAGATTTGTGTAACGGTTAATTCTGTAGTCTTGATTTGCTTGCACAGGATCTTAATGATGCTGTAACAATGATCAACAAGATCATGGTTGCTAAGCAAGAGAATGCAGAGCTTGACTATGCTATCCTCAACCAAGAAGATGTCAAGCTCCTTGGCCCAGGTATAGAACTGGAAGCTTTCTGGAGTTGCAATTTCTTTATGGCCTCACAAGAAGTAGTTAAAGTGAAGAATAAGGGCACTCAGTTTGTTTCTCTTTTGGTTGCATAGTCTTTTGCACCAAGGTTTCTTCATATCTGTACTCCAGTTTTTGCACTAACATACTTTGAATGATGGAATGTTGTCAGAGTTGAAGGTCAGACCAATCCTGCTTCTACTTGTGAGACTGAACAAGATTATCAGAGACTACTCCCCTGGTCCCACAAGGTACCGTGCCTGTGTTCAGCTTCCCACACAGGACTGATCAGGCGAGAAATGGTCCAAGATGAAGTCAGGTAAACAGTTGTGATGTTTTGAAGTGATCAATTCACTGCAATCCACAGGGATGTGAAATTCCATACATGTGCGCTCATTCTCAAACTTTGCTGGCTGTCTATGATTGTCTCAAACCGTGGCAAACGAATGTCCTCAATGAGTCAAGGTAGAGCTCTAGGCTTGTGCTAGGCAAAGACTTCTTGCCCTGAATGTACCCGCTTTCCTGCAACTGCACACTCTGGCTGCAACTGCTGACAACAAGAATAGCAGCAGACATGTTGGACAAAATGATGGGCAGTATTCTTTCCTCACAGACCAAGAAAATGGCATGTTGCAACTTTCCCTTCACTACTCTTTTCTAACAAAGCTTTCTCCAGTGCTAACAAAACTAATCTGGCTATAGCAAAATAAACTAGATAAATATTTTTGTTTCAAAAAATATTCACTTGTAAACCGCATGAATCCAAGTTCAAAAGGACAAACAAATAATGACACAAATCTTGCATCTTAGAGCCCTATGTTCTTCATGTGTTATTTGAAATCTTAAAACACAAAAGATGAAACCTTCATAGCCACACTTTTGGGGCTAAATGTCCAAACATGAAGCTGAAACTTCTTCATACTAAATTGGGTTCTAACAACATATCAATTGTAGGATTCTATCAAAAACCAATGACTACAGAAAAAACCTAACAAACATGACCACCAAGTGATTGGATTTCCATGCCTTGGGATGTTGAATCCATATTAAATTGGAAGATGGGGTTTGTAGTCTTGGTTGCCCAAGTGATCCAATTCATGTGTTGCAACAAATATTTGTGAACCTACATTGTCATCAAAATTTAGTAGTACAACATGCTCAATAATACAACTTGATTCATTGTGTATTTTTTTCATCTTGCCACTTATGGAATTGCCATTAGTGATCAACAACAATAACATGGTGAATCATAAATTTTGCATTTTGAAATCGTAATTCTTGATTAAACAAAAGGTTTAGTATTTATAATTATTGAATTAGGCTTTGAAGTACATGCCATGAGGTTTTAATGAGTATCATGCAAATGTTGAACCCTTTAAAGGTTCCTAAGGAAGATAATACCATAAAAGCACCAATATCAAACTCACAAGGGGACAATAATTCTATAGACAAAAGAGATTGGAGATTTTGCAAAAGTAAGTACGAGCAACATTGTTTCTTAAATGTGAGAGACTACCATTCATGTCCCCAATTTTGGGATGTTTTGTGAATGTATGGAGTTCAACGTCGGTGATGTGTAAATGGGCACAATTTGATTACAATCTTCATACAAGAGGAGAAATGTCGAAGGATGTCAATATGTGCTTTGGGATGGGACAAGGAACCAAGCCCTTTCTCTTAATGTGTCCACCTTCACCTGTGTTTTGTTAATCATCCGCATTTTGTTCATAACATGATAAGTGAACTTCCAAAAGCTTTTGTGCAAGCCATTTTCTAGTACTTTTGTAATTGGTGTCTTTCAATTTCCCAAAGGTTGAAAAGCAACACAAGATTGATTGCAATGGCATCTTTTTACAAAAGTCTTGCAAATATGATGAAATGGACTATATCTATTGAAGCCAAGGATAGTCCATTGAAAGTGAAATCATCAAACTTTCACATTACTTGCAAATCAAAAATGATATTTGCTTGTTATGACCAACCAAGGATAAAGGCATTCGATTTTTTGTTTCCAAGTAGAAACATATTTTTTCATGTGGGTTAGTACATATTCAACCCCATAAATGACATGTGGACTCACAACACTCACATTTATAACTCTTACTTGGCACTGGTAGAAAGATGAATCCAATTGTATTATTGGTCGTGTTCATATATTATGTTATTAGTTGTGTTGATATGAACCCGATATTAGCATGCACCTTTTCAATTGGGCAATTGATTTAGAAGTTCAAACGAATCTAATAAATAACAAAGATGTTATTTCAAGCATAAGTGTTATGGACCAAGCTACCTAGAAAAGCTTGATGGTTGTTTAGCATGATGACTACTAGTTGTAAATTAATCAAACATGACAATTATCGCCAATTGGTCAATGAACTCAAGAAGGCAAATAGCCATCTTACTAACATCTTTACATCATGAGTATGTTAACACTTTGTCAAGGTCTTACATCCAATACCCAAAGGTGTTGAATAAGCATGTAATATTGAAGAATCCAAGTTATGAGGAGAAGCAAATGACAAGTTGTCTACACCACCTAAAAAGACTCATTATAGATTTTGTGGTTATTAAGTTTCATGCATGATATACTCTCTTCCCTAAAATCCACCTTCCCCAAAGTCCTTCACATGCTAGTTCAAACATGGACTTGTGAACATCACTATGATTGTATTCCTAGAATGGCGACCCATGGATCACCATCTCCCATAAAAAAAAACTTTTGCAATATAACTAACATGCCAAGGCCTTGCTTCATTGATAACATGGAAAACAAAAACCACCCATTGGATTGTCTTAGTTTTAGGATTGGAAACCTCAACTATGCAATCCTTGAACTTCGCCATTCTCTTCATCAATGGGAAATTGACATTAATGAGTTTAACAAGCAATAACACCAAGTAAAAACTTCCATTTCTCTTCTCCCCCCTCTCTCTCCCACATGTTCAAGAACAAATTAGTTTAAAAATAACCCTTACATTGGATGAACCACAAACTTACATAAATAAAAGCATGTTAGAAAATAAGTTATTAAATGATGTTAATTAAACTTATGAAACTCAAGTTTCTAGAGCATTGGTTGAAGCACTAATTAGTTAATCAAATGTTTCTAAAACATTAATTGGTTGAGACCAATTTAGCCAAGTTTGATTTAGTAGGGTTGATTAAGGTCTATATCTCTACATATATATGTTTACACATTTTGCATGTAGTAGAGCAAATTATAGGTTACAGTCTTGACTACTATTGGTACCTTTAACCTTAGGTAATCAAACTATTTTGAGTCAAATTAACAAGGTTTGATTAGGAAGATTTGAGACTAATCACAAGGTTTGATTAATGAGGTTGATAAGTAGAGTAGCTACTCACTTGCTTGGTCTTTTTTTCATTTTTAGTTCTTTTAGGTTTGCAAATTTCTTAATCTACATGTAGTGGAAAATGCAAGTTTCAAGTGAATGCAAGAAAGTGAGAGCCACTTAAGGAATGCAAGTCAAATTGTAGTCTTGTAACTTTGAAAAATCACCATGCAAACCTTGTAATTTGGAAAATAATTTGTTTTTTGGAATAATTGTCTATACTTGCAAAGTTGCAACCACAAAAACTTTAATGCAAATTTCTGATGGTTCAATTTAATCCTTTTGTATATTTGAAACACACAAAATAAGGATGTAGACGTCATTTTTCAAAATTTGAAAGTCTTATTTCATTTCAAAACATGCAACAAATGTTTCTAATTTTTTTTGTGAGCTCTAATATACTAGGGCTTTGCATTGCTACACACAACCATTTCCACAATGAACATGCAAAACATTTAATTGCATAAATTTCACAGCATTAGGATGAAATATAAACACTAGAAGGACTTCATCAATAGTAGAATCAGTAATTATTTCCATCCGTTTTCTCTTTTGGTGCCTATCAAAAAAGCAATGGCATTTCCTATAACCAAAACTTTGTTAGGCACATCTCTTTTGAAGTGATCGTCACCTGCAATTAATCACACGAATTAGTTGTTGGTTGGAAGACAACAAATGTAAACAAAATATGTCGAAAATCCAAGGTGGAAATAGCATGAAATCTGACTTACTTTAGAGCTCACAGTTGCAGCTGAGAACTCTGCTGATTGAAGCTGGAGTTTGTCAGAAATAGCAAACATATAGATCAGTCATCAGACATGGGAATCAGCACATTTGTGCAATCTCAGCTGGTGATGAGATTTCACATAATTTTGCTTCTTGTTGTCGGACTCTTAGTATAATGGAAATGGGCAAGATTTACCCCCATCTTCTTCAATTTCTATTCGGTATTTTGCACAAGTGTGTGTGAAAATCACTGCCATATCTCATCACCTGCAGATTGATTTTCAAGCAAGTAAAACCAGAGAAAAACTCATCATATCTGCAAAATCAAACCAGAATGTGAATGAAAGCCTATATGCACAATCTAGTGAGCACCGACCTTGTTCTGTAGTTCAGAAGGGAAGTAAAGTTTCCTACTTGACAAGAGTAACAGGATTGCTTCACCTGATGATGATGATGATTCCTTGAATTTCTCAAGCTGAAGCAGTCATCCAGCTTGCAATCTCATCTATCAAACTTTCTATGTTTTCAATTACTTCTTCCCTAAGCCGCTGTGCTGTTGGATTTGAGCCCAACCCCTTTGCTATCTCTGCAAAGGGAGTGCCTGCTGCCATTGTGGAGAAGAGCTCTGAGCCTCTATTTATCGTTCTGGCCACATTTGGTGGGACAACTGGAAACACCTGCACCACAAAAATAAAGTGTAAATGCAGGATTGTGGACATGAAAGCTATGATGTTTTCTTGAATACTCAGGACTCCAAAGACATGTTAGCCTTCATTACATGAAATTTACAGAGATTCCTGCACATAAGGGATTGAAGGCTGAAGATTAACAAACCACACTGCAGTATTTGCAATCATCATTATGTTAGGTGCTATTTATGACTACTGGAGGGTGAGACCATGTAACAAAAAGCCCAAGAAAGCCATAAAGTATTGTGCACATTATTGGCACCTGTCAGAATCATACCTGTAGTAGTGGCCGAGCATGATCTCCAGGAAGAACTCTCACAGACATGTCAAGGAACCCACTCACTGCAGAGTTGGAACTCAAGGCCTGTGCCAGCCTAGGAGTTTCATCAATTTGATCATCCTTGAATTTGATTAG
>Ga0116229_10011014_pt1 | contig 13443 bp, 7 predicted proteins | sample S1TSphgellanicum_3_FD_87313 | JGI IMG/M metagenome (GOLD analysis project Ga0116229, IMG submission 87313) | Host-associated microbial communities from peat moss isolated from Minnesota, USA - S1T2_Fc - Sphagnum magellanicum MG | ecosystem: Host-associated > Plants > Peat moss > Unclassified...
CCACCCACCACCCACCACCCATTCTTCTTGCAAACTTCAAATCTTAATTGTAAAACTCTGGATTTTTCCAAGTCTGATCGAGTGGGATGTCAAGAGATTTCTCAAGAGACTTGAACTCTTTGTTGTAGTTACATGGATCTGAATCACTGTTTGTTGTTTCTTTGATCAGATCTCTTATTTATTTTCTCTAAGTCTGCCACCGCACTCTTTTGAGCATCTCTCTTCTTTTTGAGGATTCATGTGACAAGAACAATTTTGTTATATTTCTCATCTCGGTAATCAAATCCTGTTTGCATAATTCACAATGAGCAAAGAGCAAGCACAGAGCAGAGCAGAGCAAATTCAATTCGATGAAAATCCATGTCTGATTTGCCATACTCTTTTGAGCCTCTCTCTCTCTCTCTCTCTCTCTTTTTGGAGGATTGTTGTGAGAAGAACAGACTTGATATTTTATCATCTAATCAAATCCTGTTTGCAAAATTCACAAAGAGTGAGAACCAAGCTTGAGCAAATGCAATTCAATGAAAACCCATGTCTGATTTGCCATACTAACTCAAATCCTCATGTGCATGTACAATAAGACTCTGTGTACTTTGCACCCTATTTTTCTTGCATTCATGAGTTTGTGTGTCCTCAATGGAGGTAAGAAAGATAGGCTAGTGTGGTATTGAGCTGCAAGAGCGTCATCAAGTCCTTGCTTTATAATCTTGCTTCATTTTTATATGAGGATTTTTGAAAGATGATGATAGTTTCGCTTGTGTTGAAACTTGAGATTTGATACAGAAAATTATAATATCTTTTTGAACCTGAAAAATATGGTACAATTTTTTTTTTCAATTCAGCGCATAACATATTCTTGAGCTCCAAAAAATTTCCCTCCCTCACAACACACAATTATCTTCCTTCTCTTAAATTAGCTTGTCCAATCATATATGTGAATCAAAGTGTCGTTCTTTGAACGTCCTCAATTCTATTAAACATCGACACGAAACCCTTGTTCATGAATTGCATTGTTGTTGTTGTACCAATGTGTGCAATATTCATGATGTATATATGGCATTGGGTTTAGGGTTTAGTATGCATGGTGTATTTACTGCATTGCTGCCATTTAGGGGGAATTATTAACATTTTCATGGAACATATCTTATTTTTAACTATTGCTAGTTCAAAGTTCAAACTCGGCATTTTCCTTCTGGACAAAAAGAGTTGGGAAAATTTGGTTTTCTTGGTGCAAAATTTGACAAAAATTTGCTAAATTTTTTGAAAAAATTCATCCAAATGATGGGCGGGTAACAACAACAAAATATCAACCATAAACCTTTATCCTAGTTATTGGAAAATAAAAATACCCAATCTCTCTTGTGAAATCTACAAAACAACTTGGGCTTTTGTTGGGCTTGGAAAAGAGAGAATGGGATACACAACCAACCCTAGAAGCTAGGTGTTTTATAACACCCCCCACACATGCCTAATGTCCACAATAGGACTACTTTTTCTGTTTTTTTTTGCCAATTATAGCATTGCCGTCTATATGAAGGAACCCTTTCCCCCCCCCTCGCAACTTGTTCGACAAAAAATTTCTCACATCGGGTACAAATTGTCGACAAAAAGGGAAAGCCAATCCACCAAGCTTTGCCAAGAGCAACAAAAGAAGGCGATCCATCCATCCCAAAGATGAGGGGGTGGGAGTAATTTTGGGACAAGTTGGTAGTGGAGCTCACCTAGTCGAAACAAAATACCAAACTTGCAAGCTCAATGAAATCAAGTTAAGTGTCGAGTAAAGAGTGGGGCGGGGGATGTTTTGAGATTTTTTGTGTGGATTCTATGCGCCCCCACCATGTTGACAATGTGTTCACCAAGTTCCCATGTGTTCCCCTAACTTGTTCCCAATGCCACCGCACTTTGTCCTATATATCCTTTGGTCAAAATCCTTTCTTCGTCACTCCTATAACTAGACCAAAGGTAAAGCTTACATAATCTTTTTTTTGGGGGGTAGGGGGGAATGTCGATGGCACGAGTGTTTTTTTTTCGGGGGTGTTGGACCAATCAAAGAGGCCCATCACCCCAAAAAAAAAATCACTTTGGATGCCTCCGTCCCACTCTTCCTAATGTCTTTGCATTGATTGGAACAAAAAAAGAATGGCCATGATTTTGGGGGCTCTCTTGAGGGACCCCCAAAAATTTAATAGTAATAAAAAAAAAAGCACAAAGAAATTAGTTCGTATTCCTAAATGGGATTTAACAAAGATCCGGGATTTAACTTACTTAAGGAAGATTTTCAAAAATTTCAAGTAGCCCACGGTGAGTTTCCAAAGCTTATTATAGCTCTCGATCGATCAAATCGTAAGAGTCGAAACTTAAACCGGTTCCTCTAACCGAGTACACATATGTGTACACATATGTATATATGTTCCCTAAAGCTATATACACTTGGAGCATTGCATCCGGGTGTGTGTGGGGTGGGTTCCCGAATATCTTTTGAAACCCCCATTGAAACATGCGAGTTTTGTGCCTACTATCAATCGATCGATCGCAATCTTGTCGGTTCTTTCTTTGCTCGAGTTCAATGAGTGGAGCCTGACCACTTCACTTGCTTCAATCTAAATCTAAATCTACTACATGACCCCCCGGGCCTGGTATTCTTACCCACCCATACGGTCTCGTAACAATGCGACAATATTCACTATACATTAAACCGCAAACCGTAAACCCTCTCCTCCTAAGTAGTCCGCTCTTCTTCTTCGTGTTTGCAATTGTCGATAGTTGGGGAACCTTACTCAACCTCCCCCGGAAGTGTTTCATTTAGGAATTTTTTTCGTGTAGCCAAAGGGTGATCGTAGATTGAAAGATGCCCAAAAAAAAAAAAAAACCCTAAACCCTAAAACCTTCAAAATGTCTTCATTTCTGAAATTTTTGATTTATAATTTCACTTTTTTGGCAAAATTTCACCCGGCAAAAAAAAAAGGCTACTCTCGTGCCACCCTCGGATTGAGAGGTTGAATTGGCATTTTGTTTCTGATTCTGCATTTGTTCCCTCATGTTCCCCTTGGGGTTCTGTTGTGTTCCCAAGCTTTTAATGCTAGTGAATTGTGTTCCCATCAACAGGTGATTCTGGCAGGTGCGCTGGTTCTGAGGAAGTTCCCGGAAGAATCTGCTGTTCCCCGCAGAATCTGCCGTTCGTGGCTTGTTCTCTATGTGTTTGGGGCTGCATGGGCTCGGATGGGGAACTGCATGGGTACTCAAATTAAGTTCATAGCCATCCAAGTGATTTTATAGGGCAAATTTTTGGTAGTCTTCGGACCAGAAAATTCTGATTAAAACCTGTACAAAGGATTTTAAAAAAAATTAATAATTGGCCAAAAATCTCCAGATTTGGAAAATATTGTAAAAAATTGCCAGATTTCTATAATCAGTTGTAGTAAGTAGCCAACAACATAAAGAAGAGGATCCTCAATTTTTGTATCCTTTATAATAATATCTCAATTATAGCCAAAATTTGGCTAAATCTTCTTATGGATGATCACCACTTTGGCTACAAAAATCACAAAAAAAAAAAAAGCAAGGGAGAAAAAATAAAATAAAAATTAGAATCGTTCCAGTTCTAAAAAATAGATTACAATATTTTTGGGTTTTTAAGGTATGAGTTTTTATTTAATTATGGTATGTTTTTGTGGTATGGGAGTTTCATTTATTTATTTTTGAAAAAAAAGGGGAATCTTGGTTTTTTTTTTGGTTTATTTATTTATTTATGCTATTTATTTTTGGAACAAAAAAATCATGTTGGGTATGATTTATTTTATTTTATTTTATTAAAAAAAACTACCTACTTTAACATTTGATCTAAAATTAGAGAGATGATCCCCTAGAAAGTAAGACAAAGGCTTCTTTTAAAAATCTACCCTTGCCATTGAACTTAGGGATACTACAGGTGGCATGACACTAGTAATTGACCTAAAACATGGGGACAAAGCCTTTCACCCCCAAAATTTGGCTAGAAGTCCTCCAGAAATAGGGGGCTAACTGGGTTCACCCCCTCTTATTGGCTGCATGATTTCTCCATTTTGGCTGGCCACCGCTTAATCTGGTGCTCTCATGAGGCCCCCCCCCTTCAATGGCACAGATCACACCACCTAACCATACTATGGTTAAAGTTACTTTGGAACCCATCTCAAGTATATATATATATCTAGGGTTTTGCTTGTTGAATTAACTTCTTTCTTTGTGGGCCTAGCTTGTGGGGATTGTTGTAAAGCATAGGAATTTGATTTTAAATATTTAATAACAATAAATATTATTATTATTATATATTATATGTGTGTGTGTGTGTGTGTGTGTGTGTGTTTGTAAAATATGTATAGTTATATGTATATATGTGAGGCGCACACTTGTAATTTGGCCTAATATGATTTCCAAGTAATTTATCCATCATACTTCAATTAGAATGTGAGAGTGGACATGATCAAAATTTTGTGAATTTCTTGAAAAAGAAAGAAAGAGTTGAGCCTTAAAAAATAAAATTGCACACATCTTTGAACCTTAGAAGAGTCCCAAAAATGCAAAATAAATAATAAAAAATGATTGTTGTTCATTGATCAACTATAATGATTGGCTAAAGGGATGAAAATAAAATTATCTTAAATTTTATATTGTTTAAATTTTGTTGTTTATTTGGTGGGAAGGGGGGAGTACATTTGATTTATGTTTTGAAAGTGACAAATTTTAATTGAGGCCCAATTTGAGAATGTGTCAAGCAATGTTTTCATTGGGGGTGAATTTTCATCATTTTTCAACAAAGAAATTAAGATTTTTTTGATTTTTTTTCTTTAAAAAGTGTAAATTTGACTAATTTTGCTAATTCTTTTGTTAAATTTCACCAAAACTTCAATAAGAAAAAAAAAGGGGGAAAAAAAAAAAACACTCATTGAATATAATGACCCAAAGTTAAATGCTAACCCTAAACACCTAACATTGAATATAATGATCCAAAGTTAAAACCTAAACCCTAAAAACCTAACATTGAATATAATGATCCAAAGTTAAACCCTAAACTCTAAAAACCTAACATTGAACATAACGATCCAAAAGTTAAACCCTAAACTCTAAAAACCTAACATTGAATATAATGATTCAAAGTTAAACCCTAAAACCTTAAACCCCAAAAACCTAACATTGGATATAATGATCCGAAGTTATGATGGATGTCTCAATTGGAGAATCAATAATCCACATCTGATTTTTGGGGGACAAACTTACCAAACCCCCAAAGAAGCTAATTAATATTTTAATAATTAGGTTATTTAATTTTTAATTTTTAGCCAAAACGCAATTTCTTTTGGATTAGCATAATTTAAACCTACTTTTCTTATAATAGCTATTTGGCTTTCATGGACTAACAAGTACTTGGGCAAGTGAGTTCCCAATTAATTGTTTGTGCTCCAAGGGCTCTCAACTCTAGTTTTAAGTCCTCAGTAAATGGGTTTATTGTTTCATTTCTTGTGGTTCCAGCTTTTGGAAAATGTTACAAAGTCTAGATAGGTATGCCTTACAAACCCATCCTTTGTGGGAATTGGTAAAAGACATGATTGGCTCTCTAGTTTTTTTTAATAGCCAAATTTGGCTAAACTGTCTTATGGATGATTGCCACTTCAGAGATACATCAACAAAATGAAAAAAACAAGAGAGAAAAATCCTGGTACCATAAGCCAATTATAGAAATTTTAAAATCATAAATACGATTTTAGATGAAATTTTAAATCTTTGAACATGATTCCAAATTTGAAGCATTATAATATTAATTTCAAATTCTGAAACATAACTGGCTATAGTGAGATTCCTAATGCCCCAATTGGCAATTAGGTCATGAGTTACACACAACAACCTCCGACCTTCATTTCATTAAGCAACCTAAACTCTCAATGGCCCGATGATTTTGTAACCCTATCTCTTCTTGGATGAGAAATGTGATAATTGCTCTCTTCATGGATGAAATGAGATCATCTCAATTCTCATTAGGGTCAGTTATGCCTGGCAATTGGCTCAAGACCTACCAATTACGAGCATTTAGGTGATCACATAGCAAGTGTGAAATAACTTCATTTTAAACCAATTTCTTTTGGGGGAGGTGTCAACGGAAAAAAAGACCCAATTCATCCCAAAGAATTTTTCCAATTCATCCATATGAATGACTAAACCTTGGACGACATATGCGATCTCATTCATCAGTGGATGTGATTGATGGTGTACAAACACTATGGCTTGAAGAAGAAGGTGGTGATTCCTGTTTGCTAGATGTTTATCATCCAAGCCTGTCCGCTTTCACCAAGCAATGAAGGATATAATAAGGTGGGTATTTTCCTCCGGTTGTATACCCGACGGGTATGTTCTTCAATACCAATACTCACACCAATACCATACATATACCCAGGCTGCACCCATCCACAACAGCAGCCAGCCTTCTTTTACTGGCAAAATTTCACCAAAAAGGGAAATTCAAAATTTAAAATAAAAATAAAATAAACTGAAGTGATTTGGAGGGTTTCAATCACACCCAAAGTGAGAAAACAAAAAAAATAAAAAATAGCCAGATTTTTATATTTGGTTTTCATAAATATAGAAGGTTGGTTATAAAGTTTGTACTTCATAAATAGTTTATAGCCAAATTTGGCTAAATGTTTATGGGGGGATGATTGCCATAGCGAGAATGAAAATTTTCGTAATTTTCATGAATGATTTCATTCTCATTTTCATTCATGGATGCTGGATGATGTTTTTGTGGTACTTAACAGTCGGGCAGTTCTTAGAATGAGGGACTGGTACCTTCCGGTTATCAACACAGGTATATACCCACTTACATGCCAGCAAGGTCTCAAAATGTTCAAATCATTGGATTTGGTATATAACCAGGGTTCTCACATTGTTTAAAACGTTGAAGAACTGGAACCGACGGTTCTTTGATTCCGAATTTTTCTCAAAGAATTGGAACTGGCAATTCTTTGATTCTGAAACATTTAAAGAACCGGAACCAGCGGTTCTGTAAAAATTCAAAGAACCGCCAACACAGGTCCTTACCCTATACATAAGGACCTTAAAAGCCCACTGTAGGGCTTGCTTTTCCTTCAAGTATCTCAATAGGGGTCCTATTCACAATGAATGACCTTTGGAGCTTCAGAGGGCTCTTTGTTTGGACTTTGGATGTGGGATTGTTTTTCTTCTTTTTTTTTTTCCTTTTTTTTGGGGGCAAATTTTCCCAGTTGAAAAAATCTTTTCAAACTGATAAAACTGAAATGTTTTTGGGGTGTTCTAGTAGCCAATTTTTTTTTTAAATAATTTTTAAAAAAAAATCAACAGATTCTACACAAAGCTTTAATATGTAGAAAAAATATATATAGAAGGGTGCTTACATTTTTCTTACCTTCACTTTTTTTTGTTTATAGCCAAATTTGGCTAAATCCTGTTATGGATGAAAAGCAGCAGGCTCAACATATCTGCAGCTCAATTACTTGTTAGAGCACATGGATGAGAAATAAAAACTCATCCAATTCTTTATCCAATACAAACTCATCCAACTCATCCAATTCATCCAGTCACAAACAAACAAACAAACAAAACATTCCCAAACATTCTCTAGCAAAGAGACAAAATCACCAGGCAATAAGAAACCCTAATCTCCAGAGTCCAATCAACAATAGTGAGTAAATCCATTGGGTACAAGGAAAGCCCATTATTTAGTGCACCTCCATCACTAGCTGATTTGTGACAGACGATGCCCTTTCTTAAAAAATTCAAGTCTTGTATTTTGTTAGTGTATTATTAAGTTCATCTTCATTGCTAGCTGATTTGTAGCAGACGATGTTTTTTTAATTTTTTAAAAAAAAATTTATTAGTGTATTATTAAGTTCATCTCTTTCCATTTAAAAAAATTTATGACTTTTTATTTTGTTAGTGTTTTGTTAAGTTCATTTCCATTGTTAGCTAATTTGTGATAGACGATGTCTTTTTAGTTTATGATCTTTTATAATATTATTATTTTATTAAATTCATTTCTATCACTAGTTGATTTGTGGTAGACAACACCTTTTTTTAATTTATGATTTTTAAAAATTAATATATTATTAAGTTTTTCTCCTTAGTTAATTAAATTGTGGCAAATGACGTCTTTTTAATTTATGGTCTTTTATTTTATTAATATTAGTGATGCTTTTAAAGTTGTGTTCTTTTGTGACATGTGTTCTCATGCTTTTATTTGCCTTTGTACTTCTTGAGGATGAGTTTCCTTCCCAATTTTTTAAATATATATACAGGGTTTTTCTTCTTATTAAGTAGCAATTGTATGTAATTTTGTGACGTCTAATGGACTTTTCAAGAATTCATGTTAACAAAGTTTTTTTATTCCCATTAAGGTTGTTCAACTTTTGATTTTTTTAGCAACAGTTTCCTAAAACAACAAATAAGTACATTTAAATTAACAAAACTAGAACTATTTACAATTGTTAAACTAACATGTATTCAATTTGCACATAATTTCAAGAAAAATATTGCTGAAGTACAAAAATGTTTTCATGTTTTCAATGAAAGATAAACACAAAATCAAATTAACATTAATAAAGTCTCCTACTTGATACAAATCTCCTTTCTTAAATTTTGAACATGGACAAACTACTCAAGGTTACTAAGTATTCCAACTTGTTATGAAAATATAAAATTATATTACGAAATCAAAGTCTGTACATTAGAGATTTCAAAAAGTAAGAATAAAAAATAAAAATTTGATATCTCTCATGTTCTACCACCCTTCCTTTATATTATAAGTTTGAACTTTGAAATGCTTCGTGCAAATCACCTAAATAGTAAGTAGTTGATAAAACTCCTTATTTAATAAACTAATAAAAACTATCCAATAAAATTATAATAAATAGTCATAATTTTTAAATTTTATTATTACTAATTAAAGAACCAATTCACAAAAAGTTCTATTAACATTGCACAAGCATGAAACCCCTGGGCATGAAACTTGACTGGTGTGGTGACTCAAGGGTAGCCTAGTTAAGAGGGTGGTATACTTTTAACTCTACTAGTATTGATAGATGGCACACAATAATAATTCACAAAAAGTTTAGCTGAATTTTTTTAAAAAAATTTATTGATATTTGTCAAGAGTTGTTGAAAATTAAACTCCCATTAAGTTACTATCATTAAAAATTCCTATTACAAGGTCTACTTTACATACTTTTCCCTCAATTGTTGAAATTTTGGATAAACTAAATTTGAGATTGTTGAACTTTGTTTTTTAAAAATAAATCCTAAACCCTAGACCTTATTTTCCAAATCTTAAACCCTAAACCTTGTTCAATTCTATTTGACAAAGAAGTGTTGAACATGAGTTGTAGGTACAGTGGTGTGATTCATATTAATAATTAATTGGGGGTTTTCAAAGTTCAATTTTAATTAATTAATTTTTTCTTTTCCCTTTTGTATTGAGCATCTCTCATTGGCCCATCACAAAGAAATATAATCAAGCTTCAAATAGTTCCAAAATAGATATATTGTATGTCTTTTTGGGCTGGTTTATATACGGTTACAAGAGTAGAACTTAGGTGAAAAGAAATGGGATAAAATGAGGTGTGCTATTGGGAACTTGACGACGGGAACATATTGGGAACAACACAAATACCCATCCTTAAAGCACGGCCCAGGTGAACCAGCACCCACATGTTGGTACCTTCACCTTTTTAAGTGAGGCCTCTTAGTGACCATATTAAGCCGGAAAAATGTTAGATTTGAACTTAAAGGTCCCAATTTAGTCTAAGTATGGGTTATTTGTAATCTCTTTAAAATAATTTAAATGAATTTTGGGATTTTTGCCATGGTCTTGGGATAGAATAATTCTAATGTTTTACTAAGGATGACTTTCAAGGACTTTGGACTTAAATCCCTAGAACTAATAAGTATTTTGGACAAAATGAAAATTCTAAAGACTTAAAATTAGTTTGTTGTTGTGTATTTTTTTGGTTTAGTTGCATAAATTTTATGATAAGGAATACATGTTATTATGTATATTGTAAAATAATGTCTATCATGTTGAAAACTAAGTAGAACTAATTTGAATATCATGGCATGGACCTAGTGATATTTTGTGGTGGGGTTTTTATTTATTTTATTTTATTTTATTGTGGAGCAACACTTGCGAAATCATGGTTTTTACAAGCAAAAGTTTTGTCACTTTTTTCAAATAAAAATTGAAAATAATAATAATACTATTATTAAATTGCTTGGACTCTTGTGGACCTTTACACAATTATTGGAACCTGTTCACACAACAGCAACAAGGACTATTATGGGATTCACTTTAGTTGTCCACTCAGTTATCTGTTTTCACACTAGTTGATGTGGGGATTTTTCACTAAACCAACTTACAATGGTCAACTCTCACCGCCCATCCAAATGCCCTAACCCCATAGAGCCAAGGGGCTTAGGGTTTTTTTGGATGAGACAAAACCCTAAGGCTAATCAATCTCCACATCTCCTATAGCTTGTAGTGTTGGGAGGTTCTCTCTTTTTCAAACTTGGAACCGATGGGTAAGGGTATTTTTAAAATAAAGAACTGAAACTAGTATAAAATAGGGTTTGAGGCTAATAATAATGATTTTGGGTTTGGTTGTAGTTGGAGGCTAGATACTGATTCTTGATTTGGATTTTGGTTTTAATTGTTTAAAAAAAAAGACAAAAAAAGAATTGGCAATCTGAGTACCCCAAGAACCAGCTTGAGAACCACAATCGAAACCAGCCAAAAAAATAAGAACTAGACAACATTAGTTCATACCCATGATTCCATACAACATTAGTTCATACCCATGATTCATACAACATTAGTTCATACCCATGATCCATACAACATTAGTTCATACCCATGATCCATACAACATTAGTTCGTACCCATGATCCATACAACATTTTGACAGATTCTTGATACTACTAGCCTAAAGTGTGAAAATGGAATTCATCTTGATACCCATACCAAACACATGCGGTAACATCATCTTCCTCCAAAGGAAGGAAGCTTAAGATTAAGCTTCGGTGTTCCAAAGGAAGCTGCTGAATCTTCCTCGAAAAGGAAAGCTTAATCTTTTTGCCTTCCTTTGGAGGTACTTGTGAAAATTTTTGGGGCATGTTTTTATTGATTCGATAGCATTCACATTCTGACACATTTGCTCATATGGACCCCAGTTTTGTGCAGGGAAGATGCCCCCAATTTTCTTTGTTCTCAGCATGATATTCCCATTTCATGGCAATGATTCAATTTCTCCAATTGGAGTCAAACTTTCAATTGAACTCCCAAGTGTGCAAAATGGGTCCCTCCCCTCCCTTCCTTCCTTAAATGGGTCCCTTGCTCCCTCCCTCCCTCGCTCCCTTTCTTTGTTTCATTTCATAGTGGGCTATGACAAAAACTTCCATCGACTTTTTTTTCTAATAAAAGTTGTTTGCACACATGCACACACTCCACTCCCTTTTGTTGGGTCCCGATCAAAATTCCTTGTGACAATAGAGTAACATCAGCAATTTATGAATAGCTAATGCGTTCAACTTCATCATACTTTCTTCCCGTTTTTTAACCTAATAATAACAACAACAACAACAATAATAATAATTAGTACGTATGTACCCCACCCAATGTCCACCCCATGTCCTGAAAATAATTTTGTGATCACATGTTGAACAACACCATTTGTTCATGTATATATTGGGACAAGCGACAAACCAACAAAAGTTAGAACATGTAATTATTAAAAGGAAGAAAAAAAAATTCATTCTAAATTCACTTGTGTATAACTAATGTGTGCGCAATAGGAGGTATGAAAACCCGCATCTGAAGGTGGGAAGCATCGAGTATATCCACAAGTATATCCAATTGGTTGCAAATAGGGTGAGCTTGCTTGTTGCCAATTCAAGCATTCTATGATGAAAAGAGTTTTAAACTATTTTTGGATTTAGCTTTGTGTGGTGTTTTTTCACTCCAGGCCAAAAAAATAGAACTTTCACCAAATATAAATTGTTATTTTATTTTATTGAAGTAACACATTTCAAAATTACTAAAGTTAAACTATTTTTGCTTTTTTTCACCATATATAGTTGTTTTTATTTTTATTTTATTTTTTAAAAATTGGAAGAAAAATTTGCATACACAAAGAGTGTTTTTTTGGTTTGTTTTCCTCCCCTAAGTTCTTTTTAGAAATAGTTCCCATTTGTTGAAAATTTTTAAGAGTTTAAAAAAGAGAACTTGTGCAGGAAAGAATAACAAAAATACTAGCTCCCAATGAATAAGCTTTTATGAAATTTTTGAAACAATTGCACTTTTTTTCTTTAGGGTGTAAAGAATTAATGTTATTTTACACAAGTAGAGTAAGTTAAAAGGTTTTTTTATTATTTAATTTTCTATTTTTTTCTTATCATCAATATGTTTAGGGTTTTTAAATTGATAACCTACCTACATAAAATTCCAATAATTTTAATAGGTTATTAATCTCTAAACATTAGAGGCAAACCAAAATACATTGAAAAGCGGACCAAATTGGTCCATCACCCCATTTAGGGGCTAATTTTCTTAAAAAATTAATATCCAACCCATAAGAGTCTCGATGTTTCTATTTACAAGGTGAGTGGGTTATCTATTGGTTTTCAAAAAAAATCAATAATCGACTAAGTATGTTATTAACACTCAAGTTGGGCACCAAGTGGTTTCTCAATAACTAGCCAACATTGATTTAAATGTATTTGTGATCACAATTACATCAACGTTATACAAAGTGTCAAATATGTTTTAGATTCATTATATTTTCTTATGTGTTATTTGAACCAATGTTATTACAAAGTGTTGAATATATTTTAGATTCATTATACCAACAAAATAGGGTCTCTTTGTTACCCCAAGGCCTTATTTGCTTGGTTTGAGTTGGTGCTACTCCATATGTACTCACTAATCCTAGAATGGAAATCCCTATGGAAACCCTTGGGCAAGTAAGGTTCTCCCTATGGATACCCATTAGGTTAGTAAGGTTTTCTTCCTTACACACAAAGGAAGAAAACTTGAATCTTTAGAGTTCTCCATCCCACATACCCAATTTAGATGGGTGGACCAAACTCAGGGTTCTGGTGTTGTGTTTTCCTTACTTTACTCTTGGAACTTGTACTAATTACATTGTTTTCAGAAATGTTGAAATTTTTCATAAAAAGATCAAAAAGAAAAAATTGTGAAGCAAAATCTTGAATCTTTAAAGAATACTCACATTCATCAAAATGAAAATTTCAAAATTAATTAATTAATTATTCCACAAACATGTGTTGAAGCTGGCAAGGTACTATGGTAATAGCTTCTTCAAGGTTTAGGCCTCTGACATACAACCAAGACATACAACATTCTTCTGGTTATGATCTCAGTACTTCCTCAGA
>Ga0116229_10011015_pt1 | contig 13443 bp, 11 predicted proteins | sample S1TSphgellanicum_3_FD_87313 | JGI IMG/M metagenome (GOLD analysis project Ga0116229, IMG submission 87313) | Host-associated microbial communities from peat moss isolated from Minnesota, USA - S1T2_Fc - Sphagnum magellanicum MG | ecosystem: Host-associated > Plants > Peat moss > Unclassified...
AATCCCTACTACGGCCCGATGGAGGGGATCACGGACGATCAGTTCCGCAAGATCCTCGACAACAACATCGTCTCCAACCACTGGCTGATCCAGATGGTCGTGCCGCAGATGATCGCGCGGAAAGACGGTTCGATCGTCATCGTCTCGTCCATCGGCGGCCTCCGCGGCAGCCCGATCATCGGCGCCTACTGCATCTCCAAGGCGGCGGACATGCAGCTGGCGCGCAACCTCGCCCACGAGTACGGGCCGCATAACATCCGCGTGAACTGCGTCGCGCCTGGCCTGGTGAAGACCGACTTCGCCCGTGCGCTGTGGGACACGCCGGAAGCCGAAGAGCGCTCCAGCCGCGGCACGCCGCTCCGCCGCCTCGGCGAGCCCGACGATCTGGCGGGGGCGGTGATCTATCTGTCCTCGCGGGCGGGCGCCTGGACCACGGGCCAGACCATCGTCGTGGACGGCGGCACGACGATTTGAAGCGGTCTTAGCGGGAGGCCGTCAGCGTCCGCGTTGAGCCGCTGCGGCTCTGGGCGTGGAAGGCGGCGGCGGAGCGCTCGGCGGCGGACTGCGCCTCGGGCGTCAGTTGGCCTCGGATCGCCTGGGCGGCGGCCTTGGCGCCGTTGTCGCCCCCCGCGGCGGCGATCAGATACCACTTGTAGGCTTCCGCCGGGTTCTGCGGCACGCCGTAGCCGTTGGCGTAGAGCATGGCGAGGTTGAACTGGCTGTCCGTCACGCCCTGGCTGGCCGCCTTCAGGAACCATTGCGCCGCCTTGGCCGCATCCAAGGGCCCCGCCTCGCCCTCGTAATAGTAGAGGCCGAGGTTGTGCATGGCCGAGGCGTCGCCGTTCTCCGCCGCGCGCTCCGTCCAGCGCCGCGCCTCGACCAGGTCCTTGGAGAGACCCGCGCCGCCGGTCTCGTAGAGCTTGGCGAGGTAGAACTGGGCGGGGGCGTGGCCGAGGTTGGCGGCCTTTTTCAGGTCCTCCACGCCGCCGAGATCGCCGCTTTCGATGCGCCGGACGGCGGCGGAGTAGATGGTCTTGGCGACGGGCTGAGGCGGCGAGGGCGCTGGGGCGGGATCGGCCGCGGCTGGCGCCGGCGAGGCGTCGATCGCCGGGATGCTGGGCGCGGAAGGCGTTTTCAGCTCTTCGGCGGCGCCCGGCGGCGGCGTCAGGGCCACGGCCATCTGGGCGGGCGGCGCGGCGGGCTGGGGCGGCGCGTCCGCCTGAACGGCCGTGGGCGCGACGCCGAAGTGAGGCGTGCCCGTGCGCCCTGCAGGCGCGTTCCCCTGCTCAGCGTTCACGAGCAGCACCCCGCCCGCCGTGGTCATGGCGAGGGCGGCGGCGGTGCCGGACGCCACCACCGCCGTGCGAAGGGTGACGCCTTCCTTCTTCTTCCGCTTGGGCAGTTGCAGGCCGAACGGCTTGAACCCGTCGCTCTCCAAGGGCGGCGTGACGACCGACCCCGGGGGCGGCGCGTCGCCGAGCGCCCGGCGGCCGCGCGGCTCGGCCTTGTCGGCGGCCTGGCGAACCGCGGCGCGGGCCTGCTCCAGCATGGCGCGCGTGGCGTTGGGCGGCCGAGGGGGCTCGGGCTCCGCCAGGGCGGCCGGCGCGAACGTCTGGGGGGCCGGCGAAGCGGCGAAAGGATCGTCGAACGCCGGCTCTGCGGCGACGGGCGGCGTATGCGGCTCGGCGAAGGGGTCGTGGGTGAAAACGGGCGCCTCAGGCCCGGACGGCTGGAACGCCGGCGGGATCGACGGCGCGGCGGCGAAGGGCGAGGGCATGTCGGGTTCGACCTCGCCGGCGTCCGGCCCTTCGACCTCCGCTTCGGCGGCCTTGCGCGCCGCCTCCTGCGCCGCGTGCAGGGACGCCCGGCGCTGCGCTTCGGTCAGGCGCGCTTCGATGGCGGCGTTGGCCTCCTCCAGGAGCTTGGCCGTTCGCGCCTCGCTCTGCTGGATGCGGTCGGCCAGCTCCGATTGGGTGCGATCATGCTTTTGATTGAGCCGCTCGGTGACGCGGCCGAGCTGCTCGCCGACGTCCTCAATGGATTGGGTGGAGCGCCGCTCGGCGTTGGCGATGCGCTCGGCGAGCTTTTCGGCGATGCGGCCGATCTCGCCCCCGAGCTTCTCCAGGGCCTGCGCCTGGGCGGCGTCCTGGCGGGACAGCCGCTGCTCCATGGCGTCCGCGATGCGGGCCATCTCCCCCCCCATCTGCTGAACCGTTTCAGCGCTGCGAGCCTCCACGCGGGCGACCCGCTCGCCGAGGGTCGAGGCGACCCGCATGACTTCGCGGCCCATCCGGTCGACCGCCTGGACCGAGCGCTGCTCGTTCTGCGCCAATTGGGCGGAGAGATCGGTCAGCGCCGCTTCGAGACGGTCGAGCCGCCCCTCCGCCGCCGCCTTCAGCCGCTCGGCCATCTCCGCGCGGACGGCGGACACCTGATCGGCGAGGCTGGATGCGATGGCTCCGAACCGGCGCTCGGTCTCCGCCTCCAGGCGGGCGTCGAGCCCGGCGAAGGAGGCTTCGAGCCCCCGCACCGCGTCGGCGGTGCGCGTCTCGGCCCGCTCAAGGCGATCCGACAGCCGCGCCACCACGCTATCCACCAGGAGGGCGGCGGGCTCCGCCTCGACTTTCGCTTCCGCCCGATCGACCCGGCGGGAGAGGTTGGAGGCGTCTTCGCGCAACTCATTGAGGACGCTGCGGGTCCGACCCTCGCCCTCGTAGACCTTCTCCGCAAGTTTCCCGAGGGCGGTTTCGAACGCCTTCATCGCTTCCAGGCGCGGCGCCTCGTCGTCGGCGAGACGGCGCATCTTCTCCGACGCCTTGGCTTGGGCCTGCCGCACGTCGTCGATCGCGTTGTCGAAGCGGGCGGCGACCGCGCTCTGGTCGCGCTCCACGGCCTCCAGCCGGGCCAGAACGCCGCGCACCGACTGGTCGACGCCCGAGATGGCCAGGGTGGAGCGGTGCTCGGCGGCTTCGATCCGGGCGGTGAGTTGATCGACGGCCCGGGCGATCCTCTGCATGTCCCCGGTTTTGGACGGCGAGGGCGCACGGAAAGGCTCGCCCGGCGGCCCGAACGCGCGGTCGGCGAAATCCCGCGCGGCGCCGCCCCGATATCCCGGTTCGGCGGGATCTTCCCGGGACGACATCGAAGGCTCGGGCTCGCCCTCGATGATCATCTGATTGAGCCATTCGCCGAGGGTCATGCCAGAGCGACGGGCGAGATCCTTGGCCACCTCGCGGGCCTTGGGATCGATCCCCTTGACGCTCCACGGACCCGCCGCCGCCATGCCCTCGTCGCGCTCCACACCGAGGCCGCGATCCCTTTGCGTCATGGAATCACCCGCGCCTCTCGCCGATCAAAACGCTAACCGCCCATTCCTGGGGTGTAAACGCGGCATTAACACTATATTTAGCGTCGGCTGAAATCGGCTGTGGATCATCCACACGCATCACGCCAGCCTTGCTACGAACATGGTTAACGGCCCGTGAAGGGGCCCCTTCGCCCGAGACCTGGAAACACTGGCGGACTCCCGATCCTACAGGCTAAAAGAGGGCAAACATACCGAATGTTGGAGAAACGCCCATGAGCGCCCCCACGGCCGAACTGGAGGACTTCCGCCGCGAAACCCGCGCCTGGCTTGAGGCCAACTATCCGCCCTCCCTGGCGAGCCCGATGGCGGAGGAGGACGCGCCCTGGGGCGGACAGAACTACAATCCCTCGAACCCCGACGCCAAGCTGTGGCTCGAGCGCATGGGCGCGAAGGGCTGGACCGCGCCCACCTGGCCCAGGGAATACGGCGGCGGCGGCCTTTCGGCGGAAGAGAACCGGGTGCTGCAGCAGGAGCTCGGGCGCATCAAGGCCCGCCCGGCGCTGATGAGCTTCGGCGTCTGGATGCTGGGGCCGGTGCTCCTGGAATACGCCACAGAAGAGCAGAAGCAGAAGTTCCTGCCCCCCATCGTTCGCGGCGAAACCCGTTGGTGCCAGGGCTATTCGGAGCCCGGCGCAGGCTCCGACCTCGCGGGCCTTCAGACCAAGGCGGAAGACAAGGGCGACTACTTCCTGGTGAACGGCCAGAAGGTCTGGACCTCCTACGCCGATCAGGCCGACTGGATCTTCTGCCTTGTCCGCACCGACACGACCAAGAAGCATGAAGGCATCAGCTTCCTTCTCTTCGACATGAAGACGCCGGGGGTGGAGGCGCGGCCGATCAAGCTGATCTCCGGCTCCTCCCCCTTCTGCGAGACCTTCTTCGACAATGTGAAGGTTCCGAAGGACCAGCTCGTCGGCAAGCTGAACGGCGGCTGGGACATCGCCAAGCGCCTCCTGCAATATGAACGGCAGAACATCTCCGCCGGCGGCTTCGGCGGCGGGGCGGGGATCGAGGTGGAGGACGCGGCCAAGGAATACGTGGGCGTCGAGAACGGCAAGCTGGCGGACCCCGATCTCCGCGCCCGCATCGCCGCCCACAAGATGGACGCCAAGGCCTTCGCCCTCACCGTCCGCCGCGCCGAGCAGGAATCCAAGGCCGCCAAGGGCCCCTCCCCCGCCGTCTCCATCATCAAATACGCCGCGGCCTCCATCAACCAGGAGAAGTGCGAGCTGATGGTCGAGGCGCTGGGCAGCCAAGGGCTCGGCTGGGAGGGCGAAGGCTTTGCGCCCGAGGCCCTGAAACAGACCCGCGCCTGGCTGCGCTCGAAGGGCAACTCGATCGAAGGCGGCACCAGCGAGGTGAACCTCAACGTCATCGCCAAGCGCGTGCTGGGGCTGCTCGATCACCAGTGAGCGCCCTGGAATTCTGGTACGAATTCGCCTCGACCTACTCCTATCCGGCCGCCTGGCGCATCGATCGGCTGGCGGCGGCGCAGGGGGTGAAGGTCGTCTGGAGGCCGTTCCTGGTCGGGCCCCTATTCCACAAGCAGCAGGGCCTGACCGACAGCCCCTTCAACGTGGTGGAGGCCAAGGGCCGCTACATGTGGCGAGACATGGAGCGCATCTGCCAGGCGGAGATGCTGCCCTTCCGCCGCCCCCGGCTCTTTCCCCAGCGCACGCTCTTGGCGGCGCGCCTCGCCCTCGTCGGCGCCAAGCGCGGCTGGATCGCGAGCTTCAGCCGGGGCGTCTACGCCGCCAACTTCGGCCAGGACAAGGACATTTCGGACCCTGCCGTCCTCTCGCAGATCGTCAAGGACGTCGGCGGCGACCCGGTGGCCGACTTCGCCGAGGCGGCGAGCGATGAGATCAAGGCGGCGCTTCGCGCCAACGGCGAAGAAGCCGAAGCCAAGGGCCTGTTCGGCGCGCCGAGCTTTCTCGTTCCCCGCGGCGAAGGCTATGAGCTTTTCTGGGGCAACGACCGGCTGGAGCAGGCGATCGCCTGGGCGGCGCGGGATTGATGAAGTCGATTAGAAACGCAGAGGACGATCCATGGCGGTCTTGACCGAAGAACAGACGATGCTGCGCGACGCAGCCAAGGATTGGGCGAGCGAGAAGGCGCCCGTATCGTCCTTCCGCAAGCTGCGCGACCAGGGCTCCGAGTTCGGCTACGACCCGGCCGTCTGGGCGGACATGGGCGCCATGGGCTGGGCCGGCGTGGTCGTGCCGGAAGCCTATGGCGGATCGGCGTTCGGCTATCGGGCGCTGGGCCTCATCCTGGAGGAGACCGGCCGCACCCTGGCCGCCTCGCCCCTCGTCTCCACCGCCCTGATCGGGGCGACGGCCCTGACCCTCGGCGGCACGGCGGCGCAGAAGGAGACGTGGCTGCCGAAGATCGCCGCCGCGGAGTGCGTGACCGCCCTCGCCCTCGACGAGGCCGCCCACCATCATCCGGCGCGGACGGCCATGACAGCGGCCAAGTCCGGCGCGGGCTATGTCCTCTCCGGCGCCAAGCCCTTCGTGATCGACGGCATGGCGGCGGACCTGTTCATCGTCGCCGCCCGCACCTCGGGCGAGGCGGGGGACGAGAGCGGGATCACCCTCTTCCTCGTGCCGGCGACGGCCAGGGGCCTCTCCCGCAAGCGGCTGCACACGGTGGATAGCCGCGGCGCGGCCGATCTGACCTTCGATTGCGTCGAGGTCGGCGCGGACGCAGTGCTGGGCGCGGTCGATAACGGCTTCTCGCTGCTGGATCAGATCCTCGACCGGGCGCGGGCGGGCCTCGCGGCGGAGATGGTCGGCTCAGCCAGCCAGGCGTTTGAGATCACTCTCGATTATCTGAAGACCCGCACCCAGTTCGGTCAGGTGATCGGCACGTTCCAGGCGCTGCAGCACCGGGCGGCGAAGATGTTCACGGCGCTGGAGATGACCCGCTCCTGCGTGGAGGCGGCGCTGGACGCCATCGACGGCAACGCCAACGACGTGCGCGCCCTCTGCTCCCTCGCCAAGGCCAAGGCGTCGGAAACCCTCCACCTCGTGTCGAACGAAATGGTGCAGATGCATGGCGGCATCGGCATGACCGACGCTCACGACGCGGGTCTCTACATGAAGCGCGCGCGGGTGGCCGAGCACCTGTTCGGCGGCGCAAGCTTCCACCGGGATCGTTACGCCAGCCTGATGGGATTCTGAGTCCGAACCGCCAAGAAGTTTGTCGCCGTTGTAAGGCTCGGGCGCTGGACGCTGGCGGAGGGCCAGATCAATTTACGGCGTCCCGGCGACGATCGGGACGCGAACCTCGTCCAGGAGAAACGTCCATGCGCAAGCTGATCCTCGCCGCCGCCGCGCTCGCCTTGATGGCCGCGCCCGGCCTCGCCCTCGCCAAAAATTACGACTGCACCAAGCCCGGCAACGCAAACAAGGCCCAGTGCAAGGCGCAAGCAGCCGCGGCCGCCTCCACCGTCAAGAACACCCCCGCCGGTCCGGCGGCGACCATGACCGCGTCGGCGCCCGCCAAGCTCTCCGGCAAGCCCGCCACCAGCATGGTGAAGACCACGACGACCGCCGCCGGCGGCACCATGAAGGCCTGCGCCACGCAATGGGACGCGCTCAGCCCCACGCAGAAGGACGCCTACAAGAAGCAGGCAGAGGGCATGAAGAGCAAGAAGGGCGGCAAGCTCTCCGGCTACAACGTCTTCACCGGCGAGTGCATGAAGAAGAAATAAGCCTAGCTCCGACCTCCTCGACATCGGGGGGGTCGGAACCGGCCGGCGTGCGTCCGGGTTCAGTACGCGAAGCTGAACCCTGGAAAGGACGCGTCATGGCCGAACACCTGGATCGCGCGGAACTTGAAGTCCGCCTCTGGAACGAGATCGAAAAGGCGCGCTTCGGCATGCTGGGGTTGGCGGGCGGCCCGCCCCGGCACATGCAGCCGATGACCGCCTTCTGCGACCGCGAGGCGGGAGCCCTTTTCTTCTTCGTCCGGCGCTCGAACGACTTGATCAAGGAGGCGGGTATGGGCCACGCCGCCATGTTCTGCGTCATGGCCAAGGATCAGGAGTTCCAGGCCTGCGTCGGCGGCAATCTGCGTGAGGACCACGACCCGGCCAAGATCGACAAGTTCTGGAATGCCGTCGCCGCCGCCTGGTTTCCCGAGGGACGGAACGATCCGGAGCTGACGCTGCTGCGCTTCGATCCTGAGGATGCTCAGGTTTGGGTGTCCCGTTCGGGTCCCCTCGCCTTCGGATGGGAGATCGCCAAGGCGAACCTGACGCACAAGGAGCCGGACGTGGGGGACAAGGCGCATCTGGAGCTGCGCTAGTCGGCGGCCTCTTCCTCGTCTTCATAGCCGACGATGGCGAGGGCGCGCGCCTTCACGCCGTGCAGCTCCGACCAGCGGGCCAGCGCCTCCTCCCGGCCGTGGGTGATCCAGAGGTCGCCGGGGCGCAGCTCGCCTATGGTGCGGGTCAGTTCGTCCCAATCGGCATGATCGGAGACGATCAGGGGCAGCTCCACGCCCCGCTGGCGCGCCCGGGCCCGCACGCTCATCCAGCCGGAGGCGAAGGCCGTGACGGGATCGGAAAACCGGCGCGCCCAGCGGTCGTTCAGGGCCGAAGGCGGGGCGATCACGACGGCTCCAGCGAAGCCCCCCCTCTTGCCGTCGGCCGCGGTGGCCGGTTCTAGCGGACCGAGATCGACGCCATAGCGCTGATAGAGGCGGTTCAGCCGCTCCAGGGCGCCGTGCACGTAGATCGGCCGCTCGTATCCCGCTTCGCGGAGAAGGCGGATAATGCGCTGCGCCTTGCCGAGGGCGTAGGCGCCGACGAGGTGCGCGCGGTCCGGGAACTGGGCGACGGAGGCGAGAAGCTTGGCGATCTCCCCTGCGCTGTCCGGGTGTCGAAACACCGGCAGGCCGAACGTCGCCTCGGTGATGAAAACGTCGCAGGGGACGGGCTCGAAGGGCGGGCAGGTGGGGTCCCGCCGCCGCTTGTAGTCGCCCGACGCCACCACGGTCAGGCCTTTCCAGCGGACGACCGCCTGCGCCGAGCCCAGCACATGGCCGGCGGGGACGAGCGAAACGTCGACGCCGTTTCGGGCGGTCGGCTCGCCGTAGGCCAGAGGCTCGGCGCGCCCGGCGAAATCGGCGCCGTATCGCTCACCCATGATGTCGAGGGTCTCGGGCGTCGCCAGCACGACGCCGTGGCCGGCGCGGGCGTGGTCGGAGTGTCCGTGGGTGATCACCGCCCGGTCCACCGGCCGCACGGGGTCGATGTAGAAGTCGCCGGGCGGGCAGTAGAGGCCTTCTGGCCTCGGGCAGATCAGGTCTTCGGGGCGGAGCACGCCTCCGATATGGGCGCTTAGCTCCCGAAAACGAGGCTCAGCCCGCCATCAGCCCCTGAACGCGCAGCCGCACGCCGCCGCAGACGCCCATCACCCGCACAGGGGCGTCAGGCGGCAGCTCGTCCGCGCCCTCGATCTCCGCGCCCCACTCCACCCCATCGATCCAGACGCGGCCGACGCCGTTGATGAACTCGCCGGTGGTGCGGCCGATGCGGCCGATCAGCCGGCCGGTGCGGTCGGAGTTGGCGGCCGCCAGCTCCTCCGTCGACGGCGCGCGACGCTCGACCAGGGCGTCGTCAGGCGAAGCGTGCGGCTTGCGCTTGTTGATGCCGAAGGCCAGGGCCAATCCGACCATGGAGACGGCCAGGAACACCGCGACCTCCAAAGACAGGCCGAGGCGCACGTCTGCGAGATTGATGAACGCCAAGGCGGCGGCGGCCACCGCCGGCCAGATCAGCTTGCCGGCGCCCGATACGATGTCGAGGGCGATGAACACCGCGCCCACAGCCAGCCAGATCCAAAAGGGATTTTGCAGATATAAGTCGTATAGCGTCTGCATGATGGAGCCCTAGCCTGAAACACCCGCGGGAAAGCTAAGCAATCCTCGCGCCCAGGCGAACTCTTTACCACATCTAGGCGAAAAAGCGGCGCGCTTTCCCCGCGACCGTTTTGCACGCCTTGAGCCCGAAGGCGGCTTCAGAGAGGCCCCATGGCGAGACGTCGCGCGAGGTCGCGCCCCCGGGCGGCGGCGGCCCGCTCCGCCGCCTGCGACTTCACCGAACAGGTCGGGAACGCCGCGCGCTTGGCGACGAAGCCGGCGTTGAAGCTTTCGGTCAACCGCTGACGATAGGCGGCGTCCGGCGCTTCGATCGCCAAGAGGCGGCTCATGCGCGCGCGCCATGTATTGTCGTCGGGTCCGGCGCAGGCGCGGTGCAGGGCGTGGCTTTCACCGAGCACATAGGCGAGGTCGACCACCGTTTGGCGCTGCTCCGGCGCGCGGGGGGCAGGCGGATCGGCCAAGGCGGGCGCGGCCGCGAGCAGCAGAAGGAGCGCAAGAGCCCTCATTCGGCGGCGTGTCTGGCGCGGGCCGGGCTTTCGGCGTCGAGGGCCTTCAGGCGTGCGATGGCGGCGTGCGCCTCGGCCATGAGGCGGGCGACGATCTCTCCCGCCGGCAGAACCTCGCGCACGCCGCCGGCGCTCTGGCCCATGGCGAAGCAGGACTTGTCGGGATCGAGACCCTCGACCTGGCCGCCTATGCCGCCGATGGCGCCGTTGCGGATCGAGGTCATGGCCTGCATGGGGAAGGGCTGGATGTCGCCCGGGCGTCGCTCCCAATCCTCCACATAGGCGTTCTTGCGCACCCGCATGGGCTTGCCGGAATAGCAGCGGGTGCGCACGGTGTCCTCGTCGGCGGCTTCGAGAATGGTCTGGCGGTAGAGTTCGCCGGCGTGCGCCTCCTCGGACGCGATGAAGCGGGTGCCCATCCATACGCCCTGGGCGCCGAGGGCGAGGGCCGCAGCCAGCCCGCGCCCGTCATAGAGACCTCCGGCCGCCGCCACCGGTATCTTCACCGCCACGACCGCCTGCGCGACGAGGGGCAAGGTTCCGACCAGGCCCGTGTGGCCGCCGCCCTCTCCGCCCTGGCAGATCACGGCGTCGCAGCCGGCGGCCTCGGCCTTCACAGCGTGCTTCACCGCGCCGCACACCACCATCACCTTCAGCCCCGCCGCCTTCAGCTTGGCCATGATCGGCATGGGCACGCCGAGGCCGGCGATGAAGCTCGATGCGCCCTCCTCGATGATCACGTCGACGCTGGCGGTGAGGCTTTCGGGGCTGGCGGCCAGGAGATCGACGCCGAAGGGCTTGTCCGTCAGCCGCTTCACCGCCCGCATCTGCTCGCGGATGAAGGCGGGCGAGGTTCCGGCCATGCCGAGCACGCCGTATCCACCCGCGTTCGACACCGCCGCCGCCAGCTCGGCGTAGGACACCCCGCCCATGCCGGCGAGCAGGATCGGATGCTCGATCTGCAAGAGATCGCAAAGCGGGGTTCTCAGCGACATCGCATCCTCCGGACTTCTGTTTTTCCGAAGCATGCCGCCGACGCGCTTCCCCGAAAAGCCTGACGTTGCGGCAAGCGGAGTCAGGCCGCCGTCGCTTCGAACCCCTGGCGCAGCTTCGCTTCGTCGAGATTGCGGCCGATGAAGACCATGCGGCTGTAGCGCTTGTCCTCGGGCCGCCATTCACGCTGCAGGTCGCCCTCCAGCATCATGTGCACCGCCTGGAACACCAGCCGCTTGTCCTCGCCCTTCACGTCGAGGATGCCCTTGGCGCGCAGAATGTCGGGGCCCTGGGTCTGCAGCACCTCGTTCAGCCAACGCGTGACCTTCTGGCCGTCCACGGGCGTCTCGAGGGTCAGGGCGACGCCTTTGATGTCCTGATCCTCGTGCGCGTGGCCGCCGCCATGATCATGATGGTGGTGATGATCGTGATCGTGGCCGCAGTGCTCGTCGTGCACGTGGCCGGGCTCGCCGTGCGCCGGATTCAGGAACTCGGGGTCGAGGTCGGCGATGCGGTCGAGGTCGAAACCGCCGCGGCCCAGGATCGCCGTAAGCGGCACGTTCGAGCGCACCGCCCGGTGGATCGGCGCCAGGGGGTTCAGACGGCGGATGGCCGCTTCGACGCTGCGGAGCTCCTCCTCGGTGACGAGGTCGGTCTTGTTCAGCACGATCTGGTCGGCGAAGGCGACCTGCTCGCGCGCCTCCTTTGAGTCCTTCAGGCGGAGGGGCAGGTGCTTGGCGTCCACCACCGTGGTCACGCTGTCGAGCTTGGTCTTGGCCTTCACCTCCTCGTCCACGAAGAAGGTCTGGGCGACGGGGCCGGGGTCGGCGAGGCCGGTGGTCTCGACGATGATGGCGTCGAAACCGCCCCCTCCTTTCGCGGATTGGCGGCGCATCAGCCCGCCGAGGATGCGGATCAGGTCGCCGCGCACGGTGCAGCAGACGCATCCGTTGTTCATCTCGAACACCTCCTCGTCGGCGTCCACCACGAGGTCGTTGTCGATGCCGATCTCGCCGAACTCGTTGACGATCACGGCGTAGCGCTTGCCGTGATCCTCGGTGAGGATGCGGTTCAAAAGGGTGGTCTTGCCGGCGCCGAGATAGCCAGTGAGGACGGTGACAGGGGTAAGTGTGACACTCATGGGGCTGATATGGCTGCGGGCGCGCTAAAACGGAAGATGTGGCGTTTCCCTAACCTTCCATCTTAATTCAGGAGCGCCTAGGCTCCGCCGTCGAAGCACTTAGAATCTCCGTAAATATCGTTTATAAATATTCCAAGCAATTGGAGATCAAGCTCATGGAACATGTACCCCAATCGTTCATCGAGCAAATGCTACGGTCAGCTGGAAATTGTGCCTATTGGATCAAGGAAGTTGAAAGGGGGTTCCGGCCTCATATGGACGGGATAGATATCACTGAGGAATTTCTAGCCGCCTATCGAAAGTCTTATTCCCAAAGCATGGAAATCCTTCGTCATTATGCCTAAGGAAGCCAACAACCAAACTCGCGCCTCTAACGCCGTAGAGCCATTCTAATGATGCGTGTTGCCCTTGCTATCGCATTGTGCCTGACGACTAACAATGCTGTCGCGGCCTCAGCTCAATCATTTGATTTAAACTGCAGCAGCATCACCGGCACTCCCATTCTATTCCGCTTTGACCTTCAACAAAAGAAGTGGTGCACCGGCCAGTGCTCTGCAGTGTGGTTTATCGATGAACTTAGCGACGCGATGATCAAGCTGTCGGTGCGCGGACCCGATCATATGCATGACTGGGACATTGGGATTAACCGCTATACGGGGACATACACTGCGGTTCATATTGGATTCGGTAACGCGCCAGCAGATAGGGGAAGTTGCACGTCGAAGCCATTTTCGGGATTTCCTATCAAGAAATTCTGAGGTTTTGGCGGCAGTGGATGATTTTAAATTGAGGTACTGACACGTAGCACCTACTCGCTGCGAGTCCGATCGCAGGCGCATCCATTGTTTCGCGACGCCTCTGACCGAATGAGCCGGGCGCGCCGGGACGGAAGACCTAAGCCAGGGGAAGCGCGCCCAGCCGCCGCTTCGTCGCCTCCGCCTGCGCCCGCAGCGCCGCCCGATCCGGCTCCGCCATCCGCTCCAGGGTCTTGTAGGGAAAGGCGAGGCGGGGGTTGTCGCGGAGCACCCCTTCGTTCCGCATCAGAAAATCCCAATAGAGGGCGTTGAAGGGGCAGGCGTCCTCGCCGAGCTTCTGCTTCACGTCGTAGCGGCACCCGGCGCAGTAGTCCGACATCCGGTCGATATAGGCGCCCGAGGCCGCGTAGGGTTTGGAGCCCACGATCCCGCCGTCGGCGAAGGTGGCCATGCCGTGGGTGTTGGGCAGCTCCACCCACTCGAAGGCGTCGATGAAGACGACCATGTACCAGTCATTGATCGCGTCCGGATGCACGCCGAGCAGCATGGCGAGATTGCCCGTCACCATCAGGCGCTGGATGTGGTGGGCGTAGGCATGGTCCCGCGTCTCGCGCAGCACGTCGGCGAGGCAGGCCATGTCGGTTTCCCCCGTCCAATAGGCGTGCGGCAGGGCGCGGTCGGCGGATAGGGCGTTGATCGTCTTATAGTCGGGGCCTTTCAGCCAATAGACGCCGCGCACGAACTCACGCCAGCCGAGGATCTGGCGAATGAAGCCCTCCGCCGCGTTCA
>Ga0116229_10011016_pt1 | contig 13442 bp, 10 predicted proteins | sample S1TSphgellanicum_3_FD_87313 | JGI IMG/M metagenome (GOLD analysis project Ga0116229, IMG submission 87313) | Host-associated microbial communities from peat moss isolated from Minnesota, USA - S1T2_Fc - Sphagnum magellanicum MG | ecosystem: Host-associated > Plants > Peat moss > Unclassified...
CCGAACTCACCGCCGCCGCCCTCTTCACCGCGGGCGTCTTCGCCGTGCTGTCCCTCACCGTGCGCGACAAGCTGCGGGTCAGACGGATTCGGCGGGAAGCGCGGGCGGAGGGGTAGCGGCGGCGGTTTTTCGCCTCCCCTGCGAAGCGGGAGAGGAGAAGAATGTGCATGAACAAGGATTTATATTAATCCGCATCCTCCTCATAGCCGACCAGCCGCAGCGGCCGGGCGGCGATCCCGTTCAGCTCGGCCCAGCGGGCCAAGGCCTCTTCACGCCCGTGGGTGATCCAGAGTTCGCCGGGGCGTAGCTCGCTCACGGTCTGGGTCAGCTCGGTCCAATCGGCGTGATCCGACAAGATCAGCGGCAGCTCCACATGGCTCTGCCGCGCCCGCGCCCGAACCCGCATCCAGCCGCTGGCGAAGGCGGTCACGGGATCGGGGAAGCGCCGCGACCATCGATCCTGCAGGGTCGAGGGCGGCGCCACCACGATGGCGCCCGCGTAGTCGCCCTTGGCCGCGTCAGCCGTCGCCGGCGCGAGCGGACCCAGATCAATCCCGTGGGCCTGATAGAGGTCGTTCAATCGCGCCATGGCGCCGTGGACATAGATGACGTCCTGATAGCCGGCTTCGCGCAGCAGGCGGATCACGCGCTGCGCCTTACCCAGCGCATAGGCGCCGACCAGGTGGGTGCGCTGGGGAAACTGGGCCACCGACGCCAGGAGGGCGGCGATCTCGGCCTCCGGCTCGGGAAAGACGAACACCGGCAAACCAAACGTGGCCTCGCTGATGAAGACGTCGCAAGGGACAGGCTCGAAGGGCGGACAGGTGGGATCGCGGCGACGCTTGTAGTCGCCAGACACCACGATGGTCATGCCCTGCCAACGCACCACCGCCTGGGCCGAGCCCAGCACATGGCCGGCCGGAACCAGCGTCGCCTCGACCCCGTCCATGCTTGTCGTCAGGCCATAAGGCGCGGGCTGACCCCGACCGGCGAATCCCTCGCCATAGCGGATCGCCATGATCGCCAGGGTCTCAGGCGTGGCCAAGACCGCGCCATGGCCGGCGCGCGCATGATCGGCATGGCCGTGGGTGATCACCGCCCGATCGACGGGGCGAACCGGATCGATAAAAAAGTCTCCCGGCGGGCAGTAGAGCCCCTCGGGCCGTGGGCAGATCAGATCCTGGGGCTTCACCCTCAGCCCCAAGCCCTATCCGTGGTCCGCGGCGTCTGGGGTCGCCATCAAAAAGCGGATGTCGATCCGGCGGTTGCGGGCCTTGGCGGCTTCGGAGGTTTCAGCCACCAGAGGGCGCGTCGGCCCATAGCCGCTGACGCCCAGCACCGGCTGAGGGTCGTTCGGCTTGGCGCGGGCGTCCTTGACGGTCTGCAGCATAGGGGTCGAGGCGATCAGGCTACGGTAGGTGTTCACCGCGCGGTCGGTCGAGAGGTTCCAGTTATCTCGGCCGCTGGCGATCGGGTCGCTGTCGCTATGACCTTCGATCAGCACCGATTCCAGCCCGGTCTTTGTCGCGGGACAGGACGCCGGCAAGGGGCCGGGGACGGTGTAGCAGGGTAGCTCGGCCTGAAGCGCGGCGCCGACCTTGGCGAGCGCCGCCTGGCCGGCGGGCGTCACCTCGGCGCTGCCCTTGGCGAACAGCACGGCCTCAGGCAGGCGCAGCACGCCGGCGTCCGCATCGATACTGACATCCAGGTTTTGCGCGTGGAGTCTCGCCTGAAGCCGGTGCAGCAATTCGGTCCGGCGCGTCTTGGTATCGGTCAGCTCGACGGTCGTGCGGTGGAACTGCATGGCGAAATAGACCAGCATGACGATGAGCACGAAGACTAGGCCCACCATCATATCGGTCATGGAGATGAAATAGCTCTCCTCGCCCTCGGACCCGCCGTGGCGGCGGCGCCGACCCAGAGTCGTCGCGCTCAAGACTTGGCCGCCGGCGTGGCCAGCGCGTGAAGCTCCGCCGTCGGACGATCCCCGTCCTCGGCCGCGAGCGCCGCGAGGCTGTCGCGGATCTCGGCCAGAAGCTTGGTCTGGGCGCGGATCTCGGCGAACTGTTCGCCGGCCAGCATCCCTTGAGTCACTGGCGGTATCCGCTGATCGATGCGGATGCAGAGGTCGTCCACCAGGCGCTCGATCCGCGACGTCCACCGTCGCTCATAAATGCGCATGAGGATGGAGGCGGCCACCCCGGCGATAGACGTCCAGAACTTGGTCGCGGTGATGGTCAGAAGGCCCGACAGCGCGGTCTGCATCACATTTGGATCGGAGCTCACGCCCAAGACGCTGGTGGCCTCGCTGAGCGCTGCGACCACGCCGAGAAAGGTCATGATCAGGCCGATGCCCACGAACAGATTGGCCCACCACCCCAGCACCTGGGTTTCGGGGGAGACCTGCGCGAACACCTCCCAGGCCGGGGAGCCGCTACGCAAATGTCCGTCGGGCGACAGGACGAAGCCGGCGCGATAGGCGTTCCAAGCGTGGCGCAGCCGCCAGCGCGCCTTGCCCGGTCGGATCATCAGGGCGTCGACCTCCGCCAGATCGGCCAGATTCACCACCGAGGGGAAGTCCGTCACCGACAGGTAAAGGGCATTCACCAGGGGCCGGATGCGGGCCAGATAGACGGAAACGAGAATCCCGAACGCCATCAACAGGATCAGGAAGGCGATGCCCAAGGCCGCGCCCTTGGTGCTGAACAGCGCGATCAGCAGACCTGTCACGGCGGTATTGATGTCAGCTATCAACGAAGATCACCGGCTTGAACGTGGGAAGGCCGCTTCGTACCCCGCGGTCTCCGCCTTCACAAGCTAAGCTGTTAGGCCGACTCAGCGCCTAGCTCGCCTGGTCGATGATCCCTTCGAGCCCCTGCTCACGCACCTTGCGGTAGAGGGTCGAGCGGCCGATGCCGAGGCGCCGCGCCACCTCGGTCATATGGCCGGCGTAGACCTCGATGGCGAGCTGGATCAGGTCCCGCTCCACGGCCTCAAGGGTCCGCAAATTGCCCGTCTCGTCCAGCACCCGCACCGGCGCGCCGTCGGGGGGGAGCTCTGACGACGGGCTCTGGGTCTGCGATGAGGCCGCAGACGGCGGCGCCGGCTTGCCGATCAGGTCGCCCGTGAGATCGGCGGGTTTGGGCGGCGGCGCCAGGATGCCGGAGATTGCGGGGAAGTCATGGGGATGAAGATAGGCGTCGTCCGCCAGCACGATGGCTCGATAGACGGCGTTCTCAAGCTGGCGGACATTGCCCGGCCAATCGAAGGCGGTGAGGAGCGCCAAGGTTTCCGGCGTTGCGGCGACGATGCGCTTGCCTTCTTCAATATTGAAGCGACGGATAAAGGCCTCGACCAGCGCGGGCACATCCTCGCGCCGATCCCGCAAGGCGGGCGCTTCGATCGGATAGACGTTCAGGCGATAGAACAGGTCTTCGCGGAAGCGGCCGGCGGCGACCTGGCCGGCGAGGTCGCGATTGGTGGCCGAGACGATGCGCACGTCCACCTTGACCGGGCGGCGACCGCCGACGGGGTCGATCTCGCTCTCCTGCAGGGCGCGCAGAAGTTTGACCTGGATATCCAGCGGCAGTTCGCCGACCTCGTCTAGGAACAGGGTGCCGCCGTTGGCCTCCAGGAACTTGCCGGCGTGGCGATCGTGGGCGCCGGTGAAGGCGCCCTTCTCGTGGCCGAACAGGATCGACTCCACCAGATTTTCTGGGATGGCGCCGCAGTTCACCGCCACGAACGGCTTACCGGCGCGATCAGAGCACCCGTGAACGGCGCGGGCGATCAGCTCCTTGCCGACGCCGGAGTCGCCGAGGATCAGGACGGGAATCGAGGACCGCGCGGCCCGCTCGCCCAGCGCCTTCACCCGCGCCATGGCCGGGGAGCCGCCGACCAGATCGGCGAAGGTGGTCTGGCCGGTCTTGTGCTTCTTCAGCCGATCGACCTCGGCGCAGAGCTGGCCCATCTGCAAGGCGTTGCGAATGGAGACGATGATCCGTTCGGGGCTCGCGGGCTTGATGAAGAAGTCCTGGGCGCCGGCCTGCATGGCGTGCACCACGGTATCGACCCCGCCGGTGGCGGTCAGGACGATCACCGGCGCGCCGAACCCTTGGGATCGTAGGGTCTTCAGGACCTCGATGCCCGGCATTTGGGGCATCACCAGATCCAGGATCACGACATCGGGCTTGAGGCCTGAGGCGATCCGATCCAGCGCCGCCGCCCCGCCGTCGGCCTGGGCGACCACGAACCCCTCGCGCTCCAGCACAGCCTGGATCAGGCGCCGCTGGGTCGGGTCGTCGTCGATAATCAGGACCGTCTTGGCCATTAGTCGTCTTAAACCTCGAGCGTGCGCCGGGTCGCCTGAGCCCGAGCTGTCCATGAGCCTTATGCGCCCAGGCGGATGAAGGTTCGGTTTAAGCGGACGATTTTGCGACTCGATTTTGCGCGCCGAATCGGCAGGTCCGTCGTCTGTCCTGGACGCGCGCGACGATCCGCGAGAGTATAGTTGGGACAAAGAACACGGGAGCTCCACACCATGATGAAGCGTTTAACGGTCGCCCTATTGCTCGGCGGCGCGATCGCAGGCCTAGCGGCGCAGGGGGCGTTGGCGGACCTGCCCAACGGCGCCGCAGCGCCCGAATTCTCCGCCAAGGCGACGCTGGGCGGCAATGAGTTCAATTTTGTGCTGGCCGACGCGTTGAAGCACGGACCGGTGGTGCTCTACTTCTATCCCGCCGCCTTCACCAAGGGCTGTACGGTCGAGGCGCACGAGTTCGCCCAGGCCATCGACGACTTCAAGGCGCTCCATGCGACGGTGATCGGCATCTCCCACGACGGCATCGAGAAGCTGGATAAGTTCTCCGTCTCGGAATGCCAGAGCAAGTTCCCTGTCGCCGCCGACCCGGACGGCGTGGTGATCAAGGCCTACGACGCCAAGATGGCGATCGTCCCTGGCTATTCAAACCGCATCTCCTACGTCATCGCGCCCGACGACAAGGTGATCTACAGCTATAACAGCCTAGACCCCTCCAAACACGTCGAGAACACGCTGGACGCGATCAAGGCCTGGGAGGCCGCTCACAAGAGCTGAGCCCGGCGGAGGCTATGCTGACGCGCCAGGCTCAAGGCGCGTCAGCGCTTAGCGTTAGAGGTTAGCCGAACAGCTCGCTGTGCGAACCACGCCGAGCAAGACGCAAGTCTTAAGTCAGGAACTGGATGCGTCAGGGCTATCTCGCCCGTGACCTGCTCCCCCATCTCGCCGCGCGCCTCAGAGTTACGTCGAGGTTTATGAACGACGGTTCTGTAGTCGCAACATCGCCTTCGATAGATGTGAGCGTGCAGCGCCGCGCCGCACGCTCACACAGGACTAGGACTACCGCCGATAGCCGTAGTAATGGTGGTAGTAGTACACGTGATACGGATAGGGCCTAAACACCCAGGCGCCGCCATAATAGACCCACGGATGGTACCAGGCCGGCGCGGCATAGGCGAAGGCGGGGCCGTAATAGAGCGGAGCGGCGCCGTCGCGCAGCACATAGCCCGGCGGGCAACCAGGGCTGGTTTCGTTGCTTCCGACGTTGCTCGCGATCGCCGCGCCAGCGCCCGCGCCGACCGCGGCGCCGGCCAGGGCGCCCACGCCGTGACTGCCTCGGCCCGCGAGGCCCGAGCCGATCACCGCGCCGAACAAGCCGCCCAACACCGCGCCTTCACCCGCATTGCCATGAGCCTTGACGCAGTTGGCTTGCGCCCAAGCCTGAGCCTGGGCGGCGAACCGGGCGTCCTGAGCCTGCTGCTCGGCGGACTCTTGAGACGGGTTGTAGCCGGGCGGCGGGGGCGGCGGCTGATTGCCGTCATAGCCAGGCGGCGGAGGCGGGGGCGGCGGAGGCGCGCCGCCGTATTGGTTGGGGTCGTAGCCCTGGCCGTAAGCGGGCGGCGGCCCATAACCCTGCTGCGGCTGTTGATAGCCTTGGCCGCCGTTGTAGTCGCCCGGTTGTCCGTTCCCGGCCGGCGGCTGGCCCTGCGAGGGGTATTGATTTTGCGATGACGGGTATTGGGACTGGTCCTGGGCCGCCGCGCCGGTGATGGCGATTGGGGAAGCGCTCATCGCGAGCGCAGCAGCGATCAGGGCCGATGTCGTCAAGGGCCTCAGGGGCGCCATGTCTCTTATTCCTTACCAGTTGACCAACGATACAGGTCGATCTGTTACGCCGCTAAACCTGAACCGTCGCTGAAAGTTCCATTCATCGCCCGCTCCCTGCTCAGCTTTGCGGGTCCGGAGCGGGAGGCGCCGGAATTGGGCCTTGATCGTATGATCGGATCGAAGCGTTCGGCGTGGGAGCGATGTCGCTAGATGAAGTTGATGAGATTAAGTCGCCTGATCGGCGCGGCGTACGGCCTCGCCCTGCCCTTTGGACAGCCGGCGTTCGCCGCCCAGCCGCCCGCACCGGAAAGCCCGCGTCAGAACAAGGCCCCGCCTCAGACCGGGCCTGAGGCGCCGCCCACCGCCGTCTCCGGCGTCACCGTGACCGTGTCCCGCGAGACGCCCAAGGTCGCGGGCGTCTATCCGGCGCAAGGGTCGAGCATCGCCCCCGGCATCCTGATCATCCGCGTCACCTATGATACGCGGATGCAGGGCCAGAGCTGGTCCTATGTCACCAGCCGCAACGGCGAGTATCCGGAGTGCGCGGCGAGTCCCCGCCTCTTGGACGACCACAAGAGCTTCGCCCTGATCTGCCGCACCTTGCCCAAGAAGACCTACGCCCTGTGGTTCAATCACGGCGACTACCAGAACTTCACCTCGATCAGTCACCGGCCGGCCGCCCCCTATGAGCTGAAGTTCACAACCTCGGACGCCGACCCCATCTGGACCCTGCAGGACGCCATCAAGGCCGACCCCGGCCTGCCCCCCGGCTCCAACCCCGCCGAAGCCGAGGGCAAGCGCCGGCCAGGCGAAGATGCGCCAGACACCGAGCCGTAGGACCCGGCCTAGGTCGAGGGCGGGATCTTGATTTTAGACCCGGCTCCAACCCGCATTGACAGCCCGGCTCCCTCGCGCGACGAGACGGCGACGCGGAATCGCGCTTTCATCCTTGGCTCCATCTTAAGGACAGCCCATGCTGGCCATCGCCCGCCGCCTCGCGCCGGCCTTCGCCCTGACGTTCGCGATCGCGCTCACGACGGTCGCTTGCCACAAGAACGACGGCGACGGCGGCGCGGTCGCCACCGACATGATCCACGCCCCGGAAATGACGCTTGGAAATCCCAACGCCAAGGTCACGGTGGTCGAATATGCGTCGGACACCTGCAGCCACTGCGCCCGGTTCGACTCCCAGGTCTTCCCGGCCTTCAAGGCCAAGTACATCGACACCGGCAAAATCTATTACAAGTTCCGCGAGTTCCTGACCCCGCCGGAGCCCGTGGCCGCCGCCGGCTTCCTGTTGGCGCGCTGCGCCGGCAAGGACAAATATTTCGGCGTGGTGGAGGCGATCTTCCGCGGCCAGCCAGAGCTGTTCGCCACCGGCGACGCCCATGGCCTGCTGCTGCGCATCGCCCAGTCCGCGGGCCTGACCGAAGCGCAGTTCGACGCCTGCGAGCAGAACCAGGCGGCGTTGGACGCCCTGCAGCAGCGGATCAAGACCGCTTTGGACAACCACATCACCAGCACGCCGTCCTTCTTCGTCGACGGCGTCGCCTTGCCGCCCGGCGAAATCAGCTTGGCGGACCTCGACAAGGCTATTCAGCCTAAACTTAACTAGACCGGAGCGATCGGGGGGCGTTTGCACTTCCAGAAACTGCGCCTTTCGGGCTTCAAGTCCTTCGTCGAACCGGTCGAGTTCAGGATCGAGGCCGGCCTCACAGGCGTGGTCGGCCCCAACGGCTGCGGCAAGTCGAACCTGCTGGAAGCCTTGCGCTGGGTGATGGGCGCCAACTCCGCCAAGGCCATGCGGGCCGATGGCATGGACGATGTGATCTTTGGCGGCTCCGGCGCGCGGCCGGCCCGCAACCACGCCGAAGTCTCGCTGCAAATCGACAACGCCGACCGCACGGCGCCGCCCCGCTTCAACGATAATGCGGTGCTTGAGGTGACGCGGCGGATCACCCGCGGATCAGGCTCCGTCTACCGCATCAACGGGACGGAGACCCGGGCCAAGGATGTACAACTCCTGTTCGCCGACGCCTCGACCGGAGCCAACTCGCCGTCGCTGGTGCGCCAGGGCCAGATCTCCGAACTGATCGGGGCCAAGCCATCCAACCGTCGGCGTATCCTGGAGGAGGCGGCTGGCGTATCGGGCCTGCACGCGCGTCGCCATGAGGCGAGCCTTCGCCTGAACGCCGCCGAGGCCAATCTCGCCCGGCTCGACGATGTGGCCCAGGAGATCGAAGGCGGCCTGAACCGGCTGAAGCGGGACGCGCGTCAGGCCGACAAGTACAAGCGCCTGTCCGCAGAAATCCGCACCCTCCAAGGCGCGGCCCTCTACGCCCGATGGGCCGAGGCCAGGACAGCGCTGACCGCGGCGGAGCGCGAGCAGGCGCTGGCCGCCCAGGCGGTGGAGCTGACGGCGCGCGCGGCGGCGGAGGCCAGCGAGGCGGCCCTGACGGCGGCGCAAGCGCTGGAGCCGCTCCGCCAGGAAACCCTGGTCGCCGCCGCGGTTCTGCAACGCCTGGCGGTCGAGCGCGATCGGTTGGAGCGCGACGCCGAACAGGCCCAGGCGCAAGCCGCGCGGCTCACCGCCGACTTGCAGCGCAACGCCGACGACCAGGCGCGGGAAGGCCAGATGGCCAGCGACGCCGGCGCCGCCTTGGAGCGTCTGGCCCTCGATCTCGCCGAGGTCGAACGGGCCATCGCCTCGGCGCCCACCCGCCTGCCCTCCCTGGAAAAGACCCACGCCGCGGCCCGGGCCGAACGCGCCGCCGCCGAAGCGCAGATGGAGCGGATCGCTGGGGAGGCCGCAGCCCAGGCGGCGCGACGCCAGGCGGTCCAGGCGGCCGCCCGCGCGACGAAGGATCAGGCGGAACGCGCCCATGCCGCGGCCATGACCCGCGCCGCCGAGGCCAAGCTGCGGCGCGATCGCACCCAGCAGGCGATCACGGCCGCCCGTACGGAACGCGCCAGCCTTCCCGACGTCGGACCCGACGCCGCCCGCGCCCAGCAAGCCCTGGCGGACGCGTCGGCCGCCCTCGCCGCCGCTCGGGAGGCTTTGGAGCAGGCCGAAGCGGACCGCACTGCGGCCCTAGCCGCCGAGGTCGCCGCCCGCGACGCAGCCCGCCGCTTGGACGACGACCTTCGCCGCTTGAAAAGCGAAGCCGACGGTCTGACCCAGCTTACAGCCTCGACGGGGGCGGCCAAGACCCCCTATCGCTCCGCCCTCGACCAGATCGCGCTGGAGCCCGGCTATGAGGCCGCCGTCGCCGCCGCCTTTGGCGAGGACCTGGACGCCGCCCTGGACGCCAAGCTCGGGCAGACGCCGTCGGCGCGCGATGAGTCCGCCTTCTGGGCCCACGATTTCTGGGCCGGCGGGCGGGCGACGCTCCCGATCTGGCCCGAGGGCGCGACGCCGCTGTCGGCCTTCGTCGCCGCGCCCGAGGCGCTGGCCGGGCGGCTCGCCATGACCGCGCTGGTGGAGGCGGCCGACGGCGCACGGCTGCAACGCGATCTGCCTGTCGGCGCCCGGTTGGTCTCCAAGGCCGGCGATCTCTGGCGCTGGGACGGCTTTACGGCGCGGGCCGGGGCGCCGCGCCCCGCCGCCAAACGCCTGGCGCAGAAGGCGCGCCTGGCGGAGCTCGCCGCCAAGATCGCCGCCCTGGCGCCCGACGCGCAAGCCGCCCTGGCCGCCCACCGCGCCGCCGAGGCCAAGGCGCGACAAGCGGATGAGATCGCACGGTCGGCGCGCAAGCGGCCTGAAACCGCCGAGCGCGCGGCCGCCGCCGCCCGGGAGACAGTCGAGCGCGTGGCGCGCGAGCTCAACCGCATCGAGGTCCGCGCCCAGTCCCTGGATGACAGCCTGACCCGTCTCGACGCCGAGGCGCAGGAGGCGGAAGCGGCCTGGACTCGGGCATATACGGACGCGCAGGCGACGGAAGCGGCGGTGCGCCAGGCCTTGGACGCGGCGGCGGCGCCTGAGGAGGACGCGGCGGAGGCGGCGGAGGCCGCCGCGGTCCTGATGCGGGGTCGCCAAGCGCTCGCAACCGCGCGCGACGCCGAGACCCGCGCCCGCGCCGCTCTGGACGCTGAGGTTCGCGCGGTCGATGGGCGTCTACGCCGTCGCGAGGGGCTGACGCGTGATCAGGAAGGCTGGCGCAAACGGTCCGCGGCGGCGAGCGCACGGCTGGACGCGCTGGAGGCGGAGCGGAGCCTGATCGCCGCCGCCCTCGCCGACGCCCGAACCCGCCCCGCCGCGTTGGCCGAACAGCTTGATCGCTTTCTCTCCAGCTTCGCGACGGCGCAGACGCGCCAGACCCAGGCGGTGGATGCGCTGAAGGCGGCGGAAAAGATCGCCGGGGATCACGACCGTGCGGCGCGCGCGGCGGATCAGGCGGCGTCGGAGGCCCGCGAAGAGCGCGCCGCCGTCTCAGCGCGGTTGGAAGGGGCCGCAGCTCGGCTGACCGCCGCTGCGGACGCTGTGCGGGAGACGACGACTCTGGAGCCCGAGGCCTTGGCCGCCCGGATTGCGCAGGAGGCTGTCGCGATCCCGTCGGATCCGGCCGCGGTCGAAGGCCACCTGCGGGCGCTGGAGCGCGAGCGGGAGGCGCTCGGCCCGGTCAACCTTCGGGCCGAGGAGGAGCTGACCGAGCGCAGCGGCAGGCTCCAGACCCTGCTGTCCGAGCGCGCCGACCTGGCCGGCGCCATCGCCAAACTGCGCGACGGCGTGGACGCCCTGAACGCCGAAGGTCGCGAACGCCTGCTTGCGGCCTTCACGGTGATCAACACCAGTTTCAAAAGCTTATTTGAAACCTTATTCGAAGGCGGCGAGGCGGATTTGCGTTTGGCGGAGTCCGACGATCCCCTGGAAGCGGGTCTTGAGATCTACGCCTGTCCGCCCGGCAAACGACTAGCTGCGCTCAGCCTGATGAGCGGGGGCGAACAGGCCCTGACCGCCACGGCCCTGATCCTGGCCGTCTTCCTGTCCAACCCCGCGCCGGTCTGCGTGCTGGACGAGGTGGACGCACCGCTCGACGACGCGAACGTCGATCGCTTTTGCCGCCTGCTGGACGAGATGCGGCGGCGCACCGACACCCGCTTCATCGCCATCACCCACAACCCCGTCACCATGTCGCGCATGGATCGGCTATACGGCGTCACCATGGCCGAACGGGGCGTCTCCCAACTGGTGTCGGTGGACCTGAGACAAGCCTCGGCGATGGTGGAGGGATAGGGTCGGCCAGCGTTGCTGCGGCGTCTTCCGCGCGGCGACGTCGGGCGGGTTGAAGCGCGCCCCTGCGGCGTCATATCAGGGCTGCAACACGCGTTCGTGATCTGCTATGACGATCACATCGGCGTGTCCCTGTGGATCGGCGAATCGGGTTCGGCCGGGAACGGAGAACGATGAGCAGCATCGGTTTGGACGAGGCGGGTTCGGGGGAGCTGGGGCTCGGCGACACGACCCCGACCGAATCTGGACCCTTCCGCCGATGGCTTGAGCGCCCCTGGATGGCCTGGGCGCAGCGGGCGCGGCGGTTGTGTCCGCCCACCCTGAAGCGCAGCCTGATGGTGGCCTTGGGCGCCTTCATGCTGATGTGGTCCGCCTTGCTGAACGGCAGGCCGGCCGTCTTCTTCGACACCGCCTTCTACTACTCCCAAGCCCAGTATATGGCCGAGGCGCTGCATATTGTGCCGGAAGACCCGGCGCTGGGCGACGACCTGACCTCCCTGCCGGATGAGCCCGGCGAGCCCAATGTTTCTGCGACCTTGGACGGCGCCCGCTCGCCCATCTACGGCCTGTTCGTGTTCGGTCTGGTCAAGGTCGGCACGCTTTGGCTGGCGGCTTTCGGCCAGGCGGCGATCGTGGCCTATACGCTCTACGTCCTTTACCGGGCGGCGGCGCGGCGCGCGGGCGATAAGATGTTTGTGGTCTGGATGGCGGGGTTGTGCGCCCTGACGGGCCTGCCCTTCTTCACCACCTACATCATGCCCGACATCTTTGGCGGCGTGGCGGCCGCGGCGGCGCTCGCGCTTCTGATCTATTGGGATCGCGTCTCGATCCGCAACCGGATCGGACTCGCTCTTGTGCTGGTGTTCGCCATGGCCGCGCACAAGGCCAATCTGCTCACCACGGTCGGCGTCACGGTCCTGGCCTGCACGCTGCTCGGCGTTCTGGGCTCTGGCCTGCGCACTGTCTGGGCGCGGGGCGCGATCATCGTCGCTGCGGCCGCTGTGGCCCTGGTCTTGGGCTCGCTCGCCTTCATTCCGATCGACCAGCGGGCCGGAGAAAAGGTTCGGGACCCGCCGTTCCTGATGGCCCGGATCGTCGCCGATGGGCCGGGGTATCGGTATCTGCAATACGCCTGCAGCCACGGACAACGTTACGCCCTGTGCCAGTTCGCGGACCAGCCCGACGTGGATAGCGATAGCATTCTCTGGTCCCCCGACGATGGGATTGGCATGTTCGGCGTCTCCGACTATCCCACGCGCCTGGAGATCGAGCGCGAGGAAATCCCCTTCGTTCTGGGGGCGCTGGCCTATGATCCGCTGGGCGAGCTGACGGCGGCGCTGCGCAACATGGCGCTCCAACTCACCATGATCCACGTCCGCTCGCCCTTGGCCGATCCCGCCATCTTCATGCGAGACGACTACTGGCTTCAGACCAGCCTGCCCCACCTCATTCCAGACTCCGGCGCCTGCAAGCAGTGGGGCCGATGCGCCAGTCGGATCGAGCCTTTGGCGCTGTTCATTCTGCACGACATTGTAACGGCTGTGGCCTTGGCGGCGACGATCTGGCTGCTGGCCTTCATCGCCCGGCGACCCCGGGTGTGGACCGCCTTGCGTCAAAGCCTCAAGGCCGGCGCGCTTCAAGCCGGCGGCGAAACCACGCGGATCTTCAACCTCATCCTGTTTGGCGTGCTCATGCTGGTGGTGAACGCCGCGGTTTGCGGAATCTTGTCGGCGCCGGTGTCTCGATATCAGGCGCGGATGATCTGGTTGTTGCCCGCCGTGACCGGTTTGGGCTTCATCGTCTTGCGGCCCGCGACGCCGACGCGCTGGCTGAGGCGGCTTCTGAAGATGATTTCCTCTAAGATTCAGCGCTTTATCGTAGCTCGCGATCTGGCTTGACGCTGTCCAAGCGGCTCTATAGGTTTCGCGCGATCCTAAGGTCGCGACGGGAACCGCCGCGGCCCTTGACTTGTCTGGACCTATGACCGATCCGCCGCCCGAGCGGGATGAGGCCCTGAAACGCCTCGACGAACGGATCGACGCCATGGCGGCTTCGAATGTCCGCAAA
>Ga0116229_10011017_pt1 | contig 13442 bp, 11 predicted proteins | sample S1TSphgellanicum_3_FD_87313 | JGI IMG/M metagenome (GOLD analysis project Ga0116229, IMG submission 87313) | Host-associated microbial communities from peat moss isolated from Minnesota, USA - S1T2_Fc - Sphagnum magellanicum MG | ecosystem: Host-associated > Plants > Peat moss > Unclassified...
AAAAAAAAAGCCCAACCCAACTCTTTCAGTTGTTGAGACAGGATGAGTGTACCTAAGTCCAAAAACCCCAAAATTAAAAATTAAAAAAAAAATTTACAACACTAATATATATTATTCTCTGCTGTGCCGCATCTGTATTTCACTCTTTCTTCACCTCGTCGGGGTAAGCAGACCATGACGGGACGGATGAATGATCGGATGGATGGATGGATGGATGACAGGACAGATGGATGAAATGATGCTTCACAAAGTCCTTTACTATATGTAATATTTTCACCAAAAAAAATTCAATTGTCTTAAAAGACCCAATTTGAGCAAAATTTTGAATCCCACAAATCAAGACCCAAATCCAATGTGATCGGCCCTTTTGCTCATATGACAAGGAAGTATGAGACACAATTTTCCACCAACTTCTCTCATCATACACAAGAGAAGGGTTGCCTTCCATGGCAACATTTTGCCAAACACAACACCCATAGGCAAAATCATTATTGTTGCAATTGTTTATGGTTGTAAGTTTTTTGTAATTGAGGAGTGCTCACAATAACATCCTCAATGGGAGGTTTTACCTTTACATAGAAACCTATTGAAACAACTAGTAAACAAACACAAGCCAACTATCAAGGGACTTAAGCCAACATAATCCCTCCATAGACTATGCTCACAATGAGCCTTAAAAACTAGTTCTTGTTTTGGAGTTTTTGAGCACTACCAAAAAATTTCATGGCTTGGGAAGAGGAGGGGTATTACACTTGTAAATCCTTGTGACAATTGGCTTTTACAATTTTTAACTAGTTTCTATTGGTTTTTAAGATGGGTAAGAAGGCTCCTCATTTTATGTGTTATGGGTGTAAGCTCCTTACATACAAAAGGTGAATGAATAGTCCTAGTTGGTCTTAGGTGGATATTTGGAAATTTCAAATATTAGACCTGGATATCACTTTCGATATTCAAAATGATATTTTGACCCTTGGAACTCAAAAATATGAAATGTATTCAATTAATACTATGAATGAAATTTTAAATGAAAATTTGAACAATAAATCAAAATTTTGCCCAAATTTGAAAATCAATATTCACAATAAGCCTAGGAGCTAGAACATCAATTTGAGAAATAAAAATGAAAACATGATTTTGGAAACCAAATATATGTTGAACCTTAAATCCAAGGGGTTATAAATGAGCCAAGCTAACTTTGTTTTTTTCATTTTTTTTTCTTCTTGTTTTTCTTCCCATTTTTTTTCTCTCACCATTTTCTTTTGTTTGCTAGTCGTCATTATGATTTTCCTTCTTTTTTTTTCCCCCACATCTAATGCTCCATATTCTTCTTTGGATTGTTGCTTCATTTTGTAGCCATAAATTTGTGCCCCTAATCATACAATTGAACAATAGTTCCATTACTCTTCTTTTGCTTATATTGGGTTACATATTGTATGTGATAACTAGTTATGTAGTTTCTTTAAACTATTTGGAAAAGAGTTGGGAGGTGAGTATCTTGGTGATAATAAAGTAATTTTTTTAGTTTTATTTTTTCTTTTGTGTTTTTTTCTATGTGTTTTGTTTTAGTTTCCTTTCCTTTGTTCATTTTTTTTTGGGTTTGTTTTGGTCTCTTTCTACTTTTTTGTTTCAATTTTTTTTGGGTGTCATTACGGATGGTTTATTTACATGCTCATTGTTTTTTTTTTCTTATTTTCTTTGTTTGCATTTTATTGGTTTTTTAAAATATATTAATGGCCTATTTTTGTTTTGGTGGTTGTTGTGTAGGGCTTATATACAACATTTTATTTTACTTTATTACATTATAAATTGAACTAAACTTACCTTGCACATCATAGGAAACCTTGAACTCTAAACCCACATCATTAATTTGTTTTGAATAGATTTTTTTTTGCTTGTAAAAGTTTGCATCACATTTTTTTTAGGTGTGCATAACAATAACAATATTTTTCGTACTTTTTGTAAGACATTTATTTATTTGAGTTTTGTCCATCATTGGCCTTGTAGAGCACTTTGTGTGAAAAATGAAAGGGTCAAGTGAAAACAAAAAATCAAGGAATGAAAAATGAAAAAGTAGCAACATTTGTAAGTGAAATTGAAGAAGTGGAAGGACTTGAAAAAAACTCCAAGTTTGCAAACTAAGTGTAGTAGAATCTCAAGAGTAAATGAAGAAAATATACAAATTAAAAGGAAAAAAACTAAATAAATTTTGTAATAGTTGCATTTTCAAAAAAGAAAGTGACAATTAGATAGCATGAATGTTTTATGTTGATTTTTAAAATTGTATTAATGATCTCAGGGTGGCTTGTAATTCATTTTTTTAGTTTGATAAAGTTGATTGAATCTAATGCTACATTAGAGGAAGAGTTAGAAGAGTACGAGGGCAAATTTGAAAGATATTAAATTTTAAACTTGTAATTTTATGTTGATGAATTATTTGGATTGAAATTGTTGTATCATGTTATTTGAAAGACTTGCATATCTTATTAATCTTATGTTGCAAGATATCTTTAATATTGAAATCCAACATTATATTTTTGTTATTAAATCTTCATCAAAGCCTTATTTTAGTTTTTAAAAATAACATCAAATTAATTAAAAACATTAATATCTCAGAAGAAAAATTATATTAAAGTTTTAAATCATTAAAGGAAATTATCACCTTCTAGAGACATTTTGACTACTTTTTTTTTTTAAAAGCCTACAAATATATAATTTACATTATATAATTTCAGGTCTGGATTATTTTTATAAAAAAATAAATTAAAGCCGATTTTGGTTCTGATTCTAGTTTTAATTTTGAAAATATCAAAGCTGATTCCGGTCCAGTTCAAGGTAACCTAGGCTGGAACCAATGGTTAACCGTTGGTTAGCCCTTGGTATTATCAGATTATTTTTTAACAACCAAACCCAAAACCAGGTTCCTCGTTTTATTTATGTGTGGAATTGGGAACCAGAACTAGAAGCGAGATTTTTGAATATTAAAAATAAATTTATAAAAATTTAAAATAAAAAATTAATTAATTTTTAAAAACCAAGGGCTAACCAGTAGTTAAATTCAGTTGGGATTAGGCTACCCGGAATTGGACCAAAATCAAGTCTGATTTTCTGATTTTCAGAACCGAAACCAAATTTTATTTGTGAGAAATCAATAAATTGAAAATGAAAGCACTGGGTCATATATTGGAAGTAATTGGCTTTGGAAAAAAAAAAAAATAGAAAAAAAAAGCAAAAAAAACCTTTGGGCATCTTAGTTGTTGAATTAGAAAAAAAAAGAGAAGAAAATGTAGCAAATCATTCATCAGTATAGCTGCCCAATTACGTTACGCAATCCTTAGCCTTGTGGAAACCTCGCTAGTCGTTAATGCAAGTTAACATACTATAGAACAGCCCATTCCACCCCGGAACACGTGACTGGTGTATTTAGGGGAGGGGTGGCATGTTTCAGATTGTAACTGGCATCTCCATTTGTGGATTCACCATTAATGAGAATTCAATATATTGGACATTGAAGCGATTTACGGAAGCGATTTTATTTTTCACCATGAAATCAAATGAAAAATCATTTTCCAAGTGTGGAATCAGCAAGAGACCATATTCCATCTAGGAAAATACCAGAATAAAGAGATCATGAGTCAAAATAAACTGGTTACTTATACATATTATGCACTTTGTTATGCATGTAACTGTCAAAGGTCCATGGCTCTGGAGTCTGGCCCTAATGGAATGGAATGGGTCTTATTACTAAGAACATGGACCTCCTTTTTGCAGCAAAAGAAGAAGGTTCAGGGCCCAAAGTTGAAATCTTAGGGCAACTTTAGACGAGGGTCCAACAAGGTCTAGGGACCAATGAATTCAAGCAATCTTATTGGTTGAAAGCTTTAAATTGCTCCCAAGGCCTTTAAACGAGGGTCCAAGACCCAAAAGTGGCAAATTGAGGCTAAACCTACATGGGCACGTGTTTTGGAGGGAAAATCAATTGGTTCAGACCAAAAAACACAGTGCTAAAAGGAGAGCTCCTGATTTGGAGAACCAAGAATCAGGCTAGGGACCAAGGTACAGTCCAACTCAAGGATTCAATTTGTGTCAAATCAGTCCAAATTGGTTCCTAGGAAATTGGACCCTGGACCCTCATCTAAAGTGGATCTTAGTGGGTAAGATGCATGCCCAGTGAACATGCCTTTGGAAACCACTTGGACAAATTTCTTAGTGTGTTCGGAGGGTACTTTATATCCATGAATACTAATGGAACCTTGTTTCATTTGCCCAAGTGTGGTTATCTTCAAGGTTCTAAGGGATGCAATTTTCTAGAAAATCTCTTCAAAGTCTTAAGAGAGTAATGTGAAAAGGTAATAGTGGGAAAGGGCAAATAGGATGACCAACGAGAAATTTTTTATGTGTTTTTTCATGTGGTGTGAAAGCACAAACAAAAGGATCAATATGATGATGATGAGGCAAGGATTAGTTGAAATGATTCAAACATTATTGGTCAAAAAAGTATGAATCGAGTGTGAATAGTAGTCATTACTTGTTCAAATGTGAATTCAAATGTCATTGGCTCTCAAGTGTTAAGGTTTGGGAAATGAAAAGGCTAACAAAAGTAACAATATGGTTGAAGTGGCATTCATTGATTGATTGAGTGTTATTGAGCAAAATGTGACACAAGTGTGAACATGACACCTTATTGGTCTAAATGTGAATTCAAAATGTCATTGGCCCCAAATGTTAAGGTTTAGTATGTGAAATGATAAATTAAAAAGGTCAATATGATGAAGAGACATTGATTGGTTGAAATATCAATTTAATAAGTTTTAATTAATTTTAAATCACAAAAATCATTCTAAATTCAATAAATCTCACTTTTTTGATTTGAAATTTATAAAAATGATCATTGTGCACACCACCTAATCAAGAGCTTTCCCATAGTATCAAAAGTGCATCAAGGGCTTGCACAATTCACAAGGTTAAAGGTGGTCACAAACAAAGCAAAACAAAACAAACATATATTTTAATATAGATCCTTCCTCGTATCACCTCATGATCTACCTATGTTTGGGCATAGAAGGTTCACCTTGTGTTTTAAAGTGGGTTAGATTAATGAGTGGGGGACATTCTCAATTTGTGGCCCTAGATTCAACTATTTGTCCTTGGCTTTGTATTTTGAAAATCCTCTCCCACCATTGCCCCCCCTTCACACCTTATCTTGAAACCACCTATTGAGAAAGGTTCAAGTGTGATGTTTTTGAAGTTAGTTTTGGTGAAATCGTTATCATAATTAGAACATTTCCATCATAAGTACTAAATTTATCTTTTATATTAAATTAGTTTAATGATAAATGTGATCTTGTTCTCATTCACAAACATTAAAAATTACAATTGAGGAACTACTTATTGTTCTACATGCAAACCAATCATAAACATCAATAAATTCATAATATTTATTTGTTTTGAAAGGGTTGGTTTTGAACACAACATCTTAAGTAAATTTGGTGCACAACAAAGGTCACACAACACAACATTAAAACAACCCATGGAAGCATTTCACACATATTCTATTATATGGTTACAATATTAAATGCATTTCAAGTTTAAACCAAGACATATTCATATAATTAAGGTATGACCTAGTATCAATTCAATTCTAGTTTATGTTAAATCTAATGGTAAATGTGTTGATTGGGTCGAACAAATTCAATTAACTATTTTAAAAGGACATGGTTGACATTTTTATCATGGGTTCTTCTTTGGAGATAATCATTTGTGTTAAGGAATAAAGTTTTAGATTGCACTAAAGAACTTGACCCTTTCATCGTTACTTCTTTTGTTGAAAACACTATTACAATTCATGGTTTTAAAAATTGTCCAAGTTGATTACCATGTGAACCTTGACTAATGAATATGTCCATTTTGACTAAAGACCTATGGCTTGAATGATATGTGTATTTTTTGACTAATGAACTTGATTACAATGAGCAGTTTGATTATTTATCAAATTGAATAAAAAATTGACCACTTTGATCAAAATGATCAATGGATTTTAACTTAATGGGACATTTAGTCAAGTTGAACAAAACAAAATGACATTTTTGGGGTGCAAGTAAGGTAAAGTAAACAACTCACTATTCTATGTTTAAAAAAACTACAAGTAAGCATGAAAAAGTTTTAATGTGTTGAAAGTAAAAAATATATTTTGTACAATAATTAATGTGATAATAATCTTTCATTTTATATTTAAAATGTTGAAAAACCCTTTCTTAAAAATAAAATTAAGTAGAATTTTTTAAAATGTTTCTACTTGCACGAAATGTTTGATTTTACAAAATGAGCTATATGTAAATGAAATATTGTTTTTTTTTTAAAGTCAAATTAGTGGGGCCTTAAAAGATACTTATGCATTGTCAAATTATGCATGTTATAATCATAATATATCAAAATTTTAATGTGAAGTAGGTTTGAACACCATATTGACCTAGTTAATTTCAAACGTACTTTCAACCTACTTTTATGATACCAAAGTTGTTCAAACTTCGTATCCAACTTCCCATAAATTAAATGTAATGACCTATGTTTTCATATTTCTCCTTTAAAATATTTTGAATCTACTTTCTCACATCCATATCAAAAATTGTTCCATTTTCAAATTGGATTTTCGACAAACTATTTTTTTTTTTACTTTGCCTTGTCAACACCCCTAGTCAAAATGACCACTAAATTTTTAGTCAAATTGGACATCCTATGTAGTTAACAAGTCAAATTAGCTAATTATTACCTAAGCTAGGTAAATAGCTTAGGTTACTTACTTACATAAGTTAAATAGGTAAACCTAAGTAGGTAGGTAACTAAAGCCTATCTACCTACCTAGTTATTACATAAGTTAAGTAGGTGAATTTAAATAGGCAAGTAACATAAGCCTATTTACTTATTTAGGCTTAACTACTTATCTATGTATTTACCTAATTATTACCTAGGCTAATTAGGTAATCTAAATTTACTTACATACCCACTTACTTCTTTCACTTACCTATCATCTTACAACAATGGTTTTTTTTAGATTCTTTAAATAGGTGCATTGATTAGGATCCTCGACATTAATTAGTAGTAAATGGTGACTATTCAATTGGACAAATAGATCTTTTTGGAATTTTGCTTAATTTTAGCAACCTACAAGAACAAGTTGTCTAAATATTATGAGTTCTAATTTTTTCTTCAAAATATGATGATTAAATTTTTTTGCCAAAAAACCCTTTGTTGGATTTGCCAGCCTTTTTATTTTGTTGCCAAGTTGCGAAAATTGGCAAAAACAAACACATTGCTTGCAACTTACTTACCTACTTACTTACCTCCAACCTACTTATTAATTATTTAACTTTCTCACTTACTTACATGAATAATAATTTGAAATAAACATATGAAATAATTTTTTTGAAATGAATTGACACTTTTTGAAAATGTAATTCATTGGTAAAGACTTGATGTATCATTGTGAAGATGAAAGGTTCAATTCCTTATATCGTAATACTTTTACCATTTTGGCAACAGACTACTAAATAATTAATTAAATTTTAAATCTTAACTTTGGCACTTGGTTTTTTAATTTTGAAAATTTCGGCATGTAATGCTTATGCAAAATAATAAACAGGCTCTTGTCAATGTTATGGAATAGTTTAATGTGTTTAGATTCCCTTAATTTAAGTCACTGTTGTTGAAGGTCCATGATTCAAACTTGATAGTGAAAATCTTGATTTTAATAAAATTTTGGCACAAATAATAAATAATTTTTCAAAAGTTTGGCGAAACAAAAAAATTATTTAATCTATGTTGAAATGGTAAAGATACCATGATACTTGTAATCTATGTACATGCCCAAGGGACTAGTTATGTAAGTTAGACTAAAGTAAACTAGGTTAGAATAGGGTTACCACCTATCAACTTGTTTTTCTATGACCTACTTGAACATATTTACTATCTACCTCTATATATAGATATATAATTCATAAAAAATGGTTTAAATTTAGATATAAATTTGATAAGTCAAATGGTCCATTTTGTTGTTAGTCAAATTGATCAGTCAAGTAATCTCCTATTAAAAGACCACCTCAGGCACATTGGTGAGTTCAAATCAACTTGTTTGTGATAAGTTACGATTTGCTATTTGAGGTTCTATATTGAATATTTTTGTTGAAATTATGTTTGAATTCAGCTCTTATCATTTTCGCTTGCAAATCACAGTTTTTGGGAGGTATTTCCTGCTTTTAAATGTAAGAATCTTTTACTTTGAGTCTTGTAGATGATCCACCTTGTGATTTCTTAGATAATTTCATATGTAATTTTTTTTTGACAAGTAATTTATGTTGGTTAAGGCCTTTGATGAGGGCATCACTAGAAGAAGGGCCACACAAGGTGGTGGGAGCTTTGGACGACCCTTCTTTTGGCAATGACATCAACCTTAGGCCTTATGTTACATTGTGCATTCATTCAAGCTTTTTTTTGGGGGGTGTGGGAGGAACTTCATGTTTTCACAGAGGACACTAAGTACCCCTAGCAACCTTCATGTGCATCTAACACAAATAGAGCACACAATTTTGCACAGTTCTACCACATGTTGTAACTTTACAAAACATTAACACATTTCATGTTTTGCAAAGAACATTTCTTCCAAAAATGCTCATTGGACTTATAGTTGGCCAAATCTCAAGGATCTTAAATGTTACGGAATGGTCAAGCCACTGTCCATTATGTTGGTAAGGCACCACATGACCCCACTTGGGTGTGCTAGCTATGCAGCATACCCTTGGTAATGGCCATTCCATTACATTAAGGTCTGGGGTAACATTTCAAAGATTTTTCTGAAAAGATCATGTTCTCCACCTCTATGAGTGTAGCCATAGTCATGGAAAGATTATGTCATACAAAGTGAACATTTGTGCAACTAAAAGAATTGCTGGAAAATGACTTGAATTGCAGGAACCGACTCCACAAGGAAAAAGATATTAAGTTCAAAAGCCACTCTGATCAATAATAAAGTAATTCAATCTTCAGAAACAGTTGTGCAAAACGTTTCACAACAGGCCCATTTTGAGTGCTCAAGTTGCATTGTACAAACTTGACATGGAAAAAACCACCTACACTCACACAAATTTCACTTCATTTGCCTAACATGGAAATCACTCAAACAATTGAAGATTTTGTTTGTGATACCCCATACTCCTAGCAACTTGAATGTGACTAGCTCATTTATCCTTGCATCCACTTACAAGAAGACTTCTGATATATCCAAGTCTATCTAGAACATAACCCAACATTTACAGGACAGAGATATCCCAGTAGAGTACACACAGGATTCCGACACACAATAAGCATCTGTCCACCCTTTGCAGCATGATGGAGACAGAAAACTGACATTTGCTGACACTCCACATCATTTGAAAATAGTTTGGCAGCTCAACACTATGGCCTATGCAAGGGGTACCAAAGGGGGTAGTAATGCTTCCAGACCATACTCTTGTTCTGAGTATTTCTGCAAAAACGGGTGATTCTGCCACGTATACACATAACAGTTATTATCAGTACTCAAGACAATTGTTGTCACCTATCAGTTCCATCGCAGACTTCCTTCTATGCAGCTTACTACCTAACAAGAGGAAACAAATACTGGTCTAAAATCTTGATGTGTCTTACAACCACACCTGTTCAGCTAGAAAAGGAGACAAGCCATTTTGGGATCCACTGACGGGTTACACAATCACTGCCAGTCAGATTACAAGATGAGGGTGAGCTGAACACAATAACATTGCTGTAAGTGCAAAAGATTATACTTACCAAAAGTTCTGCAGCTGATAGGCGATCTCTAGGCTCCTTTTGAACACTGTGTAGACAAAATAGAGTTTGAAGATGTCAGATCTCCGACAACATAATGCATACTTTGTGATCAACTCATTCAAAGTCTTGCTAGACCCAAGTCCTAACCCTAATCTCCACACAGACTCATCAACAAGAAAGACAAGGGGCACACCATGCAGAAATGAAAGAGCAAAACTCTGGTGAGAATTTGTCAGCAGGAGCAACAGGCGGGGGCTGTTCAACAATGGTCTCAAGAAGCTCATAAAAGTTGAGCCAGCCCTCATCCTCTCCAGGTGGCTGGTAAGGGAATCGACCCAGTGCACACTCCAACAATGTCAACCCTAAGCTCCATATGTCACTGTCATACCCATATTTGCTCCCACTGATGCGCTCTGGCTGCCAAATTTTCACAAATATAGGTATCACTTTTGAATACTTGCTCAAAGCATTCAACTTCACACTTACCTGCTCTGATTGCATCTACATTACGGACAATGGAAACATTTAACATAACAAAAATTACCTAAAGGCTATTAAACATACCGACATATATGTATATGTGCCAACAAATGTTTCCCGTTGGCCCATTGAATTTGCCAGAACTGCACTCACGCCAAAATCTGAGATTTTGACTTCACCCTTGTGGTTTACAAGCAAGTTGGAGGGCTTAATGTCCCTATGAATGATATGCCTGACTTGATGTAGGTAATCAAACCCTTTCAATACCTACCAACCCTCAACCCCATTTCATTGAAGACCCTGTTCTGTTGATACTCAAAAGAATTCCAAGCAAAAGAGCACACATAATGTCTACACTGCTCCGCTAAAAGATTTTCCATCAGTCAGCATTGCCTGGAAAATCTTTGAGGAACATAATACATTGTGTACAAGATTGGGGTTTCAGAAGAATTACCACTAAATTTTTGGTTCTACACAGGTGCAAATTGGATACTTTTCACAGACATCAGCAAGGAAAACCAGGGAACAGCTAAGGCTTACATGCTTGCTGATAATTGCCAAATAAGGCTCAGGGATCTGCTTCACTTCTTTGATGATGTCAGCAAGGGAACCCCCATCCATGTACTCAAGCACAATAGAGATGACACCATTGTTGTAAAAGGAATGGTAACACACCACCACATAAGGAAATTGGGCAGACTGATTAATTTTCAGCTCCTGGACTATCTGCTTTCGTACTGTTTCATGAATGTTCATTTGAATCACCTGCATATATTATTGCTATTTCCATGAGAACAGAGATTCGATAAGAACATCGGATGTGGGCTCAGAAAAATTGGGATTCAAAGATCAAAAGGAGAATATCACCTTCAAAGCATACATGTTGTTTGAAAACTTGTGGCGGACAAGCTGCACAACCCCACCACTGCCCTTGCCAATAACCTTTACGGTCTCCAAATCTGCAAGAGACATCTGAGATTCTGCTGCAGGTTGGACCTGTACCCCAAATCCCATGTTCAAATCATGCTAAACTAAGCTATCACAAATCATTACCAATTGATCTCCATTACAGCTTACAAGCACCTGTAACCACTCAACGTGTCACATAAAGTTGCTATAATCAGGAACATATAAGGGGCAAACTGCACAGTCACTAAGAAGCTGGTCAGCTAGCTTCAAACATGGAAACAAAGAATGAAAGTCTGACCTGAATCTCTTTTGAGCTGTAACAGAAAGACTTCCTTCTAAGATATCACTACTTCTACACTGCGATGTGACTTCAAACCTCTTAGGCAATGGTTCCCATTGATTGTCCATACACTAGTGACACAACTGACAAAAAACCCTAGGGACAAACTGCTGTAAGTAGACCATGATAGGTTAACCACACAGCTGATAGCAAACCCTATGGACAAAGTTCTGTGAGTACACCATGACTTCAATAAACAGGAAACCAGGGATACTAGAGTAAACATAGGGTTCCAAGTTGTGCAGGGACCTACTGCTGGAGTGGTTTCTTGTGAAACCACACGCAGGCCTTCCTTGTTAAGCAATATGTCACCATCCTGAAATGTGCCGCTTGCCGTCCTGCATGGAAGGTCAGACGCAAACAGACCAATCTGTCATCTCTGGACCAGATCTCGATGTGCAGCGAACTAGTAGCATGACTGATTATTTCAGGTGTGAGGTGACTGAATACTATTGAGAATGCTAGGGCATCCAGACATAGAAAACCTGCGGCATCCGTTATTAAAGCAATTCCTTCACATGCAGTTTCAGAAAGCCAGAAAAAGAAAGGCAAAAGAGAGAGAGAGAGAGCGATCTAGTCAGAGAGCTAAAGCTTCTAATGGACACAATACCATCAATGGTCGGTAAGGCTAGGGTTTCAGATGGAGCGAAAAAACACGCAGCCTTGCCTATGTCCCTTCTTCAATCTCTTGCCTTCGCAAATGCACTTAAAGGGAGGCAAAAAGACCACACACACACGGGCATACACACACACATACACATGAGGAGCAATAGGAGGCGGGAAAGGCAAAACGAAAATGTACAGGAAGTCGGAGATCGTGGTCTCCTGCTTAGGAACTGTGACTCTGAGACCTCGCTTGACCTCCTTCCCCCTCGTGCTGGGTTTCATGTTGGCCGCCCCCCTCGAAACCCCCACACCCGTGCTGCTCTATTCAGGAGTGTGCAAATCACTTTTCCATGGCCAAATGAAAATAATAATTCTATTTCCGGGAGGAGGGGCGGGGGAGATACTTCTCTAACCCACGGAGGAAAAAAAACACAACACTAACACGAGTACGATACTTACTTACTGCCAGAAGTGTTGTTCTCTGGGCTAGCTAGCTATGCTTTCCCCCCACAAAAGCTGCAAATAAGACAAACAGAAGAAGAAGAAGAAGAAGAGAAAGAAGCTCCGCGAGGACGGCGAGCGCAACACTGCCGTTGTTTTGTGGCGACTCCGCTGCCGTCCGTCGTCGTTCATTCCTCTTCGTCTGCCTGACTGCCTGCCTGTCTGCCCCTGCTTCATTCCTTCCTTCCCTGCCCGTGCTGCACGGTGATAGGGCGGTCCTGGTAAATCTTTCCTGCCTAGGTAATTCTTTCTTTAGGTCTTTTACCCTATCTGCATACCGTAGTTATTCCAAGTTACTCGCTTCCTTCGTTTTTGACATTTGTGGTGATGTAGGGTAAAAGCCTAGGGTAACAAGCTCGCCTCGGGCTATACCTTCATTGCCTTTGGGCTTTATCCTTTGTTGCCTCAGGCTATACCTTTGTCACCTTTGGGCTTTACCATTTGTTGCCTCGGGCTATACCTTTGTCACCTTGGGCTTTACCCTTTGTTGCCTCGGGCTATACCTTTGTCACATTGGGCTTTACCTTTGTCACCTTTGGGCTTTACCCATTGTTGCCTTGGGCTATACCTTTGTCACCTTTGGGCTTTACCCTTTGTTGCCTCGGGCTATACCTTTGTCACCGTTGGGCTTTACCCATGGTTGCCTCAGGCTATACCTTTGTCACCTTTGGGCTTTACCCTTTGTTACCTCGGGCTATACCTTTGTCACATTGGGCTTTACCTTTGTCACCTTTGGGCTTTACCCATTGTTGCCTTGGGCTATACCTTTGTCACATTGGGCTTTACCCTT